>Ga0105047_10009689_pt1 | contig 15827 bp, 7 predicted proteins | sample MAT04_FD_78384 | JGI IMG/M metagenome (GOLD analysis project Ga0105047, IMG submission 78384) | Freshwater microbial communities from Lake Fryxell liftoff mats and glacier meltwater in Antarctica - MAT-04 (megahit assembly) | ecosystem: Environmental > Aquatic > Freshwater > Ice > Liftoff... | reverse complement strand
TGGCCACCAGCGGGCAATTCTGCTGGCCGCCTACGGGCAGTTCCTATTTGCCATTGACATTCAGGCCTGCGGTCGACACTCACGCGTTTACGAACAGCCGTATTCGGCGTCGCCGCCCGACTACTCACCTCGCCGCCGGAATCTGGCACAACTGGCTCACCAGCCAACCCATCAACGATCCCTCGTCGCTAACGACCATAGGTCTAACTCCTCTAGATTGCAGCCCGCGCACTTCCGAGTAAGGTTTGGAACAATCCCGGCACCTCTCGGTTTCCCACGAGTAAAACTCTGTCCAAAAATAGGTTTGCTGACTCGCAGCTGGTCTCAGCAGTCAGGGTGCACCCATGGCAGGCAGCAAGGTTCAATGCGTCCATGCCTTGCCCTCGACTTTCGCGGCAGACAGGGTCATTTGAACAGGAATCTGCATCTTCTACAGAACGTAAAACGGTGCGAAAGAGCTGGGTTGACTCTCCCTGTCGCACCAGTCCTCCCAGGGTTCCCTCGACGTCCCCGGCCGCGGTGTAGAGAAGGATGCCCGCCTGGGGCTCCGCGCCCTCGATATCGGCGTAGACACGCTCCCTTATAGAAGCTGAGGAGTAGCCGCTAGCGAATGCGAGCCGCCGTATCAAAAGGTGGGACAAAGTGTGGAGCGCGATACTGCGCCCAGTTACCGGCACGAATCTAGATCCAACATTGGATGCCTGTCGACGCTTCTCGAGCTTGAGCACCCGCCCACGAACAGATTCCTGAGTCTCCCACTCTGCCACCGCATCCTCAGCGAATTTAAGGAAGATGCCCTCGCCAAATTGCTCGTAAGCCGGGTACCACTTCTGATTTGATCCTGTGATCTGAAGATCGACGTCTACCAGGTCAGCGGCGCTGCTGTAGCGCCGGAATCCCTTCATCGCCCGCACTTCCCGAATCCGGCGCACGAGGCCTACTGCAGCAATCATCCCGTCCAGGTCAACGTTCGAGAAGTCCGCACCCCCTTCGAAAGATGTGCGATCGACTACGAAGTCACTGGCTTTCGCTTCGGTCCTTCCCTGCAGCGCCATGTCGAATGCGGCCCACTCTCCGTCCAGAAGTCCCGCCCTCGCGAGAGCCATCCCTGGAGCTGGCTGACCAGCGACATTGATCACCGTGGAGATTTCGCAGCCGACGTCTTTTGCAATGATTTCGGCGAAGTAGGGCGCGCCGGGGCCGTCGGGAAGAGCCGCCAAGGCCGAGAACACGGAGTGTGCTCGGATCTTGTCACCGAGCGCTACGGACTGGGGCACTGATTCAGGGATGTCGATCGCCGTCAGCGTTTCCGCGATATGCAGGCTGGCTGTTCCTCGCTGCACTGCGTGTACCGGCGAAACGCAGGAGTATTCTCCGTCGCGGGGCTGCCAGGGTTGACGTCCAGGGCACTTAATTCCGTCACCGGCGAGAGATCCCGCACCAGACAGTTCACCGAAGTGGCGTCTCGCGTTACAGGCTCGGCATGTTACCGAGAGCGACGATAATCCTTCATACCCTCCTGACGACGACGAGAATTCCATCAGATCCCAGCTCTCACACTGAGATTGCTTCTCCTCGATTGCAGTCCTATGAACCCAGTATTTCCACGGCACATCAGCAACGTGACTACCCGTTTCGCAAACGAGTACGAACCGCATGGGAACCATCGGTCCCTTGCAGTTTCCGCACACGTTTTTTACGACGCCTGCTATCCGTTGCATTCGATTGCTCATTCGCCCGCAGTTTTGGCAGAAGCGCCACTCTGGGAAGCGCGCGAATTTCAATGCCGGTGACGACTTGGATGGTGTTGAGGCGGTACTGGGCGGCGTTTTCAGCAGCCCGACGCCAAGCTGCCGTTCAAGCCTCCGGCAGATTAACGAAGGCGATTCTTCCGGCCACCACGTGATGTCATTGGCGATCAACGAGTCGCCAAGTATGTCGACGATCGCGCCCACACCGAATGGTGAAATAGCGTCCGACATTCGCATTGTTCTGTCTGTGCTGGCCACTTCAGTCTTCCCCTCGGACTACTACACGCACGACTCGATCAACGCTTCTCATCGACGACATGGTGCTCCACCCTGGCCGCGCCTCGCCGAAGTCTTTGAGAAGCGACGGATGATCCTTGTGGTCGAAATGAAGGACTTGCTGGTCGCGCTTTGCATCTTCGATACGGGATACCCATTCGGCGCAGAGCTTTTCGAGTTGTTCACGCACCTGCTCGCTCTCGCGATGATCTACACGTTCAACGATTTCGGCGATCATCTGCATCACTCTGACTGTCATCGGTGCATCTTGTCTGAAGAGTTCTGCACTGGAATTGGCGCCCAGCCCTCCGCCATGTCGCATCATGATGACGAAAACCGCAGCCAGAGATCTGTTTCGCGATGACACCGACCACGGTGTGACGCTCGTTGGTTCCACGCTGCGATACAGGGACTGATGATGCGCCCGGAACAGTTCATAGTGGGATCGATCACGAGGTTTGGTTGCCCGAAAAAGCGTCACGACAATGCCGGGAACTTTGCCGCGTCCCACGCGGCTGGTGGCCTGAATGTACTCGGACGTGGTCTTAGGCTGGCCATTCATGAGCATGACCGCCAATCGAGAAACATCGATCCCAACGGAGAGCATGTTCGTAGAGGCCACAACGTCAACTGCATGCCCCGATCCAACCCTTGCTTCCAGTCTCGCCAGTTCGCGAGGCAGATCGTCCGGGGAAACTCGACTAGTCAACTCCACGAGTCCGTCACCCCGCAGCGAGCGCGAAGCATTACTTGGATGGCGACGGGCCTTCAAGAGAGCGCTTACGTCATCCCTAACGAGCGTCACCGTGCGGCCGAGTTCGCGGAGACTATTGTGGTATGCGACCACGGTCCAGTAGGCGTCACGATCCGTTACTAATTCGCTCCCTAGTTGAAACGGGACCTCGAGCAATGGAGCCAACGCCCGAACTACCGAGGTGGACTGTGTGAACGCCTGCGGCATCAGCCCCACATACAGGCGCCCCAGTTTGGTCGTACTCACCTTGGCGAAGAAGCTATCGTCTTCATTCAACCCAGCGGCGGGGTAGAGCGCGACGTCGCGTGCGAAGAGGTTCATCACCTGGTCTTGCGAAGCCCGAATCGTAGCTGTAGATGCAACGACTTTTGGCTTCTTTCCGGTCAGGGCGATGAGACTCATCACTGCGGTTTCGTAAAGTCCCACAGTCGTACCGAGGGGGCCTGACAACAAGTGCAGCTCGTCTTGAATAACCAACGAGGGTGGGTTGAAGGGTACAGAGCGGCCGAGAATTCGCGACGCTCGCTCGTTGAATGTCAGGCGTGCAAACTTGTCGACCGTGGCCAACACAATGGTTGGAGGGTCGTCGAAAATGCGCTCGTCGATCACCTCTACCGGAAGTTGATCGCGGAATTCGCATGCGCGATTTCTGCACCTCAGAGTTACGGAGTCGCGTGTGACAAGGACCCCGTAGTCACTCGGATCTTCTGAATGGGAGCTCGGCATAATCGAAGTTCCGCACCAGGGACAGGAGTCGAGCTGGAATGGATTGTCTGGTTCACGTTTCTTCAGCGTCGCTTGGAAGCGGCTTCTGGCCTCCGCAACTGTTCCGGGGGTCGTCTCGTTTCCAACCCAGAGTCCGATTGAGAACCGCGCCATGCCGCGCAAGCGTTGGTCAGTCTTGCGCAGGAGCTCCATCGCGCAGATCAGCGTGGCTGCTCTATGAAACTGCTGGGTGGTAAGTAGGCGCAACGTGTACCGCGTAAGCACGGCTGTCCCGCCAGCTTTTTGCCCGTCCGTCAGACGCCTGCGGAAGATCTCATAAGCAGCGAGTGCAAGATATGCTTCGGTCTTTCCGCCTCCTGTTGGGAACCAGATCAGATCGACAACATCCCGATCCGGGTGATTGGAGTCTGTCACCGAGGGAAGAGTCAGAAGGAGGAATCCCAACTGAAAAGGTCGCCAGGTCGGCTCCTCAGATTTTCTAGCTAGGGCTTGAGAATCATCTGAGGCAGATCGGGTACGCGCCGACTGGATCATCTGCTCGCGCATCACCGTCATTGCCAAAGAGAATGCGTTACGCGCCGTTTCATTTGTGCGAAGCAGCTCGACGCCCTCGCTCATGCGTTGAGCTGCCTTTTTGGCACGTTGAACTAGCCTATCTGCAGCGTCGTGAAGATCATTAGGAATGTCCCCCGCACGTGGGTCCTGCGTGCGTATCCACGTTCTGTATTCCTCGACAAATCCGCCGAGTGCATCGGTAACTAAGGCCGGCTGCTCAGCGCAACGCTGCAGAAACAGGAGTTTGACAACCTCTGAGTTCGACTCTCTCGGGTCAATTGCAGGAACTTCGTAGGTAGGCAAGGGAGACAGCGCCACCCGCTCGGCATTGCCGTCGGATCCCAGTTGCCAATCGACGGCGGTACCGTGGCCCACCGCGAAGGAGTCCTTTGAACGGTATCGGAGAGCGAGCTCTTGCTCTTCATGATCCTGACCCAGCGAGTCAGTGCCGCGGTAGGGCAATATGGCACCGCCCGCAACCGAGCACGTCATACCTATTTGAAAAAGCGTGTCGTCGGTCACGATCCGCTCGTCTGCCTGCCGCGGCAGAATATTCTCCAGCGCCACCGTCACGAGCCAATGTTCGCCAACTGCTCGCCACCTCGAAGAGACACGAATTGAATAGGTCGACTCGCGAATTTCCTGAATGGGTTCCTTTTGCGACAGGGACATTTCTAACGGTCCTACCTGCGTGCGGCGCCAGCCCTTATTTGAGTCCAGTGTTTCCTCGACGTAGACGCCGAAGTCGACTGAACAGTCGATGGCTTCTCCCGAATGGAGAAAGGACAGCGCTGCCGATGAGGGATGCCACCCGTTCGCCGAAAGAATGACGCCGTCATCGTTGCCGGGGTCCAGTTCACCTTCGCCAGCGGCATCAGCACCCGGAAGTGACTCTGCTGCGAATAAAGTGCCGACAAGGTAGGTCAAGTTCGGTGTGGTTCGGAGGAACTCCGAGTCACCGCCGAGCGGACCAAGGTAGTTCGCTGTCAGATGATCAAGAGCCTTGTCGCGTCTAGCCGAGATATCGATCATCGTGTTCTCCCAAACGATTCCGCCGCCATGCGCGCCATCTGATTCCATGCCGGGTCCCCGATACTCATCCACAAGCTCACTCGCGCGCGCGTCATAGCAACGTACAGACGAGAGCGTGCCTGGCTTGTTTCCAAGTCCTGCACGTCTACGACGAGGACATGACGAGCCTCGAGCCCCTTGATTGCACGAGCGGTGAAGATCTTCGGTTTTGGCCCGTTGAAGCCCTCTCGATAGGGCGAGCTCAGAAACGCTCCGCTTTCCGCGGCATTCTCCAGAATTGTCACGATTGCAATGTCTCGAGTCGCCACGCCTTGGTCAGCGAGACGACTCAGCTCCGCGTCGATGCGGGAGGCCTGATTTCCCGGTCCCGAATGCATGACGACGACTTTTGGGCCTGCCCCCACTTTTGGTATTCCGAGATCCGCACCCAAGAGGCTCTGCACCTGTGTGACGATTGGCTCAGTGTTCCTGCAATTAGTGCGCAACGTGAATTGCGCACTCTTTGATTGGAGTTCGGAGAAAAATACTGCGTCGAAAATTCCGTCGACATGGGCTTGGTTATTCGTGTCAACGAACATCCACCATGACCCACGGTCGAATCCGCCCTTCAGGGCCTTTTCGAGTACGGCGAGGTCCTCCAAGTTCATGAGGTCGTGAGCTTCGTCCACCACGACGACGTCGAAGTCGCCCAAAGTGGGAAGGTCCTCGAACTCCTCGCAGACCACGGTCGACCCCGCAAGGCTTTCGGACACAGCTTCTATCAGCGCTCGCGAGCGGCAGGTGAATAGGACTGATTGACCGTCGGCGGCAGCTCTCACAGCAGCCGCGGCCGCTAGCAGTGTCTTCCCGGTCCCGGCGCCGCCCTTTACAATCACACGCTTGTTGTCATCAAGCGATTGCAGCAATTGCGACTGCTCGGTAAGTAGCGAAACCATCCGATCGTCGATGAACTCAGACTCTTCCTTCAATCGAGAAACTCGGTCGAAGTTTGCTCGCAATATCTCTTTGAATGGGCGAAGCGATTGTGCTGGCCCGAACTGGAGTTTGTCGCGAGCTCGCTTGGATGCCGCGTCAAGCTTTGCTTCCAACCTTGCAACGGTCATGTCGACGTGCCCGGCATACTCCCAGGGTGCCCATTCGAAATCCGTTGGCATGTTTTGATCGGGCGTGATCACGATGGCCGCGTACGGGACTCGCGGAAGCGATTGTGTGCTTTCAAGACGTTTGCGCAAGGCGAACATCGCGGTCTGTGCTTGTTGCCAAGGACCTTCCGACTTTAAGTGACTGGTTCCGAAGCGATCTCGGAATGCCCATACGCCGTCCTCGCGATGAACGTTGCCCCCCTTTATTTCGAGTACGAGGATTGCGCCCTTCCAGAGAATCACGAAATCTGCTTCGGCCATCATCTTGTATTGATGTTGAGGAAGGTGCACGGAGTGATAACCGATGGCCTCTGGGTCCCCTGTGATTTGATCGAGAAGGTCAGCCACCTTGAGTTCCGCGTTGCTCAGGGCGTCGATGTAGAAGCGCGGTGGGACGAGTTTCACGAGGCATCCTGCATTCGCTTCCACAAGTCTTCGAATTCGCGGAAAGCGAGATCTCCGTTGTAATTGAGAAAACTATCCGCGAGGTCCACTATCAAGCACCGCTTGGAACCGCCATTGAGCTCACCACGGAGGCCTCGGCCTGCCATTTGAATGTAGGCGTTTGGACTCAGTGTTGGACGGGCAATATAGAGCGCCCTAACTTCCGGCGCGTCGAATCCCTGTGTCAGCACCTGACAGTTCACCAACACCCGAATTGAGCCCGCACGGAAGTCACTAATGATTCGGCGGCGCTCGTGCTTACCCGTTTCTCCGCTTACTGATGCGGCCGAGATACCGCGGGTCTTAAGCAACGTCGCAACAATCTGCGCCGAAAGGACGGACGACGTGAACACAAGGACGGGCCAAGTTGGATCCAGCGATTGGATGCTGTCGACAAGACGCTTCGTCCTATCCTCATCTGTGGCAAGCCTCTCGAGAATGTTGGCGTTTAATCGCGAGTATTGCGATATGTCCGCAAGTTCACCGTCGGTAAGCGTGAGCGAGGCACCGGGAAGTATCTGATGATCTACATGAGCAAGAACGCCCATGTTCTGCAAAAACTCGTAGGCATTGCCCCCGGGGATGTCGATCAAGTTGCCGTCAAATCGAGCGATGAGACGTTTCGTGCCCTCTTCGCTTCGGCCTTTGAACGGCGTCGCGGAGAGCCCCAGTAGCGGCCGATCGTGAGAGCGTCCGTCAACCCCGAGCCATTTGAAGATGTCGGTGTATCTCTTGCTCACACCGGCTACGTGCGCTTCGTCGACAATCACGGCGCAGGGTCGACTCAACCACTCGTATTCGATCTTTTGCTGCAGCTTCTCCAATTTCGCGTCGGTGGCGACAACGACGCTCAAAGTGGTATCCGGTTCAGGAACCTCGTTCTCCGCCCACAGTCTTCCGATGGTGAGAGTTCGGTTGTCGGAATACTGGCGCCATACTTCACTCCAAGTCTGGACCGCCTGTTCGCAGAGCTCATCTGATTGCGCAATCCACAAAATTGGTCCTTCAATCTCGTTAGCCAAGAAGGCGCGAATGATTGCCTCGACGGTCACTCGTGTTTTGCCGGCACCCGTCGGGAGTTCGACCATGGCCTTTTTCGCTTCGCTACCGTCCCTGTCCGAAATGAGGACGTTTCGAATCTGTTCTGCAATCTCGAGTTGATATTCATGGAGGTCATCTAGTCCTGGCTTACCCAGCACCGTCAGCGTCTTCGGCAGGCTCCGACCGCGTTCGCCGGCAAACTTACTGTCGAACCCAAGGCGCTTCACTAGGCGGAGCGCGGCGGAAGATCCAGCCCAGTCCCTCGGGACGGGGAGCCGCTTTTGGTCTAATTGCACCTGCATGGTCTTCAAAGACTCGTATCCGTAGACATCGAAGAACAGTTTGGCGAGGTCAATGTTGCTGTCATTCACACCAAATGCCTCGAGCGATTTCACTAATCCCGGCGGGAGACAGGACTCGAGTTCCTCTTTTGAGAAGAGAAGGCGAATTCGGTCTGTGTCCGATCCCGCTGAGCGAGTTGCCGCCTCGAGAGCTTCGACTTCGGCATCCATTGCCACCTGCAAGAGATGATCGATATCGTGCGCGCCAAGCCCGAGTCGCAAAATTTGGCTGACCCACGTGAGCAGGGAGACATCGTCCACGCCTGAGACGACATAGAGAGCCCCGTCATATTTTGCGAACTTGACGGGTTCGTCCTTAAATCCCTCGTCAGTAGTCACGCGCTTGGCGAGCGTACTGCAGCGAATCAATTTGGTCTCATTGAGAAGCTCATTGCCGAGGTCGCGGAGACCAAAAAACCGATCGACTATTGGTTCTGGGTCGCTTTCACCTTCGAAGTGCAGAGAAAATGTGAGTGCATCGCTTGCCAGCCTGGCCCCGGTGCGTAGAGCCACCATGTCGGCCTCATCGCGATCCGCGATGAACAGTCGCGGCTTGCCTTGTTTCTCGAGATACAGGTCCTCTTCAGCGGTCCGCGCAATCTTGACATCTTCAGCGATGGTGCTCTCAACAGACCGTCCAACAGCGGCCGGGAGGAGGGGTACCGACTCCAGCTCGGGCAAGGCTCGAACACCGGCCACCACCAATGCGCTCAGGGCGCTCACCGTGCCGCCATTGCCTTCAGAGACGTCGATCGATCGGTTCAGCATCTCCCGCCATATCACCAACGGGACGTCCTCGATCGACTCGATCAGCGAGAGGCGCTTGGATCCGTCGGATAAGGCAACCGGCAAGAAAGGGCCAAAGCCCATCAAAGCGGGATGCAGGCTCAAAGCTGCCCGCCTCGGGCCCCAATGGGTGGCGATCAGGCCAAACTTTTCGACTGCCCAAATGTGCGGAGCAGGCATAATCAATTCGTGATTGCTTCCGTCCGAAGCGATCATCTTCCAAGTTCTGTCGGCATCGGGGCGCAACAACATGCTCGACCACTGCAGCTGCCCTTCGGGGCTCTGATGCTCGGCCAGTTCTTTCAGTATGGAGATCGGACCCGGCGCGTACTCCTCAGCGAATCTGCCAATTCGCGAAACGATTCCTCCCCCGATCGCAGCTTTCTTTTGAAAAGAGTCTTGAGCCCACGCTTTGTATTCATCGAAAATGTCTTCTTCAATGACTGGGTACTTCGCAGACACACCCACGATGACCCCCGCGGCCCTTCCGAGGGCTCGTTCATGAAAACTGGGGTCAAAAGCCCTCGAATCGTCGTGCAGATCGATGCCAGCTGACTCAAGGTCGACGACGTATTCAGGCTCGGACCATGTTCCGGCCTTTGTCATGACTCGAATTGGATGATGGTTGGCAACATGTTTGGCGATCATTTCGACCGCCCTGGATGTCGGGACGTCTAGCGCTAGATTCCACAAGCGATCCCAGTCAGAAGGCTTCCAGTCCTCCTCAGTCCGTCGAAGCATCGAACGGAACCCGGTTTCGCCGTCAAGCTTTGCGTAACCATTTTCGACTAGTGCGGCATGAACTCCCGCTGATTCAAGAAAATCCTGCCGGACGAACTTAAACTCCGCCCCTGTCGCCTCATCTACCGCCCCACCCAAAAATACTGAACTTCGGTCTGACAGAGTCGCAAAATGACCATCGCTTGTAGGAATGATGAGTCCCAGGCGCGCAGCCTGGCGTGCATCGGCTGGAACGTCTAAGGCGATCTTCAAAGCGAGAGCCGCATCCGGGAGTTGCGCGCTCGATGCCAGTTGGGTTAGCCACGTTGCGATTCCTATTTGCGGCACAGCGGCTAGAGCGGCTTTCTCGTCCTTACCCATCCCGAGTTCGTTTATGAACAATTCGCGCAGCCGCAGTCGCCGCTGTGCAGTCAAGTAGCAGCGGTAGTGGGGGACGTCTGTGGGTGTATGGCTCGCTTCTTGCCAGCGTCTCATTGACTCGGGGTTCACGTCGACCTCAAAGGCAAGCGGCTTTAGATCGCTCCCAATTTTCAAATCTGCATTCGCATCCGGAATTAGACCTGCAGCGGCGGCCGCGAGCGGGATTTGCGTTGAAAGAATCAAGTCAGCCGGGCTAAGCGTCTCTCGTGTTCGACTGGGCATGTAGTCGAAGTGGGATGCGGGATCCGAGCTTTTTGATAGGCGTGGGAGGCATCCAACGAACAGTCCTACGAAAGACTCGAGAATTTCTCTGTTGTATTTACCTTCCAGCAAGGTCGTTCGGTCATCGCTAACGGCCCAAGGGGCGTTGAATGCTCCAGTTGCGGTGGTCTGGTCGCGAAGGGGAAAGTATGCCCAGAACTGACCAACGGACCCTCCCTTCGCCAACGGGGCCGCGTAAGAGATCTTGAAGTCCTGGCGTGCTAGGGCCTCGCCCACTTCCGTCCGGGCAGCTAGCGACGGCAAGTGCTGTTTCTCGGCTACAAGCCACTTCTCGCTGACTCCTGCTGGAGTCGTGATCTCGAACGTTTCCTCCCCTAGCGATTCGCAGCGATGTTCCTGATCAAATACTGTTCCTGACGCGTCGCTGACGACGATCCGAAGCGCTTTGACCGTGTTCGCGAAAAGTAGAAATTCCGTCTGAAAAGTTGTCACTTGCTCTTCAAGTCGTGACCGGAACATGACGCGCGGCATCTTGATGACCGTTGTGGCCCACTCCGCTAATTCGCGCAAGACCGGGTCCTGGTCCATCGCAGAAGAAGAATCCAACAGAGTCGGGATTCGGAACTCTGGCAACCTCGGCTCGTCCGGAGCAAGAGCAGTCAATGCCAACTTCGCTCTCGCTGAGTTGAACTCGAAGCTAACCGAGCGACTATGCACCTGCGCGTTCTCAGTGACGCTGAGCACGGACTTAAACCCCAAGCCGAATCGGCCGATCTCGTCGCCACGCTTCTCGCTGAGGTAGGCGTGGGTAACAGCATCTATTCCCGCGGCATCGAATGCAGCTCCCTCGTTGGCACAGTAGAGCGTGTCCTCTGTCAGTCGAAGCTCAATGCGCCCGCGTCCGTCACCGCGCAGTATCGCGTCAGCGGCATTTTGTACGAGTTCAAACAATTGACGTTCTGCATACCCACCCGTGCGGAAGCTGTCTTCTTGGTTGGCATGCTCCGTCAGCAGTTTTGGATCGGCCTCGTATACATCCAGAGCGATCTGGAACTGGGCATCGATCAAACCCTCGAGCTTAGGATCGGGCTTTCCCCATTGAGCTGTATCGACTGACACTTGTTTTCCCCCGGCTAGCATCTTTGCAAAACGCGACGATTGATTTGTCCTCGTAATCACTGAGACTATGTCTACTCGACCGGTCCGACATCGGACAATCCTCGATTCGGGGGGTGCACGGGCATTCTCCGCTCGTACGCCGAACCAGCCGGTACTGTTATTTTGTGCTTACGACCCCAATCCGTGTTCTTGATCTTTTCGCTGGCGCGGGCGGTCTGACCGCGGGTTTTCATAAAGCGAGCTCGCGGTTTGAGACCGTCCGCGCGGTTGAGATGGACTTGGCAGCAGCCGCGAGCTACGAAGCGACATTTGGAAAGAATATTGTCTTTGCTGGCGCAATCCAGGATTGGCTGGCGACAGAAGAAGTACCCTCCGACATCGATATTGTCGTGGGTGGTCCGCCTTGCCAAGGTTTTTCGACTTTAGGTAAACAGGATGCCGAAGATGACCGAAACACTTTGTGGGAACAGTATGCCGAGACCATCGTCCGGGCAAAACCGAAATACTTCGTAGTCGAAAATGTTGCCGCGTTCGCAAAGTCGACACAGTTTGCTGACTTCACCGAATCAATTGAACCGGATGGACAGTTGAGTGACTATTCGTTCGAGTTCAAGGTGCTCAATGCCGCCGATTTTGGTGCGTTCCAATCCAGGAAGCGGGCTGTGCTCATCGGCCATCATCGCGATTTGGAGTTCCCCGGATTCCCGGCGGCTACGCACGACAAAAATTCGTATCGAACCGTCAAAGAGGCGTTCGAGGGCGTGCCGTGGTCGACACAATCCAACATTCTTCCCGGCGAGAGATATGTCGAATTCAAGAACCATAGATTCGCGGGACCGTTTCGCCAAGACGAACTCCACTTGGGCAGGGACTACGCCCAGCTTTCGATGGACCGGTTCGCTGCAATTCCGCTCGGTGGCAACCGCTTTAACCTTCCTGCGGAGCTTAAGGCGCCCTGCTGGCTAAAGCACACGTCGGGCTCAGGAGACGTGATGGGACGACTGCACTGGGATAAGCCATCGGTCACAGTTCGTACCGAGTTCTTCAAACCAGAAAAAGGCCGTTACCTGCACCCTGTAGCCCCGCGAGCGATCACACACCGCGAGGCGGCCATTCTCCAAGGATTTCCCGAGGAACATCGCTTCGTTGGGTCCAAGACGGCGATCGCCCGTCAGATCGGCAACGCGGTCCCGATTCCGCTCGGACGCGCTATCGCGGCTCAACTCGCGAAAGCGTTCTAGCTGCGCCTATTTTCGAAGTTATCCAAGCCGGAAAAGGGCAGATACCTCCGGAGGAACATCAAACATTCTTACCAGAAAGTCCCGGAAATCCTTGAGTTTCTGCGGGAATCGAAGTGCCGCTGCTCACTCACTCGCACGCGCCGCGTTGACCGGCCAGGGTTTACCGGCTTCTCCTTCCGGCGCCGGTCCGCGATCATGCGCATCGCGGGCAACACGCTCGGGCACGGCGGGCTGGCAGCCAAGGCGCACTACCGTCCAACCCGTGGAGCGTTGCTTCTCAACTTCTCCGCAGACCCCGAAGCCGGCGCGCTGAAGGGACGCAAGCCAACGGCGCCGGGCGGGGAGGAAGACAATGACCCCGCGGATGTCGCAACGATCTTCGCGCTTGCGATGCCCTATTGAAGTGCCCCTCGAGGGTGAATCGGATTTAGGGTGCGCGATGAGCCGTGACGGGATGCGCTGGTCGCCGACAACGTGGATGGAATAGATTGGCGCTCCCCCGTACCTCGCGCTGGCTTGGATGCGCCGGTCTGCCGGGTCGGTAGAGAGTTAGAAGGTGACGAGGGCAGAACGCGCTCCAAGAATCTCGGTGAACGATTTGTCGGCAGTCGCCCCTAATCTGAGGAAATGAGTACCTCAGAGCTGAGCTTGTATACGTTTCGGTTGGACGGGGCAGATCCGGAGGCAATCGACTTTTCTTGCTTGGCCACGTCTGAAGGCGAGGCCGAAGGGCGGGCCAGGGCTGCAGGACATCGTTCCTTCTCTCTCGTCAGCGTCGTCCCTGTGGATCCCGGGATGAACACGAGCCTGGACCGGCGCATTGCAGGGAACCCCTTGCTGGGGCCGGATTGGTCCCCGCTGGTGGACGTGCTCGAGATCGTCATGAAGACGGTGTTCTTGGCACCTCACTGGACCCTTCACATTTATGGAGAGGCATATGGTTTTGACCCGGTAGTCACGCCGGGTGCGCAGTGCGTTCTCGAGGCGGATGGATCGCTGACTGTCGAGGTAACCGGGCCCTCGCCGCGGCACTTGACTCACTTTGCCGAGGCATTGGAGTTTGTGGGCTGGGAGCCTCCCGTTGATGAGTTCGGCGTGCTTCACGACAACAAGAATGCCAACCGGACGTTCCTTCCGGGTTGGACCGAACGAATCGTTGCGGTGGCTTTGCTGGAAGTGCTGACATCTGTCTACTCAATAGGTCGAGAAGACTTTTTCCACTTCGGTGAGAAAGTCGCCGACGACGTCGAGCGGTTGGGACTATTGGAGCGCGCGGGTGCAGGACCGCAATTTCGGCTGATCACTGTCGCGAAAACGCCGGAAGCGGTGGAGGACGAAGACGCTCCTGCGGCCGTTCCGGAAGTGAACCAAGAGCCCGTCTCCGCGGACGAGGCGCTTGTGAATCGAGCCGCAGTTCTGGAGGTTTCCGAGCTCGATCGGAGCTCAACCCGCGGAGCACGTTTCACGAATCGCGACTTCACGAATCAGGACCTCGCGGGCATAGATTTCACTGGCGCCTCCTTGACTGATGTGGCCTTTCGGGGAGCGAACCTGAGGGGCGCAAACTTTTCGTCGACCCACTTGGACGCCGTCGATTTCGTGGGCGCGGATCTTCGCGATGCCCTATTTGACGATTGTGTTGCGGACCGTGCCGTCAACTTCTCACGTTCGGACCTCAGCAATGCCTCCTTTGTCCGAGCATCGCTTCCGGGGACGTGGTTTGTCAGAGCAGAGCTCCAGAACGCAGCTTTCGAGAACGCCGACCTGGCGTCCGCGAACTTCTACAGCGCGGCGCTCGAATGCGTCAACTTCGCCGGAGCCAACTTAAGCGGCGCGGATTGCGGCGTTGCCGTAGGCAGCGAAGTGAACCTCGACGGGGCCAATCTCACTTCGGCCAACTTCAATCGCGCAGACTTCCGCCGGACGGACTTCACAAAGTCCACTCTGGGTGGCACCGATTTTTCATTCGCCGTGCTGGTCCAGTCGACCTTCGCGGGGATGGTGCTCGCCGGGAATGACTTTTCTGGCGCGACGTTAGAGCAGGCGGAGCTTCAGCGAACAGATTTTCGGCACACGCTTGTGGTGTGGGGGGAAACACTTAGCTTCTATGGGGCCGCGCTCTCTGGCGCAAAGTTCGACGGCCAAGATCTGCGGCAGGCCGACTTCACTGAAGCCGACGTCTCGGACGCGTCATTTGTCGATTGCAAAGTAGGTGGCGCTGACTTTACCCGTGCTGAGACTGGGGGTTCGGATTTCGTCGGCGCAGATTTCACCGAAGGTATCTTCGCGGGCGACGGCTTGGGGCACCCAGAGTCGCGCTCGATGAGTGCCGAAGCCCGAGCGCGCCGAGCGATCGCTGAGACAGAGGATGAACAGGCGAAATACTGGCACTTGACGGACCATTGGATCCTCCTCCATTGGGCCGAGCCGTTCCACGCAGCCCAGAATGCTGCGGTGGCCGCGCTCGCGCCGGGCTTCGGGGAACGGGACATGATGGGGCTCCAGTTCTCCGTCAGCGGCCATGCCACGGGTGATGCGAGCAAGTATGCGCGGACGGCCGCTGCGCTGGGGCTAAAGGCACGTGATCTCATCTCACAGGAGGGCTTCACTCAGAAGCACTACGACCTGCTCGTGTTGTTATGGGCCACTCATTTTGATCTTGCCCACCCGGCCGACACGCGACCGCGTCTTGCCATCTGGGGTGACGAAGCGGAATTCGGGCCCGAAACGAATGAGATACGGCGCGTGCTGCGGTGGTGCGCCCACATGTCGGTTCGACACTTCGAGCAACTAGTCAGCATCGAGCGGGAGGAGGACGACGGTGACGTTTTAGTTGCCGAGTTGTCGGCGTTTCGTGCCCTTAGGCGGTCGAATCGCGAGCTTCAGTGGTTCGACCTACAGCAACTTATCGACGAGCTCCCCGGCGCGTGGGGGGCAGGTCCCGCGTCCGACGACGACAACTGGGGGCGCGCCCTGCGATGCATTCGACTGGTCGTTCACGGGCTGCTGGTGCGTGACTGCATATCGGAGAGGCGCTTTGAGACCATGGCCAACATCTGGCGCGAGTATGACTGGAGATTTTTGCAGAGGGACGTGTTCGACATCGAGTAGGTGGCAGCCGGGCTAATCGAAGCATTCCTCGTCAAGCGCCTCGCGTGCATCCAGATGTTTCCGCCGCAGCGACTCGCGGTCGTCCACCCCCATCTGTCGTGTGCGCCAAAACGCGCCCTCGTCGT
>Ga0105047_10009688_pt1 | contig 15828 bp, 14 predicted proteins | sample MAT04_FD_78384 | JGI IMG/M metagenome (GOLD analysis project Ga0105047, IMG submission 78384) | Freshwater microbial communities from Lake Fryxell liftoff mats and glacier meltwater in Antarctica - MAT-04 (megahit assembly) | ecosystem: Environmental > Aquatic > Freshwater > Ice > Liftoff... | reverse complement strand
TTGATCGGTTGATTGTCCTTAACGTAGTTTGAGGCGAGAAGCTTGCCCTTCTGATTATCTGGAGCCTTGGAGATCTCTTCCTTCACGCCATAGGGCGCCTGTTCAGCCTTCGGTCGTCCGCCAGTTGCCTGACCGGGCCCGCCGAAGCCTTTGCCTTGCTTGTTGGGATCGCCATCTTTCCATTGGCCGTTCTTACCGCCCTGGGCGTTGGCCTGTTGACCATCGCCGTCGCCATTGCACTGACCAGCCGCCTGATCCGCGGCATCCTGCATCGCCTGCTGGGCGGCGGCGATCTGCTGGGCATCAGATGCGGTTGCATCCATCTGCTGCATGGCTTGCTGCATCTGTTGGGCAGCGTTTGCCATCTGCTGCTGCTGATTCCCTGCCTGCCCGCCGTTCTGTCCGGCTTGCTGCATCGCCTGCGCCATTGCCTGGGCCGCCTGCGCCATCTGCGCTGCGGTGGCAGCGTTATTCGCTTGCGCCTGCATCTGGGCCATCGCCTGCTGCATCTGCTGTTGCTGCTGCTGAGTGGGGCCTTGCCCGTTGTTCATCTGCTGCATCATCTGCTGGGCCTGTTGCTGCAGTTGCTGCTGGGCCTGCTGATTCCCCTGCGCCGCCTGCTGCATGAGTTGCTGCATCTGCTGGGCCTGCTGCTGATTGGCGCCCATCTGCTGCAACTGCTGCTGATTCTGTTGCTGCTGCTGTTGCGATTGTTGTTGCTGGGCCTGCTGTTGCATCTGTTTCGCCAGATTCTGCATCTGCTGGGCAGCCTTCTCCTGATCCTTCTTGTCCATCTGATCGAACTTGTTTGTCAGTTCGTTTAACTGCTTCATCGCCTCGGTGAAATCGCCCCTAGCGATCTCCCGCTGAGCGTCGGCTACAGGCCCCTTCTCATCGGGAGGAGGCATGTAGTTCTTCATCATCTTCATTTCGTTCTTGGCGATGGCATACTTCTGATTGGTCATCGCCTCTTTCTTCAACGCCTCCTGCACTTCCTGCGCCGCTTGCAGCGCCGTGCGCGAGGCCCTGGCGGGATCTTTGATGGGTTGATTCATCAGGTTCTGCAAGGTGATCTTCGCATTCTTCACCGCTTCATCGTTCTGCAGGCTTTTCGGCACCGCTTCCACCGCCGCCAGCGCCTGTTTGACAGCGCGTTCGGCGGTCTGCCGCTGAACGTCCACCGCCACCTGCTGTTTGGACTTTTCTTCCTTGCCGAATAGATCCATCTGCGGCAGGAAAGCGCCTGTGCAGAACGCTATCGCTGCCAGCAACACGGTCAGATATCCCCTGCGTGGAAACTGCATGGGGAAATGCTGCCGAAGGTTCATCGCGACGTTGGACGCAGTCTCCTCAGCATCTTTCACCGCCGCTTGTGCGAAAGGATCGTCGCTGGTTCGCATGAAGAGCGCCGTGCTGAGCTTCTCTTTCAATCCCAGTTTTTCATCAATCGCAACGGCTGCATATTTCGCTGACGGACGCGTGGCGAATGCCCAGATGATGGCGATGACAAAGCTTGCCCCCAATCCGCCCCAGAAAATCTCTCGTGCGTGCGGCAGATGCAGCGCCAAGATTCGCTGGATGAGGATCGCAAGGATCACCAGACCGACAAACACGTTGATCGTCCAGACGGCAGCCTGGGTGAACCGGATCATCGTCAGTTTGTTCTGCACCGCCGCCACATGCTTATCCAGCCGATTCATACTGTGCCTCCCAAAGATGCACCAGTCCCGCCCTGCTCCGCTTACTCTGTAAGGTGGGCACCGCCCACCGTTTCTCATCGTAGGGTGGGCAGTGCCCACCCTACTACTACCACGCCGACCACGTTAATTCAGTGGGTGATATATCTGGAGGGCGGCTGTCCTCAGCCGCCGCTCCGACGCACCATCCGCATACGGCGGGCGAGGACGCCCGCCCTCCAGATGCGACCAGCCACCCACATGTTTAGGCTGGTTGATGTACTACTCCTGATAATGATAGCAAGTTTTTCAGATGCGTGGAGTGAAACTATCGCATAACACGGGCATATTTCCTCCCGAGTTTGATGACCATTGCCTCTCGCAGGTCGTGCTCCCCGGCATAACCAGCTTGACGCTGACCATTTATGTAAACTGCTCCTTCCTTAATTTTGCGAATCGCTTCACTCTTGCTTGCTGCTAGTCCAGCAGCGACCACCAACTCCGGAATGCGATGTGGTCCAGCACCCAAGCGAAATTCGGGCATTTCGTCAGGGACCTCATTTCGTACGAACTGTTTCACGAAATCATTTTGAGCGGTGTCAGCATCGTCTGAACTGTGAAGCCAGGCAATTACCAACTTGGCGAGTTTGATCTTCGCGTCGCGCGGGTTGCTTTGGATGAGCGGCTTGAATTGATCATCCGGCAAGTCGGTCAGCAGAGTGTAGTAGGATTCCAGCAGCGCATCGGGGATGCGCATGATCTTTCCGAACATGCCGTTCGCGCCGGAAGGCGGATCGGTCACGCCGATGTAGTTCCCCTTCGACTTGCTCATTTTCACCACGCCATCCGTCCCCACCAGCAGCGGCGTAACAATAACGCACTGACCCTCCTTGCCCTGTTCCTTCTGCAGTTCGCGTCCCACCAGATTGTTGAAGAGCTGATCGCTGCCGCCCATTTCCACATCGGCATCAATCATCACGCTGTCCCACCCCTGTAGCAGCGGGTAGAACATTTCGTGAAGGTAGATATCGACGTTCTCGCCGAAGCGCTTGGCGAAATCGTCGCGATGAAGCAGTTGGGCGACCGTCTTCTTGGAAAGAAGCGAGATGACGTCCATCATATTCATCTTTCCAAGCCATTCGCCATTCCAGCGGACTTCAAGATGTTCAGGATCGGTCAGAAGAATCTTGCCGACCTGGGCGACATAGGTCTTCGCGTTGGAGTCGATGGTCTCACCTTCGAGCTTTGGGCGAAGGGCATTGCGGCCGGTGGGGTCGCCCACCCGCGCAGTGTAGTCGCCGATGATCAGAACCGCCTTGTGTCCCCAGTCCTGAAACTGCCGAACGATGCGCAGCGGCACGGCATGACCCAGGGTGACATCCGGCGCGGTCGGGTCCATCCCCAGCTTGATCCGCAGCGGCTGACTGGTCTTTTCGGACTTCTGAAGCTTGGCTTTCAGGTCCACGTCCGAGATCAACCGCTCGGCTCGACGCGAGAGAATTCCTATTTGTTCATCTATCGAAGGCTTCATATCGTCCGGGATTGTACAGGAGAATCAGCCGCGGATGAACGCGGATGGACCTTTCCAGGCCGTTTTAAGCGTGACACTTGCTGTTGAAGTTGACAGGATCCGTGGGTAACGAAGCAGGGAGAGTTGCATCCAACACTTTGCCCAACTGGCGCTTGATCCACAAGAGTTCATTCTTGTCTCGTTGCCGAAGAATCATTTTCCACAAGCTCTGATCACCTTTCAGATACAGATCTGAGATAAGTGTCATGCCGCGCAAGCTGATGGTTGGCGTTCCAAGAACTTCCGGCGGGTTGATCGTCGAGGAGATTCGAATAGTCGAGTTGGATGGGTGTATCGCTCAAAGTCCGCAACACCCGCTCAGATGTCCAAGGTCTCTCCAGCCCGCGCTTTCGCAAGCAGCTTTAGCAATTCCGTCGCCCCGCCTTCATACACTAGTTCACCCAGTTCTTTGAGCAGCTCTTCATTCAGTTTTTCGTTTGCCTCAACGATGTGAATAAAATCCGCCGCATCCTGCATGCGATCGCCGGCACGACGTCCGAGCGAAATCATCGCCGCAAACTTCGCCGCGAGAACGCCTTCGACTGGCGGGATGCGCAGCTTGCCAATCTTCGGCACAGGATGCACTTTTGCGATAGACAACAGGCGACGCAATAGTTTGGACGGTTCGGGCTTGAGCACATCGACCGCTTCTTTTCCATCCTCAAAACTCAGGCGAATAACGACCGGCGTGTCTTTTGCTTTGAGATGTGGAAACGCGGCCAGCAGCACGGTGACCGCCTTCTTTGGATAAAGCGCTACCAGATCAACATCCACCGTCGTCCGTGGACGCCCATTAAACCCATTCACCGCATGTCCGCCGACAAGGACATACTTGACCTTGTGGGCATCAAGCGCCTTCGCGACATCAAGCGGGTTGATTTCATTTCCGTACATTCGGCCGAGACGTATACCCTGCAGAATGTCCTCTGCCAATCTTGGGGGGCGAATCGATGTGCGGAGCATGTGTCCTGACCTTCATCGCATTGATGCGAAGTTCGTGTCTTCGACGTGAAGCAGGCGCGAGCGTCACTCCACCCCAATATCCTCGTTCCACAACTTCGGATGCGCCTTGATGAAATCACTCATCATCTGGATGCATTCGACATCTCGAAGGTCGATCAATTCAATGCCGTGCGAGCGCATGAAGGCGGGTGAATCGCCGCCTTTGCCGTGGCCGCCGTGGAAGTTGACGGATTCGCCGACGATCACCTTCGGAATGCCAAACTGCACCGCCGCGCCGGAACACAAAAAGCAGGGCATCAGCGTGGAATAAAGCACGCAGTCTTTATAAGTCGTCTGCCGTCCCGCATTGGTCAGGCAGTTGATCTCCGCATGAGCCATCGGATCGCCGTTCTGCACGCGCCGGTTGTGTCCGCGGCCGATGATCTCGCTGCCGCGCACCAATACTGACCCGATGGGCAACCCGCCCTCCGACAATCCCTTGCGGGCTTCTTCGATCGCGGCTTTGAGAAACAGATCCACGGGTTTCTCCTTCCCAGGCGTATTCGCAGGCATGGGCATCAGCGACTGCATGTCCGAAGGGGTGATGGTGGCGGCCTGCTCGTTTTCCTTCCTGATCGCATCGTAGACTTCTTTTCGATGCACCGAGATTGTCCTGGGCGCATTGATGCCCAGGCGGACCTTGTCTCCACGAATATCGACGACATTGATCTCAATGTTGTCGCCTATCACAATCGATTGATCGCGTTGACGCGATAAAACCAGCATGACCTGACTCCTTCCTTCCTGGGAAGCGAGTTGATGGCATTACAAGCCCAACCGAACTCGAAGGAAGTTTTTTAAAACCTTGCAGGACGGCGGCGTCCATACCGCATCCTCTGGCGAGCTAACTCATTATATACCATTAGTTAAACGTTTTGACGCAGGAATTTGTTCGACTCCCCCTGTGGGTGATTACACGGCTTGAGCGATCGCGTTCGCTTCCGGATCTTGGACTATAGCAAGCGCAGTTATCGCGCGAACCCATTAGCGCGCGAACCTTGCAACTCTACCACATTTTTCTGGCTAAAGCGGAGATGAATTGACCTGCGAAGGATTGCGCGGGTACTTCCGAGGCGTCTTGCCCATCTTGCCAACTGCGACGATCACATGATGATCCAAACCGGGCAGAGAAACCGGATGAATTACCGGCGGACCACCGCGTAGAATCTTCAATGCGTGGGTGCATTGGGAAAGTTCTTCAGACGCCTTGCCACCCTTCATCGCCAGCACCTTGCCCGATTTTTTGACCAGCGGCAGGCACCATTCCAGCAGGATGTTCATAGGTGCCAGCGCCCGCGCGATCGCAACATCAAACGATTCTCGCCGCGCGCTGTGCGCGACATCTTCGACGCGGGCATTGACCACTTCGACGTTGGGGAGATTCATTTCCTTCACGACGGAGTGGAGAAAGTCAGCCTTCTTGCGGATCGATTCCAGCAGCACGACCTTCGCGTCCGGCCGAGCGATGGCGAGCGGGATTCCCGGGATTCCCCCGCCGCTTCCCACGTCGATCAGGTGGGCGGGCGAATCCGGAATGAACGGCAGGAGAGTGAATGCGTCGCCGATGTGCTTCACCTCCGCATCTTCCTGCGTTGCGATGCGTGTGAGGTTCACCCGCGTGTTGGCATCAAGCAGCAGATCGATGTAACGATGCAGTTGGGGAATGATGTATGCCCCGTCGCCGCCGAGAAGTTGTTGCCAGAGTTGGGACATGAATTTATGTGGCACGGGCGTCCCGCACGTGCGTTTGTCGCTCCAGCGACAGGCAAACAGAATGCTGCTTCGCAGTAGAATGCACGTGCGGGACGCCCGTGCCACTCATCAGAAATCCCTTCGACAAAAGATCAGCGCCGCGATGCCGAGGATCACCGCTTCGAATCCCAAAGAGCTGCCGATGATCCTGGCGGCGGTACGGGCGGTCATTTCATCCTCAATTCGTCCCTGTACGCGGTCATCGTCCATGTTCACGCGATCCGGGTCGCGATGAACCCCACGCGCCACACGGCGCGATTCCCGGCGACGTTCGCCCTCATTTCGCGCAGAATCAAATGGCGACGGATCGACCAGCCAGCGGCTCATCAACGCCACCGTCTCGCCGGTCTTCGGGAAAGGTGCTTTTGTCCACTTCACCAAGCCGTGCCACCAGCGCAAGTTCTCTGCATCTTTCTGAAGCTCCGCGAGCTTTCTTATCTGCACATCCCGCTGACGTTCAAACTCCGTGGCGTTGCTCCGCTGCGTCGCGGGCTGGGCATTGTTGCGCTCGATTAAGTCCTTGTTGTATTCCACCAGTCGCTGTTGATTATCAAGTCGTTCTTCAAACATCGCCTTGAACGCCAGCAGGCCGCCATCGGTCGCATTGAGCGCGAACACGAACGCCCAGAACAGCAGCGTGATGAGCAGTGATGCGATTGTCGACCGCGTCACTATCCCCACGAGCACGCACACGCAGAAAAGGTAGCTGAAGAAGAGCGTCACCAGCGGAATGGCGAGAAAGATCTTCCATTCCCAACTGCCGCCGCGAATGCCGATGACGATGAAACTGGCGATGGTGAATGCCGACACCTGCATCGCCGCAAAGGTCAGCCCAAGCACATATTTCGTTAGCAATAGTCGCAGTCGCGATAGCGGCTTGGCGAGGTAAAGATCAATCGATCCGCCGGAGAGCAAATCCGGAAAGGTGCTGCAGACGCTCACCAGCGCCAGAATTGTTGCGAGAAAACCCAGCCACCACGGAATGGCGATCGTGGTGAAGATGAATTTGTAAAATTGGTCAGCTGGGATCAGGCTGGTGTTCCACACGCCGGGAAAATCCCACGCGAACACCTTCACGCCGCGCTCGTTAATACCGACAAATGCAAACGCAACCACCACCAGCAGACTCAGAAGCATCGTGATCCAGAAAAGCTTTTTGCTGTTCACCTCGCGATACGCATCAACAATCAGCGCGACGGTCTGGATGACAATACGGTTCCATGCGAAAGTTTCAGTCTGCGGAGCTGCGGTTGTCATCAGCTTTGCACTCCCACCGGAAAACCATGGCTGATATTCGCGCCCGCTGTGTACGGTGCGGCGACGGTTTGTTCCATGACAGCTTCCATGAAAAGCTGTTCGAGCGTGGGACGCACCAGTTTCAGGTTGACGATGGCGACATCGTTCGTCCGCAGCAGATCGATCAGTGGCTGAACCGCGTACACATCGATCGAATCAAATCGGATGATCTCACCCATGATGCTCGCGCCTTCGGGAAGTTGGACGCTTTGCGGCAGCGGTCCCTGGATTTGCACCTCAAAATGCCCGCGTCCCAGCGCCAGTTCTTCCAAGGTCCCCTGTCTCGCAACTGTTCCGTTGACGATGATCGCGACGCGGTCGGAGATCATCTCCAGTTCGCTCAGCAGATGGCTGTTGATGAGCACGCTGACACCCTGTTGTTTGAGACGCAGTAGCACGTCGCGGATTTCCTTTCGTCCCACCGGATCGACGCCATCCGTCGGCTCATCCAGCAGAATCAGGTCGGGATTGTGCATCATCGCCTGCGCCAGACCGATCCGCTGCATCATGCCTTTGGAATACATGCCGATCTTGCGATCCGCCCACCCGCTCATGCCGACGATGTTCAGCAGTTCATCCGCCCGCGACAGTCTTCCCCGCCGCGGCAATCCAGACAGCGCGGAGAAGAGGTCCAGTACCTGCCTGCCGGTGAGATATCTCGGGAAGCGATGATTCTCAGGGAGATACCCGATCCGTGCGAGCGTCGGCTTATCCCCCACCGCCGCGCCCAGCACAGTGCCGCTGACGCTGGTCGGGCGGACAACGGTCATGATGATTTTCACAAGCGTGCTTTTTCCCGCGCCATTCGGGCCCAACAGCCCAAACACTTCGCCCTTCCGCACGTGCATTGCCACGCCGCGCAGGGCATGCACCTTGCCGCGGTAGACCTTCTGCACGTCTTTCAGGTCGATTGCCAGATCGTTGAAACTCATTCAAATGCCCTCTTCAGCTACGCTCGGTGACAGGTTGTATCCGACCCCCGCACCCTGCCGCAAATCGCGTCGAACGGTATTCGTGTGAGAAGCAGCATTACTTCCAGAATCCGCCCGCGGGAGCGGACAACCAGCGCTCCCAGGACATGCGCCCTGTTCGCAGAGAAGCCCTGACTGCCGAGCGGAAGATGATCACGATGCTTCGCGATCAGAACGTCATCGGCGACGAGGTTTTGCGACGGGTCATCCGCGATATCGATCTCGCCGAGACCAGATTGGCCGAAGTCGGATTTTCCCGGGTTAAACAACGCTCAGCGAGTCTCATACGTTCTGCTCACCAAAGCGACTGCTGATTTGATGTTGAATCTGCTGTAACTCCTGAACACTTGCTGGTCCGTCAACCAGCACCGCAAGTCCTTCCGGCCGCAGGCTTTCAAACAGTGGCACGACTTCTCTTGCTGGTGCGAAGATCAGCACCGATCGCCCCGCATCCTGCACCCGGTGGAACATGTCAAGCCATGCCATCGCGGACGGGGACCCCGCGCCCGGCGTGTATTGAATCGCGCGGATCTCCGGAATTTCCAGCAGCGCATCCAGATGGCGCGTCGAGCCCACGCCGTCCAGATGAAAAATAGATCGGCCGACGCTTTGCGCAGTTCGTTCGATGTCTGGCAGGCAGATGTCCCGAAATTCTGTCGGGCCTATGGAGAACGCCAGGTCGCACTCGTTCACCACGTAAGGCACGTCTGACCAGACAAGATGCCAGTGGAACAACCCCGCTCCTTTCGCGAGTGGACGATGGTACAGTTCGCAAAACGCCTGGTGCCACGCGGGATGCATTTCGTTCATGGCATTGACTATGCGGTCCGGCTGCTCCAGGAGATCCATGCAGATCTCTGTCGCGCCGCGAAGATTCGTCAGCACGTCCGCGAGTCCGCCAGGCGATGGCGTACAGACCAGGAACTGCCCCTTCGCGGCCTCAGCAGCGTTGTCCAAAAGGTGCTGAAAAAGCTTCCACCACTTGCCCTCGGTGTCGAGTTTGAAACTTGGTGCATCCGACCAATCATCCGACTTGATGCATGCATGCGTCCACGTGGTGTCGGATGAACATTCGATCGGCGCACCCAACAGCGCGCCCAGGCACGCAGCGCCAAAATCCACGCGAATGTGCGGAATGGCATCGCCGAACCACGCTGTCTGATGCAGATCGCGCAGTTTGGCATTCAGCCATTCATCAGGCTTCTCGATCAGATCAATCCGGCGGGTAATGGGAGATGCAGGATTGTTATTGGCGGTGGCGATCCATAGCGGACGGTCGATCACCTCCTGCCGCCACCAGGCATCAAATCGCTGTGCAATACGCGGAAACTCAGGACACTCCGCGAGTGGTTGCCGGCCGATCGCGCGGAGACTGTCTGACCACGCTAATTGTTCTGAGATCTCAAAAACGGGATGGGTAACGGGCATGGCCGACCTTTCATTTGCTGCGGATCTGAACAACCAGAAAGTCGTTCAAGTTGGAATAGATTAACCGAGGCAGCGCCATCGGAACAGCAGTCCAGTATAGAACCGGAGCGCAAAAGCTTTTTAAGTACGACCAGATAGAGCATTTACAGCCCATCGCTTAACACCCTATACTAACAGTATGAAAACAGACTTGTTAGCAGAAGTTGAAGCGGGCACCACTAAGCTTGCCGGTAAGATTGCGGATGCAATTCAAGGCCTGAACGACCAGCGGGAAAAGCTTGCTGCACAGATAGCGGCTTTGAACGTCAAACATCAACAGTTGGTCGGCCGGCCATACAACGTTCGCTCCGGCGGCGCGGGTGGCGGCTTGAGCCAGGGCAGGACTTCGGCAAATTCTTCCGTATCTCCTGCTGCGAGGAAGAGCAGGAAGCGCATTCGTCGCTCGCCTGAGCAACTCGAGAAGGTCGCGGGCGGTGTTGTTACGCTGATCAAGTCGAAGAAGGACGGCGTCAGTGCCGGTGAGATCATCAAGAACTTCGGTGTGCTCATCCCCAGCACGAAAGAGTTTGTAAAGAAATGGGGCGGTGTCAACGTGAGGACAACCGGCGTCGGCGCGAAGACGCGATACGTTGCTTAAACAGCGTTCAAGCGACGCAGCACGTCGTCCGAGATGCGTTGGCTCGTCGCGTTCACCGCGCTGTCAATGTGCGCGCGGTTGCGTGCGCCGATGAGTACGCAATCGACCGCGGGATTTGCCAGAACCCACCCCACCGCCAATTGAGGCACTGGGATGGACGACGCCTTGGCAGTTTCGTGCAGTCGCTCGACTGCGGCGAATTTCTCCGGATGAAAATAGATCTCGGCGTGAGCCGGCGACACGTCAAACCGTGAACCCGCTGGGAACGTTGCGAGGTGGCGCTGGTATTTACCAGTGAGAAACCCCGCCCCCAGGGGACTGTAAGTCTGAACCCCGATTTGATTCGCCACACACAGCGGCAGCAGGTCCTGCTCGATGGCGCGGACCGCGAGATTATAGTTTGACTGCACCGTGACCAGTGGCGCGATCTGCTGAAGATCGAGCGACCGCTTCATTTGCGATGCATCGAAGTTGCTGCATCCCGCCTCGCGAACCTTGCCCGCCCGTTTCACGGCAGCGAAGCCTTCAAGCGTTTCCTCCAGGGGCGTCACCGAATCGAACGCATGCGCAAGGTACAGATCCACATAATCAGTCTGCAGGCGCGACAGGCTTTCATCGGCCAGCGTTGTGATTCTTGACTTCGTCAACGGGGGAAGAAGCTTGGTCTGAAGGATGATGCGATCCCGGCACTGTCGCGATTTCAACCAGCGGCCAACGATTAATTCGGAGGAATGGAATTCCCCGCTGACTTCGCGGGTGTCAGAAAACCCCTGCGCTTTCTCGCGGGCCATTCTTGCCTGTCCCCCGCCATAACCTTCGGCGGTGTCAAAGAACTGAATGCCGCTTGCCAGCGCATGATCCATCACGGCAAATGATTCCGCCTCGTCAATCTCTCGACCAAACGTGACGGTGCCTAGCCCGATGCGGCTGACCTGTAACGATGTTTTCCCCAGACGGCGATAGTCCATATCGCTCGATAATTTCGTGCAATGAGGGCGTGGCTGCAAGGTTTTACGGTGGCACGCTCGTCGATTCGCAATCGCCGTTGCCAGTTGGTTTCAAGCGGGATGAGTGATTCAGGCGGCTTTCTTCGTGATTTCGAAGACGCCGTTGATGCCCAGATTGTCGGCGACTTCCAATGGGGTTTCACCGCACCGGTTGCGATGGGTGGGGTCCGCGCCTCGTTCGATCAGCAGGCGGAACATTTCATTCCGGCCGAACGATTCGGCAACCGCGTAGTGCAGCGGCGTGTTACCTTCATGATCTGGCGAATCCACGTCAGCGCCAGCGATAACCAAAAGCTGCAGGACGGCAGGTGCATAGGCCTTCACCGCGAAGTGCAGCGGGGTGATGGCGTGCAGGTCTGTTGCACCAGCGTCACCCCCATGTTTCAGCAGCAGCGCCACCATCTGGGTCAGTCCGTCCGCGCTTGCATAGTGCAAAGCGGTTCGTCCTTCCCGATCCGATGCTATCGGACGGACGCCCTGGGAGAGCAACTCAAATACCGTTGACCACTCCGCTTCAAGAGCGGCGTCGATCAGGTCCAGTTCCGGGGGTCGCGTCTTTCGCTGCATGCACCTTTTCCATCGGTGCGGTTTGTGTCGAGCGTGAGTTTTTTGTGGCTGACTTTTTATCGGATTTATTCATTCACAGTGGTTATGAGACGCACCGGCCGCGTTGCATCTCTCGCGAACGTATTCGACATCTTCTCTGCCAGCAGTTTGAGAAGGAGAGATAAGCATGACAAGGTGGAATGCCAATGTTGAATTTCAGACACTTGAAAGTCGCGTGCTTCTCGCCGCAAGCCCTCTGGGCATTTCCAGCGTGTCCTATAACGGCGGAACCCAGTTACGCATCACGGGAACGGCGGGTGCGGATCTTATCTCGGTCAGAAAGACTAACGGCGGATACCTCGTCGCGAATGCCGACTGGTCGAAATCGATCGCAGGCTCGTTTAATTCCATTCGCGTGAGCGCTGGCAGCGGGAACGACAAGATCACCATCAGCAGCGCCATCACCCTTCCCACTCAGCTTTACGGTGAAGCCGGACATGACACGTTAAATGGTGGCGCGGGCGCAGATTCGCTATTCGGCGGTGACGGAAACGACAAACTTTATGGCAACGCCGGAAAGGATACGCTCATCTCCCTTGGTGGGGGTCTGAAGGATTCGCTCAGCGGCGGCGCGGGTACGGACAGCTTCTGGCTAGACTCTACTGACACGGAGAAAGTCACCGATGCCAATAGCATCGAAAAATCGATCGGGGCTTTGCATGCCGTAGGAAACTTCAAGAGCTTTACGGTTAAGGGCCGAAAGGTTTCGCCCGGCAAGGAACTGATCGGGAATCGAATCGCCGATCCAAAGGCGAATGGAACCTACAAGTTCAACCCGTTTGCCGATCGTCCTTTGTTCTCGTCCACCGGCCCGGGAGCAGACGATGTGAAGCAGGGACAAGCCGGGGATTGCTACTTCCTTTCGACCCTCGCGGCAATGGCGAAGAGCAACCCTGAACGCGTCCGTCAATCCATCGCCGACCTGGGCGATGGCACCTACGCCGTTCAGTTTTATTCTGCAAATGGTGCGAAGAACTTTGTCCGCGTCGACAACGACCTGGCCACCTTCTCCGGCAGCACCACTGCTACGGCTTATGCCAAGCTTGGCAAGCAGAGCAGTATGTGGGTGGCAATCATGGAAAAGGCTTTCGCCTACTTCCGTACCGGCGAATGCACCTACGAATCCATCGACGCCGGCTGGATGAGCGAGGCATTCAGCGCCCTGGGCGCCAAGCCGGAATCGCTTTGGAAAAATGCCGGCGTAAAGAGTGCGGCAGCACTGGCGACGCAATTGGAGGATCTGGTGAGTTCCGGTAAGAGCATCACCCTTGCGATTGCGAATGTTCCCGGTGGGCAGCCGCTGGTGGGGAATCATGCGTATACGGTGGATGGCGTTATCCGCAACAGCGATGGATCCACCAGCGTGCGGCTGCGCAATCCGTGGGGGTATGACGGCGCGGGGAATGATGGATCGGACGATGGTTATGTGATGATCAAAGCCACGAATCTCTACAGCGCCTTCAGCACGGTGATGGCGGCGTGACAGCCTTGTGCGCGATCAAGTGCTGAGGGTAACCGCATCGTCTGGGGCATGCGATTAATTCAGACAGATGTCATTCTGAGCGGCACTTCCACGAAGAATCTGTGCCTTCATAGACACCAGATTCTTCGCGGGATACCGCTCAGGATGACCGTTCTCTTTTGATGTAGAGTTAATCTGCCTGAACTGCGCTTCACTTCGCCGGACTCGGCGGCTGGGCTTCGTCCTGGTCATGCCCTTCGCCGCCTCTGCGCGGTCCGCCGCCATCAGGACCGCCGCCGTTCGGACCACCGGCGCCATGTGGACCACCCTGCCTGCCGCCGTCGCGACGAGGTGGACGCGCTTCCTGCAGGATCTTCATCTGTTCAGGCGTCAGAATCTGTCCCAACTTGGCTTTGACTTCCTTTTCCAGTTCGTTCAGTTGATCTCTCTGTTCTGGAGTCAACTCCAGACGCTCTTCCGCGAAGCGGGGCAGAAGGTGATATCCCCCGCCACCCGGACCGCCCGGACCACGATCGCCCTGCGGACGATCTCCCTGCTGGTCTCCCCCCTGTGGCGGCGGACCATCCGGACGCTCAGCACCGGCTTGTAGCGCAAGCAACAGCATGGGGGTGACTATGAGTGACAACACGATAAACGAGATTCGACGCATGGGCAGTCTCCTGAAAGTGTGCATTTCTTAACAAGCAGCAAGAATGAGTGTGAATCCAACCCGTTTGGTTTAGCTGCCGTCGCCTTTTGTGGGCACCGCTTGCGGGATGCCACTCACCGCCTACGATTCAGCCGAAGACATGAAGCGCGAGATTCGACATCTTCCCGTGCTGATGAGCCAGGTGCTGGAGGCGCTGCGTCCTGCACCGGGCATGGTGGTTGTCGACTGTACGCTGGGACTCGGGGGGCACTCATCTGAATTGCTTCGTCACATCACGCCCGGCGGAAAACTGATTGCGATCGATTTCGACCCCCGCAGCATCGACATCGCACAGCCGAAGCTTCAGGCGACGGGTGGAGACTTTCAGATCGTTAACAATAACTTCGCCGCCCTTCCATCGATTCTGCAGGAAGCGAATGTCAACCAGATCGACGGGCTTCTGGCGGATTTGGGCGTCGCAAGCCCGCAGATTGACGATCCGGCCCGTGGATTCTCATATCGGCAACAAGGGCCTCTCGACATGCGAATGGACCCGACCCGCGGTGCGCCCGCTTCGGTGCTGATCAACCGATTAAGCGAGCGCGATATCGTCGCTGCACTGCTTGAACTGGGCGATGAAGAAGATGCAGCGAAGATCGCGAAGTTGATTGTGGAACGGCGCAGGAAGTGTCCAATCGAAACCACCGGCGATCTCACTGCGATCATCTGCGAAGCAAGAGATTTCACGCTTCAACGCGCCCTGGGCGCGAAACTTCATCCCGCGGCGAGAACATTCCAGGCATTGCGCATTCTCGTGAATCGCGAGATGACAAACCTGGAGCGGCTGTTGAGAATCCTGCCGGACATTCTCAGGCCCGACGGTGTCGGGGCGATCATCAGTTTTCATTCCGGGGAGGATCGCCGCGTGAAGACAAGTTTTCGCGATCTCTATCGCGCCGGCATCTATTCAGCGATCAGTCCGGACGCGATCATTGCGGAGGAAGACGAACGGACAGGCAATCCGCGATCCCGCTCGGCAAAATTGCGATGGGCAAGGCGGGCGGCGGAGCAGGAAAGGTAAAACTATGGCAGATTCATCATTCGATATCGTTTCAGAAATCAACCTCCAGGAAATGGATAACGCCGTTACGCAGGCGCAGAAGGAAATCGTCACCCGTTATGACTTCAAAGGCACGGCTGCATCGCTTGAATTTGATCGCAAGGGAAAGGAACTCACCCTCTGCGCCGACAACGAGCCGCAACTGCAAGCCGTCCACAAGGTGCTGGGCGAACGGATGATCAAGCGAGGCATCGATCTGAAATGTCTCGATCAGCAGAAGCTGGAACACGCCACGCACCAGACTGTCAGGCAGAAGTACAAGCTGAAGGAAGGCATCGACAAGGACACCGCGAAGAAGATCCAGAAAGCAATCAAGGACCTGAAGCTGAAAGTGCAGGCAAGCATCCAGGGCGAGGCGCTGCGCGTCAGCGGCGCGAAGAAGGATGATCTGCAGGCGGTGATCGCCTACCTGAAAGCGAATCCGCCGGAAATTCCGGTGCAGTTTAATAACTTCAGGTAGGCAGACCGGGTAACAACGACCCACTCTTGCGGAAGAACCCTCTCCCGGTAATCCGGGAGAGGGCAGGGAGAGGGTTCTGTTGCTAATGACAGTCGGTATGGTGCGACAAAGAACCCTCACCCCCACCCTCTCCCACCAGTACGAGGGAGAGGGAGAAAAGCGATGCCCATGAGTGATTTCCCTTTTCCGCTG
>Ga0105047_10009685_pt1 | contig 15831 bp, 24 predicted proteins | sample MAT04_FD_78384 | JGI IMG/M metagenome (GOLD analysis project Ga0105047, IMG submission 78384) | Freshwater microbial communities from Lake Fryxell liftoff mats and glacier meltwater in Antarctica - MAT-04 (megahit assembly) | ecosystem: Environmental > Aquatic > Freshwater > Ice > Liftoff... | reverse complement strand
CGAAGGCGCCAACCCGCGCGCCCATGACCTCTACGACATCATGCTCATCGCGGACCTCGCCCGCGCTGACGGGCTCCACCACACACTGGCCGCCTGCGTCGACACGTTCACCTATCGCAACAAGCACGGCTGGCCTCCCGCCCTGACGGACTGGCCCGACTGGCCCGCTATCTGGGACGGCCTGGACCTACCCGACACCGCCCGCATCACCTACCACGAGGCCCGCGCGGGCGTGACCGCCCTCATCGCCGAAATCACGAAGGCCCAGCACGATGCCAGGAGACAACTCGCGACCATCGACGGTTTGCCGGTCGGTCCGAAAGCGGTCGGCGAGTGAAGTCAGAGGCAACGCACGAGTGACCGCGCGTGCCGCGATTCTGAATCAGGGCCAAGGGACGTGGGCGTTCTCTGAACTGGCCCAACAGCTCGCAGATGCGCTCTGGGTTGACGTCGTCGACGAACCGGTTGATCTGAACTACGTCCTGTTCTGGGATGGTCATGGCGAGCCGCCGCCGACGTTCATCCCCTTTGCGTCGATCGAGATCGCGGCCGACAAACGAACACAGGCCTCGCTGTTCGACGCAGCGTCCGTTCCCATGCCGACGACCGTCCTGCTCGACACCGAGCACGAGGTGCGCGACTTCGTCTCCCGCCACAGCGATCGACGATGGGTCCTGAAGTACCCGATCGGCTGCGGCGCCGCGGGCCACCGAATCATCACGGCCGACATGCCGTTCCGCGACGACTGGCCGACGCCGTTCATCGTCCAGCAGTTCATCGAGATGGACGATCCGGCGGTCTACCGCATCTACTGCGCGGGCGGGCGCCTGTTCGGCTGGAACGAGCGAAGGTTCGGCGACGCGGCCACGCGCCCCTCCCCGTTCGTCGCCCACACGACCGGAGCGTCGTACGGGCTACTCGACACGATCCCCGACGAAGCGGCCCGAGCCGCGAGCGCCGCACTCGACGCGGCCGGCCTCACGTCATCGTTCGGATGTGTCGACCTGCTCCACTCCGACACGGGATGGGTCGTCATCGAGGTCGGCACCGACGGGCTCTACAACTACGTCGACCGCGCAGTCCCCGAGCCGCTCGCGACCGAACTCGACCGAAGGATCGCCGAAGCGTTCTGGGTATTCATCGGTCAGCGTCCGCCGTGGGGCTCGCGCTGGCATAGGCGGCCGGCGTAGCCGGTGCCAGGCGACGGTGACCGATTCTCGATTCGAAGAGAGCGGGGGCGGTTGATCCTCGTCCCGTCGGCGGCCTCGCGATACCCGCTTGCTTGCCAACATCCTCGCCGACGGCCAGATCCTCGACCTGGTGGCCGACGTCGACGAACGCAGCGAGACCGTCGGCAGGCCCCCTCAACCCGCAATCCGAAACCCGGGCTCGAGCCCCGCCTTGGGCGGAACGATGCTATCGCCGAGGCTTCGCGCGCCGGATACGGGCCACGACGCGATCTGGCCCGGGGGCAGCTACCCGCCTTCGATGCGATCCTCGAGATCATCCACGCCAACGGCCACCTGATCTGATCGCCGGGGGTAGCGCGCTCTGCGAGCCATCACGCCCCGCCCGTCGAAGAGTCGAGGAACAGCTTCGCTCGATCCAGCACCGACGTGAGCGACGCGACCCGTCCCGTGACCTCCCGCAGCCGGTACCAGTCGTCCGTGTGGTCAGCCCAGTAGGCATCGGGGACCCCCAGCAGGCTGACGAGAAGGTCGCCCTCGAAGTAGTCGCCGGCGGCGAGCGGGTTGTCCTCGACCGTCGACAGCGCGACTGGAACGAGTGCGTCCAGCCCGATTGCCTGGCCGATCATGATGCGGAGATCCTCGACCGTGAAACCTTCGATCGGCTGCCGACGCAGCTCGTGGCATCTGCGCATGAGGAAGGTCGCGTCTCCCGGAGCTTCGCCCCAGGTCTTGCCCTCGATCTCGTCCAGCGTCGGCACAACCAGATTCTGCCAAGCGACGGTGTGGCGGCCCGCTTCGTGGCGCGGCCCTCACCTTGGAGCGAAGGCGCGCCGCGTCATGGGCAGTTCGCTCGGCCCCGAAATCTGGGGCTGCCCTGCCAACATCTTGCCAACACAACGTGGGCCGCAGACGACCGCACACGCTGCGCGGCGGCCGAGAAGTGCAGTGAAACCGGGTGTTGCGGTCGTGTGCGGCGATCCGTTCACTCTTTTTGCCAAGGTGAGGGTCGCGAGTTCGAATCTCGTCGTCCGCTCCGAGGAATATGCGCAGGTTAGACCCGATCTTTGGGGTCGGCCTGCCGCGAGAGTTCACCGTTTGGATCGTCCTCAGCCCGCGGCCAGCCCGCGGGAGCGGGCGAGCGAGGACTCACGCTGATTGTGATGGTCACCCGTCGGCCGTAGCCCGCGAGAGCCCGCGAAGACCAGGGCCCGGTCCGAGTTCGCGGTCGCGTGACCCGAAGGCAGCTTCAGCGTGGTGCGCAGGATCAAGAGGGCGAACTCGTCGTCGGCGCTCAGGATGCGAACGAGCGCTGGCCGGGGCGGCGGGCGTCGGGCGATTTCGGCCGGGCACCGGGGGAGCACCGCCCGCGTGAGGCGCAATGAGATCGGTCGAGGCGAGCACCAGAGCGGGCAGAGCGCTCACGTCCTCATCGAGAGTCGGGCGCTGAGGGCCGGGCTGTCGACGAAGATTTGGCCGACCAGGAAATGCGCCTGCCAGAGGCAGAGGTCAGCTTGAGCAGGCCGGCAGCGCCTCACCACTCACTTCCATCGCCCACCCCGAGACAAACTCATCGTCATCAGGTGATTTTGCGGCGGTAGATGACCATGGCGAAGGCGTAGGCGAGGATGAGGAGGCCGACGCACCAGGCGAGGGCGGTCCAGATGTCGGTGCCGACGGGCTGTTGGGTGAGCAGGTTGCGGATCGCGTTGACGATGGAGGTGACCGGCTGGTTCTCGGCGAAGGCGCGGACGGGTCCGGGCATGGTGGCGGTGGGCACGAAGGCCGAGCTGATGAAGGGCAGGAAGATGAGCGGGTAGGCGAACGCGCTCGCGCCGTCGGCGCTCTTCGCGGTGAGACCGGCGATGACGGCGAGCCACGTCAACGCGAGACTGAACAGGACCAGGATGCCGGTGACCGCGAGCCACGCGAGGACTCCCGCCCCTGAGCGGAAGCCCATGAGGAGGGCGATGAGCACGACGACCGCGAGCGAGAAGAGGTTGGCGACCTGTGAGGTCAGCACGTGGGCCCACAGCACCGAGGACCGGGCGATCGGCATGGACTGGAATCGTTCGAAGATGCCGGTGCTCATGTCCAGGAAGAGCCGGAATGAGGTGTAGGCGGTGGCCGACGCGATCGTGATGAGCAGGATGCCGGGCAGTACGTAGGTCACGTACGAATCCGACCCTGGGTTGATCGCGCCGCCGAACACGTAGACGAACATCAGCATCATCACGATGGGCGTGATCGTGGTCGTGATGATGGTGTCCACGCTGCGCGTGATGTGGCGCAGGGATCGGCCCAGCAGGACCTCGGTGGCGCCAAGGAAATGCGTCGTCATCGTTGTTCCCTGGTCGTGCTTGCCGGCGTTGGGTCGTGGCCGGCGCCGTTGTCGGTGCCGTGGTCACCGACGATGGCGAGGAAGAGGTCCTCGAGGGTCGGCTGCTTCTCGACGTATTCGACTTTGGCGGGCGGAAGCAGTTGCCGGAGTTCGGTGAGCGTGCCGTTCTCGATGATTCGACCCGCGTGGAGGATCCCGATCCGGTCGGCGAGTTGCTCGGCCTCGTCCAGATACTGCGTCGTGAGTAGCACTGTGGTGCCGTGCTTGGCGAGGTCCTTAACCGTCGCCCACACTTCGATGCGCGTCTGGGGATCGAGCCCGGTTGTCGGCTCGTCGAGGAAGATGACCGCCGGGTTCCCGATGAGGCTCATGGCGACGTCGAGGCGGCGGCGCATGCCCCCCGAATACGTCGACACCTTCCGCTCGGCGGCGTCGGTCAGCGCGAAGCGCTCGAGCAGGCCGTCCGCGATCTTGCCGGGATCCTTGAGGCGCCGCAGCCGGGCGACGAGGACAAGGTTCTCGCGTCCGCTGAGGATGTCGTCGACGGCGGCGAACTGTCCGGTGAGGCTGATGGACTCCCGCACGTTCGCCGGTTGCGTGGCGACGTCGAAGCCATTGATGCTGGCCGTCCCCGCATCCGCCTTGAGGAGCGTGGACAGGATGCTCACGACGGTGGTCTTGCCCGACCCGTTGGAGCCGAGCAGGGCGAAGATGCTGCCCCGCTCCACGTCGAAGTCCACGCCGCGCAGCACGCTCAGGTCCTTGAACGATTTCTCCAGACCCTGCACACGGATCGCAGGGGCGTGCGGTGTGGCCATCAGGCGGCGCTGCCTTCGTTTCCGGTGTCATCCCCGGCGGCGCGGTCGATGGTGTCGGCGAGACGCTCCGACCTGGTTGGCGCGATTCCCGGGGGGCTGGTCCGGCCGGTCATCGTGTTCTGCCCTCTCGATGACGACGCGGCGCCTCGGGGAGTTCGGCGGCGGCGTGCAGCGCCTCCCGTCGCTGCTTCCACTCCTGCTCCAGCGCGGGAAGCCGCTCGACTAAGAAATCGGACAACGCGGCCCACTCCAACAAGATCGCCCGCCGTTCGGGTGGCGCGTCGGCGAGAAGGCGCAGACCTTCTTGGGCCAGCTCGCCCTGCTCCTGGTATTCGGAGATGTCGAACCCTGTTGCTCGGGGCGACGACATGTCGATGCGGACCCGGTCCATCCGCTCGCCTGCCGCCCGGGATCGTCGGATCAGCCCGAGGTTCTCCAGCGTGTTGACCGCGCCGGCGATCGCGCTTCGACTGGCCAGCAGAGCCTCGGCCAGCTCGTTGACGCTCTGCTCCCGTGGATCGCAGACCGCCAGGTAGCCCATGAGGCGGCCCACCATCGGGGCCATCCCGTAGCGGCGGGCATAGAACCGACCGGTGTGATCGGCGAAGGTGATCTCCTCGTCACTGGGCACGCAGCCCACGCTACACAATCTCCTGATATCACACAAATCTGTGGTATCCCAGGAGTATTCCCATGGCTGGTCCTTCGACCTATAGCTGAGTCTTGGGTATGAGGCTCCTGCTGCACGTGGTCGCGTTGCTCCTCGCCTCGATCCTGTCGATCGCCTGCGGCGGGCGGTAGCGGTCGGCCAGGCTCTGTCGCCGGGGGGGCACGCCCTCGGTCGGCCACCGGCTGACGGCAGTCGCGAACGCACCGGCCGCCGCATCATCGCCGCCGCTCTGTGGTGATTCAGGCGGGCGCTGCGCCGGGCCGCACGCCGTAGGATCGGAGATGTGGCGAACCGTCCCGGCTCCGAGCAGCGGCTGAAGGACCTGATGTGGCTGCGGCGCGTCCGGGATCGTATCGACCGCGAATTCGCGCAGCCGCTCGACGTCGAGGCCCTCGCCGCCGGCGTTCACATGTCGGCCGGGCATCTCAGCCGCGAGTTCAAGCGCGCCTATGGAGAGCCGCCATACGCCTACCTGATGACGCGCCGCATCGAACGGGCGATGACGATGCTGCGCCGAGGCGACATGAGCGTGACCGACGTCTGTTTCGCCGTGGGGTTTTCGTCGCTCGGCACGTTCAGTACCCGCTTCACCGAACTGGTCGGCGTACCACCGAGCACGTACCGCACAGAGGCCGCCGAAGCGACCGTGGGAATCCCGCCTTGCGTGGCCAAGCAGTTCACCAGACCGATCAGGAATCGAGAAGCGGTGGTCACGGCGCGTCCGTAGCATGACCGCCATGAACATAACGATTCACTCCAGCTTCCTCCCGCACAACGATGCCGAAGCGGCGATCGCCTTCTATCGCGACGTTCTGGGCTTCGAGGTCCGCAATGACGTGGGCTACGAGGACATGCGCTGGATCACCGTCGGTCCCACTGGCCAGCCCGAGACCAACATCGTTCTCAGTCCGCCCGCCGTCGACCCAGGCATCACCGAGGACGAGCGCCGCACGATCATCGAGATGATGGCCAAAGGTACCTACGGGATGCTGATGCTGGCGACCGAGGACCTCGACGGCGTCTTCGCCACGATCAAGGCGGGCGATGCCGAAATCGTCGAGGAGCCCACGGAGCAGCCCTACGGTCTGCGCGACTGCTCGGTGCGCGACCCTGCCGGGAACATGATCAAGATCCAGCAGATCCGCTGACCGACCCCATTCCCCACGAGGCTGATCGATCAACCGACCAGTCTGATGCCACGCACGGAGAAACCCATGAAGACCATGACATGCAAACAGTTCGGCGGCCCTTGCGACCTCGAGCATCACGGCGAGAGCGCCGACGACGTCATAAAGGCGCAGGACAAGCACCTCAAGGAGGTGGTGGCCGCCGGCGACGAGGCCCATCAGCAGGCCGCCAAGGACATGAAGGGCCGCTGGCGCAACCCCATCAAAGGCATGGGCTGGTACAAGCAGGCGAAGAAGGATTTCGCCGCCCTGCCCGAGGATGCAGCGGTCTGACCGACCAGCCGCTACGCGCCTTCGGACACGCAGGCGTTGGCCGCCTGCGACCTGCGGCGACCCAGGCGACCGAGCAACCATTGCGCCAAGAAGATCACCTCCATCACGGCGACGGTGAGCGCCGAAAGCCACGACCTGAGCCGTGTGGTCCGGGCCGAGTGAACAACCTCGCCGTGGCTTGATGTGCTCGGGTCGGGGCGTGCTCGACGGATCGGTCGGCATGCCTCCCGTTGCGTTCACTCCGGCGCAGGCGGTGGCGACCGATGTCGCGTTGTCGGTGCTGCCTCCAGGCAGCCGGTTCGGCATCGACGCCAGGGCAACTGCCGGCAAGGTGCTTGACACGCTCGGCACCTCCTTGAGAGCACGGACGGCGGCTCTCGCGAGACGGGTGTGGGTTCTGCGCGACGAGGCGGAGCAAGCCGCACCGCCGCGAGTACTTCGTGCTCTGGAGCAATCGCTGGTCGCAGGGGTCGCGCTGGCGATCACGTACCGGCAGACGAAGGTGCAGAACCAGACGGGTCGTCGAGCTGATCATCCTGGCGGGGGGCAACCACCGCTGATACCTCGTCGCCCATTGCCGGTTTCGTGACGATGCCCGTTGGTTTCGGATCGACCGAATGGAAACAGCGCACCACACCAACGAGAGGTAGCAGGCCCGGCCCGTCGCCGATATTGGAGAACCACCGGCCTGCGCCATCCCACTCGCGGATTGAAAGCGCCGCGACCAAGCGACCCGAGCAGTCTCGTTGCACCCGTGTGTTCCGTTCGCGCAAGCTCCGGCCGGCGCCTCGGACCACAATGATGCCGCCGTCACCGCCACGATCGGAAGGAACCCGATGACCGAGCCCACCCCCACGATTGCCCCGACCGTCATGCCCGGCGTTCTCTATCACGACGCGCCTGCAGCCATCGATTGGCTATGCGAGGCGTTCGGGTTCGTCCCTCGTCTCGTCATCCCGGGCGAACCGGGCCGCATCGCCCACGCCCATCTCGTCCTCGGCAACGGAGGGATCATGCTGGCGTCGGCCGAGGACTACCCGATGCCCGACCTGTGCCAATCCCCAAAAGACCTCGCCGGCCCGGGCACGGTCGAGATCATCGTGGTGGTTCCTGATCCCGACGCCCACCACGCCCGCGCTGTCGCACACGGCGCGACGATCGTCGTCGCGCCGGAAGACAAGCCGTACGGTGGCCGAGGTTACGCCTGTCGCGACATCGAAGGACACGTGTGGGCTTTCGGGTCCTACGACCCGTGGGCCGCCGACACCAACGAGGCCCCTGCCGCAGCCAGCCAGTGACTCCCTCGTTCGACGGGGTCCTGCACAGCCACTTCGCGGTGGCCTCCAACGATGCCCACCGCGACGCCTACCACGGCAACGAGACCGCCGACTCATCGACACCACGATGCTCACCGAGCGGCGGAAACTGACCCTCAGAGTTCGACGGTATACGACGTGATGGCAGAGACCTTGCCGGCGGCGAAGTCGTAGATGTCGCAGGAGGCGACGGTGGCGGCTTCGGTTCCGTCGAGGTAGTCGGCTTGGCTGTCGATGACGACCACATCGGGTCCGACGATGGTCCGGGTTCGGGTGAAGGTGGTGGTGACCCCGCGGAGGTAGTTCGCCGAGCTGTTGCAAGCTTCGATGACGGCGGCTTTGCCGTGGGGGTCGTCGTCGCCGAGGTTCTGCCAGCGGATGTTGTCGGCGAGGTGGTCGTAGGTGAGGTCGAAGCGGTGGCCGGAGAAGTTCTCGGCGATGTCGGTCATGTGAGCGTTCGTGTCATCGGTCATGGGTGGTCTCCGGGTTCACGGGTCGATGTGGGTTCGGCGCCAGCGGATCTCAAGGATGCCGGAGGCGCACTGGCGGGTGTCGACCGTTCGACGCCGACACGGGGGTGGGCGTGTGGAACAAGACGGGGTACTTACCTCGACCGTTGGGACGGCGGGCGCAGCGCCCGAGAAGCAGCGAGGTTGGCGGGATGGCTGCGCCTCGGTTCCGGATTGGCAGGTTGGATCCCGTTCATATTCGCGTGCCGAACCGGGCCGAAGCGGTGGCCTGGTATTGCGAGCATCTGGGTTTCGAGCCCGTCGAGCGTTTCGCGTTCTGGGCGGAGGGGTTCGAGGGCGGCCCGCTGCAGATCTCCGCCGACGGCGGTGCCACCACCCTGGCCCTGTTCGAGGCAAGCGACGGGCACCCGATGGTCCCTCAGGTGACGGGTGTGGCTTTCAGCGTGGATGCGGACACGTTCCTCTTGTTTGCACCGTCGTTGCCGAGCGAGATCAATGGTCCGGATGGCCGAGCGTTGGCGGCCGACGATGTTGTCGACTTCGATATGTGCTGGGCGTTCAACCTCGCCGATCCGTGGGGTAACCAGTACGAGCTCAACTGCTACGACTACGACCGGGTTCGGAACGAGCTCATCATGGAAGATGGGATCCGTGCGGTCCGCTTCTGGCCAGCGGATCTTCACAGGAGCTGGCTGGGCACAGCGACCCAGGGCTGAGCCCGACGCCGTCGCTGATCGCGTGCCGAGCCTGACATCGAAGGACCGTACGGATGGCGGCAGGGATCGGGTCGGCGTCAACGAGTATCTCTTGAAGGTCGTCGGTTGATCATCGCGTGGCGCGACCGTTGGACAGCCGGCGAAGCGGGGCCGCGGCGCTCGGGGACAAGCCGCCCCGTCCGGGGCCGACGCGAGAGTCCCGCTCCCCGGCACTGCCGTGAGTACTGTCGTTGGTGGTGCCGAGTGAGCGGGAGTTGTCCAATCGATTTTTGCTGAAGGCTCGCGACGCGATCGACCGCAGCTACGCCGATGATTTGGATGTGGCGTCGTTGGCGGCCATTGCGTGTTGTTCGCACGCTCATTTCATCCGGTCGTTCAAGGCGACGTTTGGTGAGACACCGCATCGATACCTTCAGCGTCGACGTGTGGAGCGTGCCATGTTTCTCTTGCGGAGCGCGCCGCGAAGCGTGACCGACATCTGCATGGAAGTCGGTTTCTCGAGCCTCGGTACGTTTACGCGGACGTTTGGCGAGATCGTGGGTGAAACGCCGACGAGCTACCGGGCTCGGGGACCGGTTCCAGCGGTTCCGGGCTGTTTTGTGAAGGCTTGGGTTCGGCCGAGCAGTTTTGGAGAAGGCGTGCCGGGGGCCCCGCCGTAGGGTGAGCGCCATGTACAAGCTCATCAACCGCTCCCAAATCTTCGTGCTCGATCAGGACGAGGCCCGAAACTTCTACGTCGATGTTCTGGGGCTTGAAGTCGCCTCCGATATCGACCTCGGTTTCATGCGATGGCTGACCGTTCGGGTGCCGGGCGACGACACCCGTGAGATCCTCCTCGAACGACCCGGGCCCCCGGCGATGGACGAGGCAACAGCCCAGCAGGTTCGTGAACTCGTCACGAAAGGCGCGATGGGCGGATGGCTGTGCCTCACCACTGACGACGCCGACGCGGTGTTCCAGACGTTGAAGGAGCGAGGCGTCGACATTACCGATGAGCCGTCACCCAAGCCGTACGGGATCGACTTCGGGATCCGCGACCCCTTCGGAAACGCCATCCGCATCGGTCAGATGTTCGAAGGGACAACCCGATGAACGCGGCCGGCCGTCGCTCCCTGGCTCGTACCGGTCTGGTCATCACCGGCGTCGTCATCGCGTTCTTCGTGTTCGACACCGTCATCCATCTCGCCAACCCGGAGGTCGTGCGCACCTCGATGCGGGACCTCGGGTTCTCCGCTGGGTCGGCTCGCCTCATCGGAGTCATCGAGCTGTGCTGTCTCGCGCTGTACACGGTGCGCCGGACGGCGCCGCTCGGCGCGGTTCTGCTCACCGGCTTTCTCGGTGGCGCGTTGGCTGTCAACCTGCGCGCCGACACCCCGATCTTGAGCACCACACTGTTCCCGGTGTACGTCGGAATCGCGGTCTGGGGTGGGCTCGTCATCCGCCACGCCGATGTGCGTGCCGTGGTCACCTCGATCCTGCGACCTGTCGACCATGGGGACAGTGTCGCGGCGCGCCACGCCCGAGCATCCGTGTCGATCGGTGCACCGCGATGACCGCGCCCGCAACGGCGTCGTTCGAGACCACCATCGTGGGATCGGCCACCAAGACCGGCATTGCGGTGCCCGACGCGGTGATCGAGCAGCCCAGGCGGGCCGTAGCCCCGGGGTCGAAGTCGTACTGAACAGCTACTCATACCGCAGCACGGTTGCGGTGATGAACGGCCAGCACCTCATCGGGGTGAGCGCCGAGGTTCGCCAGGCCGCATCGGTGCAACTCGGTCACCGCGTGCGTGTCACCGTGACGGTGGCGGCACCCACACCGTCAGGCAGGTGACGCCACGCGCATGCCCAGCACCTTGGCCGCGGTGGCCATGCGCTCGTCGTAGGTCACGACCTGGCGGAGGTCTTGGTCGAGTAGCTGAGCGGTGGCGAGATGGATGGCATCGAGTGATCGAAGCTCTGGCGGACGAAGCGTGGAGGCATTGGCGAGGACCCGATCGTTGATGCGAACGAGATCGATCCGGCTGAGGACGTCGAGGCCGCGATCGATGGCCCGGTCTCCGAGTGGAAGCAGTGCACGCACGACCTCGGTGCGAGCGAGCGCGCTGGACACGAGGGGTCGGCGCCGGCGTAGGTAGGTGCGCAGCGCGCTCGACTCGGGCTCCCGCACGGCGAGCTTCACGATCGCAGAGGAGTCGAGGTAGGTGACTCGTTCAGCGGTCATCGGCTCGCAAGCGGGCAAGGACAGACGAGGGTGCCTCTTGTCCCGTGTCGAGCTCGATCGGATCGGGGAGGTCGTCGAAGGGCTGGTCAGCGGGTAGGAGATCGCCCGAGGCCCGCAGGCGTTTGGTTGGCCCAGGGTCGGTGAGAGGTGCGAGCACCGCGACGGGCCGACCCCGGTCGGTGATCTCGATGGTCTCGCCGCGCTCGACCTGGCGCAGCAGCTCGCTCGCTCGCTGGCGCAACTCACGGATCCCGACGGAGGTCATGGACTACTTGTAGCACATGACCTGCGCGATGGCGACAACACGTGGCCAACGGCCACTCGCCAGCTGCAAGGGACCGGTCTTGCGTCAGGGAGCAGAACCCCCACCACGTCGGCGCGCCTCGGCGGGCAGAGCCATCTGTCCTCGGTGTCGGAACCTGAGCGATGGTGGCGCGGTCGAGGTGGCCGATCTGGGCGACGCGCTCATCATCGTGCCCGCGGGTCGTGGTGGGCTTCGCGCCCTGGTTCGATCGGCGATCGACGACGCGGGCGGCTACGCGGGCGGCTACGCGGCGCTTGCTGCGGCCGTCGTCGCCGACGAGCCCGAGCTCGCTTGAGCATCGTCCTCGTCGACGACCACGTGCTCCTGCGCGTCCTCCTCGACGACGAACCACCCACACTCCGTCCAGCGGGCACGGCGATCGCGACGACCGGCCTCTGGTACCACCGACTCTGTCGAGCCCTGGCCGACAAGTCGGTGGTCGGGTCGATGTCGAGGCGGCTGGGAGCTGTTGAGGATGCGGTCGCGTCCAAGGTGGTCGGCGCGGTCGTCGGCCTCCCGGACACCGTCGAACTGGTCTCGCTCCGGAGTTTGGGATTGCCGATGGGTCAGCTCATCCACGTGGGCGCTCGGCTCAACCTGATGTCGCTCGAAGCACTCGTCGCGGCGCGTCATCTCTCGGCCGAGGTCTGCCTCGCCGACGCTTACGACAACCTGCCGCTGCGCGCCGCGGCGACGGAGTTCGGTGTCGTGGTCCGCACGATCGAGGGCTGACACACAGGGATTTGACCGGACCCAGCGCGACGCGATGCGCCGGTACTTGGCTGACAGGTAGGTGCCGTTGAATCGTGCGGCGGACATCGCGGCGACGCCGAGGGCGCCCTTGAGGTGGGGGTTCCCGGGTCGGGTGTGGGTGGACTTGATCCGGCCAGCGGACTCGTTGCTGCCCGGACACGTCCGCCTCATCAGCCGCGCGAATCCCCAGCGGATCCTGTTGAACCACCGTGAGGTCACGGTGCTCGAGGTGTTGCGCAACTTCCCCGCTCACAGCGAACTCGCCTGGCCCGACGTTCGCGCCCGCATCCTGCGACTCGCCGACGAGCACGACCCAAGGACATGAAGGGCCGCTGGCGTAACCCCATCAAAGGCATGGGCTGGTACAAGCAGGCGAAGAAAGACTTCGCCACCCTGCCCGAGCACGCAGCGGCCTGACCGACCAGCCGCCACGCGCCATCGGACAAGCAGGCGTTGGCCGCCTGCGACCCAGGCGACCGAGCGACCATTGCCCCAAGAAGGCCACCTCCATCACGGCGACGGTGAGCGCCGGCAGCCACGACCTGAACCGCGTGGTCCGGGCCGAGTGAACAACCTCGCCGGGTCTGGATGTGACGCGTTCTATGCCCACGTTTGGGGGGCCGGCGGCGGTGACGGTCGTGGCCTTTCGGACGGAACGATCCATCGGATCCATGGCGTGTTGCGTCGGATGTTGACCCAGGCCGTGCGCTGGGAGTGGGTGTGGACCAATCCGGCGGAGCACGCCTGTCCGTCGGTCGCGCGTCGGCGCGAGATGTTCCCGCCGCCGCCTGCCGCGGTGGACCGATTGTTGGCCGCGACCGCGAGATGCCGGGTCTCCACGCATGCTTTCGGGTGGTGGCGTCGACTGGCGCAGGGTGCAGTCATGTGTGCGCGTTGCGGTGGACCGCTCTCGACCTCGACTACAACACGGTGCGCGTCGCCCGAGACGTCGCCGAGGGTCCGAAGTGCGGAGTACAGATCGTGCCGACAAAGAACGGCAAACGGAACCGCGTCGAGGTCGACGACGCCACGATGGACGAGGTGGGCCGGCACCGCGACGAACCGCAGACGGCGGCGGCGGCCGGTTTCGCGCTGGTGCGGAACGCGTACGTCTTCGCACATGAGGTCGAAAGGTCAAGTCCGTGGCGGCCGAACTGGGAGATCAAGATATTCATCTGCCTCCGTGGGACAACTGCTTGCGTGGTCATCGCCTTCCGCCAACGTGCGGCTCGCTGAGGCGCTACCAACCCAGCGACACCGAGCCGGTTGGTGAGCTCCCACCGGAGCTGCACCTCGTGCAGGTACCCGGCGGTCTTGGCCCACTGGACAGCGGCCGGGCATGGAGCGCCGACCACCCGCCGTCCCCAGGTGCGTAGACCAGGTTCGCGATCACCACCTGGGTGTGGAGATGCGGATCGCCGGCGCGGGACGTCCGATGACGGAACGCGACGGCCACGACGAAGCCCTTGCCTCCACGATGCGGGTGCCCTGCGCGTCGCGGCGCCCGCGAGCGATCTCTTCGAAGACGCGGGCCGCCTCGCCGACGGCAACGTCGTGCGCGTTGGACACCCGGCCGCTCCCGCGCTGAAGACAGAACCGCCGGTAGCGGTCAGACAAATCTACTGGTAGGTGGAAGACACAAGTACTGGTGAGTTACAGCGGAATTGCTACCAGGATGGAGTACAATTGAGGAACGAGACCGCAAGATGCGCCCGATCGTCGAAGAGGCACTGGCTGCGTTTCGCGTAGTCGTGGTGACCGGGCAGCGCCAGTCGGGCAAGACCACCCTGGTCCGCCAAGTCCTCGGCGAGACCGGCACGCTGGCCCGTCTCGACGAGGAAGCGGTCTTGCAGGCCGCGCTGGCTGACCCCGCCGGTTTCGTTTCCTACGGGCCCACCCCGCGAGCGTTCGACGAGGTGCAACGCGCCGGTGACCCGCTGATCCGGGCCATCAAGGCGGCCGTCGACACGGACCCGTCACCGGGCCAGTTCCTTCTCGATGGCTCCGCCGATTTCTTGACGGTCCCCACGATTTCAGAGTCCCTCGCTGGGCGAGCCGCGTTCTTCGAACTGTGGCCCTTCTCCCAAGGCGAACTCGGCGAAGGGCCCGATGGGTTCCTCCGCCGCGCCCTGGACGACCCCGCCAGCTTCCGATCCGGCCCGGCATCCAACCTCACCACGGTCGACTACCTCGAGCGGCTCTGCGTCGGTGGGTTTCCCGAAGTCACCCAACTCCCCGAAGCGGCGCGAAACAGTTGGTTCCGCAACTACGTACGAACCGTGACCCAACGCGACATCAAGGAACTCACCGGCGCCCGCAAAGCCGCACAGCTCCCCAAGGTCCTCTCACTTCTTGCGGCCCGTTCGGCAGGGGAGATGGTCGTGTCGCACGTGCATGACGACGTCCAGCTTGGTAGCCGCGAAACCACCGAGGACTACATCGGCTACCTGCAAATGGCCTACCTCGTCCACCTCTTGCCGGCATGGTCGCGGAACCTCACCACCCGGATCACCCGCCACCCAAAGGTGTATCTCTCCGACACCGGCCTCGCCGCGCACATCCTCGGCAGGAAGCCCGCCGCGCTCACCCGACCCGACGACCCTGCAAGGGGTTCACTCATCGAAACATTCGTGGTCAACGAGCTTGTCAAGCAACTCGGCTGGTCCGGCGACGACATCCACGTTCATCACCTCCGAGACCGCAACGGCGCCGAAATCGACGTCGTGATCGAAACCAACGACGGCCGAGTCGTCGCTCTCGAAATCAAAGCCGCCAGTTCCGTCAACGGTGCCGACGCGAAATGGCTCACCTGGCTGCGCGACAAACTCGGCGACGACTTCGTTCATGGCTTCGTCCTCTACACCGGCGAACGACCCTGGTCGATGGGGGAGCGGATCACCGCAGCGCCCATCTCCTACCTATGGAGCGTCGACTAGTCGAGTGGATCGGGGTGGAGATCGGCATGAATCAGCTCAAGGTCGGCGAGTGGCGTAAGCGGTTCTTCGCGGATGGCCTGGAAGGGTTGGTGGACAAGGCCCGCCTGGTTCGCCCTCGGCGTCTTCGGCCACGAGGAACGTGGGCCAACATGGCTCCGTCCTTGCGGGAGACGAACCGTGGCCCGCAGTCCTAGCTAGGCGATACTTCCGAGTTGCAGCACGAGGGATAGGGCAGATCTTGTTGTTCTCGTCGAGGCACGGCTCGTAGAACGTGCAGGTCTTGGACGGGGCGGCACCCGAGACGGGGGTGGCCAAGTGTTCGAGCAGCCTGGCCGTTGCCGCTTCGTGACCTGCGCCGGCCGCGAGGGCCAAGATCGCTTGGCCTCACCCGTCGTCATCGGCGATGAACCTCCCGATCACCCGCCGACGAGCGGGACCAGGCGTAGGAACGACACGTCCGTGTCAGCCGTGATCGTGACGTCCTCGTCGAGTGAGTCCACCTGCCGGCCGTCGACGATGACGAAGAGGCCATTCTTGGCGAACGCCTTGACCGCGGTGTCGGCTTGCTTCTCCCAGTCGAGCCGGCGCGGCTCGCGCAGGCGGTAGCCGTTGAGTTCGATCTCGCTGTGGGTTGGTT
>Ga0105047_10009683_pt1 | contig 15832 bp, 13 predicted proteins | sample MAT04_FD_78384 | JGI IMG/M metagenome (GOLD analysis project Ga0105047, IMG submission 78384) | Freshwater microbial communities from Lake Fryxell liftoff mats and glacier meltwater in Antarctica - MAT-04 (megahit assembly) | ecosystem: Environmental > Aquatic > Freshwater > Ice > Liftoff... | reverse complement strand
CGCGCGGATCGACATAAATATTCCACTCGGCCACCTGATTGCCACCGGTGAAGACATTGCCGTCGCCTAAGTTGCCGGGTACCCGGACAGCGCCGCCCATGATGGTAAGTTCGCGGATGTTGGCCGCGGCGGCGGGTTGCTTGGCGATCACCTCGGCGAGATTAGTAAGCGGGCCGAGCGCCAGGATACGGGCCGGCTGGCGAAGACGGTCCTGATAGTAACTCAGGGCACTGCGGGTTTCAGGTTTCCTAGTAAGTGCGGGTAGCATGACCCCTGGTAAGTCGTCGGAAGTCTTGCGCCAAGCGGCCGGAAACTCCCGTTGGCCCTCCAGCGGATTGGCGCGGCCTACGAAGACCGGCACTCGCTTGCCACTCAATTGCACCAGACGCAAGAGGTTGCGCGCACCGGCATCGACGTGGGCGAGGCCGTTCACGACCACGATGGCTTCGAGCTTCACGTCGGGGCGTGCGAGCAGGAAGGCAATGGCCATATAATCGTCGCTACCGGCGTCGGTGTCGACGATGATGGGTCCGGTAACGGTGGGGGCCTTACTGGCGCGGAAGGGTGGCTCTTCGTACGCAAAGGCGAGGGTGATGAGGGTAAGAGAAAGTATTACAAGTTGCATAGAGGTTACTTCTTAAAGTCACCGGCTTTCACGATCGAGATATCATCCGGGCGGAGATGTTTATTCATAGCAGCAGCAATCAATTCGGGAGTAAGAGCCATCACTTTCTTTTCGAACTCTTCATCGAAAGCCATGGTGCGGCCGTCGAAATCATGGCCGGCCAATTGTTGGGCGAGGCTACTATCGCTGGAGCGGCCGACTTGGCGGCTTTGAATCCAGCCCGCGTGGCCGGCTTCTACTTCCTTGATGGTAAAGCCTTCTTTGAGGGCTTTGTTTACCTCTTCGAAGAAAGCGGTCTCGACCTTGGCGACGTTCTGCGGGGCGGCAATGGCGAAGGTCTGAAAGACACTGCTATTGTCACCGCGGCGCGCACTGAGGCCGGAACTGACTCCGTAACTCAGTCCGTCGCGAACGCGGATGCGAGTGGCCAGCCGGGAATTGAGGAAGCCGCCACCCAGGAGGAAGTTACCAAAACTCAGCGCTGGATAGTCTGCATGGTCGTCGGTGAGATTGAGGCGCATACCGGCCAGGAAAACAGCGTTGGCTTTGTCCGGTGTCTGCAGCGTCTCATTTACCGGAGTAACTCGCGCATAACCAGTCTTGAGCATTGCGTAGGGAGAAGGGCTCTTCCAGTTGCCAAACTCTTCGGCGAGGACTTTCTTGACGGCGGCAGGATCGAAGTCCCCGACGATGGCGATTTCGGCGTTCGAGGCACCGTAGAACTTCTTATGAAATGACTGTACCTGATCCAGCTTGATGGCCTTGTAGCGATCGATCATGGCATCCACCGAGAGAACAGCGCGCGGGTCTTCAGCGGCGAAAGGAAACATCACCTGGCCCAGGCGCGTTCCAGCTTGTTGCTGCGGCTCGGCCCGTCCGGCTTCCATGCCGGTGATCTGCTGTTTGCGGAGTTGTTCGAGCTCGGTTTCCGGGAAGGCCGGTTCCTTAAGTATTTCGGCGGCTAAGCGGAGCACGGCGGGCAGATTGTCGCGGGTGGTTTCGATGGAGACGTTCGCACCGGTGGCCGATCCGCCGGCGTTCAAGCGCACCTTAAGCTGGTCAATCAAGTCTTGAATTTGTTGGCGGTTCTTCTTGGTGGTGCCGCGCATAAGTAATGAGCCGGCCATGCCGGCAGGACCGGCCTGCCCCTTGAGCGAATCCTGGGTGCCGAAGTGCAGGCGGATGACGGCTTGGACGGTGTTGCCGCGGGTCGTTTTCGGTAACAAAGCGACCTTGGCGCCGGCCGGGAGGGAGTAACGCTCGGTGCGGGAGTCGATATTGCGGGGCGAAGGGTCGAAGGCTTCGCCGGAGGCGAGCGCGGTCTGGCCTTTGTAGTCCTTCAAAACCGCAGCCAGATCCGTGCGGGCCGGAATCTCGGTGCGATCGGGAGTGGCTTCGGGAAAGAATTGGCCGATGGTACGGTTACTCGACTTAAGGTAGGTCTTCGCCACACGTTGGACGTCGGCGGGAGTTATTTTCTTAATTCGGTCGCGATCGAGAAATAGCAGCCGCCAATCGCCAACCGCCAAGACCTCGCTGATGACTAAGCCGATCATGGAGGAGTTACTTAAAGCCATCTCGGTTTGCTTGATCATCCGGTTCTTGGCACGCTCGACTTCTTCCGCGCTAGGTGGTTCCTTGATTACGCCTTCGAGGGTGTCGAGAAGAACTTGGCGGGCGGCGTCGAGCGAATCGGCCTTATTCACGACGGCGCCGATCATCATCATTCCGGGCTCGTTCATCTGGCGGGCGGAAGCAAAGACCTGGGTAGCTTTCTTGTTGTCGACCAAGGCCTTGTAGAGGCGGCCGGAAGGGGCCTCAGTGAGGATCCCGGAGAGCACATCGAGTACCGGCTGGTCGGGGTGGCCACCGTCGGGAGTATGAAACAGGACCATGAGAGCCTGATAGTCGCCGACGCGGCGGACGACAGTGAGGCGTTCGCCCACTTGGGTGGGTTCAGTAGTGTAAGTGGGCGTTAAGACGCGAGTGGGACGCGGAATGGAGCCGAAATACTCAGAAACCAGGGCTACGATCTTAGCTTCGTCGACTTTACCCGAAACGGTAAGAATGGCGTTATCCGGCTGGTAGTACTTGCGGTAGAAGACTTGTAAGTTCTCGATGGGCACGCGTTCGACGTCAGCGCGGTTACCGATGACGGGGCGGCCGTAAGAGTGAGTGGTATAGGCGGCGGCCATGACGTGCTTATTGAGCACCCCCATGGGGTTATTTTCGGATGATTCGAATTCGTTGCGGACGACGGTGAATTCTTTATCGAGGTCCGCTTTGCGGATGAAGGAGTTCACCATACGGTCGGACTCAAGATCGAGCGCCCATTTGAGGTTTTCGTCGGTCGCCTGGAAGGTCTCGTAGTAGTTGGTACGGTCCTGCGAGGTGCTGCCATTGGGGCTGGCGCCATGTTCGGTAAGTTCCTGGGGAATGTTCGTATGCTTGGGGCTACCCTTGAAGACCATGTGCTCCAGTAAATGAGCCATGCCGCCTTCGCCGGCACCTTCGTGACGGGAGCCCACCAAGTACGTCATGTTGACGGTGATGGTGGGCTTTGAGACATCGGGGAAGACGAGCAGGCGCAGGCCGTTGGCGAGTCGATACTCGGTGATACCTTCGACGGACGTGACTTTGGTGACGCCCTTGGGAAGGGCAGGTTGAGCGGCGGCAAGGCCGGCGATGGCCAACAGGGCGATCAGGAAACGGGTTTTCATCGGTAATTCCTCACTACTGTCTAAAGCGCGAAACGAGTGCACACTGGGTCATTTTATTTATATGCCACCACCGCACTGGAGGGGCCAGCGAGTGGGATAACGGCGAAGCGTTGGAAGCCAACTTCGGTACACCAGCCGCGGAAGTCAGCGCCGGAGTAGTCGAAGGCGTCGCCGAATTCGATCAGCATGTTCAACGACATCAGCAAGCCTTGGGTGTTCTGGCGGCGTGCATCGTCAATGATGGCCTCGACGACGATAAAGGCTCCGCCCGCGGGCAAGGCGTCGTAGACGGAGCGGATCAAGTGCATTTTCTTCTCAAGATTCCAGTCATGCAGAATCATGCCCATGGTGATCACGTCGGCATGGGGAAGGGGATCGCGGAAGAAGTCGCCGGCGGCGGTGGCAATGCGGTCGGTGAGTCCGGCGGCGGCGATATGTTTTTTTGCGATGGGCTCAACGGGCGGCAGGTCAAAGGAGGTGCAATGTAAGTGGGGGTGGGCCTTGGCTACTTCGATGGAGAGCACGGCGGCGGCACCGCCGACATCGCAAAGGGTTTTGTAAGTCGAAAAATCGAATTTGGCGGCCAGAAGTTCAAAGTTGAGGCGGGAGAAGCCGGTCATGGCATTGAGAAATTGCTCGAGCTTGGCCTGTTCGGCGTAGAGTTCTTCGAAGATGCCTTTACCGCCGCCCTTGGTTTCGTTTTGCGGCATGCCGGTGCGGAGGGCTTCGGGTAGATCGTTCCAGAATTTGAACAGCCGGGCGTTGAGCATGATGAGAATGCCGCCGATAAAGCGGGGGCTCTCCTCGCGCAAGTACAGGGACGTGGTGGGCGTGTTGGAGTAGACCGCCGCGGGGCCATCGCCAATGCGCTCAAGAAAGTTCATGGAGACCAGCGCGTCGAAGAAGTCGCCGATGCCGCGTGGGTGCAGGCCTAACTCGGCGCCGAGGACCAGGCCCGTGAGTTGACGGTCACCCAGCTTAGTAAACAGGCCGAATTCGACGGCCGTCAAAAGAACCTTTGAAGAACAGAAGGCGAAAGCGGTTTGGAGGATCGGGCTGGGGTCAAGAGGTGTCATAGAGGGGTTCCTAAGAATATATCAGGGTAAGGTTACCTGGATTTCAGCGCTATCAGCAAGAGTAACTTCGGTTTCTTTGGTGAGGTCACCGCGGGTGACTTTGAGGCGGTGGGTGCCTTTGAAGGCGCGCAGGGAGAAGACGCCGGTTTCGGAGGATTCGCCTTTTTCGCGGGTCCACCATTCTTTGAACAGGAGTCGCTCGTAAGCGTCCACCATGGGGCGCGGGGACCAATCGCGACGGTAGATACCGGCGCCTTGGGCAGCGAGCCAGTGGGCGCCGTCCCAGAAACCCCACAGGAGAAAGCCCTCCATGCGGGGGTGGGAGAAGGCGGCCGTAAGATAGTCGGCTAAGTATTGAGCTTGAGCGTCTTCGTCGCGAATGCCGCCGAGGTTGACGTCGAATTCGGTGATTTCAAGAGGGAGGCCGAATTTCGCCAGATCGTCCCAGGTTTCGAGGACGCGGGGGATGGGAGTAAGTGGAGTGGCCATGTGGCCCTGGTCGCCCAGCATGGTGACGGGCGCGCCGTTGTCGAGTAACTCTTGAATGACTTTCAGAATGCTCTGGCGCTGGCCCTCATTGACGCCGGCGCGGGTATTGGAGATGTTGTAGTCGTTATAGACAAGCCCCATGTCAGGGTCAATTTCGCGAGCCCATTGGAAGCTTTTCCAGAATAAGTCGCGGCCGTTGTCATTGAATACTTCAGTATTCGTAACGGCTTCGTTAATCACGTCCCAGAGGACGACGCGGCCACGGGTTCTGGAGACGGAGTCCTTGACGCGGGCTTCGATGGCGTTGCGTAAATCCTGACCGCGTAAGTTGCGGACGTTGGCGGGCAAGTATCTGTAAGAGGGCCAGAGTAAGTTGTGGCCGCGGACGGGAATGCCGTTGGCGGCGCACCAATCGAGCATCCGGGAGGCAATGGGGAAACCGTTGCCGTTGTTGAAGTTCCATTTGAGGGCGTTCTCGGGCACGGCGTAATTGAAGAGGCGTTTGATTTCGGCACGGTAGCGTTCGCCATCGGGCGTAGTAGCGAAGAGCGGCCCGTCGGCGATGGCGGTGCCGAAGCGGAAGGCATGGCGGGTTTGTTCAATTTCGACTTGAGCACCGGGAATGGGTTGGCCATCGGCGTCGACGACTTTGACGGCGAGGGTACCCATGCGAATTTGGCGGATCCGGTCCTGCGCGGCGGCGCGCCAAGTGTCGTCGACGACTTGGCCACCGTAAACGTCGTTACCGATGCTGGGGGGCGGCTGGGTGGTGTTGCCCCAGTCTTCGAGACGGATGCCGGCAATCTCGATGGTGCCGATGCTAATTCCAAGGCGGACGCGGAGGGCGGCGCTGCGGGGGGCCCAAGCGAGGGACTGATAGGTGAAGGCGAACTCTTTCCACTCGGGCGTCAGCTTGACGGTGGTGTCGAGGGCCTTGGTATTGGGGGCGGCGTTCAGTTCGTGGATGAGACCGACGAGGCTGCCGGTGGAGGAGCGGGCCCAGAAGCCGAAACGAAGCCATTGGCCGGCGCGGGTATCGGCGGGGACGGTGAGGCTCATCTGGGGGCTCCAGGGTTGGCCGGGGGTGAGGGACAGGGTGGTGGCACGGAAGGCGGTAGAAAAGCCACCGGGGGCTCCTTCGGCGGGGATGGTGGAAAAATTCTGGGGCTGGGAGAAGGACCAGGTGGCGCCGGCGGCAAGGTCAGTTTGGGCCGAGGCGAAGGAGGCGAACAGAAGAAGGCAAAGTAACGAAACGAACCCGGGAGTGATTGATTCTAAAGGGCCCGTAAATTTTTCGGCGGCGCACGGCGAATTTAGGCAAGAGGGGGGCACATTTTAAGGGTAGCGCTTTTGTCAAGCGATTGCGGGGGCAGGCGAGGGGAAGTGATTGATTCCGGGTGGGATGCATTTAGGACTGGGATGGGATGATTTTGGGGCTAGGAATGAAATCGAGGCCGAAGGGTGTCGGAATCGTGAGCGGCGGAGGGTGAGTAAAGCAGGACGAAGATGATACTTTGACCGAATGCCACCTGGGGTTGAAACACCTGCGGCTCCACTGGTGATGCAGAATTATAGTATAGAATTCTGTATATGGCACTTAGCATCAAGAACCAGGAAGCCGAAGATCTGGTACAACGATTGGCGGGATTGACCGGCGAATCGCTGACGGAGGTGATCAAGAATTCGGTGCGGGCGCGCTTGAATGATTTGGAGCGGGTACGGGATCGGGAGGGGATGGCGGCGCGGTTGATGGAGATCGGGCGGCGGTGTGGGGCGGAGAACCGGGCGGGTGGCAGTCCGGGACGGAGCGAGGATCACGCGACGCTGCTTTATGACGAACTGGGATTGCCCAAATGAAGGAACCGCTGGTGGTGGATGCGTCGGCGGTGTTGGCGATTCTGCTGGAGGAGTCGGACGGGGCGGGGTTCGCGGAACTGCTGGAGGCGGCGGGGGAGTGCTGGATGTCACCGGTGAATTACCTGGAGGCATCGGTGGTGGTGGAGAGCCGGAATAATCCCTTGATTTCGCGGGGATTCGATGATCTGCTGCGGACGGCGCGGATTGCCTTGGCACCGATTGACGCTGAGCAGGCGATGATCGCTCGGGCGGCGTATCGGGATTTCGGCAAGGGACGGCATAAGGCGGGGTTGAACTTGGGGGATTGCTTTGGGTATGCGTTGGCGAAGCAGAAGGAAGCGGGGATTTTAGCGAAGGGTCCTGAATTTGGGCGAACGGATCTGCGGCTGCGGCAGCCTTAATTGGGGGATGCTAGATTCGTTGAAAGCCACTGAGAGTAAGAATCGTGTTAAGGAATTCTCTGAGTTCGGGGCACTTATCCGCAGCGTCCATGAGGTTTTTCCCGGTAAGAATTCGATGAGCGTCACGCGTCTTTGAGTAACTTTCCCTGCGAGCCCCAATCTCAAAGATCTCTTTGACGTAATAGGAGGGCGGTCGATTGTGGTTTACGCTTTCGGGAGAGCCAGGAGGCGGACCTTTCCGATGGCCCGCAATGATTTGAATATCTGACCAGTACGGAAGTAACCAAGCTTCAAAATCGTGTTGAGCCGCGTGAGGAAAGAACCTATCGTTAGAACCGACCCAGGCACGCATCTTGCGCTTTGCGTCGGCGGCGTCGGAGAAGTCGTTGGTTCCGGTGTAGACGTCGGTCAAAGCGATGACGGCATCGGAATAAGGCTTGCGCTGAAGAAGCGCCTCCACGGTTCGACGAAGTTTTTCGCCTTTATGAACTCGTCCGTGGCAAGGAAGGAAATCAAGGTGGGGCATAGGCCGACCACCGGTACGCTGCTGTAAGAAAGCAATCAGATGAGGCTTGAAGGCTTTTTCTGTTCGCCCTTCGACCATAATGGTGATTTTCAGGCGCGTGCTCCAAGACGACCGTTCCGCCAAAGCTCGTCGAGCGAATAATCTTGAAGCCACTCGTCGAGATCGAGTTCGTCGGCGCGGGTGAGTTTCGTCATGCCATCTTCGGTGGAATCGAGCACCACGACTTCGGCAGGTTCAAGAAATCGGATCAACGTATCCGAGTGCGTCGCGACTACAAGTTGCGTTCGTTTGGATGCTTCGCGCAACTGATCAGCCAGCAAGCTGAGTAACTCGGGATGTAAGCTTACCTCCGGTTCGTCGAGCAAGGTGAGGGCAGTTAGTCCAGGACTTTGGAGTAAGGTGGTGAGCCAAAGAAATCGTAAAGTTCCCTCGGATAGTTGGTGCGTGTAGAGGGGTTTCGAGAAGCCGCGTTCGCGCCATGCAAGCGCCAAAGTGCCGGCGGCCACGGGAGGGAAATCCAGACGTTCGAAGCGCGGAAAAGCGGCGCGCAGTGAATCTTCGATGGCTTCGAACCGGTTGCGATCGGTTTCGCGCAAATAGAAGAGGCAAGATACTAAGTCTTCGCCGTTCCGCCCAGGCAGATCAGCAGGCCCCATGGACTGGGGAAGACGGACCGGCGAGCGGGGATCGACATTCAAGACGTGATAGAAGGTGGAAGAGGCGAGACGGCGGCGAAAGTCCTCAGGCTCTTGAAACATCTTGGGTACTTGCGCCAAGGAAGTCTCAAGGCGGTTGTGCTGCCACGAAGGTGGCAGAAGCTTGTTTTTTTCCGGATCGAAGTACTTAATGTTCGATTCATAAGAATTAATATGCTGAAAGGCCGGCCGGTCGGGGTTGCGCTCTTGCTGAAGCACCTCTTCGCGGATGACGTGGGATACCCCTTGCAAACGCAACCACAAAAAATATTCCAGAGGATTGTAGCCGGGAACTTCTCCGGTGATAGCCAATTCAAGCTCCTCCGCCCGATCGTAGGTTAGGATGTTTGCCAAACCTGACAAGTCGGAGAGCGTTGAGCTCAGGCGCGCCTGGGCCGAGGAAGCCAACAGGGAAAGTACATCGAGAATCGAGGTTTTTCCGGTCCCGTTTGCTCCGATCATCACGGACAAGGGGCGTAATTCCAGGCGAATATCGCTCAACCGGCGAAAGCCTTTCACGGAAAGAGTGCCAAAGCGGGTGGTGGAGTGAATCATTGTTTAAAGGAGGCCTGGACGCACGCCATCGCACTTCCAATGTACCTTACCGCTTATGGACTCGGATATGGGCGGGATTGATTTGAGCGACGCTGGCGAGACCTAACATGGCCATATCGCGTGCGACTTCGCTTTGCAGCATTTCGACGACTTGCTGGACGCCTTTGTCGCCGTAAGTGGCGAGGCCCCAGAGCGGGGGCCGAGTGACTAGGGCGGCTTTGGCACCTAGGGCGAGGGCCTTCAAGATGTCGCTGCCGCGGCGGAAACTGCCGTCGATGAGGATGGGGACTTTGCCGGCGACGGCTTGGACGATTTCGGGGAGGACGTCGAGGGAGGAGGCCAGGTTCGTGGCGCCCGGGCGGTAACTGGAGACGATGATGCCGTTGGCTCCGTGCTGAATAGCGGTGAGGGCGTCCTTGGCGGTCATGATGCCTTTGAGGACAAGGGGGACGGTGCTGGCCTTACGGAATTGATCGACCGTGGACCAGTCGAAGGGAGCGCTGAGGCAGATGACTTTGGCGCCACTCGGGATCTGCTTAAGGTTGTCGATTTGGGCCCAGAGGGGTTGCTGGGTGAGGGGGGCGATTCGGTCGAAGGGGTAACTGGATTGGGCGGCGACGATGAGGGCAGCTTTTCCGGCATTGGCACCCCGAGCCATGGCAAGTTCGCCGTCGGGGTGATAGCGCTGCTGATTTTGCGCGGGGCCGATCACGATGGGGGCGAAGTGGCGTTGGCCGAAGAGGTCGAGTGAAAGGTCGAGCTTGGTGGTGTTGACGAGCATGCGGGGGCGGAAGGTGATGCGGTCGAAAGCGTGACGGTCGCTACCGGCGATTTCCCGGAAAAGCTCAGGGGCGAGTTTGCGCTGGGCCAAGACTTCGACTTCGAGCGTGTTGACGAGCTCGTCGACGGGCGTGGAGAGGAGTTGGCTCATGGGAAGTCCGTCCGGACGAGCGAGCGGTCGATGGCGGCGAGCGAGGGAGTGCCGGTGGCGGCCATGGCTTGGACGAGTTCGGCTTGGAGGAGTTCGAGGACTTTTTGCACGCCCGCCGGGCCGTAAGCGCCGAGGCCCCAGCGGGGAACACGGCCGAGGCAGACGGCGGTGGCGCCGAGGGCGAGGGCCTTCAAGATGTCAGTGCCGCGGCGGACTCCGCTATCGAAGATGACGGGGACGCGGCCGGCGACGGCTTCGACGATTTCGGGCAGCACCTCGAGCGTGGCGGGCGCATAGTCGAGCGAGCGTCCGCCGTGGTTAGAGACATAGACGCCGTCGAGGCCGTGCTCGATGCAGAGGCGGGCATCCTCGGCAGTGAGGATGCCTTTGGCCAGCAGGGGGACCTTGACGATAGCGCGGATTTCTTCGAGGTATTTCCAGCTGTACCAACGGCGGCGATCAGCGATGCGGTAGGGGTTGGGGGCGTTGGGCTGGCGTGGGTTCAATCGGCGGGCGATGGCGCCGAGGTGGCGGCCGTGGAGGTCGCGCTCGAAGGCGGAGGCTTGCTGGTCGACGGTGACGACGATGGCCTGGCAGCCAGCGGCTTGGGCGCGCTCGAGGGTGTCGCGGGCGGCGGCCATATCCTCGCGCGGGTAGAACTGGAACCAGAGCGGGCCGGGGGCGGCAGCGGCAATCTGGTCAATGGGTTGGCTGGCCACGTTGCTGACGATCATGGTGGTGTTCGCAGCGGTGGCGCCTTGGTGGGTGGCGGCTTCGCCGGCCGGGTGGAGTTGGAAATGGCCGGCGGTGGGCGAGATGAGGATGGGGAAATCGTGCTTGGCTTTGAAGAGCTGGAGGGCGGTATTGGGCTTGGTTTTCGTGGCGCTGGGGATGAGGTCCACCCAGTCGAAGGCTTCGCGGTTGCGACGCATGGTGAACTCGCCGTCAGTGCCGTAGGCAGTGTAGTCGTAGGCCTGGCGGGGGAGCTTGGCGTGGGCGACGGCTTCGAAGTCGAAGGCGCTGAGGAGTTCTTCGAGCTTGGGGACGCGGGGATGGTCACGGAAGGGGTCCTGCTGGGCGAGGAGGGGGGAGGAACTAAGCAGCGCGGCGAAGGATTGGGCGGCTTGGCGGCGGGAGAGGCTTTGCGCCCAGGATGATTTGCGGGTTGGCACGGTGAACTCGGGCCAGTATATCGCGTTAGTCAACGTAATCTTGCGCGAGGATCTGTTGGATGAATTGAATCATGACACCTCACGCCGCATTGAGGAGACGGGCGTCGCGCAGAATGTGGGGCGCGATTCTGGGATTTATGCCGTTTTTCAAAACTAGAGGGACCGGCCGACCCAACAGGAAAGCGAGTTCCGTCGCGAGGTGACCGAGATCGAAGAGATCCAGGGTATGTTGCGGAAGAAACTAGACCAGAATGTCGATATCGGAACTTGGCGTTTGCTCGGCGCGGGCGAACGAACCGAAGAGTGAAAGCTGTTTCACTTGATAGCGGTAGCAGAGATCGGCAAGTACTTCGCGTGGGACTTCGATGGTCATGGCTCACTTGAATTACAGATCGGCCAACGAATCTCCGCGAATCTATGATGAAATCTGGAGGATGATCAATCGTAGACGAGCCATCTTGGGTCTGGGAGCCGGAGTGATGAGCGCGCAGCGGCCGGCGGTGCGGCGCGTGGCGGGGGTAAAGCCGCGCAACATCATTTTCATTTTGACGGATGACCATCGCTATGATGCGATGGGGTTCCTGAAAGGGCAGCCGTTTATCGAAACGCCGGTGCTCGACCGGATGGCGCGCGAGGGCGTGCATTTGAAGAATGCCTTTGTGACGACGGCTTTGTGCTCGCCGAGCCGGGCTTCGATTTTGACTGGGAAGTATGCGCACCGGCACAAGGTGGTCGACAACAATACGGCGATTCCGGTAGGGACGACGTTCTTTCCACAGCAATTGCAGGAGGCGGGCTACGCGACGGGATTCTTCGGGAAATGGCACATGGGGGCGGGCAGCGATGCGCCGCAGCCGGGGTTCGACCGCTGGGTGAGTTTTCTCGGCCAGGGCACTTACTTGCCTTCGAAGAACGGGCTGAATGTCGACGGGAAGAAGGTGCCGCAGAAGGGATATATTACCGACGAACTTACTGATTATGCGCTGGAGTGGCTGAATCAGCAGAAGAAGAATAAGCCCTATTTTTTGTATCTATCGCATAAGGCTGTGCATTCGGAGTTTGTTCCGGCGGAGCGGCATAAGGGTAAGTTGGACCAAGCCAAGTTCGTGCCGCCGGCGACGATGGATGCGACCGGGGATATGGCGCGGAAGCGGCCGATGTGGGTGCGGGATCAGCGCAATAGCTGGCATGGCGTAGAGTATCCTTATCATTCAGACTTGAATATTGAGGAATATTACCGGCGCTATGCGGAAACGCTGATGGCGGTGGACGAAAGCGTGGGGCGGGTCTTTGAGACTTTGAAGCAGCGAGGGGAACTCGATTCGACGCTAGTGATTTATATGGGCGACAACGGATTCGCCTTCGGTGAGCACGGGCTGATCGACAAGCGCACCGCTTACGAAGAGAGCATGCGAGTGCCGATGTTGGCGCGCTGCCCGGATTTGTTTCCGGGCGGGGGCGTGGTGGAGCAGGTGGTGGCAAACCTCGACATTATGCCAACCTGTTTGGCTACGGCGGGTATCGAAGCTCCAGCGGGGATGGATGGGCAGAACTTTGTGCCGCTAGCGCAGGGCAAGAAGGCCGCGTGGCGCGATAGCTTACTTTATGAATATTACTGGGAGCGGAACTTTCCGCAGACGCCCACCATGCACGCGTTGCGGAGCGACCGCTATAAGTACATTCGCTACCACGGGATTTGGGATTCGAACGAGCTTTATGACTTGAAGGAAGATCCCAAAGAGACGAGTAACCTTATCGATAGCCCGAAGCTGGCGGGCGTAGTGAAAGAAATGAACGCGAAGCTGTTCGAGATTCTCGAGAAGACAGACGGGCTCTCCATGCCGCTGTATCCGGACAAGGGTGGCGTTTCGGATAAACGACACCCGGACCGGACCAAGCGGGCAGAGTTCCCGGAGGTCTTTGTGGGAAAGCCGAAGAAGTAGCTACTTATTCGCCGGGTTGAGCTTGCTATGGCCTTGGCTGTAAGTGAAATACACGGCCAAGCCGATAATCAACCAGCCGAGGGCAGCGAGTTGGGTTTGGCTATCAAGGGCAACAATCATGGCGCCGCAAACTAACATGCCCAGGATCGGCACCAACGGCACGAGGGGCGCGCGGAAGGGCCGGGCGACTTTGGGGTCAGTCTTGCGCAGGATCATGACGCCGACGCAGACGAGAACGAAGGCAAAAAGGGTGCCGATAGAGGTAAGGTCCCCGGTGATGTCGCCGGGCAGCAGGGCCGCGATGGCGCCCACGAAGACGAAGAGCACCATATTCGACTTATACGGAGTGCGAAATTTGGGATGGAGTTCGGAGAAAATTTTGGGCAGTAAACCATCGTTGGCCATCGAATAGAATACACGGCTTTGGCCGAGTAACATCACCAGGATGACCGAAGAGAAGCCGGCGAGGATGGCGACCGTAATTAAGGTGGCGAGCCAGCCATAACCGGTCATGTAAGTTTGGATGGCGTAGGCGACCGAGGCTTCTTTACCGGCGGTCTTAAACTCTTGCCAGCTGGCGACACCGGTCAGCACGTGGGCGAAGACGACATATAAGAGAGTGCAGACGGCGAGCGAGCCAAGAATACCCAAGGGCATATCCTTGGCCGGATTCTTGGCCTCCTGCGCGGCAGTGGAGACGGCGTCGAAACCGATGAAGGCGAAGAAGACAATGCCCGCGCCGCCGAGCACACCGCCCCAACCGTGACGGAACAGGCCTTCATGGCCAACCAGACCTTCCGGGATGAAATAGGGCGTGTGGTTGGCCGGGTTAATGAAGCCCCAGGCCAAGGCAATAAATAACAGGACAATGCCGACCTTGACGTAGACAATGATGGCGTTCACCTTGGCGGACTCCTCGGTGCCCTTAATCAGCAGAAGACTGAGGAGCAACAAGATGACTAAGGCGGGGAAATTCAGGATGCCCTGCGTGCCGTCCTTCGAGGATTGTAGAAAAGAGTGACAGAGCGCATAGGGTATCGCACCGCCGAATAAGTTATTCAGATACTCACTCCAAGCGATGGCGACGGTAGCGGCGCCAAGGGCGTATTCGAGAATCAGGGCCCAACCGATGATCCAGGCGACGAACTCGCCCATGGTGGCATAGGCGTAAGTGTAGGCGCTGCCGGCAATGGGGATCATGGCGGCGAACTCGGCGTAGCAGAGTCCGGCCAAGGCGCAGCCGATGGCGGCAATGATAAAGGAGAAGGTGACGGCGGGGCCGGAAGAGGAGGAGGCCGCGGCGGCGGTGCGGACGAAGAGCCCGGCGCCGATGATGGCGCCAATGCCGAGGGCCACCAGCGCCTTGGCGTCCAGCGTGCGCTTCAGGCCCTTTTCAGAATCGGCGGCTTGCGCCAGCAAACTGGCGAGTGACTTCTTGCGCGTGAGGCTCATGCGGTCTCCTATCTCAAATCAATTCCACTATTAAAGCACGCAGACCCGGCTGGAACGCGGGATGATGAATGCTGAATGAATAAAGATTACGATGCCATCGTGGTGGGTGGCGGTGCGGCGGGGCTGTTTTGTGCGGGCATCGGTGCCCAGCGGGGCCGGCGGATCTTGTTAATTGAGCATGGCGAAACGGTGGGCCGGAAGATTCTGATATCGGGCGGCGGGCGCTGCAACTTTACGAACACGGGCACGCGCCCGGAGAATTTTTTAAGCGGCAATCCGCATTTCGCAAAGAGCGCGCTGGCCCGCTACACGCCAGCTGACTTCATCGGCTTGGTGGACCGGCATGGCATCGCTTGGCACGAGAAGAAGCTCGGCCAACTTTTCTGCGACGGTGCGGCGCAGCAGATTGTCGACCTACTGAGGGCTGAATGTGCTGGCGTAGAGATGCTGAGCGGCACGCGGGTGGAGAGCGTGGAGGCGGGCTATTTGCTGCGAACCAGCGCGGGTGAATTTCGCGCGCCGAAGCTGGTGGTGGCGACGGGCGGCTTGTCGATTCCGAAGATCGGCGCGACGGATTGGGGCTATCGGCTGGCGAAGCAGTTTGGTTTGGCGGTGAAGTCAACGCGGCCGGCCTTGGTGCCGCTGACGTTCACGAATGCCGATGCGCGGGACTTCGAAGGGTTGGCGGGCGTGGCGACTGAGGTGTTGGCCGAAGCCAGCGGCGCGCGATTCGCGGAGCGTCTGCTGGTGACGCATCGGGGGTTGTCGGGTCCGGCGATTTTGCAGGCGAGCTCCTATTGGCAGGCGGGCGAGGCGATGCGGATCGACCTGGCCCCGGGGCGCGAACTCGAAAAGGAGTTCTTAAGCCGGAAGCACGCGGGGGAGCGGACGCAAGTGAAGACCCTGCTAACGGCCTTCCTGCCGCAGCGGTTGGCGGATCGATGGGGACAGTTGCACGCGCTCGACAAGCCTTTGGCGCACGCGCGGGATGCCGACTTAAAGGCGACGGCGAAGCAGTTGCAGAACTGGTATTGGCGGCCAGCGGGGACGGAGGGGTATGAGAAAGCCGAGGTGACGGCGGGGGGCGTGGACACGCAGGAGCTTTCGTCGAAGACGATGGAGTCGCGGCGGGCACCGGGGCTGCATTGGATCGGAGAGGTGGTGGATGTGACAGGCCAACTGGGCGGTTACAACTTCCAGTGGGCGTGGGCATCGGCGTTCGCGGCGGCCGAAGCCTTGTAGTGATAACATGACACTGTCATGTATACGTTTCGCTGGTGGTTGCTTTTTCTGGCGCTGCCGCTGTCGGGGCAAGTCCGTGGTTGGGTGAAAGATCCGGCGGGGGCTCCGGTGCGCGGGGCGCGTTTCGAAGTGGTCCAGCCGGCTACTG
>Ga0105047_10009682_pt1 | contig 15832 bp, 17 predicted proteins | sample MAT04_FD_78384 | JGI IMG/M metagenome (GOLD analysis project Ga0105047, IMG submission 78384) | Freshwater microbial communities from Lake Fryxell liftoff mats and glacier meltwater in Antarctica - MAT-04 (megahit assembly) | ecosystem: Environmental > Aquatic > Freshwater > Ice > Liftoff... | reverse complement strand
GTATGGAAGAAACCAAGATGAGATGCTTAATTGGCCTTTAGCCCTTATTTAATAAGGGCTAGTAGCTACTGTATTTGTAGTATTCAAAAACCAGCTTGGGTCAGCGCAAAAAACCAGACTGAAAACCTGAGGCCGCAACTTGTCGGTGAGCACTTGGTAAACCTGTTCAAAGTGGCCGAAACTGATAGGCGTGGTGTCGCCAGCGGCGTTGCGGGCTTTGAGGGCGTTACGCACCTGGTACCAGCCCACGTCTGGACGATCGAGTTTGAGTTCGTCGCGCACGGTGCGCACATCGGTTTGGGCAAAGTAGGCCCGCCACAGGGTTCGCCCGGCATCCAGCACGGCTTGAGCTTGGGTTGAAATGGTTTTGCCTGCCAGAAACTGAACCATGAAATCGGATTCAAAACGGTCTGGGGCTCCCACTTCAGCTTCGGTGATGGGGATGAAGTGGTTCACAAGAGACCATGTTTTGCCATTCCATTCAAGGTTATTTGCGCTGGCGGTCAGATTGCCACGGTTAAAGAGCGTCCAGACCAAGCAGTCGATCTGGAATTCATCCGGGAGCGGTACGTTGGGCTGCAAAAACTGGTCACGGTCATTCAACCAAGTGGGCCGAATAAGTTTGCGCACAGAAAAAACGGCAACAGCCTGCAGCAGGTTTTCTGGCGTGATAAAAAATCCGCCAGCATGGCCGATGCTGTGAACTGACGAGAACACCGCAGTTTCTTGCTCAGAATGCTGTACGTCATTGCTATCGCAAAGCATGTGACCAATTGCACCGTCAGCCCATTTGGTTCGGCGTACCCCGACAGTTTTGGTGGTTGGTGTGATGGCGTTGATCAATGGCAAGGCATCATCATGATTGGATTTTTGCCGACCAATCCAGTTTGTCAGCAATCGGGAGTTCGGCAAGTTGCAGTAAATCTTTTCACCCATAGCCAGAGCATTTTTGTCCAGAACATCCACCGATATTTCTGTGATCGGTGTTTTTTAACACCGCGTTTTGATCGGTTTGCCATATCAGGAAGCCAATGAGGAACTTGCCGCTCATCCCGTCAAAGGCTTGGTTGTGTACTACAAAGCCGTCCAGATACTGGGCATTCCATGCCAACCTGAATTTCTCAAAGTTGGGCGCATTAATGTATTTCATGGTGCTGAACATGGCGACGGTGGCAGTTGGCAATTCGATGCCTATGCGCGCCAAGAACTGTGCAAATAGCTCGCGAGAGGCGTAACCGTAGTCAGTCATGCGCTGACCAACCCGCGTTGTCGCCACGCCAGTTTTGTTTTCCGTGCCCAGCTTGACTTCAGTGTTGCCACGATTTGCCGCTTCCGCATACTGCGGATTGATCAGCACCAAAATCTTCTTACCCTCAGCAATCGCAGTGCGCAAAGCCGGTGGGACTTTGTTGCTCAAGCTGTGATCAATTTTTCCGTCATCGGTGATGTCGTCGTTCTAATAGTCGTACTGGAAGCGTTGCGCCGCCACACAGGTTTTGGTGGCCCGCATGACATCAATGTCGGGTTGGTCGAGCGTGGACATGAAGATATTGCGTGGGTTGCTGTGTTTGACTTCCAGATTGCCAACACCGCAGCACATGTCCCACACGACGTAGTCCTTTTGCCAGTTCTTGCCGAGCGTCTCAGTCAGCTTGTCATAGGCCTTGTCAACCACGTGCAGCGGCGTGTAATACGCGCCTTTGAAGCTGCGTTCGTCTAGCGGTATCAAGCTGTCACGGCGTTCCAGCAGGTAGTCGCGGTAGCCGGATTTGGGCGGCTTGTGATAGATCGCCCAGAACTGGCGGTAGCCTTCCTTGTTGCCCAGCTCAAAATTTTTGCCGTCCAGACTGAACACTGGCGAGCCGTTTTTGTGCAGCAGTTCGGCGGGCAGGTTGGCGTGGGTGGAAAGCGTGCCGTCATGCATGATGTCGGCGAAAAACAGCAGGGCTTAGTCTTCTTTAGCAACACCTCCGATTTCGCGCCCGACCATGACAACCCACTTGTCAAATACCTGCTTCAGGTTGTCGGGCGTGATTTGCGTGCGGATGATGTCGCCGGACTTGATAGCAACTTTGACGGTGCTGATGAATTCGTCTTCGTGCGTCGAAATCTTGAACGAGACAAAGTGCGTGCCGATGTGGGCGGAGATCTCGTCCAGCGCTTCCTGGGAATATTGGCTGGCCGATTTGCCCCACTTGATGGTCTTCTTGCTGAGAAACGGTAGCACGTCAGAACTTTTCATCAGCGCGGCTTTTTTGGTGTCGATCACGGCCAGAAACGGCGGCACGGTTTCACCTTTGTTCAATGCCACCTGCACGTAATGCAGCAGTTGCGTGAACATGGCATAGCTGGAGCACTTGCCAGTGTCTTTAGCCTCAAACCAAATTTCTTTGGTTTGGATGTCGATCAGACCTTTGGTGTAGCTCTTGAGGCCCAAGGCTTTGATGTAAGCGTCTTTGACATCTTCTTCGGAACGCACTTGCTTGAGTTGGGTGTAGAGGCTCACGATGTTTGAACGATTGGAAATAGGGTTGCTGGGTGGACGCTTGGGTTAGCGTTGGTCTACGCAGCTACGGCGACAGCAGATCAATCACCTTTCTGCCATGGCGCCGATAAATGCGGAAATCGCTGTCAAGCGTTAACACCCGGCACGGCTCATGGAGTTCAGTCATGCGGATCAAACACGCATCTGCCAGCGAGGCGGGAACGTTGTCATAGCGCTCAAACAAGTGTCGTACGGCGGTCACCTGGTCCGCCAATGACATGGCGATCTGCACAACGCCCCGCTCCATCAGCGCCAAAGCACGGGCGGGGTCAAAGCCCGACCTGGCGAGTAAAAAGCAGGTTTCTGCGACCACCGCCTCGCAGGTCAGAAAGGGTCCAGTGTGTTGCGCAAACTGCGACTTTGCCCACTCGTGATAGCTGTCGTCCCGACACATCAGGGCGACCCAGGGCCCGGTGTCCAGAATCAAATGACTCGTCATACCCGACCAAAGTCGTCAAGGTGGCGGGGGTTGGAGGAGATATCCGGTGGCCCTCCGACGAAACAACCCACCAAATCACCTGCCTGATCCAAGGCCGAAACCATGGGTTCACCGCCCTTGCGTGCACTGACATAGGCCGTCAGTGCACGGCGCACCACCTCTGATTTACTGAGATGTTCCCGCGCACTGGCTTGCAGGATTTCCTGCTCAAGTTGGGGGGGGATTTTGATCGTGAGGGTGTTCATGCGGTGATATTACCGCAAGGCAGACGGTGATACTTGGGAGCCGCGTACCTATAGGCCGCAAAACGCATCGGCCAGCCGCAGCACCTGCGCCAGCGCATCCGGCGCATCACAAGCCACCACCTGACGTTCGGGGGTGCTGCGCAGCCAGGTGATTTGGCGCTTGGCAAGCTGGCGGGTGGCAGCTATGCCTTGTTCGCGCAGATCGCTCAGGCGCAGCGCAGCGCTGGCGGCCGGGGTCTGCAGCGCGTCCAGATACGCCCAAGCCTGGCGGTAACCCACGCAGCGCATGGCGGGCAGGTCTGGGTGCAGGTCGGCGCGTTCCCGTAAGGCGCGCACTTCATCCAGAAACCCGTTGGTCAGCATCACGTCAAAGCGCTGGGCGATGCGCTGGTGCAGCCAGGCGCGCTCCAGCGGCTCTAGCGAGATCAATAAGGCATCTACCGGATTCAATACATCATTTTGGCCTCTAGCCCTTATAGATAGTGCGCTAGCAGCTTCTTTTTTTGTAGTATGAAAGCTGGCCAGCGGCTGGCCGGTGAGGCGGTAAACCTCCAGCGCGCGGGAGATGCGTTGCGAGTCATGGGGCGCCAACCGCGCGGCGGTGACAGGGTCTACCCGCGCCAGCTCGGCGTGCAATGCGGGCCAGCCTTGGGCTGAAGCTTCCTGCTCAATCTGCGCGCGGGTGGCCACGTCAGCCTTGGGCATGTCGTCCAGGCCGTCGCGCAGCGCCTTGAAATACAGCATGGTGCCACCCACCAGCAGCGGCAATTTGCCGCGCGCACTGATCTCTTGCATGAGCCGGGTGGCATCCGCCACAAAGTCTGCGGCGCTGTAGGCGTTGAGCGGGTCGCGGATGTTGATCAGGTGGTGCGGCACGGCGGCCAGCTCAGATGCGCTGGGTTTGGCGGTGCCAATGTCCATGCCGCAGTAGACCAATGCGGAATCCATGCTGATGATTTCCACCGGATGCTGGCTTGCAATGGCCAGCGCCGCTGCTGTCTTGCCGGAGGCAGTGGGGCCGGCCAGCGCCAAGTAGCGCGGCAGGGCAGGCGCTTGCGCACGCGGGCTGGCGGGGGGCTGTGGTGGGGCGGCTTGGGGAAGAGGTGTCATGGGGCGTTGTAGGTCACCAGCGATGTTACGCAAAGTCGTGGCGCGGGCTGCAGGCTGAATCACCTGGCGCGCAAGGGGCATGGACTCCCCTTGCGCGCATCTGCCTACGCTAGTCAGCCCATCACGCGGTGATTTCCCGTGCGCTGATCTGGTATTTGAAGTCGTCTGGTGCGTAAGCGTTCAGGCGGCCTGCGTCGGTTTCGCCGATGGGGTACATCAGGAAGCCCAGCGCAGGGCCGGTGGCGTTGGGCAGGGTCACGTCGTGCGCCATGTTGTAGGCCATCCAGTTGCCCTCCCAGCCACCAAACAGCGCTTTGTTGACAGGCGCGATCAGGGCGTGGTTTGCCGACTTGATCCACTCGGGGGTTTCCTGGCGCATCACCTTGGTCACGTCGGCCGGGTCCATGGCGACCCAGCCATAGTCTTTCAGATACACCTCGGCGCGGCAGTGCTGGGCGCCTTGCAGGCTGGCCGGGTTGCCGCCGAGCTGTTTGTAGGCAAACGCGGATGGGGCCAGACGCACGCCATACACATCACGCGCAGGCAGGCCCACAGAGCGGCACAGGCCGACGAACAGCGCGTTCAGGTCGGCACACTTGCCGCTGAGGTTGCCGGTTTCCAGCATGGTCTGGATGTCGCCTTCACCGCAGCCTTGCACTTTGGGTTCGCGAAAGGTGTTGACCACCACCCAGTCATACAGTTTTTGCGCTTTTTCAACATCGGTGCGCGCGCCGCCAATGGCCTGCAGCGCGGTCTTGCGCACCAGGCCGTCGGTGGGGAGCAAGTCGGTTGCTTGGGTCCAGAAGGCCAGCGCGTCTACGCTTTCTGTCTGAGCTTGCGGGCGGTTCCAGTCCACAGCGCGGTTTTGCGTCTGGACGCGGCTGGTCAGCGTCACAAAGGGCTGGGCTTCGCTCGCGGCAAACTCTGCGTACAGCATGCGTGCGGCATAGCGGCCATCGCTGTTGATGATTTGCGTCTTGCCGTTGCTGGAGACATCGTTGGTCAGGGATTTTTGCCAGTCGGTGTCAACATTTGGGATGGGCAGCCACAGGCGGGTCGCGCCTTGGGGCTTCTGGATGGTGACCCGGGTGGTGACCTCAAAGCTGCGCCAGGTGCCGGCTTGCGGCGCAAATGTGTGCTCGGTGGCAGCTGAAGCCTGTGCAAAATTGATAGCTGGAAGCGCAGTAGATACGGCGGCTACCGCCAGATTTTTCATAAAAGCACGGCGTGCTTGGGCGTGAACGGTGGTCATGAAGAGATCTCCGGAAAAGTAGAAAAGGCAGAGGCCGGTGGCGTATGTCAAAGTACGCCGCATAGGCTGTGACGATGTCGGGCAAGCCGGTCATCGCCGCGCTGATTATCGCGGTGGGGTTTGAAGGCCTATCGGATCGCTCGGGCCAGCAAGGGCTCGATCAGTTTGGCGGCCTGCAGACTGGACCAATCCATCTCACCGCGCACCAGACCACGCACCTGGCCGGTGGCGCTCACCAGCACCGTGGTGGGAAACACATTGGCCCCCCACTGTTGCGCTATTGCGCCGGTTGGGTCCAGCAGCACGGGCAGGCCAAGCTGGGTGCGCTGCACATGCTGGCGCACAGTGCTGGCTGATTCCTTGAAGTTCACTGCCAGCACCACCAGCTTTTCCGGGCCGTAGAACTGCGTCAGGGATTGGAGCGATGGCATTTCTGCCAAGCAGGGCGCGCACCAACTGGCCCAAAAATTGATCAGTACCGCCTTGCCACGCAAGTCCGTCAAGCGCCAAACCTGGCCTTGCAGGTCGGCGCCCGCCAATACGGGGACGGGTTTGCGGTCAGGCCAGGGCAGAACCTCGTAACCCTGCCCCCACACCCACGGGCTGGCTAACAAGGTGGCAAAGCTGAGGATCAGGACGAGCGATTTGCGAAGCTTGGGGAAGAACAAATCGTTACGACTTCGCGTCGGGCGACTCTTGCGCTGCAACCGGCTGGCGCAGGCGGTTGGGCGCCAGCGCGCCGGTTGATTCAAGGATCGGGTAGGCAATGGCGCAGATCAACGAGTTGACGCGCTTGAGCTCGCTGAGCAGGTCCAGGTGCAGTGAGCTGGTCTCGATGCTCTCCAGTGTGTTGTCGGTCAGGCGGTTGAGGTGATTGGAGGCGTATTTCAGCTGCAGGTCGCGAAAGCGGGTTTTTTCTTCCAGCAGCTTGATGGCGTCACGCGGGTCGTCGTTCAGAAACACGCTCATGCCTAGGTGCAGGTTGTTGATCAGGTCACCATGCAGTTCGGTGATTTCTGCCATGCCGGCTGCGGAAAACTCGCGCCCAGTGCTGATTTTTTTGGTCTCGATATCTACCAGCACCCGCTCGACAATGTCGCCAATCTGCTCCATATTGATGGTGAAGCTGATGATGTCGGACCAGCGCCGGCCTTCCTTGTCGTTGAGCGCCTCGCGCGAGATTTTGGTCAGGTAGTACTTGATGTCGGAGTACAGCCGATCCACCGTGTCATCCATCTTTTGCAACGACTTGGCCAGCGCCATGTCGTTGCTCTTGATCACGTCAAGCACACCGCGCAGCATGGTTTCCACCACGTCGGCCAAGTGCATGGCCTCACGTACCGCGCAACTCAGCGCCACAGAGGGTGTGGCGAGCGCCGATGGGTCCAGATGCCGGTGGCGGCCATTGAGGGCGTTGAGCTTCGGAGTTGGCAACCAGTAGGCCACCCAGCGCGCCATCACCTGCGTGATGCCGATAAACAGCACCGCCACCAGCGCGTTAAAGACAAAGTGAAACAGCACCACCACCGTGGCAGCATCGGTAACGTTCGGGTGCACATGGCTGAGCCAGAGGCTCATGGCCGGCGCCATCAGCGCCACGCCCATGATTTTGAAGATCAGGTTGCCCAGCGGCACCTGGCGCGCTTCCACCGGTGAACTCAGCGTGGTGATCACCGCCAGCAGGCCGCTGCCCAGGTTGGCGCCCAGCACCAGGCCCAGTGCCACATCCACCGTCACCACCTGACTGTTGGCCAGCGTGGCAATCAGCAGCACGACGGCCAGGCTAGAGTAGCTCAGCACCGACAGCACCGCACCCAGGGTGATTTCGAGCAGCCGGTCGCTGCCCAGCGAGGCCAGCAGGGCGCGCACGGCTTCGGACCGGGTCAGCTCATTGGCTGAGGCGCGCACCAGGCTCAGCGCCAGCAGCATCAGCCCCAGCCCGATCAGGATGCGCCCGGCATAACCGGCGGTGGTGCCCTGCTTGGCGATGAACATCACCACGCCGACAAAGATGAACAACGGTGACAGCCATGACAAGTCACGCGAGAACACCAGCGCCATCAGGCTGGTGCCCAGGTCAGCACCGAGCATCACCGCCAGCGCCGAGGTCAACGTCATCAGGCCCTGACCGACAAACGCCGAGATGATCAGCGCGGTGGCGGTGCTGGACTGCAGCAGCGCGGTGACACCTAAGCCAGACATGGCTGCGGTGAAACGGTTGCCGACACTTTGCGCCAGAATCTTGCGCAGATTCGCGCCGAGCACCCGCAGCGTGTCTTTGCGCACCAAATGGGTGCCCCAGACCAGCAGGGCAATGGCGGCCAGCAGGTTCAGCAGGTGCGTCACGTCAGGTGCCTGATGGCGGCTTAGCGGCCACGGCGCACGCGCAGCAGCTCATCCAGAATCAACAGCGTGGCACCGATGGTGATGGCGCTGTCGGCCACGTTGAACGCCGGAAAGTGCCAGCTCTTCCAGTAAAAGTCCAGAAAATCCACCACATAGCCGTACAGCACGCGGTCAATCACGTTGCCTATAGCGCCGCCCAGTATGCAGGCCAGCGCCAGGGCAAACAGCTTTTGGCCGGGGTGACTTTTGAGCAGCCAGACGATCAGCACTGCCGCGCCGATACCAATGCCGGTGAACAGCCAGCGCTGCCAGCCGCCGGAGGACGCCAGAAACGAAAATGCAGCGCCATGGTTGTGCACGCGCACCAGGTTGAAAAAGCTGGTGATGTGGGTGCTGTCGCCATGCTGGTAGTAGCCCAGGATCAGCACCTTGGTGAACTGGTCCAACAAGATGATGATGAGTGCCAGCGCCAGCCAGGGTAGCAAGCCGCCCGAGCTGGATTTGCCACTGCGCCCCGATTTGACGGTGCTGATACGGGGTGAACGTGCCATCAGAGTTGACCCCTGCTGCGCAGTGGCCGCTTCAAGCGAAAGCCCGCTGTTCACCGCTGCCAAACAGGTTGCTGCTGCAGCGCGGGCACAAGGTGGGGTGAGCGGCGTCGCTACCGATGGCGTCGCTGTAATGCCAGCAACGCTCGCATTTAATGCCTTTAGAGGCGCTAGCCCTTATGGATAAAGCGTCACCAGCTATCATGTCAATAGCGGACGTAATGAAGACGAACTTCAGATCCGCCCCCAGACTGCTCAGCAGCGCAAAGTCGTCCGCAGCCACGGTGAGCTCCACCTCGGCTTGCAGCGACGAGCCCACCAAGCCGTTGGCGCGCAGCACCTCAATGTCTTTGTTCACCTGATCGCGAATCTCGCGGATGCGGTTCCACTTGGCCAGCAGCGCGTCGTCAATCGGGGCCAGCGTGCTGTAGGTGTCCATGAAGATCGAGTCGCGGGTGGCTACTGGCGTTTTGCCTTGCGCACCCAGCACGGCCCAAGCCTCTTCAGCGGTGAAGCTCAGGAAAGGTGACATCCAGCGCACAAACGCTTGCGTGATTTGCCACAGCGCAGTTTGTGCGCTGCGCCGGGCCAGCGAGTGGGCGCCGGTGGTGTAGAGCCGGTCTTTGAGCACGTCCAGGTAGAACGAGCCCAGGTCTTCACTGCAGTAAATCTGCAGCTTGGCCACCACCGGGTGAAATTCGTACACCTCATAGTGCGCCAGCACTTCAGCTTGCAATTGGGCAGCGCGGCTCAGGGCGTAGCGGTCGATTTCGACCATTTGGTCAAGCGGCACGCTGTCGGTGGCCGGGTCAAAGTCGTGCGTGTTGGCCAGCAGGAACTTGAGCGTGTTGCGCACGCGCCGGTAAATGTCCACCACGCGCGCCAGAATCTTCTCGTCACCGGCAATGTCGCCAGAGTAGTCGCTGGAGGCGACCCAAAGCCGAATGATTTCGGCACCGAGCTTCTTGCTGGTTTCCTGCGGGTCGACGCCGTTACCGGCGCTCTTGCTCATCTTGTGGCCCTTGCTGTCCACGGTGAAACCATGGGTCAGGATGCCGTGGTAGGGCGCACGGTCGTACATGGCGCAGGCAGTCAGCAAGCTGGAGTGGAACCAGCCGCGGTGCTGGTCGTGGCCTTCCAGATACAAGTCAGCTTCCGGGCCGCTTTGACCGGTGGCCGGGTCGATGACGTCGTGGCCGCAACCCTTGTGTGAGCCACGCAGCACGGTGGTGTGGGTGGTACCGGAGTCAAACCAGACTTCCAGAATGTCGCTGCTCTTGGTGTAAGCGTCTGCATCGGCCTCGCAACCCACCTTGGCGAGAATCTTGGCCTTGGTGGCTTTGCTCCACGCTTCGATGCCGCCAAGTTCCACCATATCGGCGGCGATGTCGAGAATGGCCATGGTTTTTGGATGCAGTTCGCCGCTGTCCTTGTGCAGGAAAAACGGCAGTGGCACGCCCCAGCTGCGCTGGCGGCTGATGCACCAGTCGGGCCGCCCGGCAATCATGTCGCGCAGGCGCACCTTGCCGTTCTCGGGGTAAAACGCTGTCTTTTCGATAGCAGCCAGTGCAGTCTGTCTAAGGGTTAGCGGCGCTTTATCCTTGGTAAAAATGCCCACACCTTCGTCCATGCGGATGAACCACTGCGCAGCCGCGCGGTAGATTACCGGCGTCTTGTGGCGCCAGCAGTGCGGGTAGCTGTGCACGATGTTCTCGGTGGCAAACAGTCGGCCTGCATCGCGCAGCGCGTTGATGATGACCGGGCAGGCTTTCCAGATGTGTTGGCCGCCAAACAGCGGCAGTTCGGCATCAAAAACGCCATTGCCTTGCACCGGGTTCAAGATGTCGTCATAGGCCATGCCATGAGAGACGCAGCTGTTGAAATCCTCTACCCCATAGGCGGGTGCGCTGTGCACCACGCCGGTGCCGTCGTCAGCCGTGGCGTAGTCGGCCAGATAAATCGGGCTGAGTCGGTCGTAACCTGGGTCCACATGGGCCAGCGGGTGTTTGAAATTCAGGCCAGCCAGGTTTTTGCCCAGCGTGGTGGCCAGCACCTTGCCGGTCAGGCCAAAGCGTTCCATGCATTTTTCAACCAAACTCTCGGCCAGCACCAGCAGGCCGCGCTCGGTATCGACCAGCGCATAGGTCAGCTCGGGGTTCAGATTGAGCGCCTGGTTGGCGGGGATGGTCCAGGCGGTGGTCGTCCAGATAACCGCAAAGGCTTGCTTTTCAATAGCAGCTAGCCCAAACGCAGCGGCGAGTTTGGCGGGTTCAGCGCACAAAAAGCCAACATCCAGCGTTTGCGACTTTTTGTCGGCGTATTCGATCTCGAACTCGGCCAAGCTGGAGCCGCAGTCAAAACACCAGTAAACCGGTTTCAGGCCGCGATAGACAAAACCGCGTTCCACCACGCGCTTGAAGGCGCGGATTTCATTGGCTTCGGTCTTGAAAGCCATGGTCAGGTAGGGGTGGTCCCAGTCGCCCAGCACACCCAGGCGCTTGAAGTCGGCCATTTGCAGCGCGATCTGCTCGACCGCAAAAGCGCGGCTTTTGGCCTGCATCTCGTCACGGGCCAGGTTGCGGCCGTACTTTTTCTCGATGGCGTTCTCGATCGGCAGGCCGTGGCAGTCCCAGCCGGGGATGTAGACCGCGTCCATGCCCTTGAGCTGGCGCGCCTTGACGATCATGTCTTTCAGAATCTTGTTGACCGCATGGCCCATGTGAATCTGGCCGTTGGCGTAGGGCGGGCCGTCGTGCAGCACAAACAGCGGTGCGCCTTGGCGTGCAACACGCAGCTTTTGGTACAGGCCCTGGTCTTCCCAGGCTTTGGCCCACAGCGGTTCGCGCTTGGGCAGGTCACCGCGCATTGGAAACGGGGTGTCGGGCAGGTTTAGGGTGCTGCGGTAATCGGTATCAGTGGTCATGGTGTGGCGCAATAGCAAAGTAGGCACGGGCGTCCTGGCCATCTTGACGGATGCCAGCGGTCAATGCGTCCAGGGATTTGTTTTGAGTTCATCGTGCAGTCGGTGGTGCTGCGCGGGTTGGCGGATTTTACTGTAGGCCCCGGCTGCCTACGGTCATGTGGGTGATGGACACACACGGTGGCGAACTGGCGGCGGCCAACGCTGGGGACGGCATGGCGACCGGGTCATGCGCATGCGGTTTTGGGGCGAAATCACGCGCGAGGTGGCAGCTCGGATACGCGAATGCTTTCGGCGCGCGCCTTCCGCCCCAAAGCCCGGTCACATGACCCAATCACCACGCCTTGGCGGAGGTGATTGCTGGCACGCCTCGGATTTGCTCTCGATGGCGGCCACTTTCACTATTCCTTAACGAACAGCCTGAACGCGCGAAAGTACCCAAACAGCAACAGGGCCAACGTCCCGCAGGCAAACACGATTGTGTTCACGGCAACATTAGCGTCGCCTTGCCGACTGTGGTGGTTGTAGCCAAAACTGACGCCTACAAAGGTAGTGGCAATCACGCCTATCACAGTCCGGCTGGGTCTTGCCTATGCGGCAGCGCACTGACTGGAACATTGGCCCTGACACCCGGCGGGTGCTCAGTCGATGTGGCTTCAGGCTCTGGTGGTGTCGGGCGCAGGGTGGGCAACAAAGTAGGCACGAGCGTCCTGGCAGTCCTGGTGGATGCCGGTGGTCAATGCGTCCAGGGAGTCGTATTTGAGTTCGTCGTGCAGTTTGTGGAGCAACTCCACGCTGATGATTTTACCGTAGGCACCTTCTGAGCCCAGGTGTTCGGGCCAGTCCAGGCAATGGGTTTCCAGCAGCACGCGGCCGCCATTCACATCACGGGGGTCAACCGACGGGCGCACGCCCAGATTGGCCACGCCGCGCAAGGGCTGCTGGCTCAGGCCGTAAACCAGCACGACAAAAATGCCGCGCGCTGCGGGTTTCCAGTGGGCAAAGCGCTGGTTCAGGGTTTTGAAGCCCAAAGTGCGCCCGAGTTTGCGCCCATGCACCACATGGCCGGAAATGCGGTAGGGGTGGCCCAGCAAGCGGGTGGCATCACGCATGCGGCCCTCGGCCAGCGCCTGGCGCACGGCGGAACTGGAGACGCGCAGGTTGTGCACCTCGTAGCTGTTCATGCGCGCCACATCGAACCCCCGCTTCAAGCCAGCAGCGTCGAGCAGCGTGTAATCGCCAGCGCGACGCTGGCCAAAACGGAAATCATCGCCCACCAGCACATAACGCGCGCCCAGGCCCTGTAGCAGCACGCTGTCGATAAACGCCTGCGGCGACAGGTTTGCCAGGCGGGCATCAAACGGCAGCACCACCGTCTGATCGACACCACACTGAGCCAGGTCGATGAGCTTGTCGCGCAGCGTGCCCACCCGCGCCGGCGCCAGGTTGGGGTTGTGGGTGAGCGACGCAAAGAAGTCGCGCGGATGCGGCTCAAAGGTCAGCACGCAGCTGGGCACAGCGCGCTGCTGCGCCTCGCCCTTGAGCAAGGAGAGCATGGCCTGATGGCCACGGTGCACGCCGTCAAAATTGCCTATCGTCAAAGCGCAGGCTGGGGCGATGTCCGGGTGTTTGAAACCCCTGTAAATCTTCATCTCTTGTTATGAATTAAATAGCAAAACGGGCAAAGGACTATTGGGCTTGACGCCAATTTGACATGCAAAGGGGGTATATTGTGTCTTACACCCGCGGGTTGGTGAATGTTGGCGCGTTTTGTGCATCCAAGCAGAAGGTGAATCGGGTGATGTGGCTTTGAAAGTAATGCATTCGTGAGGTTTTGAGCTGGTTTCGGATAACGTCTTTTTTCAGGAGTCGTGTTTTGAAGGTCTTGAAGCTGTCAGCCCAGGGGCTGCCCCAATCGTGGATTTCGCTGGAACAAGCGGTGATTCATTACGCCGCCGAAGAGGTCCGCTGGGAAATGGGTCATGAGGTGGCCGTGTTCCACGGTGGCCACAACGCCATCACCGGCCGCCAGTCGGTCATCACGGTCAGCAGCATCATCGGCACCAAAGGCGTGCCCAACATCAACCCCTTTGATTTGCGCCCGGGCCTGACCAACGGCAAGCTCTTTGCCCGCGACCGCAACCTCTGCGCCTACTGTGGCGGCTTGTTTGACGAAGTCGACCTGACGCGTGAGCACATCATTCCGTTTGCGCAGCATGGCGTCGACACCTGGATGAACGTGGTCACCGCCTGCAAACCCTGCAACCACCGCAAAAGCCACCGTACCCCCGAGCAAGCGCACATGCCGCTCATTTACACGCCTTATGTGCCGAGCCTGTGGGAAGACTTCATCCTGCGCAACCGGCGCATTCTGGTGGACCAGATGGCGTTTTTAATGGCGCACGTGCCCAAGTCGTCGCGCTTGACAGCCTAATATCAAAATAAGAGTGATTAGCCCTTATCTATAAAGGGCTAGAGGCCAATTTGGCATATAAAAAAAGGGGGGTCTTCATGCATTTTTCACGATCAGCCACGTCTGCTGCCGGCCTGGCGCTGCTGCTGGGCAGTGCGCCGCTGTCGCTTTTGGCCGCTGCGGCCAGCGCGGTGGTGGCGGTACCTGCGCTAAACGGGGCCACATCCGCCGCAGCCGCATCCAACGCCACCTCAGACGTGGTTCCAGCGCCTGCTGTCCCGGTACTGATGCTCGCCAGCGACTGGCCGAGCGGGGAAGACCCGGCAGGCTTTCTGGTCAGCGAAAAGCTCGACGGCGTGCGTGCCTTGTGGGACGGTCAGACGCTGCGCTTTCGCAGCGGTCTGCCCATCGCCGCGCCAGGCTGGTTCACCGCAGCGCTGCCCAAAGCGGCGCTGGATGGCGAACTCTGGCTGGGCCGGGGCCGGTTTGACGAACTCTCAGGCATCGTGCGGCACGCTGAGCCGGTGGACGCAGATTGGCGCGCCGTGCGTTACATGGTGTTTGACCTGCCTGGCAGGCCGGTGCCGTTTGGGCAGCGCGTGCAGCAACTGCAAGCTGTGGTGGCCCAGGCCCAGCAACCCTGGCTGCAAGTGGTGGCGCAGCAGCAGGTGCCTAACGCTGTGGCGTTGCAGGCTTTACTCAAGCAGACCGTGGCAGACGGCGGCGAGGGCCTGGTGCTGCACCGCGCCAGCGCGCTGTGGTCGCCCGGGCGCAGTACCACGCTGCTGAAATTCAAACCCGTGGCCGACGACGATGCGCGGGTGGTGGCGCATTTGCCGGGCAAAGGCCGCAACGCGGGACGCCTGGGCGCCTTGCTGCTGGAACTGCCCAACGGCCAGCGTTTTGCGCTGGGCAGCGGTTTCAGCGACGCGCAGCGCGCCAACCCGCCGCCCGTTGGCAGCTTGGTCACCTACCGCTACCGCGACCGCACGCCCAAGGGCCTGCCGCGTTTTGCCTCGTTTTTGCGGGTGCGTGAGGGAGAGTAGATGGATCGGCCAAACACACGCGGTGGCTGATTAGGGGGATGCTACTGTAAATATAGCTATATGCGCTTGATCTGTAAGGGCTACAGCCTGTCTTTATAGTAAACGTGCTTGCAGCGACGCAACCGCCAGCGGGCGCAGCCGAGCATAGTCCAACAGTTCGGCCAGGTGCGCGCCTTTGACTTGCCATTCGTATACCACCTCTTCAGCCAGCAGCACGTAATGCCAGGGCAGGCCGCCTCGGTGTTCCGGTGTCAACTGGTTGATGCGCTCGCACCAAGCCACCGCCGCCTTGAACTTGCGTTGCACATTCGGGTGAATGGTTTGCGCTTGCGCCTTGGTCTCGGCCAGATAGATTGCATCTTTGGTACGCACCAGAAAGTCAGGCGACTAAAAAGCGGCCAGACCGTCATCCTTCACGTAACGCAGTCGGGCAAAAGTGTGGCGGTTTTTACTGATTTTGCGAAACGCCAGCACGTGTGAGTCGGCCTGCGCCCAGTGGATAAAGGCGCGCTCCAGCCCACCGTTTTGGCTGGGCCAGCCCAGCCGGGTAGAGATGCACTTGGATACTTCGACCGAATTGCTCTCGCGCAGCATCAGGCGCGGCACCTCGCTCAACCAGCGCTGGTGTACCTCGGCTTGTCCAGTGACGCGTTTTTTCTCGGAGTCCAGTAGCGCGACTGCAAACACCTTGGTGATGTGATCCACCACCGGCTGCAACAGCAACAAGCATCAGTTTTCACAGCCAAAATCTTCCCCCAGCGGGTTGAAGGTCTGGCCAAAGAGCTGCGTCCAGATGTAATCGTCCAGCGCACCGCCCACCCGATAGTCGCCAAACAGCGTGGCGCTTTGCAAGTCTTGCGACACAAACGTGTCGCCCTTGCCCAGCAGCGCTGCCAATGCTTCACTATTCATAGCTGTAAAGGTAGGAGGAGTAAGCGCATCGAGCGTTTTTTGCTCATGCAGTTCGT
>Ga0105047_10009679_pt1 | contig 15834 bp, 10 predicted proteins | sample MAT04_FD_78384 | JGI IMG/M metagenome (GOLD analysis project Ga0105047, IMG submission 78384) | Freshwater microbial communities from Lake Fryxell liftoff mats and glacier meltwater in Antarctica - MAT-04 (megahit assembly) | ecosystem: Environmental > Aquatic > Freshwater > Ice > Liftoff... | reverse complement strand
GTTTGGACGTCGGGCGATTCCTCATCCGCAACGCAAAAGGACGGCATCATCGTCCATCGCTTGTCGGGGGGCTTTGGCGTCCAGTGGTTGCGACAGCTCGATCGAGGTTTGCGAGACTTTCCGCCAACCGATCGCGTCCTCGTCCAGTATGTGCCGCACATGTATGGCTACAAGGCGATGAACCTGGGTTTCGCCCTGTGGCTGCGGCTGCGGGCGCGACGCTATTGGATCATGTTTCATGAAGTCGCGTTTCCCATCCAATACCGGCAGAAGCTGAGTCATAATTTCGTCGGGGGCGTCACCCATGTCATGGCCCATTGGGTGGCCCAAGGCGCCGAGAAGATCTTTGTCTCCGTGCCCTATTGGGAGACGGTGTTGCGAAGGCAGTGTTTCGTGCGTCGTCCGGTCCACTGGTTGCCGGCGCCGAGCAACCTGCCGACCGAGGTCGATCAACAGGCGGCTGCTCGAACGCGCGGTCTAATTTTTCCGCAAGCCGACACCGTCGCCATCGGACATTTCGGCACGTACCAGGAAGGAATCGCGGCGATTCTAAGGCAGGTTCTGCCGCCGCTTCTGCGTCGCGACCTTCGGCGTCGAGCGGTTTTGTTGGGCCGGGGGAGCGTGGCGTTTGCAAACGCGCTGGCGGCGGCGAACCCGGATCTCGCGGACCGCCTTGTCGCCCGAGCCGACTTGCCCGCCCAAGAAGCTGCCGAGCATTTGGCTGCTTGCGATCTGTTGTTGCAACCATATTCTGATGGTGTGAGTAGTCGACGGACCAGCGTGATGGCTGGGCTGGCGCTGGGGCGGGCGATCGTTACCACCGAGGGGATCGTGACGGAACCGGTCTGGCGCGACGCGGCGCTCGTCGAACTCGTTCCCGCCGCCGATTGCGCGGGGATGATCGAGCGTTCGGAAATGCTGCTCGGTTCGCCCGAGATCCGCGAACGCCTCGGCGACCGGGCTCGCCAGGGATATCGCTCCTTGTTCTGTTGCGAACGCATGATCGCGACTTTGAGGGCTCCGCTTTGAAGACTGCACTGATCACCGGCATCACGGGCCAGGACGGCTCCTATCTCGCCGAACTCCTCCTGGAAAAAGGCTACCGCGTTCACGGCATCGTCCGCCGCGTCGCTATGGAAAACAACGAACATCGCGTCTGGCGCATTCGCCACCTTCTGCCGAAGCTCGAAATTCACTCCGGCTCGCTGGAAAGCTACCCCAGCATTTATCAAGTGATCTCCAAGGTGCAACCCGACGAATGCTATCATTTGGCGGCCCAAAGCTTCGTCAGTTATTCGTTCGAGGATGAGTTTTCGACGCTCAACACCAACATCAACGGCACGCATCACGTCCTCGCATCGATCAAGCAGGCGGCGCCGAAATGCCGGTATTACTTCGCGGCCACCAGCGAAATGTTCGGCAAGGTCCGCGAGACGCCGCAGACGGAATTGACGCCGTTTCATCCCCGTTCGACGTACGGCATCTCGAAAGTCGCTGGCTTCGATCTGACGCGGAATTACCGCGAAGCCTTCGGCCTGCACACGTCGTCGGGCATTTTGTACAACCACGAATCGCCGCGGCGCGGTTTCGAGTTCGTGACGCGCAAGATCACCAGCCACGCCGCGAAGATCAAGCTAGGCCTTGCCAAGGAATTGTCGTTAGGGAATCTCGACACGAAGCGCGATTGGGGCCATGCTCAAGATTACGTTGAGGCGATGTGGCTGATGTTGCAGCAGGATGTGCCGGACGATTACGTGATCGCCACCGGGCAAACCTGGACCGTTCAGCAGTTCGTCGAAGCGGCGTTCGCATGCGTCGATCTCAATTGGCGCGACTATGTCGTGATCGATCCGAAATTCTTCCGTCCCGCCGAAGTTCAGCTTCTCTTGGGCGATCCCTCCAAGGCCAAGAAGGTTCTCGGCTGGCAACCGACGCATACCTTTCAGCAATTGGTCGAATCCATGGTCCAAGGCGACATGGAGCGATTGACGTCTGCAAAGGGCTAATCCCCATACCCCCCGCCCGGCCAGCGAACGAGCGCCCCTGATGGAAAACTGCCGCGACTTGCCTCGTCTGGGGATCTTCCGCGATTTTCCCGAGGAAGGCTGGCCGAGCATGGACCTGTGTGCGGAGATGCTCACCCGGCATCTCCGCCGCGACTGGAGCGAGCGCATCGCGACGCTCGACTTGTGTCCTCCTTTTCGCCCGCGCTTTCAGCGCTTGCCGTGGATCGGCCGCCAACGACGCGCGTTCAATGCCGATCGTCTGCTCAATCGCTTCTGGGATTATCCGCAGCATGCGGCCCGTTGCCGCGCGAACGCGGAATTCTTTCATCTCATCGATCACAGTTATTCGCAGCTCATCAACTCGCTGCCCGCCGAGCGGACCGGGGTCTATTGCCATGACCTCGACACGTTTCGCGCCGTGCTGGACCCTGTCCGTGAACCTCGGCCACGCTGGTTTCGGTCCATGGTGCAGAGGATTCTGAACGGTTTTCAGAAGGCGGCGCTCGTCTTCACTTCCAACGACTTGGTCGCTGGGCAGATCCGCGAACTCGGCCTTGTGCCCGCCGACCGGTTGGTCGAGGCGCCTTACGGCATTGCCGACGAATATCGCCCCAATCCCCCCGAGACCGAGGCGGCCCGCGCTCTGTGGATGGCGACCGGCCAGCGTCCGTATCTCCTCCACGTCGGCAGCTGCATTCCGCGCAAACGCATCGATGTTCTGCTCGATATTTTCGCAAGGCTTCACGCCAAGCTCCCCGAACTTCGGCTCATCAAAGTCGGCGGCGAATGGACGACGGAACACCGCAGCCAGATCGGCCGACTCGGTTTGGCCGAGCACATCGCCCACGCGTCTCGTCTCGATCGACCAACTCTTGCGTCGCTTTATCAGCGCGCGGCCCTTGTACTCATTCCGAGCGAAGCGGAGGGGTTCGGCCTGCCGGTGATCGAAGCGCTGGCGTGCGGGGCGGCCGTGCTCGGGAGCGATCTGCCGGTCTTTCGCGCCATTGCGAACGATACCATGCGCTACGCCCCCGTCGCGGATTCGCAACAGTTCGCGGAGTGCGCTCTCGATTCGCTGCAGACGCCTGCCTCGGCCTCAGCGGTGGTGCTGCGCCTTGCTCAGGTTCAGCGCTATTCCTGGAAACGACATGCCGAGATCGTTGCGGACGCCTATCTTCGGCTTCGTCCCGTGGGTGCTGTTGCGAAACGCGAGACCTCCCCTTGAAAATCGTCTTTCTGAATACAGGAGCCGTGCTCGGAGGGGCCGAGCGGTGTCTGCTCGATTTGATGGCGTCCTTGCGCCAGACGATGCCGGACATCGAGATCCACCTCGTGACGGGCGCCCAGGGGCCGCTCTTGGCGCAAGCGGAGGAGTTTGGCGCACGGACGACGGTCTTGCCGATGCCGACAGCGTTCGAACGATTGGGCGACAGCTCTCTACGCGGCGGCCGGGGCCGGGTCGTTCGTTTCGGTCTGTCGGCGCCGGCGGCGTTATGGGGGGCGTGGCGCTATCGTCGCCAACTCGGACGGCTGCTCGCCGACCTGCGGCCCGATGTCGTTCACTCGAATAGCATCAAGTTCCATCTGTTGACGCGAAAATCTGCAGGACCGTTGGTCGTCTGGTATATCCACGACTTCCTCGGCGCCCGAGCCGTGGCGGCCAAGATTCTGCGCTGGTTGCAGGGCGTCGATGGTTGCGTGGCCGTGTCGCGGGCTGTTGCGCAGGATGCGCAGTCGGTGTTGCCGGGAGTTCCGGTCGAAGTCGTCTATAACGCGATCGACGTCGACCATTTTCGGCCCGGCCCCAGCAACGTGAGCCTTGATGGGCTCGCGGGGTTGCCCGAAGCGGATCCGTCGATTGTTCGTGTTGGTTTGGTGGCGACTTATGCTCGCTGGAAGGGTCAAGATATCTTTCTCGATGCCGCGGCGCAGCTGGCGCAGCAGCTTTCCCCGGGAACGGCCCGGTTCTACATCGTGGGGGGGCCGATTTATCAGACGCAGGGCTCCCAATGGTCCCGGGAAGAACTGCGCGCGCGTGCCCAAGCGGTCGGTGCGGCGGATGTCGGCTTCATCGATTTTCAAAACGATCCGCGCGATGTTTATCGTGCTCTCGACATTGTCGTTCATGCGAGCACGCGTCCCGAACCATTTGGCAGAACAGTGGTTGAGGCAATGGCGTGCGGCCGGGCGGTCGTTGTGACGCAAGCGGGCGGCGCGGCCGAACTCTTCACCGACGGTCACGACGCCATCGGGGTTTCCGCAGGCGACCCACTCGGTTTGGCAGAGCGGTTGCAAGAACTCATTGGGAATTCGCAACGGCGGGCTGAATTCGGCGCGAACGCCCGCCGCAGCGCCGAGGTTCGTTTTGCTCGCACCCGCCTGGGGGAACAGATTCTGGCAGCGTATAATTCATTCAAAATGAACAAATCAAAGTCGTGACGGACACGAAGAGTTGATGAGGAAACGATTGGCAGCACGTGAGTTAGGAGAAATCGCCAGCGCCTCGCAGGCGGTGAAGATTATGTTATAATCGCTGGCTTTTCAATAAGTTACGGCTGCTTTGAAGCCGCGAGGGCGGTGTTCTCGCTGCGAAACAATTCAGCGATCTCAAGGAATAACCCAAAAACGCGCCAGATTTTGCTTTTTTGGACTGCGGAATCGGATATACTCAACGAAGATTCAATCGATGCTGTAAATTTCCGCAGGCTGGGCGATTGGGGCTGAGAAGAGCTCTGGAATCGATTTGTCGATTTTTGCGCGGAATTGTGTGGAATGGCTCCCACAAGATTTGGTAGAATTCGTATCATCGTCCTTTTTCCACGAAAGGTATTCGGCTATGAAGTTCTCTTTTCGGTCATTGAAGGCCTTCGTCGCAGCCGCCGTCATGATTGCGGTCCCGTCCTTCGCCGCCTATGCGTTGACGGTGAACGCCTCGCCCGCTTCGTCGGTGTCCGTGGCCGCGGAACATGACCCGCTCCTTCATCTTGCGAATGTCGTCGAAGCTCCCCACTGGGTTTCCGATGGAAGCAAGACGATCCCCTTGCAGCTTGGCAGCGAAAAATGGACCGCGGATCGCTGGTTTACGGAATTTGAATCGAACCAGATGCGCCGTACGCCGCCTAAGTAGAAATCAAGTGGTAAAAAAAAGGCACCCGAGTCTGCGACGGTTCCGTGAAAGGTTTTGAAGGCAACCTCGGGTGACGAGTTCTCCAATGCGAAACCAGATTGTTCGCTCGATCATTCTCATGATCGAATGGATAGTCGTGATTCTCTCTCTTGGCTCCGCTTGGCCGTTCGCGTCCGTCCACCCAATCTTCGAAAGCCTTCTTCTTGGCGGCGTGGCTCTGTTACTGACCGCTTGGGCGGTTCGTCTCATCGTCGAAGGCCGATTTTCTTGGGTTCCCTGTCCCGTCGCATTTTTTCTGGCGCTTCTCTGTCTTCTGACCATCCTTCAAATCCTTCCGCTTCCCATCGATTGGGTTCGAGCGCTTTCGCCGAACGCCCTCAACGTGCGCGATTCGCTGACGCCTTCGGCTGCCGAGTTCGGTCTTCTCGGCACGCCCTCCCACAAAATCCCGTTGAGTTTGGACCCAAACGCCACGCGTTATGACCTTCAGCGTCTCATCGCCGTTTTGGCGATGTATACGGTCATTCGCAACAACCTCCGCGACCCGGCCATCTTCTTCCGGTTCGGCTGGCTACTCGCGGGGAACGGCGTCATGCTGGCGCTCGTGGGGATCGGGCAGATCGCGTCCTCGCCACAGAATGTGGTCTACTGGACGATACCGACGGGGGGCGCTGTTTTTGGGCCGTTCATCGATCGAAACCACGGGGCGTACTATTTAAATCTTTGCATCGGTTTGGCGGTCGGGCTGCTGTTGGGAACGCGCTACTTCCTGGCGTCGGATCGATCGAACTGGCGCGGGTTTTTGCGCGATCCGCGCGTCCTTTGGCTGGTCTGCGGCATTGCGATCATGTTGACTGGATTGCTGAGCACATTATCGCGTGGGGGCGCGATCGGACTTTTCGTCGGCAGCGTCGGCTGTCTTGGGTTGTTGTTTTTTCGCTTCGGGCATAGCTCGCCCTGGGCGGGAATCGCCTTGATCGCCGCCTTTGTGGCGAGCTTGCTTTTCTGGCAAGGCGCCGAGCGCATCGGCAATCGCTGGGAGGAGTCGCTAAGGAATTATCGGGTTGCTCCCCAAGATCGAGTCGATATCTGGCGGCGGACGTTTCCCTTGGTGACTCAATATCCTCTTCTCGGCTCGGGAATGGGGACCTTTGATCATTTGGAACCGATGTGCGCGCAGCCGGCGGATCAAAACGAGAGTCGGGCGGGCTTCGCGCATAATGACTTTTTGCAGCTTTGGATCGAAGGCGGGATCTTGCAACTGCTCGCCGCCCTCGCGATCCTCGGCATCGTCTTTCAGCGCACTTATCAGACATTTTGCCGCCACGGCAACACCGGCCTTGGCCGGCTCGCTCTCGGCGCGTTGATCGGCTTCTCGGCGATCGTCGTGCAAAGCTTCACCGAATTCGGCCTTCACATTCCCGCCGTGGCGGTTCTGACGACCGTTGTTGCGGCGATGTTGATGAACCTCTCCGAAGCGCCCGAATCCGCGTTCGACGCCGAGGCGAGCGCCGCTTCGCAGAGTTGGCAGCTGCCTGGTCTTTTCCTGGTGCAAGCCCTCGGTCTTCTCTGCGTCTCGTGGTTTCTCATTCGCTCGGCTTGGAATGATCAGCAAGCGGAGCGTTATCGTCTTGCCAGTTTGCAGGCTCCGCTCGAACGCAAAATCGACTATCTCAAAGCGGCCATCGCGCACGATCCCGGGCGGGTCGGTCTCTATGCCGACCTCGCGGATTGTTACTTCACGCGCTATTGGAACACTGTGGGGGTCAAGAAGCTGACGACTGCCGTCTCGGAAATTGGCAACTTGGCCGGCGGAACTTATCTCGATGCGGTCGGCGTCGCTTGGGCGAACGAGCGGGCGCCGGCCTCGACAAGCGATCTCGTCGCGGCCAACGCCATCCTGCTTCGGGGCTGTCAACGCAGCCCGATTCATCCCAATGGGCATATGAGACTCGAAATTCTTTCGTCCATGGGCGTTGGCGCCGAGTTTCGCGCCGACCGGCTCAAGCGTCTCTTGTTGCTGATTCCGTGCAACCCTCAAACATGGTTTCACGCCGCCGTGTTTGCCGAAAGCCAGGGGAACAAGGATCAAGCGCTCGTTAACTTCCACAATTGTCTGCTGGCAAGTCGAGTATTGCTGCCCGATATCGTTCAGCAAATCCCCGCGTCGATTTCCGTCGAGGATTTTTTAGAGCGAGTCGTGCCCGATGATCCGAAGGTCATTCTCGACGCCGCCGAGTTGTATGCGACTCTTTCGAACGACAAGAACGGCGTGGCGAAGTTCTATCGCAAAGCCTTGAGCACGATCGACAAACCCGGAGCTTCGGTGGCCGACGAGCATTGGTTGCTCAAAGGCCGAAGTTACGCCGCTTTGGGTGACGACGACCAGGCTCGCCTTGCATATACGACCGCCCTCTCGCGGTCGCCGCTGAACGCGGCCTGGCGTTTCGAATATGGACGGTTTCTCTATCGTATCGGCGATTATCCCGAGGCTCGCAAAGAGCTGAACACGGTGCGGGCCGAGATGCCGCACCATTCGGAAGCCGAGCGACTCTATCAGCAAGCGGTGAAAAACGTCGCTGGCAATGTGGAAAAGCTTCCGAAACGGCCTGAGGCGCTCGTCGACAACGCCATGAACGCCAATCGGCGCGGTTCGACCGTTTGCATCGCCAATCGAACGCGCGGCGTCGAAGCCAATGGCGTCATCATCGATCGGATCGGGGGGGTCGTGTATTTGCTGACGGCGGCGCACCTCTTCGGTCCCGACGACCGACTTGAAGTTCTGGTGTTTCCCCCCAACGATGCGGATGGGCGTTTTGTCGTCGTCAAGGAAGTCAAGGTTGAAGCCACGTCCGATAAATTTAAACAGGATCTCGCGATTTTGCGCATCGCGGTCGATCCGCGTTTCATCGGCGAACCGATCAAGCTCGCGCCGCTCCAATCCGTGCCCATGCCGGAATTCAAGGCGTTTTCGGTGGCCGCGACGCCGGAAACAGGAGCGTTCGATCGACCGGAACTCGTTTTGGAAAGCGCGCAAATCGGTAAAGGGGACGACTCGTTCTGGTTTTGGAAGACCAAGGCCATTCCCGAACCGGGCCGATCGGGAGGCCCCTTGCTCGACGCTTCGGGCCGGCTCATCGGCATTTGCAGCGGTTCCGACGGCAAGGTCGGACTCTATACGCATCTCGAAGAAATCCAATCGCTTCTGCGTCAGAATGCGTTTCGCCACCTGATTAAGTAGCATTCGCCGCTCGCTTCACATGCGGCGTCACCTTGAAAAGGCGACGCCGTATGTGAAGCGGAACGTCATCGATCTTGACGGCGGAAACGACTACTTGGCTTCGAACAGTTGCTTGTGGAGGATGCCGACGGACTCCAGATAGAGCCGAGTGACCGCTTCCTGTTCGTGGGCCTTGAGCGGTCCGCTCGATGTCGTGAAAATTTGAAACTGATAGACGGGAGGTTGTGACTTGGGCGCATGCGTGGCAACGCTTTTGTTCATGAAATCGCGGAGCGAATTGAGGGCTTGTTCGTATCGGGAAAACGTTTCCGACCAGCGGCCTTCAAGTTTCACGATCTCACCATCCGAGGTGAACTCGGAGAAAAGCAGATAGCCGTGGTTCAAGCCCGGGCGTTTCATCGAAACTTCCAGCCAGGAACTTGGAATGGCTGATTTGTCGCTGGGAGTCTGGAAACTGCGGCTTTCGAGCGACCAGCCGACTTTGTTATAGCAGTCCCAAAGATCGTGGAAGCCTCCAAAGGGATAATCGATCGAAACGACGGCCGTGACATTGTCGCGTTTGAACTGCCAAGACTTCGAGAACTCGCCGAACCAGTTCGTCGAATCGCGATGTTTCTCCGCGTATTGGATTTTCTTCCAGCCGGCGAGGGTTTCCGGCAGAGACTTGGCATCGATGGACGCCATTCGGGGCGAGATCGACCGTTCGATGAACGTGAGTCCGTGCGCGCCGTGAATGCCGATGTGAACGAACAACAAAAGCGAAAACGCCGCGGCCACCGGCCAGGTGCAGAACGACAGCGATCGGCCGAACGCGGTCGCTTGCTGCGCCGGTTCCGGAAGAGTTCCGCGATCTTCATTCCAGCTGGGCTTAAAGAATAAGAGCAAGCGATCGGTGCTCCAGATGAGCAGCACCGCGAGCAGGAAGCAGGCCAAGCCCAAGAGGTCGTGCCGGATGCGGCTGCCCAGATCGATTTGGTAACGATCGAGGGCGATGGCGATGATGACGATACGGATCACATTGGTCACCAAAACCCAGCCCACGCTCGCGGCCAGCAGGAAAAAAGCTCGAACCCACGACCGCTTCTGCCAAAGAATGAGAAAAATGCAGCAGGCGACGATGGCGAAGAGGGAATTGACGCCCGCGCACGCTTCCTCGACGAACAGACTTTGGCCGCTGATCTCGACGACGTTTCCCGAGAGTTGATGAATGACCTCGAAATAGTCGAGCATATAACTGCTGGCGTTCGTTGTGAGCGACTGCATTTCCACGACGAGCTGGCGGTCCAGTCGAAACGGCAGCGGGATCGCGATGCACAAGAAGAACCAGGCGGGGGCCATGGTTTTCATGAGCGGCCAACCGCCCAGATGATAAAAAAACGTCGCCAACAGGACGAGGGCGGAAACTATCGCGAGCGTCGGCGAAAAGACGAACTCCGCCACCACCAAGAGAAACCAGGACAGGACGACGCCAAGAATCGCGCCAACGGCATGGCCGGGAACGAGCGCCGTCACTTCGCGCCACCGCGACCAGGCGAGCGCGATGCTGCCGGCGATCACGAGCGGAAAGAACTGGTAGTGAGGCCGCAACCAAAGGTTGCTGCCATGGACGAGGAACATCGGCACGAAGGCGGCGAACGTCAGGCACGTCCAAATCAGACCGGCCGAGGCGTTCGCAGTCGCCGGAATGGGTTCGGCGGCTCGTTCCAGGGGGATCGTCGAAAGTTCAACAGCCATATCAACGCTCGAATTGCAGTTTCAGGGATTCCGGTCATGCGGCCGATAAGGTACACGTCGCCCGTCACTTCGCCCGGGTTTTTTTCAATTTCTTGTCGAGTTCGTTCTGCAGGTCGCGATGCGACTGCGCGATCGTAGGGATGCCTTTCGCCTCGTAGATCTTGGCAAGACTTCCGTGGATGCCAGGAAAATTCGGGTTGGTCGCCAAGACGGCTTCGAGGTCGCTGGCCGCTTCGTCCCACTTTTCCATCTTCAGATAAATCTTGCCGCGAGTATCTCGGAAATTGAGTTCTTCGGGCGTTTTTCTGATGGCGAAGTTGATGAGCTTGAGGGCGCGTTCGAAATCGGGGTTATTGCGGTAGGCAAGGAGCCAGGCGAGATTATTGGCGGCGGTCGTCAGGCTGGGATTGAGTTCGAGCGCTCGGTCCCAGTGAAACAGGGCCGCTTTTTGGTCGTCTTTCTGCCAAGAATCCATGCCGAGAAGGAAATGGCTGGCGGCGGTCGCTTCACCTTTGGTCAAAATCTTCTCGAGCACGGCTCGCGATTCCTTGGCCGTCTTCGGATCGTCGGACCAGACAAACCCCATGAAGCGATTGAGCAGGCCCGCGTTGGTAGGATCGTATTGCAGTCCGCGTTCGAGAAGCTTCAATTGAAGGGCGACGTCCGGATCCTTTTTCCGCGACTCCGCCGTCTGCCAGACGAAATAAACCCCACCGATGCGAATGGGATAATCGGGATCCAGAGTGAGGCGATAGCCGTCTTGGAGAATGCCGATCGCGGTCTCGAAATGTTCCTGAAACACTTCGGCCGCCGACCAATCGAGCCGCGAGAATTTGTCGTTTAGGTCCAGCGTGGCGCGGTCGCGGAAATAGTTCGCAGCCTTGGCGGCCTCCTCCAGGGCTTTCGCGGTCTTGTCTTTGTGATTTTGGGCGGCCAGCACGCGCGCATAGAGCAGTCGGAAAGCCTTGTTCTTCTCCGTCGCCCTCGCTAAGTACAATTCGGCTTTGGGTAAATCTCCGGTGTTGAGATAGAGTTGACCCAAAAGCGAGTTGACCACGTCTTCATCGGCAATACGCGGGAAAAGCGCCTTTTCGAGATGCTTCTCAACGAGCAACTGGGCGCGCTCGCGCGTCGGGCGGTCGGAATTGTACAGATCTTTCCACGTGTATTTCGCCAGCCACAAATGGGCGGGGCCGTAACCACTCTGATTCTGCGGCGCGATCTGCGTCATGATTTTGTGAGCGCGTTCGCGATCGCCGATGTTTTCGAGCGCGATCGCCATTTCATAAAGAGCCTCGGGGCTGTCTTTCTCCATCGCGGCCAGGCGCTCGTAGCTAATGACGGTCAACGAGTAATTTTTTGCCTTGAAGGCCTGTTTGCCCGATTCGGAATAGCGCGACTCCAGGTCTTGGGCGGTGATCCGCCAACGTAACGTCAAGAGAGCGAGAACGGCGATCAACATGGCGAGCGCCGGGAGTGCCTGGAGGAAGAAGACCCAATTTCGATTTCGGCTCCAGCTCCAAAGGGCGACGAAGACGATGCGCGTAGCCTGCTGCACAGGCCGAAGCGCTTCGCGCAGCCCTTTATCGAAGCTGTGAAAGGAACGCGCCAGCCATCGAAACGAGAACATGATTTTTTCCGCAGATTTTAAGCGATGGGGCCCGGACCAGTTCTGCCGTCGGGTTCTGCAGCGTCAACCGAACTTCGAAGGTTGATCCGTCCGATGGGATGCACGTCTTTTGATTTTACGCGTTGATAAGCCCGAAGACGACAGGAATTCAACGGATTATTTTCGCGATCTTTCCCATTTTTTGCTTTGAATTTCGATTCGCCCAGTTATAATCGACAATGCACTCCGAGAAAATCGCTTCCCTAGATTTGGCAGTTAGGCCAATTTAACAGGCTTTTGCGGAGTGAATACGTCGTTCAGTGATTACCCCCCCGGCCATTGTCGTTTTGTATTTGTTGAGGAAATTTTTATGGTCTCCCGATCTCTCGTCCTCCGGCTCATGATGGCGGTTTGCCTCGTGTCCGGAACTTCAAACGTCGCTCAGGCGCAAGTCGCGCCGTATTTCCAATCCGATGCCCTGACTTATCAGGGAACGTGGACGTCCTATACGACAAATCCCATCGGCAGCCCTTTTGCCACGCAAACGGCAACGGGAAACATTGGCACGACCCAATTGTTGGCCCAAATGGAGGGCAACTCCGCCCCACTGACCTATAATATTGGCTCGAACCTCGCCACTCCCCCACCGGGAGTCTTCAACATCTACCTGAATCTCAACGGAAGCGATCAGCCCTTTAACACGTCCTTCTGGAATGCCGCTTTGACCGAATACACCACCCAGCAGATCGGTTCGACGACCGGTGGGGATTCGTATTTCGATCCGAAGGGTGTCGGAGCAGGTCCTGACGCGGGAAACTGGGTCTTTTACAATTTTGAAGCAACTTTGACCGGCCTGAACGGTACGGGCTCGCCGCCCTCGACGACCGGCCTGCCCACAGATGGTTACGGTTTCCTGAAGGGTGTTTTCCAGAACATTAACGGTGACGGCCAGTTTTACGCCGTGGACTTCCAAGTTGGCTTCGGCGGCAGCACCGGAGCGCTCCCCAGTGCGTTCGGCAGCAATCTCGTGATCCCCGAACCGACCAGCTGCGTCGCCTTCGCCATGATGTTCGCCGCTTCCGCGGGTTACGGCTGGCGCCGTCGCAAGCAACGTCTGACGCTGGACGCTCCGGTCGCCGTCTAAGCGAGTTTCTCGGCAACGAAATTTCCTCAACGATTTCAAGTAGGCATGCCAGATTTCTGGTGTGCCTACTTTTTTGTGTCAAGCCCTTTGCATTTCATAGTTTAGCCGAAGTCTTTGACTCTGTTGATCCTACGATGGAGTCTCGCCGCAGAATCTCTCACCCGTTGTCTTCTTATGTGACGCGTGGCCTGTCCTTTCTAGGAGACATTCTGTGCCCGGTTATCATCGCTTCATTGCCCTCTGCGTGATTTCGATCGTGTTTGTCGGCTTCTTGCGCTTGCCCGCCGTGGAGCGACTCGTTGAGGAGACGCCGCCCGCCCCCATCGAAACCCGGCCTCGGCTCGTTGTCATGGTCGTCTTCGACCAGCTGCGCGGCGATTATCTTGAGAAATGGCGACCGCTCTTCATCGAGGGCGGATTCAAACGCTTGCAGACCGAGGGCGCTTCGTTCACCAACTGTCATTATCCCTACTGCTACACGCTCACCGCACCGGGCCATACATCGCTGGTCACGGGGACTTATCCTTCCAGGCACGGCATCGTCTCGAATGATTGGTACGACCGCGCGAACGCTGACACCGTCACGAGCGTGACGCCGCCGCCCGACAAAATTCGCAGCGGTCTGGGGCCTTATCGCCGTCAGGTGCGCACCATCGGGGATGTGTTGTTGGACGTTCTCGCGGGCCGGGGTCGCGTCGCGTCGCTCTCGATCAAGGATCGCGCCGCGATTTTGATGGCTGCGTTGCGAGCGCAGATTTGCTACTGGGTCGAACCCCGGTCCGGACAATTCGTAACGTCTCCCTATTATCGCGACGAGCCGCATTCCTGGGCGAAGGCGTTCAATGCCGGCCACCCTGCCGACCAATTCGTAGGCCGCGACTGGGTGCGTTCGCGAACCGATCTCGATTACGAAAAGTATTCCAGCCCCGACGATTTCTTCGCCGAGGGCATCGGTTACGGCCAAGGCCAAGTCTTTCCGCACCCCACCACGCTCGGCGTCGGCCCCAAGGCGAAAGATCGTTACTACAAGGCGATGGAGAATTCCCCCTTCGGCAACGACCTCCTTTTCGATTTCGCCAAGACCGCGATCATCTCGGAGAAGCTCGGCCAAACGGACGCCGTCGATCTTTTATGCCTCAGTTTTTCCAGCAACGATCTCGTCGGCCATTGCTGGGGGCCCGATTCGCAGGAGGTTCTCGACATCACCCTGCGTTCCGACCGGATGATGAAAGACCTCCTCGATTTCCTCGACGCCAAGGTGGGGAAGGGCAACTATGTCTTCGCCGTCTCCGCCGACCATGGCGTTTGCCCGTTGCCGGAGTTCGCGGCCAAGGAGGGAAAGAATTCGGGCCGGGCCGCGCCGGAAATCTTGACCTCGCTCGCCGAAGCTCATCTGAATTCGTCGTTTCTCCCCAAAGGCGGAAAAGAGTCGTGGTTCGAAGTGCCGAATAAGTATAATCCCTGGATCTACCTCAATCGCCCGCTGCTGCGCGAATTGAACCTCGAACACCCGAAGGTGGAACGAGTTCTCGCCGACTGGATGAGCAAACAGACCGGCATCTCAAACGCGTTTACACGTACGGAAATCATCAGCCCCGACGCCGCCGAACCGGGCTCGCATCTGGACATGGTACGCAAATCGTTCCGCCCCGAAGCGAGCGGCGACGTCATGGTCGTCCTGGAAAAGTACCACCTCTTCTCGTCGCCGCTGCTGTCGAAGGACCCCGCGAAAATCGAATCGTACCGCACCACGCACGGCACTCTCCACGCGTACGACACCCACGTCCCCTTGCTCGTCATGGGCCCGCGCATCCAACCCGGCAACCGCTCCGATCGCATCGCCCCGCAAGCCATGGCCGCGATTCTCGCCGAATGCCTGCGCATCCCGCCCCCCAACGGCGCCGAGTTCCCCGTCCCCCCCGACCTTTTCAAAAAGTAACCGCCATGGCAGCCTGTTGATTGACTGGTCCGGCCCTATTTCAAAAGCGAAGTCGGCGCCACCCACAGATCCAGTCCCCCTTTCCCTCCCGGCCGATCGGAAGTGAAATACAACCGACTCCCATCCGCGCTCAACGCGGGCTGCATATCCCCCCTCTTTCCCTCGGTACTGTTCAACATCGTAAGCGGTTCCGGCCCCGACCAGGCCGCCCCCACCTTCGCCCGCTTCGACCGATAGAGCCCGATCCGCTCTCCCTTCACCGGCCCTTGCACGAACATCGTCAGCCCCGAGGGACTCAACGTCGCCCTTTGAAAATTCGCCGCTAACCCCACGTCCTTGCCGGCTCCCACTGGCCCAGGCGTCGGCCCGTTGCTCACGAACACCTTCCACCCGTCCTTCGTCTTACGGCTAAAGTAAATCTCCTTGCCCCCCAGCGCAATCCACGGCGCGACTTCATCCTCCGCCGACGCCACCCCCGGCAAAAACAACGTGGCCGTCGACCCGAGCCGCCATTTGATGTCGAAGTTCTTGAGCTTCGCGAGCTTCTCGTCCACGATCTCGTTCGTCGCGAAATACGTCTTCCCTTGCGCCAAAAACGGCGTCCGCACATCGGCGTCGGGAAACGTCACCGCGACTTTCCCCGGCCCGAACGCCGCCGTCGCCGTCCCTCGGGCCGACTGAAATATTTCGTAGTGAGTTTTACCTTTGCGAGCGAACAAGAGATAGAGCCCATCCGCCGCCGGGAACGGGTCTTCTTCGTCCGCCGCCGTGTTCAGCTTTTCAAGATTCACGACTTTCACCGGTTCCTGCCCGTACGCTCCGCCCACAAACCCCACGAACGCCAACGTACCGATCAACCAAGCCTGTCTCATGATCGCCTCCTCATTCGAGATTCGTATCGATACCACGAAATGCACGCAGCGCCTGGGATTCGGAGTACCTGATTCCCGGGTTTGATGGCGCGGCGACAAACCAATTGCAAAAACGCAACGCTCCAAGCCCTGGGGATGAGGGACTCCGAATCCCAGGGATGC
>Ga0105047_10009678_pt1 | contig 15834 bp, 13 predicted proteins | sample MAT04_FD_78384 | JGI IMG/M metagenome (GOLD analysis project Ga0105047, IMG submission 78384) | Freshwater microbial communities from Lake Fryxell liftoff mats and glacier meltwater in Antarctica - MAT-04 (megahit assembly) | ecosystem: Environmental > Aquatic > Freshwater > Ice > Liftoff... | reverse complement strand
GAAATGGACTGGAGGCATGATTTATATTTTGAATATAATCAAAACATTGAATTTTTTGGATGAGAAAGACAAACCAACTGTTGTAATTCTTTATAATCCAGCATTAAAAAAATATATTGATGAGATCAATTACAGGTATTTAGAATTAGTGCCACATAATTTTCCGTCACTTTATAAAGGGTATGCAGATTCTATTCTTAAAAATAAGAATGCTTTCGTAAACGATTTAGTTATTAATTATAAGCTTGACGCGATTTTCCCAATGCACGACTATCCTGTTAAGAGTAAGCTGGATGCTAAATTAGTTTCGTGGTACGCCGATTTGCAGCACATGTATTATCCGCAGTTTTTTACCAAAAGAAAACGTTTAGAAAGAAACGCAAGAATCAAACTAATCCTCAAAAACTCTAAAGATCTAGTGGTTTCAAGTCAAGCTGTGAAAGATGATTTCTTCAAGTTTTTTAAAGTTCCGAAAAACCTAAACATTCACATTTACCATTTCGTCTCCATTATTGAAGGTATAACCAATATGACTTTTGATGAAATTAGAGCAAAATATGACTTGCCAGAACATTATTACATGATTAGCAATCAGTTTCACAAACACAAAAATCACAAGGTTGTTTTTGAGGCTGTAGCCGAATTAAAGAAAAAAGGAATTGCTGTCAGCATCGGAATCACAGGTCGTTTTCCAGATGAGCCAGATTCACCCTACTTGCACGAACTTCATGACATCATAAATAAAAATGATTTGAAAAAATCAATCAAATTTTTGGGATTAATACCTAGAGGCGATCAGTTTTTGTTGATGAAATATTCGAAAGCAATCATTCAGCCAAGTTTGTTTGAAGGTTGGAGTACGGTTATTGAAGATGCTAGATCACTTCAAGTTCCAGTAATTGCTGCCAATTTAAATGTAAATATCGAGCAGCTGGCTGATAAAGCAACGTATTTCGAAGCACACAATGTGGAACAGCTGGTTTCGATTTTAGAAAAGTATCCCAACAGGGATTATAGTAAAATGCTTTACGAACCTTATGAAAATAGAATGAAAAAAGCTGCTTACGAATTACTATCTGTTTTTAAAAAGGTTTAATGGTTAAAAAGGGTGTAGCTGTTTAAAGGTTAAAAAAAGTTTAACTGTTTACTATGTTTACCAATTATCCAGCTAAACGATTAACTAACTAACCAAACCGCCTAAACGATCAACCAAGTAAGCACCTAAACAAGTAACGATAAACCCACTACTCCATAGAAAATGAACAAATCTTCAAAAATATACATCGCAGGACACAAAGGAATGGTAGGAAGTGCCATCTGGAATGCGTTGAAAAATAAAGGTTATGAAAACTTGGTCGGAAGAAACAGTAAAGAACTCGATTTGAGAAATCAGGCTGCAGTTCAAGAATTTTTCGCTATAGAAAAACCGGATGTTGTTATAGATGCAGCTGCTCGAGTAGGCGGAATATTGGCCAACAATAATTATCCATTTACGTTTTTGATGGAAAACATGCAGATTCAGAACAACCTTATTGATACAGCATTGAATCAAAATGTTGATAAGTTTATTTTTCTCGGAAGCTCTTGTATTTATCCAAAATTAGCACCACAACCGATGACAGAAGATTGCCTTTTAACTTCGTCTTTGGAACCAACAAACGAATGGTATGCGATTGCTAAAATATCTGGAGTAAAAGCTTGTGAATCCATTCGAAAGCAGTTCGGAAAAGACTTTGTGAGTTTAATGCCAACAAATTTGTATGGACCAAATGACAATTTCGATTTAAAAACGTCACATGTTTTGCCAGCAATGATTCGTAAATTTCATGAAGGCAAAATCAATAATTCGGAATCGGTGACGCTTTGGGGCTCAGGTTTACCAATGCGCGAATTTCTTCATGTGCATGATTTGGCAGATGCAGTTATTTTTTCTTTAGAAAATTCGTTTACTGAGAACTTATACAACATTGGAACTGGAGTTGATTTAACTATAAAATCGTTAGCCGAAATGATTCAGAAAATAGTCGGGTATAAAGGTGAAATTGTCTGGGATAGTTCAAAACCTGACGGCACGCCAAGAAAATTAATGGATGTTTCCAAAATGGCAAACCAAGGCTGGAAAGCAAAAATTACTTTAGAGGACGGAATTAAATCAACGTATAACTGGTTCTTGGAAAACGAACATTCGTTCAAAGAAGTTAAGATATAGTTTAAGTGTTTAATTGTTAAAATGTGTAAAAAAATTTAATAGTGTAAGAAGAGTTTAATCGTTTAAGAAAAGTCTAACCAGCTAACCAATTAACTGCTTAAACAATCAACCAATTACCCAAAATAATACTAATCAAAATATAAAATAACATGAGTACAACTCAAAAAACCGCATTAATAACTGGAATTACAGGACAAGACGGAGCTTATTTGGCTGAATTGCTGCTTGAAAAAGGCTATATGGTTCACGGCATCAAAAGACGTTCATCACTATTTAATACCGACAGAATTGATCATTTATATCAAGATCCACACGCAAAAGGTATTCGACTTAAGCTGCACTATGGCGATATGACTGATTCAATGAATATCACTCGAATTATTCAGGAAGTTCAACCGGATGAAATTTATAATTTGGCGGCAATGTCGCACGTTAAAGTAAGTTTTGATACTCCGGAATATACCGCGAATGCTGATGGTATTGGAACACTTCGACTTTTAGAAGCGGTTCGATTACTGGGTTTGCAAAATAAAACGAAGATTTATCAAGCGTCAACATCTGAATTATATGGTTTAGTGCAGCAAGTGCCGCAATCTGAATCGACGCCGTTTTATCCGCGCTCACCTTATGCTGTAGCAAAAATTTATGCTTATTGGATAACGGTTAATTACAGAGAAGCATACAATATGTTTGCCTGCAACGGAATCCTATTCAATCACGAATCGCCTTTGCGTGGGGAAACTTTTGTTACCCGAAAAATCACACGTGCTGTTGCCAAAATAGCTTTAGGATTGCAATCTGATTTATTTATGGGTAACCTTGATGCACAAAGAGATTGGGGTCACGCCAAAGATTATGTTGAAGCCATGTGGCGAATCTTACAACAAGATACGGCTGAGGATTATGTGATAGCAACTGGAGTTACAACGCGTGTTCGCGATTTTATAAAAATGGCTTTTAACGAAGTTGGTCTTACATTGAAATTCCAGGGAGAAGGTATAGATGAAGTTGGCGTGTTAGCGGCAATCGATGCTGATAGATACCACACTGCTTTAGGAAAAGATTTTGCAACAAAAGACATCAAACTTCCCGCAATTGGAAGCATAATTGTAAAAGTTGATCCAGCTTATTTCCGTCCAACTGAAGTAGATTTATTGATTGGAGATCCAACAAAATCGAAAACAAAATTAGGCTGGAAACCAAAATACGATTTGAAAATGCTGGTAGAAGAAATGGTTTCTTCGGACGTAAAATTATTCCAACGAGACATTCATTTGGCAGCAGGCGGACATAAAATCTTGCGACAAGCTGAGTAAATTATTGAAATTTTAATGGATAAAATTAAAGATAGAAAGATTGTGGTTGTCAATCAGGCGTCCAATTACCTTACTGTTGGTTTTTGTAATGCTTTCGCTGAAAAGTTTGAAAATGTAGCTTTGGTTACTGGAAGTATTCACATTCAAGGCGAAGAATTAAAGCCAAATGTTGAAGTTAGCGGTATCAACAAATGGGTAGAACGTCCGGCACGGAAAAAGTTCGTGTCATATATCATCGCCTGTCTTAAAATCTATTGGCTTTTGCTTACCAAATACCGGAAGCATGAAGTGTTTTTTATTTCGATTCCACCAATGGGTTATTTAATTAATTTAATTGTGGTAAATCGTTTCAGCATGCTCGTTTGGGATGTTTATCCCGATGTTTTCAAGATTACAGGAATGAAGGAAACGCATTTTGCTTACCGAATTTGGGCAAACCTGAATCGAAAATCGTTTAAAAAAGCATTTCGTCTTTTCACCATTGGCGATAAAATGGCTGAACTTTTGGAAGTTTATGTTCTAAAATCTAAAATAATCATTCAGCCAATTTGGTCAATTTTTCAAGCAAATGAACGAATTTCAAAAGATAAAAATCCATTTATAACCAAACATAATTTACAAGATAAATTCATCATTCAATATTCTGGAAATATTGGATTAACCCATAAAGTTGAGGTCGTTGTTGAATTGGCCGAGCTTTTAAAAGATAACAACGATATCATTTTCCAGATTATTGGCCGCGGACCACGAGTTCCAGCTTTACAAAAAATGGTTGAAGAAAAGAAACTACCGAATTGCACGTTCCTTCCGTTTCAAAGCGATGAAATGTTTCCGTTTTCTTTATCAGCAGCCGATTTAGGGATTGTGATTTTGGATGAATTGACATCCAAAGGAAGCGTCCCGAGTAAGTCGTACAATTTGATGAGTTATGGAATTCCATCGGTTTATATTGCTGGTGAAGATTCGGAATTGAATACATATGCAAAGAAATATAATGCAGCTTCATGTTTTACTGAGAAAGATTTGCATCTTGCCAAAGAATTTATTCTGGATTTGAGTACTAACAGTCAGAAATGGAATGTGATGTCAGCCAATGCGATTTCGACCGCAACTCTTTTTAGACGAGACAATGCTGATAAATTTGTCGATTATTATTTGAATCCAATTCATCATGAGAGCTATACTTTCTAACATTATTTCGAATTTAAAGAACAGCATCGGTTGGAAAACTAAGCGCAAGATTATTGTTTTTTCAGTAGATGATTATGGTAATGTTCGATTAAATTCTGCTGAAGCTAGATCCAATATGGACGCTGCTGGAATGACCATTTATTCCCGTTTTGACGCTTTGGACACTCTCGAAACGACTCAGGATTTGGAACAACTTTTTAGCGTTTTGTCGTCTGTAAAAGACAAAAATGGACGACATGCAGTTTTTACGCCATTTGCTTTGCCTTGTAATATTGATTTTGAAAAAATGGAAAGTGAGAATTATGAAAAATTCCATTTTGAGAATTTACCAGACACCTATAAAAAACTAGCAATTCAACAGCCTAAAGCGTATACAGGAACTTGGGATTTGTGGAAAGAAGGAATCGAAAAAGGTTTTTTAAAGCCACAATTCCACGGAAGAGAGCATGTAAATATTGTTGTTTTCAATGATAAATTAAAGATGAAAGATTCGCAACTGTTGACCGCTTTGAAAAATAAATCTTATACAAGTATTTCAGACGATCATTATCCAACCATGTCGAGTATGGCAGCATTAGATTTTTGGGATGTAAAAGAAAACGAAAATTTAAAGCCAATTCTAAAAGAAGGAATGCAACTTTTTGAACAAGTTTATGGCTATCCAAGTAACTATTTTACGCCACCAGTTTTCAATATTCATCATTCGTTGTTTCAAACATTAAAAGATAACGGCATCCAATTTTTAGACTTAGCTTTGGTCCGACAAGAGCACCAAGGTTTAAATGTGTTCAAAAAATCATTCAATTATATTGGAAAAAAAACCAAAGAAGGCTTGATTATTATGGTCAGAAACGTTGTTTTTGAGCCAACTGAAGATCGTGGAATTGACTGGGTTTCTTTTACAATGAAACAAATAGAAACCGCTTTTCGTTGGAATAAACCAGCAATTATTAGTTCACATAGAGTTAATTTTTGCGGACATATTGATGAGAAAAATCGAGAAAATGGGCTTGCTGCTTTGAAGAATTTGTTGCAGGAAATCACAAAGAAATGGCCGGATGTCGAATTTATGTCTGCCGATGAATTAGCAACATATCTTAAAAATAAATAGATGTTTAAAAGGGTACTATATTTAGGTTATTATCTCAAAAAAATGGATAAGAAGAAGTTGAAACTATTTTTAAGTCACGCTTCTAAATTGACAAACAGAAGTAAAATCAGTCTTGTTTCTGATGCAATTTCTTGTGTTTTCAAATACAATATTTCCATTTTAGAATATTTCCAATTCCGATTTTTTGAGCTTAACGATGAACAGCGTAAAACTTGGGCTGGAACGGGTTATATGTTCGAATATCAATTGCAAATGAATCCGAAAAATTCACGTGATATTCTAGATGATAAGACTAAATTCTATCGTTTGTATAAAGATTATTTTATTCACAATGTTGCAGATATTGACGATTTAAGAGCGAGACCCGAATTATCGCAGAAGTTGCTGAACAATCCATCTGGAAAATTGGTATTTAAAGTTGCCGATGGGAATTGCGGAATCGATGTTCAGATTGAAGAAGCGAGTAAATTCGATGAAAAAAGTATAATTACTTTTATGGAAAACAGTCAATTTGATTTGGTTGAAGAATTCGTACAGCAGCATTCAGTTCTAAATAATTTATCGCCATCTGCGGTAAACACAGTTCGAATTTTTACGCAATTAGACGGCAATAATGAAGTTGTTTTATTGGGTTGCAGACAACGAATTTCGGTAAATTCACTCGTAGATAATATGGCCGCAGGAAATATGGCAGCACCAATTGACGAAAAAACAGGAATTATTTCCGGAAGCGCAGTATATAGCGATATCACAAAACCGGAAGAAAAAGTTCATCCAATAACGGGAATTAAAATTATTGGTTTACAAATTCCATTTTGGGAAGAAACTGTAGCAATGGTTAAAAAGGCTGCAAAAGAACATCCAGAAAATCGTTCTATTGGTTGGGATATTGTCATAACCGAAAATGGTCCTGGATTTATTGAAGGAAACCATGATTGGTGTAAGTTGTTGTGGCAATTGCCAGCTCAAAAAGGACTAAAATCTGAATTAGAACTTTATCTGAAGTAACATGTACCGACTATTTTTTAAACGATTTTTGGATATTTTAATTGCAATAATTGTATTAACTGTTACCGCGCCAATTATTATAATAGCTTTTTTTGTCTTGGGTTTTCAAAATAACTGGAATGTTTTTTTCTTTCAAGAAAGACCGGGATTTCGCCAAAAAGCTTTCAAGATTATCAAGTTCAAAACGATGACGGATAGTAAAGATGCGAATGGAAAACTTTTACCAGATAATCAAAGAATTACCAAATCCGGAAAAATAATCAGAAAATTATCCATAGACGAATTGCCTCAATTGATTAATGTTCTCAAAGGGGATATGAGCTTAATTGGTCCGAGACCCTTACTATTCAAATACATTCCGTTGTATTCTGATGAACAGTTAACCCGTCACAGTGTTAGACCTGGAATAACAGGTTGGGCACAAGTTAACGGCCGAAATTCTATTAGCTGGAAAAAAAAATTCGACTTTGATATTTATTATGTTGACCATCTTTCGTTTATCTTAGACTTGAAAATATTGTGGATGACTTTCATAAAAGTAGTGAAAACTGAAGGTGTTAATCAAAGTGATAATAGACCAATGTTGCCATTTAACGGAAGTAATTAAATAAGCATGAAGCAAAAACTACTTATAATTGGTGCTGGTAGTGTTGGGAAATTTATCGCCTATAATGGCAATCAATTTACCCAAACATTTGAAATTATTGGATTTCTTGACGATGATGTTTCAAAACACAATACCGTTATTGCGGGTTTTCCAGTACTGGGATTCATTGAAAAATTGAATGAGTTTTCGGGTAAAGGTATTGCGTTAGTGCTGGGAATTGCTTTTCCAATGGTTAAGAAAAAATTATTTGATTTTTATCAAGATTTATCTTTTGATTTTCCCAATTTAATTGCGAAAACTGCCTGGTTTTCTGACGGTGTTATCTTTGGAACTGGGTGTATTATTTATCCGGGAACAACAATTAACTACGAAACTGCTATTGGTGATTTTGTCGTCATTAATATGAATTGTAGTTTAGGGCATAATTGTACTATTCAATCCTTTTCATCTATGGCGCCAGGCGTAAATCTTGGAGGAAATACACACGTTGGTAAATGTGTCGAAATCGGAATTGGCGCCTCAACGGTGCAGAGTATTTTTATTGGAGATAATGCAACAGTTGGCGGACAAGCAATGGTAGTTTCTAATGTTTCAGAATTCGATGTTGTAATTGGAATTCCGGCTAAAAGTATAAAGTGAAATCGATTATAAAGAGATTTTTTGATATTATTTTTTCGACTATAGCAGTGGTTGTTTTTTTGCCAATTGTACTAATTTCATGGATAATTTTATTATTTGGCACAAAATCTAATGGCTTTTTTTTTCAGAAACGCGTGGGACAATATGGAAAACTGTTCACAATTTATAAGTTAAGAACAATGCATCGAAAAACAGAAACTATCTCAAAAGTTGGTTTTTTTTTTAGAAAATACAAATTAGACGAGTTACCCCAATTTTTGAATGTATTAAAAGGAGAAATTAGCCTAGTTGGACCACGGCCAGATATTCAAGGATATTATGATGTTTTGCAAGGTGAAAACCGAAAAATATTGGAATTAAAACCTGGAATTACAAGCGAAGCATCGATAAAATATTATAACGAAGAAGAACTTTTACAACAGCAAGAGAATGCTTTAGAATATAATGATACCGTCATTTTTCCGGATAAAGTAAAGTTGAACCTGGAATATTATTACAATCATAATCTGCTGATCGATATAAAAATTATAATTAAAACACTTTTTTAAGAAGAAATGAACGATTCAAAAATTTGGCTTTCCTCGCCGCACATGGGTGGAAATGAACAGAAATATGTACAAGATGCATTTGAAACTAACTGGGTAGCACCTTTGGGACCGAATGTTACTGGGTTTGAACAAGATTTGGAAATGTTTTTAAATGATGATGTTCATGTTGCCGCATTGAGCTCGGGAACAGCTGCGCTTCATTTGGGATTAATTTTGTTAGGAGTTCAGGCTGGAGATGAGGTTATTTGCCAAAGCTTTACTTTTTCGGCGTCGGCTAATCCGATAGTATATCTTGGTGCAACGCCGGTATTTATTGATAGTGAATCAGAAACTTGGAATATGTGTCCAATCGCTTTAGAAGAAGCCGTAATAGATCGGATTTCTAATGGAAAAAAACCAAAAGCGATTATTCCAGTCCATTTATATGGAATGCCTTATAAAGTAGATGAAATTAGAACAATAGCTGATAGATATCAAATTCCGATTTTGGAAGATAGTGCTGAAGCATTGGGAAGTAGTTACAAAGGAAAAAAATGCGGAACATTTGGTGATATTGCAGCTTTGTCATTCAATGGCAATAAAATCATAACAACTTCGGGTGGTGGTGCTTTGGTTACTCATTCAACAGAAGTGAAAGATAAAAGCGTTTTTCTTGCAACTCAGGCTCGGGATGCTGCGCCACATTATCAGCATTCAGAAATTGGATACAATTACAGATTAAGCAACATTTGTGCTGGAATTGGAAGAGGACAGATGGAAATTTTGGAAAAGCATGTTAATTTGAGACGTGAAATGCACGAGTTTTATGATACTTTTTTTAAGAATGTAAAAGGGATTACGGTATTTAAAGAACCAAACCCAGAGTATTATTCCAACCACTGGCTTAGTTGTATTGTTATTGATTCTAAAGCTTTGGGAAAGAATAGCACCGCTTTACGATTAGCTTTAGAAAATGAAAATATTGAGTGTAGGCCTTTGTGGAAACCAATGCACTTGCAGCCAATTTTTGAAAAGTATCCTTATTATGGCGGGGGAGTTGCAGAGCAGCTTTTCGAAAATGGATTGTGTTTACCGTCAGGTTCCAATTTGACTTCAAATGATAAAAAAAGAATATCTGCTGCTCTTCAAAGTTTTTTTGACATAAATTTGTAGAAACTGGTTTTTTACTATGCGTGAATTTCTGTATACTTTTTTAAGAGGACTTAGCTCCAACAAAAGATTTCAAAATATTGGCTATCTACCTAGATGGATCATTTTTTCAATTGATGTATGTATTGTTGTAATGGCTTGTTGTATTACCCACCTTACGGTGCTTAGCTTAAATGTTACTTTATATTCTACTATAAATCCTTATCTACAATATGGTATTGTAGTAGTCGTAAATGCAATTTCGTTCATATTTTTTAGAACGTACAGCGGAATTATACGACACTCTACTTTTATCGATGGCGTCAAACTGTTAGTAGCAACAACTGCCGCGTACATAGTTTTGATGATTAGTAATTATAGTTTACTGATTATTCTAGGTCATAGATATCTTTTGTCAACAGGACTATTTATCACTTACGTAATTTCTTTTTTACTGCTATTTCTTTTTAGAATTTTGGTGAAGAATGTATTCGAAACGTATCTGCAGGTTGTAGATACCAAGCAACTGACTAGAGTTGTAATTTATGGCGCTGATGCTAATGCTATTTCCGTTGCTAATGCCTTAAAAACAGAAAAACCAGCCCGATTTAATGTTATAGCTTTTGTTAATAAATTCCAGCATGATAAAACAAGTAAAAGTATTCTCAATTTACCTATAATTAATCAGACAAGAGGGATACACGTTATTTTAAAATCGGTACATGCTGAAGCGTTAATTATTGCTGAAAAAAGTCTGACTAAAGAAGAAACTATTCAACTTGTTGAAGAATGTTTGGATTATAATTTTAAAGTTTTCACTGTTCCCTTAATAACAGATTGGGAAGATCAAAATCAAATCTCAAATCAATTAAAGAATTTTGCGATTGAGGATTTACTTGAAAGGAAACCAATTGTTTTAGATAATAATAAAATCTCTGAACAAATTAAAGATAAAACCGTTATGATTACGGGCGGTGCTGGTTCTATTGGAAGTGAAATAGTAAGGCAACTTATGAATTTCAATCCATACAAAATTATCATTTTGGATCAGGCCGAATCGCCACTACATAGCTTAAATCTCGAAATTTCAGCAGCATCCAGCACTATAAGAATCCGTCCAGTGCTTGCGGACATTAGAGATTATACTGCTCTTGAAACGGTTTTTGAAAAATACAAACCAGATTTTGTTTACCACGCCGCCGCATATAAACACGTTCCGCTAATGGAGGAAAATCCAGCACAGGCAATTTTTACAAATGTTGTTGGAACCAAAAATCTTGCTGATTTATCTAAGAAATATTTGGTTGAGAAATTTGTAATGATTTCTACAGATAAAGCTGTGAATCCTAGTAGTGTTATGGGGGCAAGTAAACGAATAGCTGAGAAATACGTGCAATCACTTAATTACCATCTTATAGATTCTAATAAAAGTAATGCTACCAAATTTATTACCACGCGATTTGGAAATGTATTGGGTTCGAACGGTTCAATTGTGCCTTTATTTACCAAGCAAATTCAGGAAGGTGGACCAATTACAATTACGCATCCTGAGATTATCCGCTATTTTATGACCATTCCAGAAGCATGTCAACTGGTACTTGAAGCGGGGGCGATGGGTAATGGAGGAGAGATTTATATTTTTGATATGGGAGAACCCGTCAAAATAATTGATTTGGCAAAAAAAATGATTCGACTGGCGGGATTTATCCCAGATAAGGATATCTACATAAAAATAATAGGCTTAAGGCCTGGAGAAAAACTGTTTGAAGAATTACTGAATGATACCTCTAAAACACTGCCTACACACAACATAAAAATAATGATTGCTCAGGAAGGGATTTGTAATTTTGAAGTAGTTAAAGAAACGATTTCAGAATTAATATCCATTACAAAAAAGGCATCAGGTACTGAAGTTGTTGCCCAAATGAAGCGAATCGTTCCAGAATTTAAAAGTATGAATTCGGAATATCAAACTTTGGATGTTGATTAACTTTCCAAATTACATCTAATTATTAAAATCAAAGTGTAGCTTTGCGCTCTAAAGTTTGAACGTCACTTATAACAACTTATGCTGAAACAAACAAAATAAAAAAAAATGTTAAAAAAAGTACTTTCCTCTTTTGCTATTTTAGTTTTACTTGCCTCTTGTGCTAGTAAAAAGGATATTCTCTATTATCAAGATATTAAAGACAGTTCTCAAAATGCAATAAAATATGTTTCTAATGAAATTCAGATTAATGATATCTTGTATATAAAAATAGATGCGTTGGTCTCTGATTCTGCCAAACCTTTTAATATGGATATGAGTGCAAATTCAGCATTTAATTTAGATGCTTTTAAAGTACAAGGATATCTAGTTTCTCAGGAAGGAACAATCGTCTTTCCGATTTTAGGAACATTAAAAGTTGCCGGAAAAAGCACCAAGGAATTACAAGATTCTTTGGTTACAATCTTAAAGGATAAAGGTTATATTAATGATGCCAATGTGAATGTCAGGGTAATTAATAGTAAGGTCACAATTCTTGGTGAAGTTAATAAGCCAGGAACTTATAGCTTTGATGAGCAAAATATCTCACTGAATCAGGCGATTGGGTATGCTGGTGATTTAACGATTAACGGTATAAGAAAAGATGTTTTGCTAATCAGAGAAAACAATGGTACAAGAACCTATGTCAAACTTGATTTAACTTCCTCAGATTGGTTTGCAAGTCCTTATTATTACGTTAAGCAGAATGATGTTATCATTGTAAATCCGAACGGCGCTAAGGTTATGACCTCAGGCTATTTAGGCAATGTTGGAAGTATTATCGGAATATTATCCTTGGCAGCAACAATTTTTTTACTATCAAAATAAAAATTTTTAATGGAAAATTCTCAATCTGAGCTTCAAGAAAGACATAATAATTTTGATTTTTTAGAACAGTTTTTTATCTATTTGCGATATTGGCATTATTTTCTAATCTCTGCGGCAATCTGTTTTTTTGTCATAAAATATTACTTAAATCACACTGTCCCTGTCTTTGAGTCAAAAGCCAAGGTGAAGATTATTGACGATTCGAAAAACAGCTTTGTACTACCAACAACGGCTGCATTATTTGGAAAAAGCAAAGTGAATTTAGACAATGAAATTGAAGTATTAAAATCATACCGTCTCTTAGAACAAGTTTGTAAAAGTTTAAATCTTAATAACCAATACTATAATGTTGGCTATTTAAACAACATTGAAATATGGAAAAACAGACCCTTTACAATTGATTGGTTGGATACTTCAGTTGCAATGGACGAAAAATCAATTTCGTTTGAGATTGAAATTGTAAATGGCGGTTATAAGATTATTAATGCATCTTCAAAAGTTTATCCTTTTAATTCAGTTCAGTATGTAAATAAGATTCCTTACCGGTTGTCGTTGCAAGTTGGGACTAATTTAAAAGAGTTAAATGGAAGAAAATTTTTAATTGTTCATACTTCAGTAGCTTCTGTCGCATTAAATCTTTCGAACAATTTAATAATTGCCAACAGTAACAAAAATTCTGATATTTTGATACTCGCATTGGTTGGAGCTAATAAAGATAAATCAGAAATTATATTGAATGAAATCATTAAACAGTTTGATATTGATGGACTAAACGACAGAAGATTAGTTTCGCAACGAACAATTGATTTCGTTAATGCAAGGTTCAAATCTTTGGAAAGACAGTTAGATTCAGTTGAAACCAACAAAGCGAATTATAAACGCAGCGAAGGATTAACATTTATAAATAATGACGCTTTAACGGCAACGGAAGGTAAAATTCAATCTACAAGCGATGTTTTTCAAGTAGAAACCCAAATTGCTTTGGCAAAGGTTTTAGAACAAACTGTTAAAGCGGATAAAAAATTAGGGTTGTTGCCTGCGAATATCGGATTGACCAATACAGGTATTAATCAGTTAATTTCTGATTTCAATATCGCCGTTTTAGAACGCGACAGATTAGCGGTTAGTGGTGGTGTTAATAATCCAGGAATTCAGTTCCTTAATGCTAAATTAATTAGTCTTAAACAAAACACGCTAGAATCTATACGTGCATACCAACTAGAGTTACAAGTTTCGCTGTCCAAAAATGATTATATTCAAAATTCATCAAACCAAAAATTCAGTTCAATTCCAAACAATGAAAAAGTTTTGAGAGGAATAGAGCGACAACAAAATATTAAGGAGACCTTATATCTTTTGCTTTTACAGAAAAGAGAAGAAGCTGCAGTGAATGTTGCAATAGCCTCGTCGTCGATAAAAGTCGTTGATTATGCGATGACTAGTACAACTCCGGTAGCGCCTAAAAAATCTACCTATTATTTAGTAGCAATGCTGATAGGTTTGTTAGTCCCATTTTTGTTTTTGTATGTTAGGTTCTTACTAGATGACAAGTTACATACTAAAGAAGATGTGCTAAAATTAACCCGAAATAAAATTATACTTTCAGAGATTCCTCATATAAATACTGACATCAGATTGACAGGGATAAACGATAGGTCAATCTTAGGTGAATCCTTTAGAATCTTAAGAACCAATTTAAGTTATATTTTTCCGCTTAAGAATGATGCAATTGGCCAGACAATCCTAGTGACTTCAACTATAAAGGGCGAGGGAAAAACATTCACAGCACTTAATTTATCAATTTCATTTTCAATAATGAATAAAAAAGTGTTGCTTATTGGTGCAGATATGAGAAATCCCCAATTACATAATTATTTAAATATCAAGAAAGATCAACTTGGTCTTCAGAATTATTTGCACGATATTTCAGTAGACTGGCACAATGCAGTAAACAGCTATCTAGATAATACCAATCTGGACATTCTATTATCGGGTGCAATTCCGCCAAATCCAGCTGAGTTATTGTCTAATGGACGCTTAGAAAAGTTAATCGAAGAGGCCAAAAAAGAATATGATTACATTATTATCGATACGCCACCAACACTACTAGTTACAGACACCCTCGTAATTTCTCATTTGGTCGATACCACTTTATATGTAGTAAGAGCTGATTTTACTCCTAAAAAAATTCTCGAATTCTCAGTGAATTTAAGCGAAAAAGGAAAACTAAAAAACATGGCGTACGTAGTCAATAATGTCGGTTCAAACTATAAAGGATACGGAACTTATGGCTATAACTATAAATATAATTATGCTTATGGATATGGTTATGGGTATGATGCTGATACGGCAAGTAATAAACCACTACTTAGTAAAATCAAGTCATTCTTTAAAAAAGGCGACGCCTAAAAATCAAAAAACGAATTGTTTTGGAAAATAGGCTTTAAATATTCAAAGTTTTTCAAAACAGTTTTCTTATGCATATACTCTAAATGTCGTTTGTGGTGTACATCGGATCCAACAAAGTCGATCAATCCGTTTTTAAGCAGTAAATCAGCTGTTTTCGCAACTCGGTCACCATAATAACCTGTCGTAGAAAGCATATTTAGCTGAAACAGACAACCCACATCTTTAAGTTTTCGATAGTTACTTAAGGACGGATCGTGATAAAACAAATAACGTTCAGGATGCGCTAAAACAGGTAGGTAACCCGCTACTTGAAGCTCAAATAAAATTTCAAATAATTGTATAGGAGGATTTAAATATGACATTTCAACAAGAACATAGTTGTCTTTCAGACATAAAAGTTTTTCCTTCTTGAAAAGTTCATTAAACTCGCCATCCATCATATATTCTGCAGCAGCTTTTAAACGAGTATTGATGTTAGGAACTTTTAATTCAGAAACCGTCACAGCCAGTTTTTGACAAATCCCATCCCTTGTATTATTCCAAACTTCACCCATAACATGAGGAGTTGTAATAAATTTTTTGAATCCAATTTCTTCCAAGCCATTAATTAATGTGGCAGATTGTTCAATTGTTGAAGCGCCATCATCAATACCTGGAAGCAAATGCGAATGAATATCGACAAAATTATCTGGAATTAAATCTCGTAAATAAGGTTTTTTATGTTTGAAAAAGTGTAGCAAAATAAAGTGTTTAGTAGACAAATTTAGTCAATTAAAAGCATTTTTTTAAAATGTTAATACTTTACTGAAGAAAT
>Ga0105047_10009676_pt1 | contig 15839 bp, 9 predicted proteins | sample MAT04_FD_78384 | JGI IMG/M metagenome (GOLD analysis project Ga0105047, IMG submission 78384) | Freshwater microbial communities from Lake Fryxell liftoff mats and glacier meltwater in Antarctica - MAT-04 (megahit assembly) | ecosystem: Environmental > Aquatic > Freshwater > Ice > Liftoff... | reverse complement strand
GGGGACGGGGTTGGCGCGACCTGGCCGGCAGGAGCGGTAGCAGGAGAGGTAGCAGGAGCGGTAGCAGGAGCGGTAGGAGGCGCGGTGACAGGCGCGGTACCAGGTACGGTAGCAGGCTGGGCCGCACCCGGTGTCACAGCCGCGCCAGCCGGTGCGGCCGCAGCCGGCTTGGCTGGTTCATCAGCGAAGTCGTCTTCCAGCGGCGGTGCGCCGTCGAAGAGCGAGTCGCGGCGGCGGGACAGGTAAGCGTCGCGCACGAAGCTGTATTTGTCCAGTGCGATCTGGTCCAGCAACTGCGTGCTGCCAAGCAAACGGGTGCGGATATCGACTACCTCCAGCCCCACCACAGCCCATTGCGCGCTGCTGGTGTCGGGCAGCCGCGAGGCCGAGGCTTGACGGTCCACCAAGAAGCCGGCGGTGTCTCGCACTGTCTGCGGCCCGAGCACCGGCAGCACCAAAAAAGGCCCGTTGGCAAAACCCCAGCGGCCCAGGGTCTGGCCAAAGTCTTCGCTGCGTTTGGTCATGCCAAATTCAGTGGCCGGGTCCAACACGCCACCAAAACCCAACAAGGTGTTGGTCAAGACGCGAAAACCCATTTCCAGGCCGCTGCCCACCTTGCCCTGCAGCAGGTGATTCGCCGCAGACCAGGCGTCGTTGATGTTGCCAAACACGTTGCTCACGCCGGTGCGCACGAGGGCTGGGACGGCGTCGCGGTAAGCCTTGGCAGCGGGTTTGATGAGGGCCTCGTCCAGGCCTTCGTTGAAGGCGAATACCTTGCGGTTCCAGTTCTCCCAAGGATCGACGTTGACCGGTTCGGCGCTGGCCTTGGTGCCTGGGCCGGCCACGGTGGCGCACCCGGTCAGCGCGACCAGAGTCACCACCACACACAACCGCAACAGGGTTTGCAGGATGGTCATTTCGTCGGGCCTGAGGCTGCACCGCTGGCGCTGCCAGCGTTGTCAGCCGTGGTGGTCAGGAACTGGCCGATCAGGTTTTCCAGAACCACGGCACTCTGGGTCTGTGCAATGGTCTCGCCGGCGGCCAGGTTCTTGTCGTCACCGCCGGGTTCCAGGCCAACGTACTGGTCGCCCAACAAACCAGCGGTCAGGATCTTGGCCGCCGTGTCCTTGGGGAAGTTGTAGGTCCGTTCGATGTCCAGGGTGACCACCCCCTGGAATGTCTTGGGGTCCAGAGCAATCGACTTGACGCGGCCCACCGTCACGCCCGCCGAACGCACGGCAGCCCGTGGTTTCAAGCCCCCGATGTTGTCAAAACGCGCTTGCACGCTGTAGCTGTCGCTGCCCGTCAGACTGCCCAGGTTGGCGGCCTTCAGCGCCAGAAACGCCAAAGCGGCGACTCCCAGCAACACAAACAGCCCCACCAAAGTCTCAATGCTCTTTTTACCCATGGTCAAACACTCCAGATCGCCCCATCAAGGCGTTGAAAACATCAAGGCCGTGAGGATGAAGTCCATGCCCAGGATCCACAGCGACGAGATCACCACCGTGCGTGTGGTCGCATAGGCCACGCCTTCTGGCGTGGCCTCGGTCTCATAGCCTTGGTACAGCGCCACCACGGTGCAGATCACGCCGAAGACGATGGACTTGATGACGCCGTTGCCGATGTCGCGCCAGACATCGACCTGTGTCTGCATGATCGACCAGAAGTTGCCCGCGTCCACACCGATCATCTTCACCGCCACCACCCACGCGCCCAGGATGCCGATGGCCGAGAACAGCGCTGCCAGGATGGGCATCGACACCACGCCGCCAATCAGCCGAGGTGCCAGCACGCGGGCCTTGGGGTCGATGGCCATCAACTCCATCGCGGCGATTTGTTCACCCGCTTTCATCAGGCCGATCTCGGCCGTCAGCGACGTGCCGGCCCGCCCGGCGAACAGCAGCCCCGTCACCACTGGCCCGAGTTCACGCACCAGCGACAGGTTGACGATCAAGCCCAGGCTTTCGGCGGCGCCGTAGGTGACCAGGGCGTAGTACATCTGCAACGCCAGCACAAACCCCACCGCCAGGCCCGAGGCCAGGATGATGACCAGCGAGCGGTTGCCGATGGCGTAGATCTGCGCCACCACCAAGCCGAAGCGGCGCAGCGACGCGGGCACGGCCAGCAGCATGTCCCAGAAGAACAAAGCGGCATGGCCCCAGCCGCGCAACTGGTCCAGGGTGCTGGTGCCCAAACGTTGCGCATAGTTCATGGTGTCAATGCCTGCGCGCTCAGACCAAAGTCGGCGTCGATCGGCGGCGCCGGGTAATGAAACTTCACCGGGCCGTCGGGTTCGCCGCGTGTGAACTGCCGCGTCTCCGGGTCGGTGGATGCCATCAACTCGGCGGGTGTGCCTTGCGACACGATGCGCCCACCGGTCGCCATCAGCACCACAAAGTCGCTGATGGCCATGCATTCAATCACGTCGTGGCTGACCACCAGCGACGTCGCACCGGTGACGTCGTTGAGGGTGCGGATCAACTTGGCGGCCACGCCCATGCTGATCAGGTCCAGACCGGCGAAGGGCTCGTCGTACATGATCAGTTCAGGGTCCAGCGCAATGGCGCGGGCCAGCGCCACGCGCCGCGCCATGCCACCGGAGATCTCGCTGATGCGCAACTGTGCCGCGCCGCGCAGACCCACGGCGTTGAGCTTCATCAGAACAATGTCGCGAACCATGTCGGCGGGCAAGGCGGTGTGTTCGCGCAGCGGGAATGCCACGTTCTCGAACACCGTGAGGTCGGTGAACAAGGCGCCGAACTGGAACAGCATGCCCAGGCGGCGGCGCAGGCGAAAGAGTTGGTCCTTGTCGCGGGTGTTGACCACGTCGCCGTCAAACACCACGCGCCCGGTGGTGGCGGCGTGCACGCCACCAATCAAACGCAACAAGGTGGTTTTGCCGCAGCCCGAGCCACCCAGGATGGCGCTGACCTTGCCACGAGGGAACTTCAGCGATACATCAGAGAGGATGGTGCGCCGGCTGTCGTAGCCAAAGCTGACGCGGTCGATTTCGATGAAGGGGGTGTCGTTCAAGGTGCGGCGGCGCCGAATTGAGCCAGCGCCGTGGGCGGTATCAGGGTTGGACCCTATTCTGGCATGGGGTCGAACTGCCGCGCTTTGATAGCGCCAGCGCTTGTGACCCGGTGTCACACGGTGTGGTGCGGGGTCGTGCATGGGGGATCGTTGTGATGCCAGGCACAGCAGGCGCTGACTACAAACAGCCCCTGCGCCCGATCGAGCATTTCGACCTTGAGCAGAAAGTGTGAGTCGCCTTGCCCCAAGCCTAGCCCCAATCCTTGCCCCAACCCTTGCCCCAACCCTGCAACTCCTGGCCAGCGTTGCGGCTGCAAAATCCAGCGGCCCCGACTTGCTGTCCACCATGCCACCTCAGACTCCGAAAAGCCTCAACGACAAGGCGCAGGCCGCCGAGTTGCGACACGGATCGCGAGACCGATCGCGAGACCGATCGCAAGACCGATCGCAAGACCGATCGCGAAACGCATTGCAAGACCGACTGCGCGGTCTGAGCCCAGCGCAAGCTGAAGCCATGCGCAAGGTGATGCGTTTGCAGGCGGCGGGCGACAAGCTGATGGCCGCGCAGTGGCTGCTGCAACTCGCGCGCGAGGCTCCCGACCATCCCGAGGTGCTGCTGTGGCAGGGCCTGCGCCACACCGAGGCCCAGGACTGGCCTGCCGCTGTGGCCAACCTGGCCCGCGCTGCAGCAGCGCGCCCGGCAGAGCCCGGGCTGTGGTGCCTGCTGGGCCATGCGCAAGGACGCAACAGCGACGGCGAGGCGGCCCGCGCCAGTCTGCGCCAGGCCCTGGGCTGTGCAACCACGGCCGGCGACTGGCTGAAGATCAGCATCGAATGCGACGCCCAGGGTTTTTATGAGGAAGCGCTGCAGGCGGTGCAGTCTCATCTGCGGCTGGAGCCGCAGTCCGTTGTCGGGCTGCTGCAGCGCGCGCGCTGCCTGAAGGCGCTGGGCGACGCCCAAGCCGCCGCGGCTGACTGTCGGGCACTGATTGATCGCGACCAGGAAGTGGCGCGCGCCTGGTTCGCTCTGGTCGATCTGAAGACCGTGCCGTTGTCGACGCGCGAAGTGGACGCGCTGGCACAGGCTGCGGCACGGCCTGGGTTGGCGGCATTCGACCGTGTCCTGCTTGACTTTGCGTTGGGCCAAGCGCTGGAGGGTGGCGGGCGCCACGCCGAAGCGCTGGCCACCTACCAGCGCGCCAATGAGGCCGTGCGCACCGGCCAGCCCTGGGACGGCGCGGCCTTCGCGCGGCATGTTGACGCGGTCCGTACGGCTTTCACCGCGGTGCCCCGTGCACCGACCACGCAGGCGGCCGCCCAGGCGGCTACGCAGTCAGCCACTCAGTCAGTCACCCAGGCGGCCACCCAGGCGGCCACCCAGGCGGCCAGCCCGCCAGCCACGCATTGGGCCACGCAGGGCCGCGAAGTGATCTTCATCGTCGGGCTGCCGCGTTCGGGCAGCACCCTGGTCGAGCAGGTGCTGGCCAGCCATTCGCAGGTCGAGGGCGCCAGCGAACTGCCGTACCTGCCACAGTTGATCGAGGCCGAATCGCGCCGGCGTGGCAAGTCTTTCCCGGCCTGGGCGGTTGCGGCCAGCGCGGACGACTGGGCGCGGATGGGCCGCGAGTACCTGCGCATGAGTGCGCAATGGCGCACAGGCAAGGCTATCTCCACCGACAAGCTGCCCGACAACTGGCTGTACGTTGGCGCCATCCGCGCGATGCTGCCCGGTGCGCGGGTCGTCGACTGCCGACGCGACCCGTTGGAGACCTGCTGGTCTTGTTACAAGCAGCTGTTCGCGCCCGGGTTGGTGGGCTTCAGCTACGACTTCCAGAGCCTTGCGCTGCACTGGCAGCAGTGCGAGAGCCTGGGTGACTTCTGGGCGGCGGGTCATCCGCAGCATGTGCGCATTCAGCGCTACGAGTCGCTGGTAGTTGATACCGAGGCGCAGGTGCGCGAGTTGCTGGACTTCTGCGGCCTGCCGTTCGAGCCGGCTTGCCTGGCCTCGCACACTGCGCAGCGCGCGATCCGAAGGCCAAGCGCCTTGCAGGTGCGCCAGCCGATGCGCCAGACCTCGACGCCGGCCGCGCGCTTCGGCGCCTTGCTGGACCCGCTGCGCCTGGCGCTGGAAAAGCAGAACGGGGCCGCACTGTTGTGACGGCCCCATGGTTTCGCAGATTTGGTTTCAGGCACGGAAATCGTTGCACGCCCACGGTTCATGGTGTCTCGAGGGTGGGCCAAAGTTGGTCCAGACAGGTCGCCCCCTGAATCAAGGGGTTGATGCCCCCCAATGCCCATGCGATCGTCAATTTGCCGTTACGAATCGCCTGGGCGGGCAGACTTCGTCTCCAGCTTTCCAAACTCATACAAATTTCAGTACGCAACCCCATGATTTCTACATTTCGTCAAACAGCGGTCGCTTTGGCGGCCGGCGCCAGCTTGATGCTGGCTGCGGCGCAGGCACAAGCAGTGGTTGTCACCACCAACCTGGGCGCCGGAACAGTGATTCCTTTCAACATCGACGGTTTGTACTTCAACGTCGTGACTGGCGCGAGTGGCCCCGCTGGAGCCAGTGTGCCAGGCTGGGACTTCAATCCCTTCTTTCAGAATACGACCACGCCGCCCGCAGCGTGGAACTTCTTCTCCTCTGCGTTTAGTGATGTCAACCGCGGTATGGTGGGGTTTGTGACGACCGCATCAAATTTGACGCCGGGGTCCTCCATCGGCTTGGCCTCGACGTTTGTTACGGGCTTATCGAGTGCCGGCTCTGCAGTCGTTGGCATCAATTACTACGGCTTTCGTTTCACCAACGAAAGTACCAGCGCTATCAACTACGGCTATGCCATGTTCAGCCTGAGCGCCGTGCCGCCAGTCCTTGGATCACTGCGCCTGCTGGGGTACGCCTACGAAGATACTGGCTTGTCCCTCACCGTCACCCCCATTCCCGAGCCTTCGACTGCGCTGATGATGTTGGGTGGCCTGCTGGCCGCTGGCGCGCTGCGAAAGCGACTGGTTGCGCGCGACACGGCAACTGCCTGAGTTTCGACCTGTCTGTCTCGGCCCTTGGTAACAGCCAGGGGCCGTTTTCATTGGGGGCTCAGCAAACGCACATCTTCAAGACCAAGACCGACTGCGCGATTCAGCGACACCCCCGGTTCCGGCACCGCAGCAACGTTCAGGCCAATGCCCGCGACGCTTTAGCAGCCGTAGCCAATGATCCGGCGCGCCAGATCCAGGATGGTGGCGCCAAACAAAATATGCGCCAGGTCGTAATGGATCTGGTTGCCATTCGTTTTGTTCTGCTGATCATCAAGAGATGCCCGCGGGCCAGGCCGCTCATCTTGCCGCGATCAACGCGGTAAGTTGCTGCTTCCCATCAGAAACGCATCCACCTCGCGCGCTGCCTGCCGCCCTTCGCGAATGGCCCAGACCACCAGGCTCTGGCCGCGGCGCATGTCGCCAGCGGCGAAGACCTTGGCCACGTTGGTCTTGTAGCCCGTCGTGTCGTCGGTGCCCGCTTGGGCGTTGCCGCGCTTGTCTTTGTCGACGCCGAAGGATTCCAGCATGCTGGTCACCGGCGCCACAAAGCCCATGGCCAGCAGCACCAGGTCGGCAGGCCAGACCTTTTCGGTATTGGGCACTTCAACCATCTTGCCGCCCTGCCATTGCACGTGCACCGTCTTCAAGGCGGTGACGCGGCCTTTGTCTTTGCCGGTGCCGGCGATGAACTCTTTGGTGGCGATGGCAAATTCGCGGCCGCAGCCTTCCTGGTGGCTGGAACTGGTGCGCAGCTTGGTCGGCCAGTAAGGCCAGGTCATGGGTTTGTCTTCTTCTTCGGGCGGTTGCGGCATCAACTCGAACTGCGTGACGCTGGCCGCGCCGTGGCGGTTGCTGGTGCCCACGCAGTCGCTGCCGGTGTCGCCGCCGCCTATGACGATGACGTGTTTGCCGCTGGCCTTGAGCTGGCCCTTGAGCTTGTCACCCGCCAGTACCTTGTTTTGCTGTGGCAAGAACTCCATGGCGTAGTGCACCCCGTCCAGGTCCCGCCCGGGTGCGGGCAGGTCGCGGCTGGTTTCTGAGCCACCGGCCAACAGCACCGCATCGAACTCAGCCTTGAGTTGATCTGCGCTGACGGTCTCCTGGGCGTCATTGGTGACTTTGCTCTGCGCCGGCCAGGCGCCGACCAGGACACCGGTTCTGAAGCTCACGCCCTCGGCCTGCATCTGCTCGATGCGCCGGTCGATGTGCGACTTCTCCATCTTGAAGTCCGGAATGCCGTAGCGCAGCAGGCCGCCGATGCGGCTGTTCTTCTCGAACACCGTGACGCTGTGGCCGGCGCGCGCGAGCTGCTGCGCAGCGGCCAGGCCGGCCGGGCCGCTGCCGACAATGGCCACGGTCTTGCCAGTCTTGAGCGCGGGCAATTGCGGCTTGACCCAGCCCTCAGCCCAGGCACGGTCGATGATGGCGTGTTCGATGCTCTTGATGCCGACCGCGTCGTCATTGACATTGAGCGTGCAGGCGGATTCGCACGGCGCGGGGCAGACCCGGCCGGTGAATTCCGGGAAGTTGTTGGTGGAGTGCAGGGTTTCGATGGCAGCCAGCCAATCGCCCTGGAACACCAGCTCGTTGAAGTCCGGAATGATGTTGTTGACCGGGCAGCCGCTGTTGCAAAACGGCGTGCCGCAGTCCATGCAGCGCGCGGCTTGTTGTTTGGCTTGGGGTTCGGCCAGGGTGATGACGAATTCCTTCCAGGTCTTGAGTCTGGAAGGCACGCTCTCGTAACCCTCTTCAAGGCGTTCGTATTCAAGGAAGCCGGTGATCTTGCCCATGGTGTCAGTGCTCGATGGAGGTTATTTGAATGCGACGCTGGCAGCGCCGGCTTGGGCCTTGGCGGTCACGGCCAACGCCTCAGCCTTGGCCGCACGCTCGCCCAGCACACGCTTGTACTCATGCGGGAAGACCTTCACGAACTTGGCGCGCGAAGCGGCCCAGTGGTCGAGGATCTCGCGTGCACGCAGACTGCCCGTCCAGCGGTGGTGGTCTTCGACCAGTTTCCTCAGCAGCGCCTCATCGGCCAGCTCGCGGTGCCAGCCGACGGCCAGGCCGCTCTGCTCGGCACGCGCCAGCACCTTGTCCAGCGTCACCATGCTGGTGTTGCAGCGCGTGGCGAAGTGGCCGTCTTCGTCATACACGTACGCCACACCGCCGCTCATGCCGGCAGCGAAATTGCGGCCGGTCTTGCCCAGCACCAGCACCGTGCCGCCAGTCATGTATTCGCAGCCGTGGTCGCCTGTGCCTTCAACCACGGTGGTCGCGCCGCTCAGGCGCACGGCAAAACGTTCACCGGCCACACCGCGGAAAAACGCCTCGCCACTGGTGGCGCCATACAGCGCCGTGTTGCCGATGATGATGTTGGCGGTGGCGTCGCCGCGGAAGTCGATGCTGGGCCGCACGACCACGCGCCCGCCGGACAAGCCCTTGCCGGTGTAGTCGTTGGCGTCGCCGATCAGATACAGCGTGATGCCGTTGGCCAGGAAGGCGCCGAAGCTCTGGCCGCCATTGCCCTCCATCTGCATGAAGATGGTGTGGTCGGGCAGGCCCTGTGGGCGGCGGCGGATCAACTCGCCCGAGAGCATGGCGCCCAGGCTGCGGTTGCGGTTGCGGGCCTCTTCCATGAACTGCACTTTTTCGCCACGCTCGATGGCGGGCAGGCAGCGCTCGATGAGCTTGTTGTCCAGCGCGCGTTCCAGGCCATGGTCTTGCACCTCGGTGTTGAAGCGCGGCACGGCGGCGGGCACGTTCGGCTGGTGGAAGATTCGGCTGAAGTCCAGCCCCTTGGCCTTCCAGTGCGCAATGCCGGGTTTGGTGTTGAGCAGGTCGGCGCGGCCGATCAAATCGTTGAACCTGCGCACGCCCAGCTGCGCCATGATCTGCCGCGCTTCTTCAGCGACGAAGAAGAAATAGTTGACGACGTGCTCGGGCTTGCCCGCGAACTTCTTGCGCAACACCGGGTCCTGTGTGGCCACCCCAACAGGACAGGTGTTGAGGTGGCACTTGCGCATCATGATGCAGCCCTCGACCACCAGCGGAGCGGTGGCGAAGCCGAATTCATCAGCGCCCAACAACGCGCCGATCACCACGTCGCGGCCGGTTTTCATTTGCCCGTCGGCCTGCACGCGGATGCGGCTGCGCAGGCGGTTCAGCACCAGCGTCTGCTGGGTTTCGGCCAAGCCCAATTCCCACGGTGAGCCAGCGTGTTTGATGCTCGACCAGGGTGACGCGCCCGTGCCGCCGTCGTGGCCGGCAATCACCACGTGGTCGGCCTTGCACTTGGCAACGCCTGCGGCGATGGTGCCCACCCCCACTTCACTGACCAGCTTGACGCTGATGGAAGCCCGCGGGTTGGCGTTTTTCAGGTCGTGGATCAACTGCGCCAGGTCTTCGATCGAGTAGATGTCATGGTGCGGCGGTGGGCTGATCAAGCCGACGCCTGGCACGCTGTAGCGCAGCATGCCGATGTATTCAGACACCTTGCCTCCGGGCAGTTGCCCGCCTTCGCCTGGCTTGGCGCCCTGGGCCATCTTGATCTGGATCTGATCGGCACTGACCAGGTATTCGGTGGTCACACCGAAGCGGCCAGATGCGACCTGTTTGATCTTGCTGCGCAGGCTGTCGCCGTCTTTGAGTTCGTAGTCGGACTCGATCACGTTCTTGCCGATGATGTCGCTCACCATCGTGCCGGCCGTGACCTTGATGCCCTTCAGTTCATTGCGGTAACGGGCAGGGTCTTCGCCGCCTTCGCCGGTGTTGCTTTTGCCGCCGATGCGGTTCATGGCAATGGCCAGCGTGCTGTGGGCTTCGGTGCTGATGCTGCCCAGGCTCATGGCGCCGGTGGCGAAGCGTTTGACGATGTCAGCAGCACTTTCCACCTCGTCAATCGAGATCGCTGCTTTGGGGTCGACCTTGAATTCGAACAAACCCCGCAGCGTCATGTGGCGCTTGTTCTGGTCGTTGACGAGTTGGGCGTATTCCTTGTACGTGTCCCAGCTGTTGGCGCGGGTGCTGTGTTGCAACTTGGCAATCGTGTCGGGCGTCCACATGTGTTCTTCGCCGCGCACTCGCCAGGCGTATTCGCCGCCGGTGTCCAGGGCGCGCGCCAGCACGGGGTCAGGCCCAAAGGCGGCCACGTGCATGCGCACCGCTTCTTCAGCCACTTCAAACACACCAATGCCGCCCACCTGTGTGGCGGTACCGCGGAAGTACTTGTCGACGAAGGTTTTCTCCAGCCCGATGGCTTCGAACAACTGCGCGCCGCAGTACGACATGTAGGTGCTGACACCCATCTTCGACATGATCTTCGACAGGCCCTTGCCAACTGCCTTGACGTAGTTGGTGATGGCCTTCTCAGCACTCAAGTTCCCCGCCAGGGACTTGTGCAGATCGGCCAGCGTTTCCATGGCCAGGTAGGGGTGTACGGCCTCCGCGCCGTAGCCGGCCAGCACGGCGAAGTGGTGGACTTCACGCGCGCAGCCGGTTTCCACCACCAAGCCTGCGGTGGTGCGCAAACCGGCGCGCACCAGGTGGTGGTGGATGGCAGACAAGGCCAGCAAGGCAGGGATGGCCACCAGCTCACGCGACATGCGCCGGTCGGTGATGATGAGGATGTTGTGCCCCGTCCGAATAGCGTCCACGGCTTCAGCGCAGAGCGAAGCGAGCTTGGCTTCCACCCCTTCGCGGCCCCAGTCCAGCGGGTAGGTGATGTCGAGTTCAGCCGTTTGGAACTTGCCGTTGGTGCGCACCTCGATCGCACGCAGCCGCGCCATGTCTTCGAAGTCCAGTACCGGCTGCGTGACTTCCAGCCGCATCGGCGGGCTGACCGCGTTGATGTCCAGCAGGTTGGGCTTGGGGCCGATGAAACAGTTCAGGCTCATCACGATGGCCTCGCGGATCGGGTCGATCGGCGGGTTCGTGACTTGTGCAAAGAGCTGTTTGAAGTAGTTGAAGAGCGGCTTGTTCTTGTCCGACAGCACCGCCAGCGGGCTGTCATTGCCCATGCTGCCAATGCCTTCTTCACCGTTGGCGGCCATCGGCGCCATCAGGAATTTGATGTCTTCCTGGGTATAGCCAAAGGCCTGCTGGCGGTCGAGCAGGCTTTCGGCGTAACGCACCGGTTCGGTGGTGGCTTCGATGGCGTCCAGACGGATTCGCACGTTGTCGATCCACTGCCGGTAGGGCCGGGCGTTGGCGAACTGGTTTTTCAGCTCTTCGTCGTCAACGATGCGGCCCTGTTCCAGGTCGATCAGGAACATCTTGCCGGGCTGCAAGCGCCACTTCCTGACGATCTTGCTCTCGGGTACGGGCAGCACGCCGGTCTCCGAGGCCATCACCACCAGATCGTCGTCGGTGACGATGTATCTGGCGGGTCTGAGTCCATTGCGGTCGAGCGTGGCGCCGATCTGTTTGCCGTCGGTGAAGACCATGGCGGCCGGCCCATCCCACGGTTCCAGCATGGCGGCGTGGTATTCGTAGAAGGCACGCCGGCGTGGGTCCATCAACTCATGGTTCTCCCAAGCCTCGGGGATCATCATCATCGCCGCGTGCGCCAGCGGGTAGCCGGCCATGGTCAGCAATTCCAGGGCGTTATCAAAGGTGGCCGTGTCGCTTTGATGCTCGAAACTGATGGGGTAGAGCTTGGCCAGGTCGTCGCCCAGCACGGGGCTCTTCATCACGCCTTCGCGCGCCCGCATCCAGTTGAAGTTGCCCTTGACGGTGTTGATCTCGCCGTTGTGCGCCACCATCCGGTAAGGGTGCGCCAGCGGCCATTCCGGGAAGGTGTTGGTGCTGAAGCGCTGGTGCACCAGGGCCAAGGCCGACGTCGTGCGCGGGTCCTTCAGGTCCAGGTAGTACTGGCCCACCTGGTCGGCCAGTAACAGGCCTTTGTAGATGATGGTGCGGCAGCTCATGCTGGGCACGTAGTACTCGCGACTGTGGGTGAGTTGCAGGGCCTGAATGGCGGCGCTGGCGGTCTTGCGGATGACGTAGAGCTTGCGTTCCAGGGCGTCGGGCACGATCACATCCGCCCCACGGCCGATGAAGATCTGCCGGATCACGGGCTCCTTGGCGCGCACCGCCGGGCTCATCGGCATCTCGCGGTCCACCGGCACGTCGCGCCAGCCGATCAGCACCTGGCCTTCGGCCTTCACCGCCCGTTCCAGCTCTTGCACGCAGGCCAGTCTCGAGGCTTGTTCCTTGGGCAGAAAGATCATGCCCACGCCGTATTCACCGGGCGGGGGCAGCGTGATGCCCACACGGCCATCGGGTGCCTGGCCGTTTGTGGCCATCTCGGCCCGCAGGTATTCGTCGGGGATCTGGATGAGGATGCCCGCGCCGTCGCCCATCAAGGCGTCTGCGCCCACGGCGCCGCGGTGGTCGAGGTTCTCAAGAATCTTCAAGCCTTGTTCGACGATCGCGTGCGCGCGCTGGCCCTTGATGTGAGCGACGAAACCAACACCGCAGGCGTCGTGTTCGCTGCCGGCCTGGTACAGACCGTTCTCAGACAAGGCTTGCACTTCGTCGCCGCTGGCGCTGAGCAGGTGCTGGCTGGGCATGCCGGCTCGGTCAGCCTGGAGGCTGGCTGCGACAGGGCTGACAACATCAATTGAGGGGTACTGAGGCATGGTGCACTCCGGGCAGGACAGCAAAAACAACGGCAGCGAACTTACCGCAGTGCAGCAAGGCAAGCAAGCTAATCAATTGGGGTCAGACCCCGAATATATGCAGGTACCGGGGAATCAAAGATATTTGGGGACAGATCACTGTGAGACTTTGCATGGCCTGGATCGGCACGCAAAAGCCGTGCCTTGGCAAATCAAGCTGTCTTTAGCCGCTCGATTTTTTTGGCCGCCCCGGCCGCCTGGGCCCTAGGCGCCAACGCGTGGCGTCCAGCGCCGCCGCGTTGGCGCCCAGGGCCCAGCCACCCAGCGCAGCCTGGCGGATGCGCTGGGCCGCTGCCGGCGCCAGGCCCACGCTGACAAGCCGTTGATAAGCGGCCTCGCGCTCAAACGGCGTGTTGCCCAGTTGCCAAAGCTCGGGTGGGTCGACCAGCCAGGCCGGGCGGCCCGGCGCAAACCGCTGCGCCCGGCTGGTGACGGCGCCGTCGCCGCCCAAGCCACCCAGGCCGCCCAGGCCGTCAATGTGTACCAGCACGTCCAGCAAGGTACCGCCTGGCGCGACCACTGCGCAGCGAAAGCGCCCGTCCCACAACGAGCCCGCACCACCATGGCGGCGGTTGTAGGCGCTCACATAACGGCGGCCCACGGCCTGCATCAACAAGCTCAGGCCGTTCACCGTGGTGGGTACCGCCAACAGTTGCAGCTCGTGGTCCAGCAGCGCCCAGGCCAGCACCTGCACCGGGTGCAGGGCAGCGGCCTCACTCAGCAGCAGCAGGAAGCGGGCGCGGTCCGCGGCGTCGACAAATGCCAGGCTCGCACGGTTGCCACGCTGGATGACCCAATGGGCGTGGCCGGGGACAACCAGGCGCGGCAGCCGGGCCATGTTCGGTTCAGCCGGGTTGGGGTGGTGTCGTGGGCAAGCCGGCCGCACAGGGCAGCGACCCAGCCGCCACCCAGGCGTTGCCGGCTCGGTCGAACAAACGCTGGCCGGTGAGCCGTTCGTGTTCGCGCAGTGCGAAACGGTCGGTCATGCCGGCGATGTAGTCGGCCACGCCGCGAGCGCGGTCCTGGGTGCTCACAAACTCCGCCGGAATCGCTCCAGGCTGATCCAGGTAGATCGCAAACAGCTCTGAGAGCACCTGGCGCGCCAGGCCCGTGGTTTCCACGACCTGGGGGTGCCGGTACAGCGCGATGAACAAGAACTGTTGGACAGCGCTGAGGTCGGCTTGAAGCGCGGGGCTGAAACCCACCAGCGGCGGCGCGCTGCTCACGTCATCGGCGCTCGTCACACCGTGCGCCAACACAGCCGCCTGCGTGGTGGCCAAGAGGTCGGCCATCTGCACTGAGAGCAAGCGCCGCAGGGCCTCGAACAGCAACCGCCGGCCGGGCTGGGCACTCAGCTGCGGGTGTTCCGCCAGGACGGCGTCGCGGGCCCGCGCGAACAGCGGCAATTCGTCAAGCTGCTCCAGCCGCAACAGTCCCGAGCGCACGCCGTCGTCGATGTCGTGCGCATGGTAGGCCAGCGAGTCAGTCAGGTTGACCAGTTGTGCTTCCAGGCTGGGCTGGCCACCAGTGATGAAGCGCTGCGCCGGTCCATCGGGTTCGGCTTGTACCAGCCTGGCGGCATTGCGCGCGCCGCAGTGTTTGAGGATGCCTTCGCGCGTCTCGAAGCACAGGTTCAGCCCGTCGAAACTGGCGTAGCGCGCTTCAAGTTTGTCGACCACGCGCAGGCTTTGCAGGTTGTGTTCGAAGCCGCCGTGTTCGCGCATGCATTCATGCAAGGCGTCTTGCCCGGCGTGGCCGAAGGGCGTGTGGCCCAGGTCATGGGCCAGGGCGATGGCCTCGACCAGGTCTTCGTTCAGCCGCAGCGCCCGGGCCGCAGAACGCCCCAACTGCGCCACTTCCAGCGAATGGGTCAACCGGGTGCGGAACAAGTCACCCTCGTGGTTGATGAACACCTGCGTCTTGTAGACCAGCCGGCGGAAGGCGGTGCTGTGGACGATCCGGTCGCGGTCGCGCTGGTGTTCGTTGCGCGGCGGCGAGGGCGGTTCGGGCACCCGGCGGCCGCGGCTCTTTTGCGGGTCGCTGGCCCAGGGTGCGAGCGTGGACGGGTAGGGCGGCGACAACGGCGGATGGGCCACGGTCGTCAACTGTGGCGCTCGATCACCCGCCGCACCAGGTCATCGGGCGCGGCCTGCACACCGGCTTGCCCAGGTTGGGTGATGACGACAAACCGGACCTCGCCGGCGCTGGCCTTTTTGTCCAGGCGCATCAATTCAAACCATTGCGCCAGCGGCATGCGCGGGGCGCGGGTGGGCAAGCCGGCGCGTTGAACGAGAGTGGTTACTCGCTGTACCAAGTCGCGGTCGACCAGGCCCAGTTCAGCCGACAAGTCCGCCGCCAGCACCATGCCGCAGCCCACCGCTTCGCCGTGCAGCCACTGGCCGTAGCCCATGCCGGTTTCGATGGCGTGGCCGAAGGTGTGGCCGAAATTCAGGATGGCGCGCAGGCCGCTTTCGCGCTCGTCTTGCCCCACCACCTCGGCCTTGATCTGGCAGCTGCGCTGGACGGCGTGGGCCAGCGCGTTGCGGTCGCGGGCCAGCAGCGCGTCCATGTTCGTTCCGAGCCAATCGAAGAACACCATGTCGGCAATCGGCCCGTACTTGATGACTTCAGCCAGGCCAGCGGCCAATTCGCGCGTTGGCAGGGTGTCGAGCGCCGCCAGGTCGCACAGCACACGCGCCGGTTGGTGAAACGCGCCGATCATGTTCTTGCCACGCGGGTGGTTGATGGCGGTTTTTCCGCCGACGGAAGAGTCGACCTGTGCAAGCAGCGTGGTCGGCACCTGCACAAAAGGCACCCCGCGCATGTAGCTGGCCGCGGCAAAGCCGGTCATGTCGCCGACCACGCCGCCGCCCAGGGCGAACAGCACCGTCTGGCGGTCGCAGCCGGTGGCCAGCAGGTGGTCGAAGATCAGGTTCAGCGAAGCCCAGTCCTTGTGCGCTTCGCCGTCGGGCAGCAACACGCTGCTGACCTGTGCGTAATGGGGCGCCAGCGCCTGGCGCAACGGTCGTTCATACAGCGCGGCCACAGCGGGGTTGCTGACGATGACCGCCTGCGCCGCCCGGGGCAGGT
>Ga0105047_10009672_pt1 | contig 15842 bp, 14 predicted proteins | sample MAT04_FD_78384 | JGI IMG/M metagenome (GOLD analysis project Ga0105047, IMG submission 78384) | Freshwater microbial communities from Lake Fryxell liftoff mats and glacier meltwater in Antarctica - MAT-04 (megahit assembly) | ecosystem: Environmental > Aquatic > Freshwater > Ice > Liftoff... | reverse complement strand
TCGAGATGCAACCGCGTTGCGGTAAAGAAGGAATGGTTTGCTACGCCAACGGCGTTAAATCCCATAGCCCAGGGTTGGACGCGCAAGCGTCCTACCCTGGGCGGCTGGGCGTCCTACCCTGGGCGGTTGCTGCCCGGGGCTTCGGGATGGACCCGATGCCGTGATTGCCGTTCCGTCCCCACACGAAGCGTCGGCGCTTCCGCCTCGACGGTCGGCAGAGTGAATTCCGCCAAGAAACTGGGCTTATCGGTCCGGCCGTCACGCCGATAGTCGCGGCCGAGAGCCTGGGCGAACTCGGGAAGGATGGGACTATGGTGCTCGCGCACGAAGCGGAGCAGTAGTTCAAAGAGCCGCACCAAAGCGATGCCATGCGTTTGCCGCGTCGTGGTCCAAAGCCAATCACTCAGCGCCATGAACCGTTCGAAAGCGGACAGGCCTTCCAGCAATATCGGCAACGAGTTGACACATCGGCCGGAGTTGGCGACGAGATCCCAGTAGCGTGAGAAACGACGCAACCGGCACATGGTGTTGAAGTCGATCGTCTTGGTGCTCAACACTTCGTAAGGGGCGTGCGGGCTGTAGATCATCTCCCATTCCGCGTCGTGGCGGATGATCGGCGTGCCGCGCAGCCGCTTGAGCATCCCCACCTGGATCTCCTTCGGGCCGAGCGCGACGAGTCGATCGAAGCCCGTGGCAAATTGCTCGATCGATTCCCCCGGCAGGCCGACGATCAAATCGGCGTGAACATGCACCAGCGTTTCATCGCGGAGCCAGCGGAGATTCTCTTCGGTCTTGGTATTATTTTGCTTACGGCTGATGCGTGCTTGCACCTCGGGATCGAACGTCTGAATGCCGACTTCGAACTGGAGCGAACCTGCCGGGAAACGGGCAATCAGCTCGCGGAGGCCATCCGGCAGGCGATCGGGAATCATCTCGAAGTGAACGAAGAGCCCCGGGTGCATGCGGTCGAGGAAGAACTGCAAGATCGTCCGGCCGATTGTCGTGTTCAAGTTGAACGTGCGATCGACAAACTTGAATTGCCGCACACCGCGCTGATGAAGCGAATCGAGAGCGGCGAGGAATCGATCGAGTGAGGCGTTGCGAACGGGAATATCGAGCGATGAAAGGCAGAACTCGCAGGTGAACGGGCAGCCGCGCGAGGCCTCGACATAGATGACGCGATGGGCGACGTCCTGATCGTCGTAGAGGTCGTAGGGCAACTGCAGGTCTTCGAAATGGGGCGGCGATGCGGCGATGATGTTTTGCAAGGGCCGTTCGCCGCGGAGCAACCGGTTGCAGAGTTTCGGAAATTCCAGGTCCGCCTCGCCGGTGATCGTGAAGTCGGCCCGGCGGACGATCTCCTGCTGATCGCTTTCGTAACTAACTTCCGGTCCGCCGAGAATGATCGTCAATCGAGGGGCGGCTCGTTTCAAAATGCCGACCAGTTCCGTCATCGGGCCGACATTCCAGATATAGACACCGAGACCGAGCAGCCGCGGCTGGCGGGCGAGAATGGCCTCGGCCACGTCGATCGGCCGTTGAGAGATGTCGAACTCGGCAATGGCGGCCCGCGAACGCAGATCCCCCATGTTCGCCAGCAAATAGCGTAACCCGAACGCGGCATGCGCGTAGCGAGCGTTGAGCGTACTGAGCAGAATCTCGGTCATTGTGTCATTATGGCAGATTCGAATCGGAAGGATACGGATGCCCAAGCGTCATTCCCTGGCAATTCGATACTTGCCTCGTTTTCACTGGTGCGATGGCGACTTCGGGTTTATGATAAATTCTTCCTTCAACTGCTGACGCCGAACCGTGCCATGACCTCCGCGACTTACTGCAAACGCCTGATCATGACGTTGGACCTGGAATGGATCGACCCTCCCTTTGCACTCCCCATCGGATTCACTTGGCTGCCGTGGACGGACGCCCGGCTCAAGGCGCACGCGGCCGTGCAGTGGCAGAGTTTCCGCGATGAGTTCGACTCGCGCATCTTCCCGAACTTCTCCCGCCGCGATGGCTGCCTTCGCATGATGGAAGCCATTCGTGACCAGCCGGACTTTTTGCCCGCGGCGACTTGGTTGATCACGCGTGCTGAAGGTGATTGCGGATCGATCCAGTGCCGGACCGAGGATCAAGGCCGCGGCATGATCCATAATGTGGCGATCGTGCCAGAGTATCGCCGCCAGGGGCTCGGGCGAGCCCTGATGCTCAGGGCATTGCATGGAATGAAGGCTGCTAAGGTTCGCCAGGCTCGACTCGAAGTGACCGCCCGCAATCGCCCGGCCCTACACCTCTATCATCAGCTCGGCTTCCGCATCCAGAAATCGTGCTTCCGCGAACTGGTCCCCATCGAAGAACCAAGTTACGTCATCTGAACGTTTACTTTTTCAACGATCCATCCGGTATCTCAAAAACTCCGGCATACGGAATGTGCAACATTTCGAGAAAGTTCGCCGCGTGGGCGCCGCCCTCGAGCAAGCATGCGCCAGTCCCGGCGGCCACGGCTGCCGCGATGGCTGAACCGCGTGTTTCTTCTCCCGAAAGGGTGAGGCGTTCAAACGTGAAGACGTTCGGCTTCAGGAAAAGGTCGGCCACAAGCCCCGATCCGACAGCGGAATCTGACGGCCGCTTGCGCGACGCTGTCAACGCGCCAACACCCACGACGGTGCGGGCATCAGCCGGGACGGCCACGCCGTCCAGGATCGATTCATAATCGCTGAAAACAATTCGCCCCTTGGCCCGTGTCGGCAGATCAAGGACTTCAACGAAAACGCGCAAGCGCAAGTCCCAGCGAATCTCCTGATCGCGGAATCCATAAGCCCCGCCCGGTCGCACGCCAAGCGGATGCTTCCCTTCCACCCGAAGTGCGTAACGCCCGCCGGCTGGCAGCGTCAAATCGATGGCCTGTTCGTAAATGCCGTAGTCGGCCTCGTAGTGCAGCCGATCGGGCAACCCTTCCGATCGGGCCATTTCCTCCAATTCGTCGGTCGCCAGGTTGGCGGCGTCGGGGTCACGCTGGTGGAGTAGTCGCAGGTTCAATGGAGCGATCGGCTCGCGATACTCGACCTCGGAGATGCCGGGATCGTGCGGTTCACGCCATTGCACCGTGACACGGATCCGGGCGTCTTTCGGCAAGTCGGGCTCGTCTCGTTGCTCGGGATTGCGAAAGGCGAGGAAATTCAACTCCGTCGACCAGCGACCGGCTCGGGGCTTTTCATCGGGTTGCAGAAACTCCATGATCCCGTTCGCGTCCGCATCGCGGAACGAGCCGACCCACGCCTGACCACGGGTGTCGCCGCCAGGTTGGAACCAGAGCGTTGGTTGGCGGAGCTTCGAGCCGTTCAAAACCACGTTCGGCCGGGCGACGCTCATCTTGTCATCCAGAAAACGGCTGATCAAGCTGTTGGCGTCGAACGGTTGACCGGAGCTCCAGCCGATCGTGTTCAAGATCACCTTCGCGCCGCGCAACTTCTGCAGATCGGTTTCGAGTAACAACAAGCGGTCGGCCCGGGCACTCAACAGCTTCTCGCGGGCTTCAATATCAAGGACGGCTGCCTTGGCGGCACGACGGCGGTCCCGAGATATGTCATCGTCGTCGAAGTTGTCGAACGCCTTGCGGTATTCATCCAGGGCACGGAGTCGCTCCGCGCGCAAGTTGCCTCCATCGATCTCAATTTCCTCGCGGCGGATGCGGAAGCTCTCAGGTTGGGTGAAGTCACCCAGCATGTATCGATACACGGCTATCAATTCGTAGGGGGCATCCGGGGCGATCCGTACCAGCACGATCTCCGCGTTCGGCGCCGCGACACGGACTGCCAGCGCACAGAGCGTTCCCTGACCGACGTTGCCGGGCGCCACGAGGCTCGGCTCCGGTTCGATGGCACTATTGCGTTCGGCCGTCAGGTCGACATAGTGGGTATCGCGTGGCAATTCCTTGCCGACATGTTTGCGCCAACCGGTGAAGTCGGTATCGATAACCGCAACCCGAATCCCCGTGCCGCGAGAACCCTGCGCGTGATAACGATCGAGCCGGGTCGCTTTTAGAATCTCGACATTCGCAGCGGCCAGTGCGAGGTCTTTATTTTCATGGGAAACCTTTTCCTTTGGCTCATCCTTCTTGGGTTCCTCTTTGGCCGGCGCCGGGACCGCGAACGATCCGACGCGCGGCAGCCGAATCGACAGAACAAATGGTAGACGGGCAATCCCGGTGATTTGCTCGCCGACCGGAACGGCAACCGTGACGATGTTCCCGAGACGCCCTTCAATGATGCTCGTCGGGTTGGCGAAACGGATGCCCTCGCGCCAGGCGTTTTCGATCTCGCTCGGCGTGTAATTCATGACCACCTCTACCCGGAGAGGGAGGCCGCCGCGCCCTTCATCCTTCAAAGCCCGACGCAACTCAGGTGTTAATTTCACGAGAAAGGCCTGATCGGCAGGCGTCTCCGGCAAGGGGGCCTGGCCCATTACGGGCGCGGGGGCGCCTTCTTCGGGCAACACTTCGATCCAGCGGATCGCCAGGTGCGAGCGGAGCGGATCGGGCACGTCGTCTTCGTTCGATAGCGGCAGGAACCAGCCTGCAGGTTGGCCGCGCAGATCTTTTAACAAGGTCGGCACGCGAATCCAGGGGATCGTACCGCGCAAACGGGTATAACCACGATGGTCATAACCCACGGCCTCCACGAAGCCGAGACCCGTCAGCACGTTTTTGATTTGGTTCGAGAAGAGTTGCTGGCGAGCAAGCGGGAAGCCACTCGTAAGATCGAGCAGCACCTTAACGCGTTCTTTTTCATCAGCGGGAATCTTCCAGGTGGCGGGGGCGACGAGGATCGTCTGAATCCGTGGCTCGTCCAAAAGCTGGCGTGCCTTATCAGAAGGGATCGTGCCGATCATCCGCTCCGCGGCCGGGTTGAACATGGCCAGGTCGGCCTGGGGATCCTCTTTCTCGACAAAGCCGAGCTTGTTAACAAACTTTTCCATCTCCACGAACTGGGCGATGCGCTCAGTCTTCCCGGCCTTGATGCGATAGCGGAACTCGGTCTGGTAGCTATCGGGCGGCTTGGGGAATTTCACCTGGGCGGCGGCCGAGCCCGTCAGAAGGAGTGCGATCAGCAAGGACGAATAGATGCGGACGGACGGGACCATAACCAATCCTCGACGCGTTCAATGTGCTTCGCTTCAATATAGCAGGGCCTGAGAACTCGCGGGGGTTTCTTGAACGCGAGTGCGGCTGAATTCCTCAATGAACCCGTACGCGCTCGCGGAGTGAACGATCATGCCCACCGCAACGATTCAACCGGCCGGCGCGATTTGAGCTTGCGGGCCGATTGCAGCGTGCGATAATCATCCCGAATCATCCGTCTTCAAAAAGGGGGCCAGGATGGCCTTTGCGAATCAGGTCGTCATCATCACCGGGGCATCCAGCGGCATCGGCTGGGCCCTCGCCAAGGAATTTAGCAGGCAGGGGGCGAAGGTCGGTCTACTTGCCCGGCGGGCGGACAAGCTCCAGCATCTCGTCGACGAGATTCGCACGGCTGGCGGCATTGCCGAGTCCGCTGTCGCGGATGTGACGCAGCGTCAATCGCTCCGCGACGCAATCCACGCTCTCGAAGCCAAGCTGGGCCCGTGCGACGTGATGATCGCCAACGCCGGCGTCGGCTCGACGAACACGCTCGACGATCTCAACATCTCTGGCGCGGAGGTCGTGATCAACGTCAATCTCCTCGGTGTGCTCTACGCGATCGAAGCGGTGTTGCCGGGAATGCGTACCCGCAAGCGAGGACACATCGCCGCCCTGTCGAGTCTCGCATCCTACAAAGGCCTACCCAGCGCCGCCGCCTACAGTGCCAGCAAGGCTGCCGTCAACGCGTATATGGAGAGCCTGCGCATCCAGCACTACGGAATCGGCGTTCATTTCACGACGATCTGCCCCGGCTTCATCCGCACGCCGATGATCGTGGAGAACAAGGGCATGTTCCTGATCCTGGAAGCCGACGTGGCCGCCCGGAAGATGATCCGCGCCATTGAACGGCGCAAGAAAGTCTTCGACTTTCCCTGGATCACCTCGCGCCTGACGAAGTTGAGTTACTGGATGCCCGACTGGTTCCTACGCCGGGTCATGCCGGAGCAGGTAGGCGGGGCGGAAGGGAAGTGAGTTTCTCTCAAGCCGCATAACCCGCGTAACCGATACAAGCTGAACGGATCGTCTCGGCTTATGGAGGTTGCGAAATGCGGCTCGCCCCTGCTCGAATGCGGCCGGCGGCGCGGGTAACGGGGATACGTTCGTGGGATGGCGTGGTACTCCATCTCGGCAATGTGCCCGTCGATTCGTGCTGGCAGCGGGCTCAGCAACTGGCCTGGGGACTCGCGTTTCATGGCAGTGTCCTCTACGTCAATCCAAATCGATCGTTTCTGAAGGGCTGGTTGAATCCGCCCCTCGTGGTTGAATCACCGCCGAGCACCCATCACAATTTTCGTTGGTTCAATCCACCGGCGGGATTACCCCTGGCACGCACCGTAGCACGTTTTCGAGAATGGAACATGCGGCGGAACTTAGCCCGCTTGACCGAGCATCTTCATGAAAGCCGATTGGGACCGATTCAAGCGGTGATCGCCTCCTTTCCCGATCAATGGGAGATGATCCGTCAATTGCCCGCTTCCGTCCCTGTCATCTACGATGTGATGGACGACCACACACTTTTCTTGAAGCCGCATCAGCGCCCCGCCTACCAATCCATGCATGAACGCCTGCTTGATCGCGCCCAGCATGTGCTGACGACGTCGCGTCGATTGCATGAAGCCCATGCCCATCTTGGCCCCAAACTTCAGCATCTGGGCAACGGCGTTCGCACAAGCTTTGTCCTCCGCTGTGCCATGGCGCCCCGGGCTCGTGAGCGAACGGCGCCAACCTTTGGCTATGTGGGGATGATCTCCAAATGGTTCGATGTCGCGGCCGTGCGGGCGTTAGCCGAGGCGTTTCCCAAAAGCCGGGTCGTGCTCGTCGGGCCGTGCGATCGTTGGTTGCCGCGGCTTCCAGGCAACATTCACATTCTTCCCGCGGTTCGTCAGGAGGAGCTTCCGGCGATCCTGCGGTCGTTCGACATCGGCCTGATCCCCTTTGTGCCCAGCCCTACTATTGATGCCGTCGACCCGGTGAAGCTCTACGAGTATCAGGCGGCCGGCCTGCCGGTGCTCGCCTCCGCATTCGCGGAAATGAAAGCCCATCGGGGACGCGTGACGATCTATCGCGATCCGGCCGAGGCCGTTTCGCAAGCCCGAAGAATGCTTGCCGAGCCGGAATCGCCTGACTGTGTTCACGAACGCCAAGCGTTCGCCATGCGGAATTCGTGGGAAGAAAAGGCGGCCGTGCTGGCGAAGTTGATCACCAATCGCGACTCAAGAGATTAGCCAGTTCAGCGGACATCTTGGCCGCGCCGATTCGATTGAGATGACCCCAATCATAATAGTCTTCGGGGTCGAGAAATGGCGGATCGTTCCAGTCGAGCACATGAAACCCAAGTTCAACCCCCAACCGCACGATCGCTTCGCGGTACGCTTCGAAGATTGGGTGCGGCCGGCCATACACTCTCATCTCCAGATGTGGCGGCACGATCACAAGTAACCGAAAACCACGATCGCGAGCCAGGGTGGCGAGATCTCGAACGACGTCCAACCGGGCCGCATCAGGTATCGGGGCATCGTCCGCCAGCGTGCCGGCCCGTGCATATTCGCGATGGTCACGCTGTTCCGATGCGTCATAGCGTGATCGTTCAAGCAGCTTCGCGGGTTTCGTCGGCCCGCTCCCTTCCAGCGGCAAGAAGCCGCGATCCTTCGGCAAGCTCACGGCATCCCGCTTCCAGAATTGCCAGTTCGCGCGGAGGGAGCCCAGATTCGAGACCGCGAGCCGAGTCCACGCCCACCGATCGGTGTCACGCTCCCGGCAGATGGGACTGTCGAGAATCTGATCTTCCGACTTCCGAGTCGACTGGTTCTCGAAGAAGGCGTTCGGCGCGAACGAGAGGATCACTAACCGGGGTGGGGCATGCGGAAATTTCAGAAGCGGAAGCGTCGAAAGCTTAAACGCTCGTGGGAAGTTGCCGGGATAAGCGAGATTGTAGACACGCATATTCGCAGGAAGTGCTGCTTCAATCGCTAGCGGATCGAAATCGCGAGCGCCCGTTGAATCGCCGACGATGACGATCTCAGGTGCCTGATCCCCAAGCGTCAGAAGCCGATAGGGTTCGAACTTCGCCTTGGCATCATCGGCCCAGTATCCGCCCCGCGGCATCAACAACATCGTTCGACGTGCCGTCCACTCCGCAAAACCAATCGTAAATGTGGCGGAGAGCAGAATCCAGATGACGCGTCGTTTTAGACGGTATCGATTCATCGATTCGCCTTGGGAATGATCTGTTCGAGCGCCGTCCTCGCCCGGGCATCCCATGAATTGTCAGCCCCGACCTGACGGACCTGGGCACGGAATTCAGCCGAGCGCGAGTCGTGGAGGGCAGGATCGAGATGTGCGATGAACTCGTCGGCCGTGCGGGCGATGCGCACTTGCGGGTGCGCCTGGCACTCGGGCATCGGCGTGGTGATGACCGGCTTGCCGGCCGCCAGATACTCGTAAAGCTTCAGCGGAGACGTCGCCAGGGTGATGTCGTTGATCACAAACGGGATCATGGTGACATCCATCATCTTCAGATATTGAGGCAGCGACGGATACGGCCGAGGCCCGAGCCAACGGACATTTGGTTGACTCATGATCGATTGGCCATGAATGCTGCGATCATAGTCGGGACCGATAAGGAGAAAGCGCCAGTCGGGTCGTCGCTGGGCCACGGCATGCAGCAAATTGTAGTCGAACCAGGACGCCAGCGCCCCATAGTAGCCGATCACCGGGCCGGGCCGATCGAGCCAATCTTGAATCGTCAGATCGTCCGGTACGGCAACATCGTCATCGGCGAAGCGGTCGAACTCCACGGCATTCGGCAGGTATAAGGCATCGGGCCGGGTGCGAGTTGCCGTGTCGTGCAGACAGCGGGCGACACAAGTCACCATCGTCGCCTCGCGCAGGGCACGGACGTGCGCCCGCTTCAGCATCGTCTGATCGTACGGGAAAACGCTCAAGTCATCGATCCAGTCATACACCGTCTCGGCGTCGGCGGCGTAGTCCAGTTTCTGCGTAAAGTTGTATGTGAAGGTCCACAGGATCGACTCGCGCAGTTCACGCAGACGGGCCACGCTCCCCTTGAACAAATAGAGATTCGGTTCGATCTCATGCACGCCTTCAAGAGGCTCGGACGTTCCGTTGCAGTTGTAGAACGTTGGATGACCCAACCGAGCGAACGCGCGGGCCAGATGTTGTGGCCGTTGGAATAGCGTCATCGACCAAGGGACCGACGGCAGAAAGATGATCGGCCGTTTCGATCCGTCCAGCCGTTTCAACCACTGGTTCCATTCAGGATCCCGCTGGTTCATTGATGTGCGTTGTCGCGGCAGCAAGTTGGTGACGAGCCGGTAGAGCTTTCGCACCAGAGCGAATCGCCAGGTGCCGCGGGGCAGAAACGCTTGCTTGCAATCCGCGAGCAAGACGGCCATGCGCCAGGCACGCGTGGTCGTCGTGGCATGATAGCGCCATTCCGCCATGTTCAACCGGTCAGCCAGATCGCGCCGGTTCCGTTCCGACGCGGCCAGCGCGTTCGAAAGATCCTCGACGCGGTATTGGAGCGACTCGATCGTCTCGGCCATTTTATCAGTGCGCAGCATCATCCTAGCTACCCGTAATCGCGGTTATTCTGGCGAGGGGGATACCCGAATGGCATCGGGGAGGCAAGATGAAATAAATTCGAATGGCGAAATCCGAAATACGAAACAAAATCGAATCAGCGGGAAGAAGAAAAACACAAAAAAAGAAGATCTCCGAGTTCGAGTCTACTTTCTCTCCTTTCGTATTTTGCTTCTCTTCAAACTTGTTTCGTATTTCGTATTTCGAATTTAGTCGCCACCAGGTTGGTAGATTTGATCAAACAGCCCGCCGTCGGCGAAGAACCGCTTCTGCGCGGCATCCCAGCCGCCGGCATCAATGTAGTCGATGCCGAATGTCTTGATGGATTTGAAGCGTTCCTTGTGTTTCTCAGCCACGGCCGGGTTCGTCGGGCGGAAGCCGTTCTCGGCGATGATCTCCTGGGCCTTCTCCGAGTGGAGATATTCAAGGTAGTCCTTGGCGACATCGCGGGTTCCCTTGCGATCGACATTCACATCGACGATGGCCACATGCGGCTCGGCCTTGAAGCTCCATTCCGGGTAGATGATCTCGAGTTCGTCGGGCAGTTCCTGTTTTTCGAGCCAGGCTTCGTTCTCCCAGGTCACATGCACGTCGCCGATCATTCGCCGGGCGAAGGTGATTGTTGATCCGCGAGCGCCGGAATCGAGCACGGGGCAATTCTTGTACATCTTGGTGACGAACTCCCGCGCTGCCTCTTCCGCCTTCGCTCGCTCTTCGGCTGTCGATTTCTCGCTGATGTTGTGTTCCTTCAGCACGGCCCCCCACGCGGCCAGCAGGTTCAGCTTGGCCCCCCCGCTCGTCTTCGGGTTCGGACCGATGACTTTCACGCCATCTTTCACAAGGTCGGGCCAATCCTTAATCCCCTTCGGGTTCCCCTTGCGGACGACAAAGACGATCGTCGAGAAGTAAGGCAGCGACCCTTTTTCGATCTGCTTCTCCCAGTCCTTGGCGATCAGCCCGCGCTTGGCCAACTGGTTCGTGTCGGACCAGAGAGCTAGGGAAACGACATCGGCCGGGATGCCGTCGATCACCGATCGGGCTTGGCTCCCCGATCCGCCGTGCGATTGCCGTACTTTGACCGTGACGCCGTTCTTCTGATAGTCCTTGATAAACTCTTGATTCAACTTGCGATAAAGCTCGCGCGTCGGGTCGTAGGAAACGTTCAGAATCTCGACCGTGGGACCGGAAGGCCCGCAACCCGTCAGGGCGAGCGCCAGCAATCCAGCGATCCCAAGTAGTCGAGCCATGATACTCGTCTCCCAGTCATTTCTTCTGGCTGAAAGGGATACACCCCTCGCCAGAAGAATCGAACCGTTCCAGAAGAATCGAACCATTCCAGAAGAATCGAACCATTCCAGAAGAATCGAACCGTTCCAGAAGAATCGAACCATTCCAGAATAATCCCCGATCAGTCTATGCAGCAAGATGTTACGTCAAATGGACAGGCCTCCCGGCCTGTCCATTTCGATTTAACAATAAGACATTATGTTTATCGAGATAGTATTTATATATCTCCAATCGAACTGATCAAGACGCACCACCGGATCCCGTGAGGCCCCGCAGCGAAAGTGCGCGCCGCGGAATCACGGCACCCACGATGGCCTAACCGTAAAGTTGGCTCGGGAGTTGCTGCCTTTCTGACGGGACCCATGGTACGCAGCATTTGCGGACAAAGGACCCAACGGAGAATTCATCATGTTTCGACTCCTGACCTTGGCGGTTTCAACCGTCGCCCTCTCCTTCGCCGCGCCGGCTGCAGCGGCCGATCATGCGCACGCCGAGCATTTCATGAAATGCGCCAAAGTGTGCGCCGATTGTCAGCTCCATTGCGACTCCTGCTTCACACACTGCCTGATGATGGTTGCCGAAGGTAGGAAGGAACATGCCAAGTCCGCGCAGTTATGTGCCGATTGCGCCGAATGCTGTAAAACGTGTGCGACCCTTTGCGCCCGTTCCAGTCCCCTCTCCGGCCCCATGTTGGAATGCTGCGCGAAGTGCTGCGACGAATGTGCCACGGCCTGCGAGAAAACTCCGGATGACAAGCACATGGCCGCATGCGCCAAGACGTGCCGGGACTGCGCAAAGGATTGCCGCGAAATGCTCAAACACCTCGGCAAGTAATCACCGCGAGCGGCGGCCGGGTAAGAAATCGGCATTCATTTCTATTATTAGCCATTTTCCTACCCCGGCCGGTTCCGAGTGAGTTGGACATACTGTCACTTACGACACCGCCGAACCGGGCAAGGGCGTCCTCGAACCGGGGACCGCCGGCGTCGACAAGCACTTCATGTGGGCTCGCGTCATGTTAATGCTCGGCATCAGCTTCGCGGTCTTCGCCATCGTCATTCCGGTTCTCAAATTGATTTGAAGTTGATAAGACTTTCTCCGGAACGAATTCAATTGGAGTGAGTATGGAGAAACGCGTGCCCATGGTGGATGCCGGCCAAATACCGAGATCGTCGGCCGAACGAGATTCCGCCGGAACACCAGGGACGCCGCGAGTCAGCGCGTTTCAGCGAATTGCCTGCGGCGTTTGTTTCGCGTCGGCACTCCTCTATTTCGCGGGTTGCCTGTACGCGCGGAACCGAGCCAACTGGCCGATCGCGCGCTACTGCATGTATTGCCACAAGGCGGAAAATTTACCCACCGAACGCAACGCGCTCTTCGGCTTGCGCGTCGATGATGACGGTAACTTGGTGGAAGAGAATCTTCTAACTCGCGACCGATTCCGGCGTTGCTTCTGGCCCGTTCGTTATCGACCGGAGGATGTGATCGAACTGCTGACTGAGCGAAGTGACAATAAGCCGCCCTCCGGAACGGCCGAGGAGCGGCTTGCAGCCCTATTGAACTGGTACGAACGCCGTCGCGAAGCCGGTCGGCACGATGGGCCGAGGTACTTGGGCATTCGCCTCTACGTGGTGGAAGTCGATAAGAGCCTGGACGTGGAAGCTCACGAAAACCCGCGGCGAATCAGGCTTTTGGCCGAACATCGGGTCGGGACTTCCGAAGCCGCGGACGGAGGGCGATCGCATGAGCCTCGCTAAGGTTTTCCCGCGCGGCTTGCTCCGCGGTTACACGGATTACTTTTTTGCCGTCGAGCAACCCGTCAACCTCGCCATCGGGCGAATCGTCTTGTTCGGCTACGCGTTCATCTATTTTTCGCTCATCATGCCGGTCGATTTCACTGCGCTCTGTGAGATCCCGGATCTTTTCTTGCAGATACCGGGGCTAACACGCTTCCTGGGTTTTGGCGTCGCCGCGAAAGCGAACGTGGCAGTTATTCAGTTTGTCTGGATGGCCACGAGCATCGGCGCCTGTTTGGGATTGTTGACGCGCATCAACATGATCGTGGCGACCATTCTGTTTGGCTACCTGGTGGCTCTCACGAACGCTTACGGGCATCCGCGAATTGGCCACCCCCTGCTGTTTTTCGCCATGGTCATCATCTGCACGGCGCCCTGCGGGCAAGTGCTCTCGCTCGATTCGCTCTTCTTTCGCCACCGTGGCGTTCGCGCATCGCAGCCACCCCTCGTCTGGCAGCGGAAAATCATTTTTCTTCTGCCCATCCTCGTCATCTGGGGCGCGGGGCTCGAAAAACTGCGAACCTCTGGGCTCTCCTGGGGGTGGTCGAACACGCTCAAACTTTTGATTCACAGCGGCCGGTATCAGTTTGCCCTGACCGATTTTCAGCTTGCGACGAGTCGATTCGCTGCCGATTACTTGCCGATGCGCTTCGCCGCCGCCTCGGGCTTGGCGCTGGAACTCACTGCTCCGCTTGCTCTCTTCAAAACACGACTGCGCACTCCGATGATCTCCGCCCTATTCGGATTCATCATCGTCATCTGGTGGACCGTCGCGGAGCCCATGTTCGAGTTCATGACGCTACTCACCTTCGGCATCGATTGGCACGCCCTGGGGATGCGCGGCCGGCAGTTGGTGAGTCGCCGGACCGAAGGAAGCGATTGATCCCCGCGGTTCGCAAAGCCTCACCACGGGGCCTATATCTGCTTCACCCGTGCCGAGAGAGTCGACGCCCGCGAGCGGCTCAATGTCAGCGCTTGTGCCGCGTGACGGGCACGTGTAGAATTGCCCTGGGCAAGAGGGACCCATCCATGGGGCGTGTGACGGTTGCCGCGTTAGTAGAAAGCGTCGAAGATCTCTATCGCGTTCGCCGGGGCGAACTGACGGACGCTCAGGTGCGTCGCATTGAGGTGACCGACGCGCTGGTCGATACGGGAGCGACGTCGCTTTCATTGCCGCAGCGGATGATTGCCGAGTTGGGGCTGTTGCCGATCCAAACACGTCGCTTGCTCACCACGGCTGGCGTTCGCGATGTGGCGACCTATGGCGCGGTTCGGCTGGCAGTGGATGGGCGGGATTGTGTGTGCGACGTCACCGAGGTAGCCAACGAGTGCCCAGTGCTGCTCGGGCAAGTGCCGCTCGAATGAATGGACTTTGTGGTCGATCCGGGCGGGCGGCGGCTGATCGGAAACCCCGCCCATGGCGGCGTGCACATGTTGGAATTGCTATGAGCACAAATTCTAGTAGGAACGAGTTAAATCTCCCTACCCGACGCGAAGCGCTTTTCCACGGCCTCTCAGGCCTGGGCGGCGTCGCATTTCTGGATCTGTTCGCGCGCGAGCAGGCGCACGCCAATCCGTTTGCCATCGCGCCGAAGGTCAAGCGTGTCGTGCAGATTTTTTGCCCCGGCGGTGTCAGTCACGTCGATACCTTCGACTACAAACCGGAACTGGCCAGGCTTCATGGTCAAGAGATGACGGGCAAGGGGAAGGTCGATACCTTCTTCGCCCAGCCCGGCAAGTTGATGAAGAGCCCGTTCGCGTTCAAGCAGCATGGCGCGTGCGGCCGTTGGGTCAGTTCGCTGTTCCCGAATCTTGCCCAGTGCGTCGATGACCTGACCTTCATTCACTCGATGACGGCCAAGAGTTCGAACCACACGCCGGCCGGGTTTCAGATGAACTCCGGCTTCATCATGAACGGCTATCCCTCGATGGGGTCCTGGATCTCCTACGGTCTGGGCACGGAGAACGAAAATCTACCCGCATTCGTGGTCTTCCCCGACCCGCGCGGCCTACCCGCCGGCGGGGCCATCAACTGGTCGAACGGCTTTCTTCCCGCGACGCATCAGGGCGTCGCCTTCCGGTCGAGCGGCGATCCGATCCGCGATCTGGCGACACCCCCGAATGTCTCGCCGGCCGAGCGTCAGGCCGCGACCCAGTTACTCGACCAGATGAATCGCGATGACCTGACGGCCAACCCGGGCGACTCAACATTGTCCGCCCGGTTGCGCTCCTACGAGTTGGCGGCGCGCATGCAGTTGACAGTTCCCGACGTCATCAACCTTGATGGCGAGACGAAGGCAACGCACAAACTCTACGGCCTGGATCAGCCGCGGAGCGAAGGCTTCGGCCGTAACTGCCTGTTGGCAAGACGGCTTCTCGAACGCGGCGTGCGTTTCGTGCAACTCTGGAACGGCGGGGCCTTCGGCTCGCCGCGCATCAACTGGGACGCGCACGAGGACATCGTCGACAATCACACAACCCAGGCCCTGACACTCGACCGCCCGGCTGCGGGACTGCTCATCGACCTGAAACAACGCGGCATGCTCGACGACACGCTCTTCCTCTGGACGACCGAGTTCGGCCGTACCCCGTTCACGCAGGGCGTCGGCAAACCGGGCCGCGATCACCACCAGCACGCCTTCACCATCTTCATGGCCGGCGGCGGCCTGAAACCCGGATTCGCTTACGGTTCATCCGATGAAGTCGGTTACAAGTTCGGCGAGAACCAAGTTTCGATCTATGATCTGCACGCCACCATGCTCCACCTGCTCGGCATCGAGCACACGAAGCTGACGTATTATCATAACGGCATCCGCCGCCGGTTGACCGATGTGCATGGCGAAGTGATTGAGGGGATTCTGGCGTAATGATGCTACTGAGTGGCGTAGCCGTGTTCGCCAGAACACGGGGTGCTGAGTGGCGTAGCCGTGTTCGCCAGAACACGGGGTGCTGAGTGGCGTAGCCGTGTTCGCCAGAAC
>Ga0105047_10009670_pt1 | contig 15847 bp, 16 predicted proteins | sample MAT04_FD_78384 | JGI IMG/M metagenome (GOLD analysis project Ga0105047, IMG submission 78384) | Freshwater microbial communities from Lake Fryxell liftoff mats and glacier meltwater in Antarctica - MAT-04 (megahit assembly) | ecosystem: Environmental > Aquatic > Freshwater > Ice > Liftoff... | reverse complement strand
TCCGGCCGCTAGGATACCGCGCATGTCACTGCCTTGACGGTGCAGAAATACCCGCGATCCACTCGGCACGTCCTTTCGATTGCCAACGCTCCAGTTCTCGGCCGTTGTTTGGCCAGATGTCGTGGTCGAAATAATGTGCGACAAATCCGCAGGTCGGCCTTGCGCCGGATTCCAGGTCAATAGGAAAGTCCGCATCAAAGCCTCCAAAGAATCAGGGTGATTCGAACATTCCTCATTTCCAAACTCCGAGTTTGGGAACGAGTTAGATGATGCAGAAAACGACAAAAAAAACCAGCCATCCCCAAGGACGGCTGGTTTCAATAATTGCCAACTCAATTCCAATTCCTACTCCAACAACAACGTCGGCTCCCAACCCACGCGTTCTGCATTCGCTCGCAGTTTCTCAAGCGCACGGTTCTGAATCTGGCGGACGCGTTCTTTGCTGATCCGGAGCAGATGACCGATTTGACGAAGGCTGTGGGTTCCATTACCCGTCAGCCCAAATCGCAGATCCAAAACCTTCTTCTCACGGGGCCGAAGGTTGTCCATGAGGAACTTGAGCGCTTCTTGGCGCTCGTTGTTTTCCTGCATGGTTAGCGTTTGCGTATCCGGCATCGCTTCGGTGAGCTTGAAATCGCTGTCGTCGTCGAGAACTGCGTTGAGGCTGACCGGGGTGCGGGTGGCCGTTTGCAGGTGGTTCAGGTGCTCGAGGCTCGAACCGGTGCGGGCGGCGAGTTCTTGCGGGCTCGGCAAGTGCTTGCCGCCGTGGGCCAGGGCTTCGCTCTCTTGTTGAAGGAGGCCGAGTTCCTGTAGGTGGTGCGGGCTCAGACTCACGAGGTGGCTTTGACGCGCCACGGCAATCTGGAGGGTTTGGCGAATCCACCACGTGGCGTAGGTCGCCAGACGGGTGCCGTGCGACACGTCGAAGCGGTCGATCGCCTGCATGAGCCCGCAGACAGCTTCTTGCAGAAGGTCGGAGTAGCTCAGGCTGTGGTGGCGGAACCGTTTGGCGACGTGGGCGGCAAGGCGGATGTTCGCAGAGGCCAGGCGATGCTTGAAGTGGACGTAGCGGTCGTGAAGTTTCCGCACGGCCATCACTTCGCGGGCTTCTTCCAGGCAGTTATCGCGAATGAACTGCGCCATCGGCCACGGTTCGAGCGGCGGCTTGTTTTCCCGAAGGTTCGGGAAGTGGCGGATCAGCACGCGCACCAAGTCAGTCTTGCAATCCCAGAAACTGGTGAGTAACTCGCGTTCTTCTTCGGGGGTCAACAGATCCGAGGAGAACGTGGTCATCGGGGCGTCGGCAACTTTGGCTGACGGAACTTGTCGCTTACGCCTCGCGGTCTTCATGGTAGCCGATCCTTTATTTGAATTTCCAAAACCTTACCCCGGAGCGCAAAGCCCGCGCGGGGTGACCGGACCCATCCGGTCAACGACGTCAACAACAGTCGGAAACCGTATATCGGTTCCCGGTTCGGTGCACGGCCAGAGCAACGCCCGAAGGCGAGGCGACTTTTTGCGGCGACGCGGCAAACGAAGAAGCCCGACCGTTCGAAATCCGCGATAGTCGCTAACCTCGATAAAACCAGGAGGGACCCTGGAGTCTACCAAGACGAAGCGGGCGGTCGAGTGGTCGGGCCGACGAACCGGCGGCCAATGTCGCAGTGAGAGCCCTGGCAAGAGACCTTGTCTGTTAAGCCCCTCGATTGTAAGCGGTTCTTCATACCGTATCAAGCAAGCGAAAGCTAATTCGGTCGATTTTTCCTCTAAAATATTTCCCATTTTGGAGAATTCCTGCAAACGAAACCTGGTTTTGCCTCTGCAATGGGTGTAATCCTCCTCCAAAAGCTCCACCTTTTCCATCTGCCATATCCCGAACAAATCATCCAACCTGAGATTTCTTCGGCACGGGGTCGAACCATAAGTTAAGATTTACACAAGGCACGGCCTACGAAACCCGCTACTTTAGTACTGGCTTGTCACGGTGGGGGATGGTGGGCTTGGACCCTCTAACACTCGATCCGCGCACCGGCACTCCGGCCCCGGGGGGCATCGCGGTTATGAATGCCACCCGCTACAAATGTTCCATTTTGGTCGTCGACGACGAACCGGCTATTCTTGCGCTCTTAGCCGGGCAACTCGGGTCGGAGTTCGAGGTCAGCACGGCTAACACGGCCGAGGCCGCCCGAACGAAACTCACCATTCAACCGTTCGACATCATTCTGACCGATCTCCAGTTGAAGGACTCGACCGGAACGCAACTGCTCGACTGGGTTCACCGGCACACGCCGCGAACGGCCCGTGTGCTACTCACCGGCACCGCCCGAATCGAAGACGCCGCGGACGCCATCAACAATAGCCGGGTTCACCGACTGGTGCTCAAACCCTGGCGCATCGAAGACCTACTCACGACGCTCCGTTCGGTCGCCCGGTCGCTTCTCCTCGAACGCAGCCACGAACAACTCCTTGATGAATACCGTCGTCTCAATCTTGAGCTCGAACACCGGGTTCAGGAACGCACGCGCGAACTGGAACACGCCCTGCATCAGCTCCAGATGAAGAATCAGATTCTCGAAAAGATGGCGCTGACGGATGCGCTGACCGGTTTGCCGAATCGCCGGGCCATTGAACTGATTGCTCGCAAGGAACTGCTTCGGCGAACGCGAACGCCGGCCCCGATTGCCTTCGGGCTCGTCGACGCGGACCGCTTCAAACAGATCAATTCGAAATACCTCCTGAGTGGTGGCGATCACGTTCTCACCTGGCTGGGCCATGCTCTGCAGGGCTCGATCCGGGCGACCGACGCCATCGGCCGGGTCGGCGGGGAAGAGTTCATGGTGGTCGCCCCCGCGACCGACCTGGCCGGGGCCGAGATCCTGGCCGAGCGATTGCGTTCGACGGTGGCCTCCGGCGAAACGATGTTCCACTCCACGACGATCCGCGTCACCGTGAGCGTCGGCTTCGGCGTGGCTCTGGCCGGGGTTCCAGTGGGTTATGAACAACTCCGCGAACTTGCCGCGGCGGCACTTGCCGAGGCCAAGGCGACAGGGCGGAACCGTTGCACGATTCGCGTTGTCAACTGAATGCCCTGGGTCGGCCCGCAAAACATTCGTGCAAATCACTTCGGCACCGCATACAATTCCTTGGCGCATCGGGCGCGTTTCGAACCTCATTTCCGGAGCGAACTGTGAGCCGTTTCTTAGCCGCTGCCGTGGTCGTGGTCGTCGTCGCCTTCAGTGCGACTGCCGAGGACAAGAAAGAGACCCCCGTTCTGAAAGGGAGTTGGTCGAAGTCGGTCGAGGGTGCCGAACTCACATTCAAATTCGCCGCGAAAGACAAGTTAATCGTCGTTGTGGAAGCCGATGGCAAAAAGTGCACGCTCACCTGCGAATCGAGCACGGACAAAGAGGGCAAAATCTCGGCCAAGGTGACCGAAGTCGACAAAAAGGACTTCCCAGACCCGCCCAAGGTGGGCTATAAGTTCGCGTTCAAATTCAAGATCGAGAAAGACACAGCCAAGCTCTCCGACTTCGAAGCCGACAACGCGGACCAGGTCAAGGCGATTGTCGAAGGGGAATACAAGATGAAGAAGGATGACTGAGGGGGGGCCGTTTTGCGGCGTTTCTTCGAAAGGCCGCTTACCGATTGCGTCAGTGCCGGTCATAGCAAGCGGCCGATGTCCGTGCTGGATGATCGCGGGCGGGTGCGGGAACTCGAACTCGGGTAGCCATCCGGTCACGGATCTAAGGAGACTCTTATGTAGCGAAGTCGCCAGACTTCCGGGGAGTGCCTCCGTTTCGTTTTGTCACCCTGTCTCCGTTGGGGAGAGGGGAGAAAGTCCCAAGGCAGAATTGAATTTGGTTTCACGGTGCCACCGTCCTGCGGGCACCTCATTCACTGCGGTACTCGCGATCAAATGCAAATAGATCGGTTCTTCGACATCCATTTCGGAATTGCTCACGAGCGGATTCGGCTGAGGAAGCACTTGCCCGATTTCGAGTAGTGTTTCCGCAACGTCGATCAGTGCGATGGTAAGAAGATGTTGAGCTTCCGCCATGTCGGCCCCGCAGGTGATCGCCGCCGGAAAGTCCAAGACTTGGGTGTGAACGCCTCCGTTGACGAATTTGTACCCGGCTTTGTATTGCAACATTGTGGGAATAACTCCTGCGACATTGACCATGTGGAAAACTTATCAAAGCAAGCGCTGACCCTGGGGTCAACTCACCCTATGTCAACAGACAAGAGCCCCCGAGGATCGTGACCATGCCCCGCCGCCGTTACGATGATGACGATTACGAAGATGACCGCCCTCGCGGGAAATCGGGTGCGTCGATCGGCCTCATTCTCGGGATCGTGTTCGGGGTGCTGTTCCTCGTCGCCGGACTCGCCGTCGGGTATTACTTCTTCGCCAAGAGCCTGTCGAAGCCGCCCGCCCCAGCCCCGGCTCCCGTGGTCACGAGCACACCGACGACGCCCGTTGCTCCCGTGACGCCGCCCGTCGAGAAGATCGATCAGGTCTGCTCGCTCTCGGGGCTCAAACGGGTCGATAAGAACACGACCACGCCCAAGATCGAAGTCTCCTATCTCTTCAACGACGACGCGGACAAGTTTGCCCGATACGTGCTCATCATCAAGACCGACCGCGGGAAGACGACCTCCAAGTATGCGTTTGGCTCGCCCGTCAAACTCGGCTCGAGCGAAACTCTGACGCTGGAAGCGGAATTCAACGGACAAACGCTTCGTAACGGCAAGATGGAAGTCTGGGTCGAGCGGACCGTTGGCACGAAAACCGAGCGGGTCTCGAATATCGCGTATCTCCTGTTTTGACGAGAATCCACCGCGCCGACGTCCCATTTCTAGCAGTCCGACGAAGTTGCGCGTTACAGTCGGCAAATCCGGCTCGTATTGACCCGCTTTTCCCGCCTTCTTAAAATTGGCAGTTGGATTGCACCCGCCCCGTGAGTTCCGAGGTTCTCCACCAATGTCCACGACGATTGTAGCCCGCCCCGGATTGGATCAGTCGATCTGGGATAAAGTGGGCGATCGCTTTAACTCGCTCGTGGAAGGCAGTATCGGGCTCGTCTCGCGCCTGTTCGGCTCCGCGAACGAGCGGGCCGTGAAGGCCACGGGTTACATTCGGCCGAAGGGCGCCGAAGCGCACACCGTGACTTCGGGATCGATCCTCGATCGGGTCAATTCGCTCGAAGAATCGATGAAAGCCCTGTCGGACGACGATCTCAAAGGGCTCACGGTCCAGTATCGCGAACGGCTCAAGGCCGGGGCGATGCTCGAGGATTTGTTGCCCGAAGCGTTCGCCGCGTGCCGCGAAGCGGGTCGTCGCAGTAAGGGAATGCGCCACTACGACGTGCAGATCGTGGGCGGGGCAATCCTCCACCAGGGAAACATTGCCGAGATGGTGACCGGGGAAGGGAAAACCCTCGTCGCCACACTCGCCGCCTATTTGAACGCCATTAGCGGTCAGGGCGTTCACGTCGTTACCGTCAACGATTACCTGGCCCGACGGGACTGCGAGTGGATGCTGCCGATTTACAACGCCCTCGGCGTGAGTGCGGCCTACATTCAAAGCGATATGGATGCCGACGTCCGTCGCCGGGCTTACGAATCGGACATCACCTACGGCACCAATAGCGAGTTCGGCTTCGACTACCTCCGCGATAACATGAAGCCTGCCCGGCACGACGACCCGGGGTATCACCCGTTTTACCGCCAGGCGCAGCGAACGCCGCTCAACTACGCGATCATCGACGAAGTCGACAACATTCTCATCGACGAAGCGCGAACGCCACTGATTATCTCGGGTCCTGCATTCACCGATGTCCGGAACTACGAGAAGGCGGACGAAATCTCCCGCAAACTCACGGAGATGGAACGCAAAGGCCGGCAAGAATTGCAAGCCGCCGGCACGGTGAAACTGCAAGGCACCGAAGGGGACGGCCTGCCCGTTTGCGTGCCGGTGGACCCCGAGAACGTCGACCCGCAGAACTTGCCGCCGAAGGGGGTGTACTTTGAAATCAAGGAGAAGGAACGGACCTGTCACCTGACGGATGCCGGGGTCCGCGAGGCCGAACGGCTTGCGGGGGTGGAGAGCTTCTACACCTCCGGAAACATGGAATGGCCGCACTTGATCGATAACTCGCTCAAGGCGCACCACCTGTATCACATAGACCGCCACTACATGATCGCGGCCGACCCCCGCGAGAACAACCAGCTCGGCATCATCATCATCGACGAGTTCACCGGTCGGGCCATGTTCGGCCGGCAATGGTCGGACGGCTTGCATCAATCCGTCGAAGCCAAACACAAGCGCGAAGGCGTGCAGATCAAGCAGGAAACCCAGACACTCGCCACGATTACCTTGCAGAACTTCTTCAAGCTCTACAAGAAACTCGGGGGCATGACCGGCACAGCCATGACCGAGGCGAATGAGTTCTGGAAGATCTACCACCTCGACGTGGTCGCGATTCCGACCAACAAACCGCTGAAGCGACAGAACTACCCGGACCTCGTTTACAAGACCGAACCCGAGAAGTGGACCGCGGTCGTCAACGAGATCGTGGAGACGAGCAAGACCGGCCGACCCGTGCTCATCGGGACCACGGACGTGGCCAAGAGCGAGAAGCTCTCCGTGTTACTGAAGCGCCGCGGCATCAAGCACGAACTCTTGAACGCGAAGCCGGAGAACGTGGCCCGCGAAGCCGAGATCGTCGCCCAGGCCGGCCGGTTAAACGCTGTGACTATCAGCACGAACATGGCCGGCCGGGGAACCGACATTATCCTCGGGGGCAACTCGGAAACCCTGGCGTGGGCTCGCCTCAAGCAACTCAAAGACACCGACAATCGACCGCTCTACCCGACGCGCCTGGAGATTCCGAACGACATCTGGACCAAGACAATCGACGAGATCGAAGCCAAGGAAAAGATGAAGGAAGAGGGCCGCAAAATTGCCGAGATGGGCGGCCTGCACATCGTCGGCACCGAGCGGCACGAATCCCGACGGATCGACAACCAACTTCGCGGCCGGGCCGGCCGCCAGGGGGACCCCGGTTCGGGCCGGTTCTACCTTTCGCTCGAAGACGAACTGATGCGACTCTTCGGCGGTGAACGCCTTCGCCGACTCATGAATAGCTCCTGGATCGGCATGCAAGACGGCGAAGCTCTCGAAAGCGGGATGCTCACCCGCCAGATCGAAAAGGCCCAGAAGAAGGTCGAAGAATACCACTTCGATCAACGCAAAAACCTCCTCGAATACGACGAGGTGATGGACTTCCAGCGCAAGCGCACCTACGGCACCCGCCAAAGCATTCTGGATGGCAAGAATCCGCGCAGCATGCTCCTCGAAATGATCGAGACGCAGATTGCCGCCGCGGTTGACCGCTACGGCACCGATAACTACGGAGCCGCGAGTTTCGCCCAGTTCGTCGCGGGTGAGTTCGGCATCGAATTCGAAGCGTCCGACTTCAAGGGCTCCCCGTACGAAGAAGCCGTCAAGATTGCCCAGGATCGGGCCATCACCGCCGCGCCGACCTTCATACAAGAAATCATGGAGGAGAACCTCAACCCGGACGAGGATCCCAAAGAGTGGAAGTGGATTGAGTTCACTCGCGTGATCAACACCCGCTATGGGCTCAAGCTCACGGACAAGGACGTCAAGAAAATCGAACGGGATCAACAGACCGAGTTCATCCTCGGCGAAGCCGAGCGGAGCATTCTCGCCGTAGACCTTGCGGGTGGAAAGCGTTTCCTCGAACGGACCTACGCGGCCGAGAGCCTCTGCGACTGGGCTCGCCAAAAGTTCGGCCTCAAGATCGCCATTGAAGAAGCCACCGACAAGGACCCGTACGAGTTGACCGCGTTGCTCTCCAAGGCAATTCGCGAAGCGTACCGCAACAAGGACATCGAATTCCCCGTTCAGGTCGGCCTCGCCGCGTACCTTCCCGAGAAGCTCCGTGCGGATCGCCGGCCGGACCGCGAAGCTCTATTCAAGTGGGCGATCCAACGCTTCGGCGGTGCCACTTTCTCCGAAGAAGTCTTCCGCACCGAAGTCCGCTCGAAAGTGAAAGAGGTGCTCCTGGAAGCGAGCAAAGCCGCGGTGCCGACCGCCGATTACCTGGAGATCAGCACGAAGGTCACGGACGCGCTCAGCGGGGCCAGCGTGGCCGATGCTGCCGACGCGGCCGAACTCATCGAGTGGTGCAAGACCGAACTCAAGCTGGACATTGAAGCAACTGCGTTGACCGGGTTGACTCGGGATCAAGTTCGCGATGGGATACTGAACTTGTATGACGCCAAGTATCGCCCCGAAATGCGCGACGTCGAACGGCGACTCATTCTCGATCAACTCGACAGCGCCTGGAAGTCGCACCTGCTCACGATGGACCACCTCCGCCACGTGGTGGGCCTCAGCGGCTACGCCCAGGAAGACCCGAAGATCGTCTACAAGCGCGAAGGGATGAAGCTCTTCGACGCCATGTGGGTGGGCGTGAACGACCGCGTGACCGAGAGCATCTTCCGCGTCGAAGACGTCGGCGATGAAGAAGTGCAAAGCGCCCTCTGGGCTGGGGCCCGGGCTCAACATCAACAGGCCGAATCCGCGTTACAAGCTTCGGCGAGCCGGGCCACGGTGGACATGCAAACGAACCGCGAATCGACCAACGCGGGCGCCGCGGACAAAAAAGCCGAACCGATTCGCAACGTCGGCGCCAAGGTTGGGCGGAACGACCCGTGCCCGTGCGGAAGTGGTAAGAAGTACAAGAACTGCCATATGAAGAAGGAAGGGCGGTAGAGCAATGACTGCCCAAGTCGAGCGAGTTTACGAGGCGGTGCTTGCGCTCACCGCCCCTGAACGCGATGAGTTGATGCGGGAATTGCTGGCTGCTAGTCCCGTTCTGCTTTCCCCCGATTGGCAAGCGGAAGTTGACCATCGCTCCGATGAAATCGATGCCGGTACGGCGACTTTAATCCCCTGGGAAACCGTGCGAGACCAGGCGCGGCGGGACATCCTCGGTCGTGGTTGAGCTGTCGCTCACAAGCGCTGCAAAAGATGAGTATCGCGGCGCCTTGGAGTGGTATCGCGACAAAGGCGATGAGGTCGCCGTACGGTTTGAAGACACAATAAATCGGTGTTTCCAACTACTTCGACGATTTCCTGAACTTGGCGGTCGTATTGACAGTAGGCATCTCGCCCATGTGCTGGTCGGTTGGCCTTACCAAATCGTGTATCGTTTGATTGATAACAATGTTGTGGTCGTTGCGATTGCGCACGCGAAGTTGCCGCCGTTTTATTGGAAGAATCGTCGCCTTTAGCATCCGTGCTTCTTGAATAATCATACAGATGATCGAGGTACGAATCGCATGAGCAAAACGACCGAAGAACTCCTGGCTGCCGTGCGGGCGTTGCCGGAAGACGAACGTGCCTCCGTGATCGATTCGCTACTCGAAGAGTACGACGAATTACCGTTCGACCCTGCGTGGCTTCCAATTCTTGAGAAGCGCTCCGCCCTTTTCGATTCTGGCGCGATTCAAGGGAAGACCGTCGCCGAGCTTCGGGAGTCCCTCCGAAACGCTGGCGTCCTGCATGACTGAAGTCATTACAACTCCCAAGGCAGAACGGGATATCGTTCGTGCTCTGCGGTGGTATCAACAACGAAGTCCCGCTGCGGCACGCGGGTTCGGCATCGAGTTGTTCGATGCGATCGAACGCATCGGCCAATTTCCTGAAGCCTTTCCTTCGGTCGGCAACTCCTATCGGTTCATTCGGATTCGTCGATATCCTTATGTCGTGGTGTATAGGCCGCTTGGAGTGATCGCGGTGGTTGAAGCTGTCATCCATACGCGAAGGTCGGCGAAGGTTTGGAAACGTTGGCGGAAGTGAGCCATTCAACAATTTCGAGTCTCGGTTGCTATGTCAAGCAGCCTTGGTTGATACGAGCGAGGATTTTTTACGATGACCCCCAAAGGTCAAGAACTTGTAGCCGCAGTGCGGGCGTTGCCGGAGAAAGAACGAACCGAGGTTATCGAGACCCTCGTCGATGAGTTCGACTCCGGCGAGTTCGATGCCGACTGGGTCGCCGAAATCAATCGCCATTCCGACGAAATCGAAGCGGGACTTGTGAAGGGAATTTCGTGGGCGGACCTTGAGAAAAAGCTACTTCTGAAGTGCCTGGACAATAACTGAAGACAGACTTTCCAGAGGCTGACTGGGATTCACAAATGCCCCTCCTCGACCACTTCCGTCCCCCGCTCACACCCAATCACACGTGGGAATCGTTCCATTCGAACTGGGCCACACGCATTGCCGATGCCTTGAACGCCGTGCTTCCGCCCGAGTATATGGCCGAAGAGCATACCTCGATGGGCTCACGTCTTGAAATCGACATTGCAACCTATGAGGAAACTTCGAGCAACATCTCGTCCAACGGCACCGCCACCATGCTCGCCACCTATGCACCCCCCGCAGCAACCGCCACCACGCCCCTGGCAATCCCCGATTCGTTTCAGGTCCGCGTCTTCGAAACAACGGGCGGCTTGAAACTCGTCGGCGTGATCGAGATCGTCAGCCCTGCGAACAAGGATCGCCCCGAAGAACGGCGTGCATTTCTCGCCAAGGCCGCGGGGTATTTACATCAGGGAATCAGTTTGATTGTCGTCGATGTCGTCACCACGCGGCATGCCAATTTACATCATGAATTGATGCATGTTTTATCCGCAGGTTCACTGTGTGAACTACCTGCGGGAGCGCAGTTGTCTGCCGTGGCGTATCGCCCTGTCGTTCGCGAGGAACGAACGCAACTGGACATCTGGTGCTACCCTCTCACACTTGGTAAACCACTACCGACATTGCCACTGCGGTTAATCGGGGACACGTTTGTACCGGTGGATTTGGACACGAGCTACCGCGAGGCCTGCGAACGGCGGCGGATCCGTTGAGGCCGTCCTCTCGAATCGGGAATCGAGACCTGAAAGGTCTGACGAAAACGAATTGAGCGACCCGTCGCAACCCCGACGCCAGCCCGCTATAACGGCAGCATCCCAATACTCTCGGGCACTGCCATGAAGATCCACGAATATCAGGCCAAGGAACTGCTCGCCGCCGCGGGGGCGACGATCCCGAAACACATCGTGGCCAAGACGCCCGACGAAGCCGCCGCGGCGTTCGACGCCCTCGGCGGCACCGGGGCGATGATTAAAGCCCAGGTGCACGCGGGCGGTCGCGGGGCCGGACAACTCAAGGGTTACGCGGACAAACTCGGCGGCGTGAAGTTCGTGTCCACTAAGGAGAAGGCCAAGAGCGTCGCCGCGGCAATGTTGGCCCACTCGCTGGTGACGCTGCAAACCACAGCGGAAGGGCAACCGATCAAGACGTTGATCGTGCAAGCCGATGCGGAACCGGCGAAGGAATACTACGTCAGTATGGTCCTCGACCGGGCGACCAGCCTGCCCATTTTGATGGCGTCCGCCGCGGGTGGGATGGACATCGAAAAGGTCGCCCACGATCACCCCGAGCAGATCATCCGCGTGCCGGTTTCCCCGGAGACGGGTTTGCTCGCATTCCAGGCCCAAAAGATGGCGTTCGACCTCGGCTTCACCAACGAGCAGATCGGGCCGGTCGTTAAAATCCTGATGGCACTCTCGAAAGTCTACTTCGCGACGGATGCCAGCATCGTCGAAATCAACCCGTTGGCGGTGACCAAGAAGGGTGACGTTGTGGTCCTCGACGCCAAGATGGACTTCGACGATAACGCCATGTTCCGCCATCCGGAACTGGCGCCGCTGCGGGATCTCGCCGAAGAAAACCCCGTCGAAATCCGGGCGAGTAAGGCGAACCTGAACTTCATTCAACTCGATGGCAACATTGGCTGCCTGGTAAACGGGGCCGGCCTTGCGATGGCGACGATGGACATCATCAACTACTACGGCGGCAGCCCGGCGAACTTCCTGGACGTCGGCGGCGGCGTCACCGCGGAAGCGGCGATTGAAGCATTTCGCATCATCCTCAGCGATGATAAAGTGAAGGGCATCCTGGTGAACATCTTCGGTGGCATCGCCAAGTGCGATCTGATTGCCGAAGCCCTGGTGAAAGCCGGTCGCGAAGTCGGGTTCAAAGTCCCAGTCGTCGTACGGCTCGAAGGCACGAACTCCGCGAAGGCCCGCGAGATTCTGAACGGCGTGACGGCGGAATTGCCGATGATCCGCTCCGCGGCGGGCTTGACCGAAGCGGCGAAACTGGTGGTGGAGTTGGCGAAGTAAGGGGGAAGGTATGTCGACGGTAACGACGAAGGGAGTGATGACCGCGGAGGAGTTCTTCGACTGGGTGAACCGGCCGGAGAATGCCGGCCGGAGGTGGGAACTGGAGAACGGGGAGGTCGTTGAAATGTCGTCGCCGGGTGAACAGCATTCTTATGTTTGCTGGTTTATTCAGACGCTTCTCACGGATTACATCCGCGCTCGCCATTCTGGGCATCTCCTGCCAAATGATTGCGGTTTGATTGTCCGCCGCCGACCCGATACCGTGCGCGGGCCAGATGCAATGGTGTTTCTCGAAAACCGAGTTCTTTCCCAAGCCGTGCCGGGGCATGTCGATCGCGTTCCTACTTTGGTTGTGGAGGTCTATTCTCCCTCAGACCGCCCCGGCCGCTTGGGTCGGCGGGTCAGTCAATATCTACATCGCGGCATCGAAATGGTTTGGGTGGTTTATCCCGAAGATCGCACTGTCGATATTTATCGACCAGGCCAACCGGTCCAGAGTCTTGAAGAATCGGACGAGATGCAGATCGAAGATGTGTTACCTGGGTTCAAGTGCAAGGTGTCGGATTTATTCGTATTACCTGATCTTCCTATGAACCCACTGAACGCTCATAATTCCGAGCAGTGAGGTTAAGAATCATGGCGACGATTGCCTCGGAACTCATGACGGCGGAGGAGTTCGCGGCTTGGGCTGATCGCCCGGAGAATGCGGGGCGGCACTGCGAGCTCGTTCGCGGAAGGATCGTTGATATGCCGCCACCGCAAAAACCTCATGGCACGCTTTGCAGTTGGATTGCTTACTTGTTGTGGGTGCTCGCTATTGAACGTGGTCGCGGGCGCGTTGAATCGAATGATTCCGGACTCGTCGTCGAAGAAGACCCCGATACGGTCCGCGGCGTTGATGTGATGTTTTTCGACGAAGTCGTTCCCTTCGAAGAAATTCCCCAGGAATACAACCGCGAAGAACCAGTTCTTGCTGTCGAGGTTTGGTCGCCATCGGATCGCCCGAACGCGATGATGCATCGAGTTTCGCAATATTTGGCGAAGGGCGTAGGGATTGTGTGGACGGTCGATCCGATCGACCGAACGGTTAGCGTTCATCGTGCGGGCAAAGCTCCATTGTTACTCGCAATCGACGATGAATTAACCGGGTTCGAATTTCTGCCGGAATTGAAGATCAGGGTTTCGGAACTCTTCACCCTCCCCGGTACCAAACGAAAAGCAACTGAACAATCGGCGGGTTAAACATGGCCACAGTTGCGGCGCCAACGATGACGGCGGAAGAATTCTTCGACTGGGTGCACCTGCCGGAGAACGCGGGTCGCTGCTTCGAACTCATCGATGGCGAGGTCGTTGAGATGCCCCCACCAAGTGATCTTCATGGAACGATTTGTGGACTCATTGCACACATTCTTTGGAATTTTGCGTTCGACCGCAATAAAGGACGGGTGACAACCAATGATTCCGGTTTAGTCGTCAAACGCGATCCTGATACGACTCGTGGCGTCGACGTAATGTTCTTTGACGAGGTGGCGGTCTACGATGAAATTAGCCGAAAGTATACAAAAGAACTTCCAGTATTGGCGATAGAGGTCATCTCTCCTTCAGACACGTTGACTAAACTCAATAAACGCATTTCTCAATATTTAGACCACGGCGTGCCACTTGTATGGGTTATCGATCCGGAAGCGAAATCTGTTGCGGTCCACCGTCCGACTCATCGGCTAGATTATCTGAACGAATCCGACGAACTCACAGGTTGCGATGTCCTCCCCGACTTCCGCTGCCGCGTCGCCGACCTTTTCCTTTTACCTGGTCAATCAAAAGCTAAACCCTAACCCCAACCACCTCTCTCGCACTGCACCCTTGAGGAGTTTCATGGCCACGACATGGATCGTTCGACCGGCTCTGGGAATTGCCCTGTTCGCAATCGTCGTCGCGGGGTGCGGAGGCAGCTCCGAGCCCAAGAAGAAAGAGAAGGACCCCAAAGCGGAAAAACCCGGTAAGACGGACACCACCCCCCCAGCGCCGGTGGGGATGCCCGCCGGCGCGGACGACGCGGCCAAGGCGTTTCTCGCTTCGACCACCGCCGATCCGTCCAAGCTCACGGCCAACTTCAAAAAGGTACTGGCCCCCACGGCCACCGATCCGGGCAAGGCCGATTGGGAAGCCGAGCAGTTTCTCGCCAAGTCCGTCGTGGGAAAAGCCGGGACTTTGAAATCGTCTTACGCTTTGGCCCCGGACACGGTCATCGCAGCGACTCCGTGGGCGTTCGTGAAACTCGTCAAAGAACCGGGGGGCTGGTTGGTCGATTGGGTTCACGTCGGCCCCCCAGGAGACCGGACCTGGCCCGTCGATGCCACCGGATCAGCGTTTGCAACGGCCGCGTTCCTGGATACCGCCATCACCCAGCAACACCTTCTTGTCGAAGCCGTTTTGTCCCCGGCGTTGAAGGCCAAACTCGCCCCTCCGGCCGACGATGTGGATCGAGATCGAGGGTATAATCAAGGAATTCTCCGCTTGAAACTCTCATCGTTCCGAGGCTCGGTCACGGGCTATACGATGGAAAAAGTGAACGTGGGCGAAGCGACTGGCAAACTCAGCGACGGGCGAGCCTTCACGATCAAGCTCGTCAAAAGCAGCAAGCCCGGGGAGTGGCTGGTAGAGGATTTTCAAGCACAGTAATGAGACCCCAGCTGAAATCGTTCAGGTCGGGGCCGAAATATGACAGCCGCACCACGGTTCGAGTTGACCATCGACTTTTCGGGTTCTACCAACTGGTAGGACCACTTCCGCAGTGGAGGCGGCCCGAGGGAGTTTTCCGGACTCGTACCATGCCGCCGGTCGTTCAACCCGCCATGACCGATACCACCTTGCCCGGGGCGACCCGTCGGCGAGTGTGGGCCGCGCCGGAAGTCCGATCGCATTCGCTCGTGGTGATGACGTTCGGCAAAATCTACTTATCACCCGTAGCGGGAACCCCGAAGCCGGAGACGGTCTCCGCCCTGGAAAACGGCGCCGACGTCGAAGCCCTTCTCGGCCCCTCCGCGATGGCGATTGACCTCGCGATGGTCCGCCAAATTCGGCTCGATCTGGTCACCAATACACTCACGATCGACTACCTCGTCGGGCAGGGGTCGGTCTCCCGGCTTCGCGTGGCGATTGGGTTCGCCACCTCGGAAGCCGCCGATACCGTCTTCACCAAACTCTGGCGTCGCCTGGGCGAGGGCTTCGACCTGACGCCGGTGAAGCCCGACCTGATTTCCATCGTGCGAACACCCCTGGCCGCGCTCGGCGGCGTGATCGCGGCCACGGCGGCCCTGGCCCTGACCCTCTCCTCGATTCACGATTTCGTCTCGCCCGGAACGCTCGATCTCCCCGAGTGGCTCGACTGGCGCGTCGTCTGCGGCCTCGGCGGGGTCGTCATGGCGATCCTGCAAATTTGGCTTTACCGCCGTTACACCCGCCCGCCGGTCCGGCTCGAGCTTGTCCGACGAGGATGATCTCGTTCTCCGCTATGAGGATTGTCGTCCATGCGCTGTGAAGACGTTCAAAGCCTGATCAAACGCATTCCCCCCGTGGA
>Ga0105047_10009669_pt1 | contig 15850 bp, 14 predicted proteins | sample MAT04_FD_78384 | JGI IMG/M metagenome (GOLD analysis project Ga0105047, IMG submission 78384) | Freshwater microbial communities from Lake Fryxell liftoff mats and glacier meltwater in Antarctica - MAT-04 (megahit assembly) | ecosystem: Environmental > Aquatic > Freshwater > Ice > Liftoff... | reverse complement strand
GGACATGGGCGGGATGGGGATGTTCACCTCGGGCCTGTTGGGTGGCGACGCCGGCGACGTCGACTACCCCCTCCACCTGCTCAACGGGCGGCCCTCGTCTGACCGGCCGACCATCGACGTCCCCGCTGGTGGCCGGGCACGTCTCCGGTTCATCAATGCCGGTTCGGACACCGCCTACCGCGTCGCCGTCGGCGGCCACCGGATGACGGTCACCCACACCGACGGGTTCCCGGTCGAACCCGTCGAGGTCGACGCGCTGCTGATCGGGATGGGGGAGCGCTACGACGTGGTCGTCGAACCAACCTCTGGCGCGTGGCCGCTGGTCGCTCTGGCCGAGGGCAAGGACCTCACTGCCGCCGCCGTCATCCGAACCTCCGACGCAGGCACATCGGCTGCTCCGCCGCCGGAGAGCCGACCCGTTGAGCTCGACGGCCGACTCCTCACCTACGCCGACCTGCGTGCCGCCGAGTCAGCCCGGCTCGAGACGCGAGCGCCCGACATCGACGAGACCATCAAGCTGACCGGGTCGATGATGCCGTACTCGTGGGCCTTCGACGGCGCTGCCTTCCCTGACCGGCCTCCACTCGAGATCCGCCAGGGCCAGCGGGTCCGGCTGGCGTTCGAGAACGCCACCACCATGTGGCACCCGGTCCACATCCACGGCCACACCTTCCAGCTCGGCACCGACCAGAGCGGCCCCCGCAAAGACACGGTGAACGTTCTGCCCGGCGAGACCGTCGTGGTCGAGTTCGACGCCGACAACCCGGGCCAGTGGATGGCCCACTGCCACAACACCTACCACCTCGAGCGAGGCATGGCCATGGTGATGTCCTACGTCCCCGGATGATCGTTGGAACCCGATGACCCGATCCGATCCCGCCAAGAGCACCTCCCAGGAGCGGGGTGTGCTCGTCGCCCTTGCGGTCTGCTGCGTCGTGCCGATGCTCGCCATCGTCGTGCTCACCTCCGTCATCGGTGTGGCGTTGGGCCCGGCGGTGGCCGTATCGCTGGGGTTGGTGGCCGCAGGGGTGTGCGTCGCCGTCATGGTGCAGCGCCACCGTGGTGGCACACCCCACGACGGAGGCCACGGTGGACGCTGACCACGCCGGCACCCGCACCGAGGTCCTCGACGTGCGGGGCCTGCGGTTCGCGTCGGAGAAGAACGTGGTCGAGGCCACGCTCGGTCGCCGGCCCGGCGTACTCGAGGTTGACGCCAACCCGACCGCCCAGACGGCAACGGTCACCTTCGACCCCACCCTGGCCACGCTCGGCGACCTGCGGGGTTGGGTGCAGGAGTGCGGCTACCACTGCGCTGGCATGTCGGTGCCGAACCACGTCTGCGAACCGCTTCCCGACGTCGACGCCGGTCATCACCCCGATCACGCCGGCCACGACCATCACGGCGGCGACGGGATGTCGATGGTGGCCATGGCCGCCGACATGCGCAACCGGTTCGTCGTCGCCGTCGTGTTCGCGCTCATCATCACGATGTACTCCCACATCGGGATGGACATCCTCGGACTGAACCTTCCGGTGCCGTTCGGGATGCGCAGCGACGTCTGGCAGCTGCTGCTCAGCCTGCCCGTGATCTTCTGGTCGTCGTCGATGTTCTTCGTCGGCGCCCTCGCCGCCCTGCGGGCCCGCACCCTCGACATGATGGTGCTCGTCGCCGTCGGCATCGGCACCGGGTGGGCGTATTCGGTCGGGGTCACCCTGACCGGTGGTGGTGACGTGTTCTTCGAGGCGGCCACGATGCTGGCGGCGTTCGTGCTGCTCGGTCACTGGTTCGAGATGCGCGCCCGAGGGGGCGCCAACGACGCCATCCGCACCCTGTTGGATCTGGCCCCGCCGATGGCGCTCGTCGAGCGTGACGGCCAGACCCTCGAGATCCCGACCGGCGACGTCGTGGTCGGCGACCGGCTCGTGATCCGCCCGGGGTCGAAGATCCCCGTCGACGGGGTCGTCGTCGACGGCGACAGCGAGGTCGACGAGTCCGTCGTCACCGGCGAGAGCCTCCCGGTCCACAAGCAAGCCGGTTCCGAGATCATCGGCGCCACCATCAACCGCAACGGCGTCTTGCACGCCGAAGCGACCGGCGTCGGTGCCGACACCGCGCTGGCTCAGATCGTCAAGCTCGTCCAGGAGGCGCAGAACTCCAAGGCCCCGGGGCAACGCCTGGCCGACCGGGCCGCGTTCTGGCTGGTGCTGGTGGCCCTCATCGGTGGCCTCGTCACCTTCGCGGCGTGGATGATCTTCGGCGACGTCGCCGTCGACGAGGCGCTTCTGTATGCGATCACCGTGGTGGTCATCACCTGCCCCGACGCGCTCGGTCTCGCCACTCCCACCGCCATCATGGTCGGGTCCGGGCTCGGCGCCCAGCGCGGTGTGTTGTTCAAGAACGCCACCGCCCTCGAGACGGCTGCCGCCATCGATGTGGTCGTCATGGACAAGACGGGCACCCTCACCAAAGGCGAACCCGAGGTCACCGACCTGCTCTTCGTCGACCACCAGAGCGAACGCCAGGTCATCGCCTTCGCCACCGCGGTCGAGCGGCTGTCCGAACATCCCATCGCCGAGGCCTTCGTCGTGTTCGCCGACGACCGCTACCACGGCGAGCTGACCGAAACGGCGAGCGAGTTCGAGAGCGTCCCCGGCCAGGGCGCCACCGCCAACGTCGACGGGCACCGAATCGCCGTGGGGAGTCGAGCGCTCATGGACGGCGAAGGCATCGACCTCGAGTCGCTCGACGACGGTTGGAAGTCCCTCGCCACCGTTGGCCGCACGGTCATGTGCGTCGGCATCGACGGGGCCATCGCCGCCGTGTTCGGCGTGGCCGACGCGCCCCGCGACACGTCCCTCGACGCGGTCGGCGCGCTGCGGACGATGGGGGTCCGGGTGGTGATGCTCACCGGTGACAACGAGGCCACTGCCCGCCGCATCGCCGAGCAACTCTCCATCACCGAGGTCATCGCCGATGTCCGCCCCGGCGACAAAGCCGCCCGCGTCGCTGAGCTCCAAGCCACCGGCGCCACCGTGGCCATGGTCGGTGACGGCGTGAACGACGCTCCCGCCCTCGCCCAAGCCGACCTCGGCATCGCCATCGGCGCCGGCACCGATGTCGCCATCGAAACCGCCGATGTGGTCCTCATGCGATCCGATCCCCTCGACGTCGCCATCGCCATCGAGATCGGCCGCGGCACCCGCCGCAAGATGCGCCAGAACCTCACCTGGGCCATCGGCTACAACTCGATCGCGCTGCCCATCGCCGCTGGAGTGTTCGTGCCCGCGTTCGGGTTCGGCCTGCGCCCCGAGATCGCCGCGCTCACCATGTCGGGCTCGAGCATCATCGTCGCCACCAACGCCATGCTCCTCAAACGACTTCGGCTCCCGGCCGCAACGCCTATCCCCTGACCCCGCCCAGGCGACTACTACAGTAGGTCGTATGACCCTCGTCCGGCGGTTCGCCGCCGCCGTGCTGGCGTTGGTCATCGCCGCCATCGTGTCGATCGTCGGGGCGTCGCCGGTGTGGGCCCACATCGATCTCGCCGACAGCGACCCCCAGAACGTCTCGACCGTCGACGAACCCGTCGAACTGGTCCGGCTCACCTTCACCGGCGCAGCCGACCCAGCCGTGGATCAGTTCGCCATCGAAGACCCTGACGGCAACGCCGTGCCCATCACCTCGATCGCGCCCGAGGGCGACGGCGCCACCCTCGTCGTCACGCCCGCGCACCCGTTGGCCGGCGGCCGCCACCGCGTGACCTGGGCGATCCGCTCCGATGACGCCCACACCATGAACGGCACCATCGCCTTCACCGTCACCGCAGCCGCCGTCCCCGCAGCTGTAGGGGAAGCCGATGACGTGCCGTCGTCGACCATCGAAGCGCCGCCGATCACCGCCATCGCCGCGGCTTCGCCGACCCAGGGCGCCGAGCGGGTGGCGACCGTCGCCCGTTGGCTCGTCTACACCGCACTGCTGTTCTGCGTCGGCGGGCTCGGCTACCTCACGTGGGTGCACCGCGGCAGCGCCGCCGAAGGCCGGCGGCTCGCCTTCCTCATCCGACGCGCCGCCCTCGTCGTTGCCGCCGGCGCACTCCTCGAGTTCCTTGCGCAGATCATCGTCTTCGACGGCGGCTCGGTCGGTGCCGTGTTCTCACCCGCTGCGTGGGGCGACGTCCTGGGCGCGAGCTTCGGCACGGGAACGCTCCTTCGCTTGGCGGGCGCCGCCCTCGTGCTCGCCTTCCTGCGCATCGACCTCGACCACACCTTCGTGCTCGACGGTGCCATAGGGTTCGACGAGCTGTCCGCCCGAGACCTCGCCCTCCTCGACGAACCCGGCACCGGCGTCGCCACCAAGCTCGCGCCGACCGCGCCCCCGTTGGTCCGCCTCCGCGTAGAAGCGTCGCCCGTCGCGTTCGTCGGCGCCGCCCTGCTCGTCGCCTCCGAAGGCTTCCTCGGCCACACCGCCACCACCCAACCCCGGCTCCTCGTCGTGGCCAGCGACGCCGGCCACCTGGTAGCCGGCGGCCTGTGGGCGGCGGGTGCCGTGATGTTGGCGGCGACGATCAGTCGACGTCACCGCCGCGGTCTCCCCCTCGACGCACGACTTCTCGCCACCCGGTTCTCCGTCGTGGCCACCTGGTCCCTCGTCGGCGTGGCCATCACCGGCATGGCCCTCGCCTGGGGCATCCTCGGTGACCTGAGCGCTCTTTGGACCACCACCTTCGGCCAGGTGCTCCTGGTCAAGGTCGCCGTCGTCGCCGTGATCGGCGCGCTGGGTGGCTACAACAAGAAGGTGCTCGTGCCCGCCCTCATCGAGGGAGGCGAGGACGCCGACCACCAGTTCCGTCGCACCGTCACGGCCGAAGCTGCCTTGTTCGGAGTCGTGCTCGCACTCACCGCCGTGCTCGTCGCGTCGAGCGCGATCTGACGCCCGACTACCGAACGACCCTCCGAACCGGCTAGCCTACGACACACTGTCGTAGACCTTTCGGAGGACATCCCGTGCGAACCCGCATCGCTCTACCCGCCATCATCATCGTCGCCATCGTCTTCGTCGGCGCCTGCTCGAGTTCCAGCGATCACGACGGAATGAACGCCAACGGCGACATGGGGTCGATGGACGACCAGGGCTCGATGGACGACCGGGGGTCGATGGACACGAACGGCGGAGGAGGCTCGGCCACGCCCCTCGTCATCCCCGACGGGGCCGAGTTCAATGCCATCGACGTCTCCTTCGCTCAGGGGATGATCCCGCATCACGCCCAGGCCATCGTCATGGCCGACATGGCCCTCGACGTCTCCACCAACCCCGACGTCATCGCCATCGCCGAGAAGATCAAGGCGGCACAGGGCCCCGAGATCGAACAGATGACCACGTGGCTCACCGACTGGGACCAGACCGTCCCCGACCCCAACGTCGCCATGGACGACGACATGGATCACTCGGGCGGGATGGCGATGTCCGGGATGATGAGCGCAGCCGACATGGCCCGCCTCGGCAACGCTGGCGGGACCGAGTTCGACCGCATGTTCTTCGAGATGATGATCCTCCACCACGAGGGTGCCGTCGAGATGGCCGAGCAGGAGCTCGCCGAGGGCAAGTACCAGCCCACCAAAGACCTGGCCCAAGCCGTCATCACCGGTCAGCAAGCCGAGATCGAAGAGATGAACGCCCTCATCGCCGGCCTGCCCGCCTGACGCTCGCGCCGGTGTGATCGAAGAGTTGCTCCGCTCGATCGATGGAGCACGGTTGGTCCGAGCTGGTGTCAGCGGCCGGCCATCTGCTCGATCGGTCCACTGATCAGGCCGCAAGAACCGGCGGGGCGTCCGGCGGGAAGGACGTTCAGCTTGCAGACTCCGTTGCCGTCGAGCAGCCAAGCTCCCTCGTGTTCGTGCCACTCGGCATCGCGGGTGGCGCCATCGAGGTCGTCGAGTTGCTGGCGTGGTCCCTCGGTTCGAGGGAGGCGGAGGTAGCTGCTCGGGCGCACGAGCCAGATGCTGGCTTCGGTGATCACTCGGAGCTCGGACTCGATCGCGAGGGCGTGGCGGTGCATCGACCGATGATGGTCCGGCCCTGTGACAGGAACGGCGTGGCGCGCTCTTCGCCGGACCAGGCCAAGGCGGGGTGTGATCGATCAAGGGTTTCGCCGTGAGATCTCGAGCGAGTAGCTCGAACCAGCGGGCAGACCCAAGTTCGCGTCAGGTGATGTTCAGGTGCCCTTCCGTACAACCTCGGCATGCGGATTCGTTTTCTGCATACCGCCCTCCTGGGGACGGCGGTGTCGAAGGAGTACGAACGGGGAGCCGATGTTGCACAGATTCTCATCGCTGCGTGCCACGACCGCAGTGGCCGGTGTCTTGGTCGTCGTGGGATCGTTGGCTGGTTGCAGCGGCACATCGAGTGGCGAGTCGGCGTCGACCACCACGGCACCGCCGGCGACCCGCTTCGAGTTCGATCCGGCGAACTTCGTCGATCCGACCTTGAGCACGAACCAGTACCAACCGCTCGCTCCGGGCACGCAATGGGTCAGGTCGGGTACGACCGAGGTCGGATCTCGTGAGGTTCCGCACACGGTGGTCAGCACCATGACCGATGTCGTGCGCACGATCGACGGGGTGCCGGTGGTCGCCATGCTCGACCAGTCCACCGACTCCGGTGAGATCTCCCAGGTCGGGTACGACTGGTTCGCCCTCGACAAGGACGGCAACGTCTGGATTCTTGGTGGCTACACCGAAGAGTTCGAGGGCGGCGAGTTCACGAACGCGGAGGAGGGCTACTTGGGGGTCGACTCTGGCGCCACCCCCGGCGTCCTCCTGCCGGGCCGAGTCGACGCAGCAACGCAACGGTGGTTCATCGGGTCGGCCGAGGAGGGCGCGCTCGGTGCGCTCGGTGAGCCGGTCGAGATAGGTGTCACCAAGTGTGTCGCGTATGGATGCTTCGACGAGGTGATCGCCGTTCGCGAGGGCGAGTTCAACGCCATCGACAACGAGATCAAGTACTACGCGCCGGGCATCGGGGTCATCTACAACGATCCGAAGGCGGCCAGCCTGCACCAGGACTCCTTCGAGTTGGTCAACATCATCGAGCTCACCCCGGACGGACTGGCCGAAGCCAGCCAGGTCGTGCTCGACCTCGATCGGCACGCCCAGGAGACGATGCCTGAGGTGTTCGGCTCGGCGCCTCTGGCGGAGCGCCTCTCATGAGTGCCCCGCTCCTCCAGCTCAGAGGCGTGTCGAAGTCCTACCCGTCGGCGGGCGGCCCGGGGATCGTGCTCGACGATGTCGACCTCATCATCCAGGCCGGCGAGAAGGTGACCATGATGGGGCCATCGGGCAGCGGGAAGTCGACGCTGTTGTCCCTGATCGCCGGGCTCCTGCGCCCCGACAACGGAACCGTCGAGATCGACGGCACGTCGCTCGCCGATCTCGATGACGGCGACCGGGCCCGACTTCGCACGGAGCAGATCGGTGTGGCGCTGCAATCCGAGAACCTCATCCCGTTCCTCACGGCGGTCGAGAACGTGGAGCTCGCCCTCGGGTTCGGACGACGGCCGAAGACCCGAGGCATCGAGTTGCTGGACCGGATGGGAGTTGCCCACCGGGCCCGCAACCTTCCGCGTCAGCTGTCGGGCGGCGAGGCCCAGCGCGTGGCCTTGGCCGTTGCCGTGGCCAACGAACCGGTGCTGCTGCTCGCCGACGAGATGGTGTCGGCCCTCGACTCCGTCACCGCTGGTCGGGTCGTGGATGACGTGTTCGGCAGTGCGATGGCCGTCCTGTTCGTGACCCACGACCCCGATCTGGCCGAACGGGCCGAGCGGCGCCTGCGCCTTCACGATCACCAGGTGGTGTGGCAATGAACGATCACACGGCCCTTCGAGTTGCCGATCTCGTCGTTGACCACCCGACCGACGCCGGACCGTTTCGAGCGCTCGACTGCCGCGAACTTTCCGTCGTGGGTGGATCGAGCGTGGCCATCGTGGGGCCGAGCGGCTGCGGGAAGTCGACCCTCCTGGGCGTGCTTGCCGGTTTGGCCGCACCCACCGCAGGAACGGTGACCATCGGCTCGACGGAGATCACCACGCTGTCCGAGTCCGCCAGGGTTGCCTTCCGGAAGGGCGCCATCGGCATGGTGTACCAAGCCGACAACCTGCTGCCGTTCCTCACCGTCACCGAGAACGTGCGCCTGCAACTCGCCCTGTGCGACGACCAGGACGATGCCGACCGACGGACCGCCGACATCCTCTCCCAACTGGGCATGGGAGCACTCGGCGATCGCCTCCCGGACGAACTGTCGGGCGGACAACGTCAGCGCGCCGCCGTGGCCCGCGCCATCGTGCACCGGCCATCGCTGATCCTCGCCGACGAACCGACCGGGGCCCTCGACGAGGCGAACGCCGAGGTGGTCGTCGGGCTCCTCACCCAAGCTCACCGAGACCTCGGAGCAACGCTCGTGATGGTGACCCACGACCAGTCCCTGGCCGATCGCATGCAGCGGGTGGTCACCCTCAGCGATGGCTCGATCGTCGATGACCGTGGAGTTCGCCATGCGCGCTAGCTATGTGTGGGCCGACCTCGTCCGCAACCCCCGTCGCACCTTGTCGACCATGGTCGGCGTGATGCTCGGTGTGGGGTTGTCCTGTTCGGTGTTGTTCTTGGTCGACGGTCTGTCGGCGTCGATGACCCAGCGGGCCGTTGCCCCGCTCCCGATCGACATGCAGCGTGTGCTCACCGACCCGGTTGGCGGTGACCTCCGGCTGAGCCAGGACGTGCAGCCGTTCGGGCCCGTGCCGGCGGGTGAGCTGGTCCGCGTCCGGCTCGTCGTCGGCAACGAGGGCATCGTTGGGGCCAACGAGGTCGTCGTGCGTTCCGAGCCGCCGGCCGGGCTCGCATACGTGCCCGGCTCGGCCACGCTCGACGGGAACGCCATCGACGCAGGGGCGGGCAACCCGTTGGCGGCCGGTCTGGCCCGCTCGGGCATGAACCTCGGGACCGTTGATGCAGGCACGAGCCACACGCTCGAGTACGAAGCACGCGCGGTCGAGAGCACCGACCCGTCGAGCGTGTTGGTCCGATCGACGGTCTCGAGCCGTGAGGCGGTCACCCCGATCGAGGCCAATGCGTCGGACCCCGTCGATTTGGCCCAACTGGCCACGGACATCGACGCCGTCGACGGTGTGGCCTTCGCGGAGCAGCTTTCGTTCGCCGACCTTCCTTCGGGCGCCCTCTCGGTTGCGGACAACGCTGATCCCGGAAGAGTTCGGGTGTTCGGCTTCGATCCGAGCTACGACGTGCGCGACGACACCATCGCCGTCACGAGTGGGTCGCAGACACCGGGTGGCGCGCTCCTGAGCGCCGAAGCGGCCGGGAGCCTCGGCGCGACCATGGGCGACGTCATCTCCCTCGATCTCCCCGACGGCACGACCGCCGAGGTGACCATCAGCGGCATCGTGGACCTGAGCCGCGCCCGCTCGTTGTTCGCCAGCCGCCAAGGCGCGAACTTCGAAGCGTTCCTCTACGTCCCGAACAGCGTCGTGGTCGATGCCCCCACGTTCGCCGGGGTCGTGATCCCTGCCTACGAACGAGCGGCAACCCAACGGGGAGAGCGGGTGAAGAGCCCGCCGGTGCGCGAGATCGACATTGGTATCGAACGAGGCAGGCTCGACGCCGACCCGGGAACCGCGCTGGTTGAGACCCAGCGCATCGGCGCAGACGTGTCGGACGTCGCCGGCCAACAGGACTTCCTGCTCGACAACATCTCCAACACGCTCGGCGTGGCGCAAGCCGATGCGGATGTCGCCAAGCGGCTGTTCGTGTTCCTCGGGGTTCCCGCTGTCTTGCTCGCAGCGATGCTGGCTGCCTACGCCGGCAACGTCCTCGCGGGGGCACAGCGCCGGGAGCAGGCCACCCTCCGCATCCGCGGCGCCAGCCGTGGTGACCTCCTTTGGATGCTCGCGCTCCGTGTCGGCTGCATCACCGCAGTTGGCTCGATCGTCGGCGTCAGCCTCGGCTACGTCTCGGCTGCCGTCGTGCTCGGTCAGGACACCCTGTGGCGGGCGTCGACCGAGAGCCTGGTCGTCTCGGGTGTGATCGGTGTGGCGGCGGGGTTGCTCGCCACCGGCGCGGCGCTCTACATCACCGGACGTCGATCCATCGATCGCGAGATCAACGAGGATCGCGCACGATTGGCCAACCGCGCGCCGATCTGGCGGCGCTACCGCCTCGACGTGCTCGGCGTGGTGCTGGTCGCGGTGGCCACGGCGCTGGCCATCTCGACGTCGGCCTTCGAGGGCACACCCGGTTCGGTGTACGTGGGTCGTAGCGTCGAGCTCCCGCTTGCGCTCCTCTTCCTGCCCATCGCCGCGTGGGTCGCCGGCACCCTGATCGGCGCCCGCTTCGTGGCTTGGATCTTGCGCTTGCATCGATCGGGCTCGACGGTTGAGTACGACCGAACGCTCCGCTTCCTCTTTCGGATGAGCCTCCGCCGCCGATCGTGGGCGGTCGCCGAAGCGGCCACCATCCTGGGTCTGATCGTTGCGCTGGGAACGGCGTTGGCGGTGTTCACCGCTTCGTACGACGGTGCGAAGGCCGCGGATGCCCGCTTCGTGGTGGGCTCCGACGTTCGCATCTCTCCGAGCCCGGCCAGTGACCGAGCGTATCGATCGGCCGACCGAGCCGAGTTCCAGATCGACGGCGTGAGGACGGTCGCGCCGGTGGTCTACGGCATCCAGAACGTGATCATCACCAGCCAGCGCACGTCGGACCCGATGAACCTGGCCGCCGTCGACCCCGAGGCCTACCAACAGGTGGCCCCGCTCCACGATGACCAGTTCGTCTCCACGACGGCCGCCGAGGCCATCAACCTGCTGGTCGACCAACCCGATGCCGTCCTCCTGAACGTCGAGAAGGCGGACTTCCTCCAGGCCGAGGTGGGTGACACCCTGTTGGTCCTGCTCGACCGAGGCTCCGATCAGCAGGTCGAGACCGAGCTGGAGCTCGTGGGCACCTACGAGCGTCTGCCGGGATTCCCGGATGGTGCCGATGCGTTGATGAACCTCGCTCGCCATGAGGAGGTCCTCCCCACGACGACCCCGAACTTCTTCCTCGCCCAGACCGTCGACGGATCCGCCGCCACCCTCGACCGGGTCGTCACCGAGCTGCGCGCCGGTCAGGCGGCCGACGATCGTCTCCAGATCGAATCTCGAGTCACGGCGCTCGCCACCGACCAGTCGAGCCTTGCTGCCCTCAACATCCGAGGCCTGCTCGACCTCGACTCGGCCTATGCCCTGGCCATGGGGACCGTCGCCATCGCCATCTTCGTGTTCGGACTGCTCCTGCAACGCCGACGCGAGTACGTCACCCTCCGAGCCCAGGGCCTCCAACCGCGTTCCGTTCGGCTCCTCATCGGCGCCGAAGCCGGTACCGCGGCCATCGCTGGTTGCTTCGTCGGCGTGGCCGTTGGATTCGTGATGGCCTTCTACCTCATCAACGTGCTCCGCCCGCTGTTCGTGCTCACACCTCCGTACAACATCCCGCTCGGATCCATCGCTGCGGTGGTTGCGTCCGTGCTGGTGGCGACCGTGGTCACCTCGGTGGCGGCGTCATCGCTGGTCAACCGGCTTCGCGCCACCGAGCTCCTGCGCGACGAGTGACCGCCGGTGGCCCTGGGCGGGGACTCGCCGATCTCAGGTGGGGCGGAAGTCGCGGAACATCTCGGTGACGTCGAGCACGAGTGTGCGCGCCAGGCCGCTCTCGCGGCTGCGGTGGGCTTCGCCGTACGCCTTCTCGTCGACCATCTGCTTCACGGCGGTGCGGTTCGGGTACCACGTGAGCCAGAGCTGGTCCCACTTGTTGGCTTCCTGGTCGCAGCGGCGATGTCGGGCACGTAGCTGTAGGTGTGTGGCAGGTCGGGGTTGCCGAGGAAGTCGGCGCGTTTGCGTTGAGGGCGTTGGCGAAGACGCGCTGGCCGAGCGTCGACTCGGTGACGCCGGGGCCGAAGAAGTCCGACGCCTGCCCGATGGTGATGCGCACCAGCCCGGCGTCTCGAGCCGCCAACAACTCCTCGGACATCGCCGCCCGAACCCGCCCCTTCACCGTGGTGGCAGCGAGTGTCAGGTCTTCGATCATCGGCGTGCCTCCCGTCGGGTCGTAGCCGTACACGTTCTCCAAGCTGACCAGCCGCGCATCGGTGCGCTCGCCGGCCGCCAGTCGACCCCCGGTGCCACCGCCAGCGGTCGGTGCAGGGACACCACACGCACGGCCAAGCCCAACCCCGCCAGTCGGGTGGCGAGGGCGTTACCGACCTGGCCGGCGCCGAAGACGACATGGAGCTCGCCGTGTTGCGCCGGCGTCGGCGCGCCGCTCGGCACGTCGCTCGTCATGTGAGCCAGGTGTGGCGGCGGACGACGTCGGTGCTGGTCCACCAGCGCCCGAGGCCGAGGGTGTTGCCGGCGCCAACGACGGCGAGGCCGAGCAGCACGAGCGCGTAGATGATGTGGTCGTCCATGAACGGGTTGTTGGCGGGCGGAAGCGACGCCGTCCACATCAGCACCATCAGGACCGCCCCGGAGATGGCCGCGATGCGCATCCCGATGCCCAGCAGCAGGGCGACGCCGATGCAGAGCAGGCCGACCATGAAGCCCCAGTCGGCCCAGGCTGCTCCGGAGAGGTTGTGGTAGATCCCGGCGAACGGCCCTTCGGCGCCGGCGAGGAATCCTGTCGTGGGTGAGCCACCCTCGATCCAGGCCTTGGCCGCGGGGGTCTCGTGGCCGAGGCCGAACATCTTGTCCAGGAAGGGCCACAGGAACGTCCAGCCGAGACAGAGGCGGGTGGCGGCCCAGATGTAGCGCGCGGTTCCGGCGGGAAGCATCGTTGCCGTGGTGGACTCGTGCGGTTCCAACGGCACGGGGGTGGTGGCAGAGCTCTCGAGTGTGGTCGACATGGCGTTCTCCTGCAGCTGTGGAGGCACCGAGCTCGCTCGGGACGCTCACCGTTCGTGCCGGCGTCCTACTCGAACCAAGGGCCTCGCGGGTCTGATGAGATTGCGCCACCGGGGTCCGGAGCAACGCACCCGGAGGCTGCCAGGTCTCGGGCAGGGTCCAACACGGTGACGGGTGTGTTCGTCGCGTCGAAGGTCGCCCTACCCAACCCTCGGTCATCCCAGACGCGAGCGTGCCAGGGTCGCGCGATGTTCATGTTGCACCACGTCAGAACCACGGAACCCTTCCTCCCGGCAGGGGCCGGTGGCGGCTCGATCCCCACTGGCGGTGGGCGGTGCGTTGGGGTCTCCGTGGACCTCATCGTGGTTCTGGCGGGCGGACCGGCGGGGGTAGGTGGCCACCATGGCTGTCACGACCGATCGACCCAAGCCAACTTCGAGAACGCAGGTCACGGAAACCTCCGTCGACGCTTCCACCAACCGACGGCTGCGCACGGCCAACCTGATGGTCGGCCTCGTCCTCGCCGCACAGGCGGCGCTCATCGTCGCCCTCTCGAACGACTTCGCCATCCCGGTGACGGCGGCGTTCCTCGACGGTCCTCCCGGCTCGCCACTGCCCGAGGCCACCACGTTGTTCGACGTGAGGTTCGGTTGGGCGGTGGCTGCGTTCTTGGGATTGGCGGCGCTCGACCATCTGCTCCTGGCTGCTCCCCGCGTGTCCGGTTGGTACCGGCACAAGCTCGAGTTGGGCCGCAACCCTGCCCGCTGGGCGGAGTACTCCATCAGCGCCTCGCTGATGGTCGTGCTCATCTCGATGCTGTTCGGCATCTCCGACGCGTACGCGTTGATCGGGATCGTCGGCGCCAACGCGTCGATGATCCTGTTCGGTCACCTGATGGAGCGAGCGAATCCTGACCGCGACCAGGTGGACTGGTTGCCGTTCCTGTTTGGTTGCGTCGCGGGGATCGTTCCCTGGCTCGCCATCTCGCTCGCGTTCGGTGGCGCACTGATGGACGATGGCGACGTGCCGACCTTCGTGATCGCCATCTTCGTCTCGCTCTTCGTCTTGTTCAACACCTTCGCCATCAACCAGTTCCTGCAGTACCGCAAGATCGGACCCTGGCGCTCGTACCTGTGGGGCGAGGGCGCCTACATCGTGTTGAGCCTCTTGGCGAAGACCGCGCTCGCGTGGCAGGTGTTCAGCGGCACGCTCGCCACCTGAGCCGTCGACGCGTGGATCCGCGCCACCGACCGTCTCGGGCGAACCGGCATCGGCACCACGAGCGGATAGATCACGCTGATCGGCGCGGTCTCGATGGGGGACGACTGGGGGACGACACCAGGTTCGACTGACCGCAGTTGGGTCTGGGTAGGGGTTGCGTATGGATCCACTACTCATCGTCGTCGTCGTCGCCCTCGCATTCGTGTTGATCGTCGCCGTGTTGGTGGTGGTGCAGCGCAAGCGACGATCGGGTGGGGTGATCGGGTCGGGTAGCGCCGGATCTACGGGGGCGGGAACATGACTGGGCTGCTGCGAGCCAGCACCCTTGTCGGGAAACCGGTCGTGACGCTGGGCGGTGAGTCGCCGTTGGAGGTCAAAGATGTCGTCTTCGATACGGTCTCCGGGGAGCTCCTCGGGTTCGCGCTGAGGAACAAGGGATTCCTCGGCGGTCCGGTGCGCAAGTACCTGCCCTGGAAGGCGGTCCACGGTCTCGGCCCAGATGCCGTGATGATCGGTGACGAGTCGGTGTTCTCCGGCGACGCCGGCGGAGACCTCGAGGGCGGCGGAGACGTCATCGGAAACCGGGTCTTGACCGAGAGCGGCACCGATCTCGGCGAGGTGGTCGAGGTCGTGATCGCGACGGGTAGCCAGGCCGACGTCGTTGGGTTCGAGATCAAACCCGTCGCGTCCGGACGCGGCGCCGGTGGCCAACACGTCTTCATCCCCATGCCCGACACCCTGGCCATCTCGGGCGAGAACATCATCGTGCCCGACTCGGCGACCGACTTCGTCCGGAACGACCTCTCCGGGTTCGGCGGCGCGGTTGCCGAGTTCCGGTCTGCGCTCTACGGAAGGGACATCTGATGCGCTGGAGCGAAGCACTTGGACGAGAGGTGGTGGACACCTCGACCGCACAAGCCGTCGGTGCGGTCGACGCGCTCGTGATAGACGCCCAGGCCTCATCGATCATCGGTCTCGTGATCGGGGACCAGATCGCGTCGTGGGCCGACACCGGCGGCATCGGTTCGGACGCCGTCACGATTTCGGGTCCCGAACCTCTCCGAGCGCCGAGAACCGCCACCGAGGAGGGAGCGGTGGCTGGGCGCACTCGCCCCCTGGCCAAGCCCATCCTCACCGAGGACGGTTATGGGCTCGGCCACCTCACCGACATCGAGTTCGACCCGGGCACCGGCTCCGTCCAACAACTCATCACCGCCGACGACCGCATCGCTGGATCGAGGCTGATGGGCGCAGGTTCCTTCGCCGTCATCGTGTCGTCGGCGACCCGCGCCTCATCCGATGGCGACCTCGGCGCCGTCCACCCGTCGACACCAGGAGGTTGATCTCGCATGCTGGCCCAACCGCCACGATCGTGATTGCCGCGCCGAGCACCACACCAAGCTCGACCCAGTCACCGGCCAGGTCGAATCCGGACCAGGGGCGTCCGCAGTCATCATCAAGGGCGTCGGGGAACTGGTCGGTAGCCGCGGGTTCCCCGCCTCCTCCCGTCGTCGAGTTGCGACGGTCGGTCGTGAGAGCTATCTGGCCCAGTGACGAAGCCATCCAACGGGGTCGTCGTCGCCTGCACGCCAAGGCCAGCGGCATCGCCGCCTTCGCCATCGTGTCGTATTGGGGCCTCGTCTTCTCCGATGTCGGTTTGATCGGGAGGATCGCCTCGGGCGCCACGTTGG
>Ga0105047_10009668_pt1 | contig 15850 bp, 16 predicted proteins | sample MAT04_FD_78384 | JGI IMG/M metagenome (GOLD analysis project Ga0105047, IMG submission 78384) | Freshwater microbial communities from Lake Fryxell liftoff mats and glacier meltwater in Antarctica - MAT-04 (megahit assembly) | ecosystem: Environmental > Aquatic > Freshwater > Ice > Liftoff... | reverse complement strand
GCCGCTGCCGCTGCCGCCGACGCTGCCCAGCAGCCTGGGCCGCAGTGCCCTGCGCACGGTGGGCACCATCGCTGCGCTCGACCTGCCCGATCTGCCCAGCCGCCGCGCCGACGACGACACCGCGCCGCCGCGCCGCCACCCCGACCAACTCGACCCGCGCGAGGCCCGCCGGCGCGAGCTGGAGGCGCTGCACCGGCCGCAGGTCGCGCCGCGCGCGCTGCTGGTGGACGACAGCGAGGTGGCGCTGCATTTCCTCAAGCGCCAGTTGCTGGGCTACGGTGTCGAGGTCGACCTGGCCCGCGACAGTGAGCGCGCGCTCGACCTGCTCACCCACCATGCCTACGGGCTGGTGTTCCTGGATGTCGACCTGGGCCCGCACAGCCGCACCGACGGCCTGACGCTGTGCCACCAGATCCGCAACCGCCTGCGCCATCGGAGCGGGCGCGCGCCGATGGTGGTGATGGTGTCGGCTTTTCATGACCCGGTGGACCAGGTACGCGGCACGCTGGCCGGTGCCGAGGGGTACCTGGGCAAGCCGCTGGACCTGACCGCACTCGACCGGCTGCTGGGCCGCCAGGGGCTGGTCCGCCCGCTGGGCCGGCCTGGCGATGCTGCGCAGCGCCCGGGGCACCGGCCATAGGCGCGCTGGCACGGATTCATCTGTTCACCAGCGCTCGGGCGCTCAGTCGCGCTGCACCGACGCCAGCAGCGCGCCGCCCAGGATCATCGACGCGCCCAGCGCCTCGCGCCAGCCCAGGCTGCCCGCGCCCAGTGCCAATGCCGATGCGCTGGCGAAGAACACCTCGCTGATCATCACCACCGCCGTGGTGTTGGCCGGTAGCCGCGCTGCGCCGTACTGCAGCGTGAGGTTGGACGCCAGGAACCAGACCGCCAGGCCCAGTGCCGGCAGCACCCAGCCCCAGGCCAGCGGCGGCGGCCGGGTGGCCAGGCCGCTGGCGGTGAGCCAGAGCGCCAGCACCAGCGCCACCACCGCCCCGCCGACGAACATCGACAGCGCCCGAACCGACTCGGGCTGGTGCGCCTCGCGGCGCAGCATCACGTTGTTCAGCGCAAAGAAGAAGCCGCCCAGCAGGCCCAGCAGGTCGGGCAGCAGGCCGGGCGCTGCGCCGGTGGCCGGGCCGGCTGCGGCGTGGGCGGTGCCGCCGGCCGGCCACAGCACCACCAGCGCGCCGGCCAGCGCCAGCCCGACCCGCACGGCGCCGCGGGTGCTGATGCGCTCGCCCAGCAACAGCCGTGACAGCAGCACTGTCCACAGCGGCATCAGGTAGAACAGCAGCACCACCCGCACCACGTCGCCGATGCTCACCGCCCAGTTGAAGCAGGCATTGGTGCCGCCCGCTGCCAGCACCAGCCACCACAGCGAGCGGGTGCGCAGCAACTGACCGAACGCCGCCGGCCTGGCCAGCAGCAGCACCACCACCGCGATGCTGTAGATGTAGCCGGTGAGCCACAGCGGATGCAGCCCCTGCGCGCCGAGCTGGCGGAACGGCCACCAGCTCACGCCCCAGGTGAAGGCGTTGAACACCAGGGCCCCCACCGCCAGCCAGCGGCCGGCGCCCTGCAACGGGGTGGCGGTCAATGCTTGTCCGTGCGGGCGATGGCGAGCAGGCGCTCCACTTCGTCGCGGTGGTCGACGCAGTTGCGCTGGTGCCAGCGGCGGATCACCCACATGAAGACCGCCACGCTGGTGCCCAGCACACCGATGGCCGTGAAGGCCGACAGCCCCAGCCTGACCATGCCGGTGTAGAGCGCGCCCAGCGCCAGGATGCAGGCCTGCTCGTTGAAGTTCTGCACCGCGATCGACCGGCCCGCGCCCATCAGGTTGTGACCGCGGTGCTGCAGCAGCGCGTTCATCGGCACCACCAGGTAGCCGCACACCGCGCCCATGACGATCAGGAACGGCACTGCCGCCCAGATGTTGGTGAGGAAGTTCAGGCCGATCATCAGGAAGCCCACCGCGATGCCCAGCGGCAGCACGCCCACCGCGCGGTCGAGCTTGAGCGTGACCGAGGCGATGACCGCGCCGATCACCGAGCCCACGATCACCACCCCCGCCAGGTTGGAGGCCTGCATCGTGCTGTAGCCCAGCGCTGCGGCGGCCCAGGCGAACACGATCACCCGCAGGTTGCCGAACACGCCCCACAGCAGGGTGGTGGTGGCCAGCGAGATCTGGCCCAGCTTGTCCGCCCACAGGCGCGAGTTGCACTGGGCGAAGTCACGCACCAGCTCGACCGGGTTCATCGCCAGCGGCCGCAGCGGCGCCTCGGTGCGCGGAATGTTGAGGTTGAACACCGCCGCCACGATGTAGACGAACACCATGGTGGCGATCGCGGCCTCGGGCGGGGTGTCCACGCCGGTGTCCAGGCCGGGGAAGTCGAAGCCGAGCAGCACGCCCGACAGCCGCGGGCCGATCAGCTGCCCGCCGACGACGATGCCCATGATGATCGAGCCGATGGTCAGGCCCTCGATCCAGCCGTTGGCCTTGACCAGCTGCGACGGCGGCAGCAGCTCGGTCAGGATGCCGTACTTGGCCGGCGAATAGGCCGCTGCGCCCAGCCCCACCACCGCATAGGCCAGCAGCGGGTGGCTGCCGAACAGCATCATCAGGCAGCCCACCACCTTGATGCTGTTGCTGATGAACATCACCCGGCCCTTGGGCACGGCGTCGGCAAAGGCGCCGACGAAGGGCGCCAGCAGCACGTAGAACAGCGCGAACATCGGCGCCAGCGCCGGTACCTGCCACGACGGCGCGTTCGACGACCTCAGCAATTCGATGGCAGCCACCAGCAGCGCGTTGTCAGCCAACGAGCTGAAGAACTGCGCCGCCATGATGGTGTAGAAGCCTCTTTTCATCCGCTTTCCGACCCGCTGCGCGGTGCTGCGGTGGGGGCGGCCCACCTTGTCTCCGATCACGACGCAAGGGGGCCAGGCTGACGGCACCGTGCATGCCACCCGGGTGGCGATGCCCGGACGCGGCGCGGTTATAGCATGCACCCCCAGGCTGGCCGGACGGCGGCCGCCGCCCTTGCCGGCATGGCCGATTCGCACCGGCTGCCTGCCCGCCCGCCTGTCTGCCACCGCCCGAGCCCGCCATGCCACGCCCGATCGAAGCCCTGATTCACACCGACGCCCTGGCCCACAACCTGGCCCGCGCCCGCGTCCATGCGCCAGATGCCCGGTTGTGGGCGGTGGTCAAGGCCGACGCCTACGGCCACGGCATCGCGCGGGCCTTTGCCGGCCTGCGCGGCGCCGACGGCTTCGCCCTGCTCGACCTGGCCGAGGCTTCAGTGCTGCGCGCGCTGGACTGGCGCGGCCCCATCCTGCTGCTCGAAGGCGCGTTCGAGCCGCGCGACCTGGAGCTGTGTTCGCGCCTGAACCTGTGGCATGCGGTGCACTGCGAGGCGCAGGTCGACTGGCTGGCGCGCCACAAGACGCATGCGCCGCACCGGGTGTTCCTCAAGATGAACAGTGGCATGAACCGCCTGGGCTTCACGCCGGCGGCCTTCCGCCAGGCCTGGCAACGGTTGAACGCGCTGCCGCAGGTCGACGAGATCTCGCTGATGACGCACTTCAGCGACGCCGACGGCCCGCGCGGCATTGCCCACCAGGTGGCCGCGTTCCAGGCCGCCACGGCGGATCTGCCGGGCGAGCGCAGCATCAGCAACAGCGCGGCGGTGCTGCGCCACATGGGGCCGGGCGGCGTGTCCAGTGACTGGGTGCGCGCCGGCATCCTGTGCTACGGCAGCGCGCCTGATTTTCCGCAGCACGACAGTGCCCACTGGCAGCTGCAGCCGGCCATGACACTGCGCAGCCGCCTGATCGGCACGCAGGACTTGCAGCCCGGCGACACCGTGGGCTACGGCAGCAGCTTCACTGCCAGCCAGGCCATGCGCATCGGCGTGGTGGCCTGCGGTTATGCCGACGGCTACCCGCGGGGGTGCCCCACCGGCACGCCGGTGCTGGTGCACGGCGTGCGCTGCCGCACCGTGGGCCGGGTGTCGATGGACATGCTCACGGTCGACCTGACGCCGGTGCCGGCGGCGCAGATCGGCAGCGAGGTCACGCTGTGGGGCCGCGGCCCGCACGGGGCGCAGGACGGCGCCGTGCTGCCCATCGACGAGGTGGCCGCCGCAGCCGGCACGATCGGCTACGAGCTGATGTGCGCGCTGGCGCTGCGGGTGCCGGTGCGGCTGGCCTGAACCGGGCCCCGGCGCCGTGCCCGCCACAATCCACGCCATGGCCAAGGACAAGACCCAGTACACCTGCAACGCCTGCGGCACCAGCAACGCCAAGTGGCTGGGCAAGTGCCCGGGCTGTGGTGAATGGAACACGCTCGAGGAGACCGTCGCCGAGGCCAGCGGCGCCGCGCGCCACCGCTACCAGAGCATGGCCCGGGCCCAGCCGGTCACCACGCTGTCGGAGATCGATGCGGCCGATGTCGACCGCACGCCCACCGGCCAGCCCGAGCTCGACCGGGTGCTGGGTGGCGGCATCGTCGAGGGCGGCGTGGTGCTGATCGGCGGCGACCCCGGCATCGGCAAGAGCACGTTGCTGCTGCAGGCGGCCGAGACGCTGAGCAGCCAGGTCAAGGTGCTGTACGTCACCGGCGAAGAAAGCGCTGCCCAGGTGGCGCTGCGCGCCCGCCGCCTGGGCCTGGCCGGCACGCAGCTGCGGGTGCTGGCCGAGATACAGCTGGAGAAGATCCAGGCCGCGCTGGCGGCCGAGCAGCCGGCCTTCTGCGTCATCGACTCGATCCAGACGGTGTATTCCGACCAGCTCACCAGCGCGCCCGGCAGCGTGGCCCAGGTGCGCGAATGCGCTGCCCAGCTCACCCGCACCGCCAAGGCCAGCGGCTGCGCCATCGTGCTGGTGGGCCATGTGACGAAGGAAGGCGCGCTGGCCGGCCCGCGTGTGCTGGAGCACATCGTCGACACGGTGCTGTACTTCGAGGGCGACACCCACAGCAGCTTCCGGCTGGTGCGGGCGATCAAGAACCGCTTCGGCGCGGTCAACGAGATCGGCGTTTTCGCGATGACCGAGCGCGGGTTGAAGGGCGTCAGCAACCCCAGCGCGATCTTCCTGTCCACCCACGGCGCGCCGGTGCCGGGCAGCTGCGTGCTGGTGACGCTGGAGGGCACACGCCCGCTGCTGGTGGAGATCCAGGCGCTGGTCGACAGTGGCGGGCCCAGCCCGCGGCGGCTGAGCGTGGGCCTGGAGCGTGACCGCCTGGCGATGCTGCTGGCGGTGCTGCACCGCCATGCCGGCGTGCAGTGCGGCGACCAGGACGTGTTCGTCAACGCGGTGGGCGGCGTGCGCATCTCCGAGCCGGCGGCCGACCTGGCGGTGCTGCTGGCCATCCAGGGCAGCCTGCGCGGCAAGGCCCTGCCGAGCGGCTTCTTCGCCTTTGGCGAGGTCGGGCTGGCGGGTGAGGTGCGCCCGGCCCCGCGGGGGCAGGAGCGGCTGAAAGAGGCCGCCAAGCTGGGGTTCAGCATCGCCCTGGTGCCGCGCGCCAATGCGCCGAAGAAGCCGATCGACGGCCTCACGGTGCATGCGGTCGAGCGCATCGAAGAAGCGATCGAGGTGGTGCGCGGGCTCTAGCCCGGCATCGGGTGACATACAGGCAGGGCGGGCATGGACGCGAGACTGGGTTGGGCGCTGGCGGTGGCCGCAGTGGCGCTGGGCTATTTGCAATGGGGCTGGATGGGTGTGCTGCTGGCGGTGTCGGGCATCGTCTTCTGGCTGCTGCTGCAGTTCACCCGCGCATTGCGGGCGATGCGCACCGCCGGTGGCGCGCCGGTGGGCCACGTGGCGAGCGCGGTGATGCTGCAGGCCCGGCTGAAGACCGGCATGCGCCTGATGGACATCATCCTGCTGACCCGCAGCCTGGGCGAGAAGCTGGCCGACGACCCGGAAACCTTCCGCTGGACCGATGCCTCGGGGGCGTCGGTCACGCTGGCGCTGGTGAAGGGCCGTTGCGTGCGCTGGGCGCTGGCGCGGCCTGCCGACCCCGGTGCCGCACCGGGCCCTGCCCGCTAGAATCCGCCGCTTTCATCCGCACACGCACCGAGGAATTCCGATGTCCATGTCCGACCGCGACGGCAAGATCTGGATGGACGGGCAGATGGTCGACTGGCGCGACGCCAAGATCCATGTGCTCAGCCACACCCTGCACTACGGCTGCGGTGCGTTCGAGGGCGTGCGGGCCTACAACACCGCCCAGGGCACCGCCATCTTTCGCCTGCAGGAGCACACCGAGCGGCTGTTCAACAGCGCCAAGATCCTGCGCATGAAGATCCCCTTCACGCCCGAGCAGGTGCGGCAGGCGCAGCTCGATGTGGTGCGCGAGAACAAGCTGGAGAGCTGCTACCTGCGCCCGCTGGTGTGGATCGGCGACGAGAAGCTTGGCGTCAGCCCCAAGGGCAACACCATCCACCTGATGGTCGCCGCCTGGCCCTGGGGCGCCTACCTGGGCGAGGAAGGCCTGCAGCGCGGCATCCGCGTCAAGACCAGCAGCTACATGCGCCACCACGTCAACATCACGATGACGCAGGCCAAGGCGGTGAGCAACTACACCAACAGCATCCTGGCCAACATGGAAGCCACCGACGACGGCTACGACGAGGCCTTGTTGCTGGACCCTTCGGGATTCGTCAGCGAAGGCGCGGGCGAGAACCTGTTCGTCATCAAGAAGGGCGTGGTCTACACACCGGACCAGTCGGCTGGTGCGCTCAACGGCATCACCCGCGACACCATCTTCAGCATCTGCCAGGACCTGGGCCTGACGCTGAAGGAAAAGCGCATCACCCGCGACGAGGTCTACATCTGCGACGAGGCCTTCTTCACCGGCACGGCGGCCGAGGTCACACCGATCCGCGAACTCGACCGCATCGAGCTCGGCCACGGCAGCCGCGGGCCGATCACCGAGAAGATCCAGGCGGCCTTCTTCGACATCGTCAACGGCCGCAACCCGAAGTACGCCGAATGGCTCAGCAAGGTGTGATGCCGTGACCAGGGCCACCGCCGCGATCGAAGTGACTGCCCAGGATCTGCTGGGCCCCGGCGTGGTGGCCTGCCCCAATCCGAAGATGGCCCTGTGGAGCGCCCACCCCAAGGTGTTCATCGACGTTGCGACCACCGGCGAGGGCAAGTGCCCCTACTGCGGCACGGTCTACCGGCTGAAGGCTGGCGAACAGCTGCACGCCCACTGACCGCGCTGCCCTGACGGCACGCGCCCATGTCGCCCGCTGCCGCGCTGCCACCGCCTGACCGGCTGCTGGCGCTGGCGCATGCCGCGCTGCTGGCCCAGCAGGACCGTGACGACCCCGCCCAGGCGCTGTCGGCACTGCTGGCCGATCTGGCCGATGCCTGCGGCCGCCGGGTGTGGCTGGACAGCACTGCTTGTGACCACCCCGGCCATGCCGGCGACGGTGCGCTGCACCTGCCGCTGCAGCGCCAGGGCACGCCGCTGGGGCGCTTGTGCCTGCACCCTGGTGACGATCTGGCGGCTGCACCGGCAGCCGCCGCACTGCGGGTGGTCACCGACACGCTGGCCGCCTTGCTGCAACGCAGCCAAACCAGCATGCAGGCCACGGCCGGGCCCGAGGTCGCCAGCGGCGCCGCGCTGGTGCGGGCCGCGCTGCGTGGCGCCGGCACCTTCGTCTGGGAATGGCACATCGCCAGCGACCAGCTGGGCGACATCGACGAAGGCTTCGCGCAGCTGGGCTACCCGCGTGAACCCGGCCGCCGCACCCAGCACGACTGGGATGCGCTGATCCACCCCGATGACCTGGATGCCAACCACCAGGCCTATCTGCGCCATGCCGCCGGCGAGGCCGACGACCACGAACACATCTACCGCGCCCGGGCGGCCGATGGCAGCTGGCGCTGGCTGCAGGAGCGGGGGCGCATCGTCGAATGGGCCACCGACGGCACGCCGCTGCGCATGGTGGGCGTGCAGGCCGACATCACCGGCCGGCGTCTTGCCGAAGCCGCCGCCAGCGCGGCCACCGAGCGGCTGGGCAAGATCGCGGCGCATGTGCCAGGCGCGCTGTTCCAGTTCCAGCGCGACGACGGTGGCCATGGCCGCTTTCCCTACATCAGCGCGCGCAGCCAGCTGCTGTTCGGTGTGCACCCGGATGAACTCGTGACCGATGCCAGCCGGCTGCTGCGCCGGGTCGAGCTGTCGCAGCGCGAGGCGGTGATGGCCGGCATCGACGCCTCGGGCGCGACGCTGACGCCCTGGGTGCAGGAGTTCCAGGTGCGGCGGCCCGACGGTGCGCTGCGCTGGATCCGCGGCAGCGCCACGCCCCAGCGCGGGCCCGACGGCCAGGTGCTGTGGCACGGCTATTTCGAAGACCTGACCGAGTGGCAGGCGCTGGCCCGCGCCGACCACCGCCAGCGTGTGGCCGAGGCGGCCAACCTGGCCAAGAACGAGTTCCTCTCGCGCATGAGCCACGAGCTGCGCACACCGCTGAATGCGGTGCTGGGTTTCGCCCAGCTGATGGCGCTGGACCGGGACGCACCGCTGGCCGCCGGCCAGCAGCGCCGGCTGGCGCTGATCCGCCAGTCCGGCGAGCATCTGCTGGCGATGATCGACGACCTGCTCGACCTCACCAGCATCGAGGCCGGCCGCCTGCCACTGGCGCCGCAGACGCTGGACCTGCGCCCGCTGGCCGACGACGCCCTGGCCATGGTGCAGGCCGCCGCCAGCCGGCACGACCTGCACCTGGCCTGTGAAGGCGACGGTGTGCAGGCCTGGGCCGACCGCACCCGCCTGCGCCAGGTGCTGATCAATCTGCTGAGCAATGCCGTCAAGTACAACCGCCCCGGCGGCCAGGTGCTGGTGCGGCTGCTGGCGGCCGACGGCCAGGCGGTGCTGCAGGTGCACGACACCGGCCCGGGCCTCAGCGCCAGCGACTGCGCCCAGCTGTTCCAGCCCTTCAACCGCCTGGGCCAGGCCCAGGGGCCGGTGGAAGGCACCGGCATCGGCCTGGCCGTCACCCACCATCTGGTGCGGCTGATGGGCGGCCAGATCACGGTGCAGAGCACACCTGGCGTGGGCAGCTGCTTCAGCGTCAGCCTGCCGGTCCAGACTGTCCAGTCCACCCCGACCACCCCGACCATCGAGGAGCCGCCGCCATGATGCTGTCCATCCGATGCGCTGCACCGCTGGTTCTGGCACTGCTGGCGGCGGCGCCTGCCCATGCCATCCTCGGTGGCGCCGCCACCACCGCCTTCAAGCATGTCAGCAACGGCGTGCAGATCACCGACAACTGGGTGCTCACCGCCCGGCATGTCGGCGGACTGACGGTGAACACGCTCTACAGCAACGGCTGGGGCCAGGCCCAGATCGGCGCGCGCTACAACCTCGGCGGCGGTGACTTTCCCGCCAATGACCTGGCCCTGCTGCGGCTGGCCTCGCCGATCGGCAGCGCACCTGCGCTGCAGTTGCTGGCCACCGCGCTGCGGCCCGGCGAGCTGGCCACACCGATGGCCGCCACCATCGCCACCGGCAGCAACCAGGTGCCGCGCGGTTTTGCGGCCACTGGCATCACCGGGGTGGTCGACCTGATCGACCCCGACGGTGCGGGCTCCCGGCCGGCGGTGCCGGTGTCCTACCTGATCAGCGTCAACGGCAGCGGCCTGCTGCCCATCGTGCAGGGCGGCGACAGCGGCGGCGCGTTGTTCCTGGGCGCGGTGTCCGACAGCACTGGCGCGCTGCTGATGGGCATCAGCTCGGCCCAGCTGCAGGATGAGACGAAAGCGCCACTCGGCTCGGCCTTCGTGCAGCTGGCCAGCTACCGCAACTGGATCGACGGCACCATGGCCGCCGATCTGACCGACGGCCAGCTGCCCCTCTGGCTGTCGGCGCCGGTGCCCGAGCCAGGCGCCTGGGCGCTGCTGCTGGCCGGCGGCGCCGTGCTGGCCGCCCGCCGCCGCCGGCCCGCCTGTCAGGGCACCAGCTTGCCGTAGAACACCACCGGCCCGGTCGGCTGGCCGGTGGGCGAGCCGCCGGCCGGCTCCACGCTGACGGCCATGTGGTCGATGCGGCTGCCGCGGATGCCGCCGGGCAGCGCCCCGGGCCGCAGCACGGTGGCGCCGTCGGCGCGGATCAGGCCCAGCGACTTCGGCTTGCCCTCGGCCGGTGCCCACCACAGCTCCAGCGTGCGGTCGGTCTGCAGCGCCACCGGCTGCACCGGGCGCGCCACCGCGGCGCGGCCGTCGGCGCTGAAGCTGGCCACCACGCTGCCGGCCACCGCCGGGTCGTTGCCGGTGGTCTGCAGCACCACCATCACTGGCGGCTGCGGCGCGTCGGGCCGCGCCAGCAATACCGCCAGCGACAGCGCTGCCACCGTGGCCAGGCCGGAGGCAGCGCGCCAGAAGGCCAGCCCGCGCCACCAGGGCAGCGGCGCCAGTGCCACTGCAGCGGCAGCCGCAGCCGCCGCAGGCCACAGGCGCTGCTCGATGCGGGCCCAGGTGTGGGCTGGTGGCGCCTGCGCGTCGATCACGGCGGTCAGCGGCATCAGCCGGGCCTGCCAGTCGGCCACCGCCGCGCGCAGCGCCGGGTGGCCGGGCAACAGGGCCTCGAAGCGGCGGCGTGCCGCACCGCGCAGGGTGCCGGCCACGTACTGCGCCGCCAGGGCGTCGGCCAGGGTCTTGTTCGCGTAATCCATCTCAGGCTCCGAGCGCGCCGTCACCACCGTCGCGGTGGGCTGCACGTTCCAGACAAGTCTTCAGGGTCGCCAGCGCACGGCGCACCCAGCTCTTCACCGTACCCAGCGGCTGGGCCAGCTGCTCGGCCACTTCGGCATGCGACAGGCCATCGAAAAAGGCCAGTGCCACGCTCTGCCGTTGCTGGGGGCTCAGGCCCTGCATGCAGTCGCCGAGCTGGCGCGCGTCGCTGGCGCGCTGCAGCAGCGATTCGGGTCCGGGCGCGTCGTCGGCAATGCGCTCGGCCGCGCTGGGTCGCTCGTCGTCGTCAGTGTCGCGGTGCATGGACTCGGTTTGTGGCTGTGCCTGGGCGCGGCGCAGGCTGTCGATCGCCTTGTTGCGGGCGATGTGGGTCAGCCAGGTCAACGGCTGGGCGCGCTGGGCGTCGAAGCTGCCGGCGGCCTTCCAGGCGCTGACGTAGACCTCCTGCAGCAGGTCGTCGGCCAGGTCGCGGTCGCGCTGGATGCGCAGGATCACCGCGAACAGGTGGCCGCTGCTGAGCTCGTAGACGCGGCGGAACGCGGTGCGGTCGCCCAGCGCGCTGCGCGCCAGCAGCTGCGCCAGCTCCTTGCTGCGTTCGGTCCAGTCGATCAGGGGTGTTTTCATCGGGAACAGGCCTTCCGTGCGGTGCCTCGGTGCCCCCAGGTGGGCTGCCTACAATCTCTTGCCATGTCGCGTCTGAATGAATTCATCCTCACCCTGGCGTGCCGGGACACCACCGGCATCGTCTATGCCGTCTCCGGCCTGCTGTACCAGGCCGGCTGCAACATCATCGATTCACAGCAGTTCGGCGACGTGCAGGGCGAGGATGCCACGGGTCTGTTCTTCATGCGGGTGCATTTCGAGGCGCCCCCGCACCTGGCCGACACGGCGATGCTGGAGAACCTGTTCAGCCATGTACGCACCCAGCACGGCATGGATGCAGGCTTCCATGCGGTGGCGCAGCGCCCGCGCCTGCTGCTGATGGTGAGCACCCACGGCCACTGCCTGAACGACCTGCTGTTCCGCTGGAAGAGCGGCCAGCTGGCGGTCGACATCCCGGCCATCGTCTCCAACCACCCCACTTACGCCGCACTGGCCGAGAGCTACGGCGTCCCCTTCCACCACCTGCCGCTGCCGCTGGGGGCCGACGCCGCCACCAGGCGCGCGCAGGAGCAGCAGGTAGAGTCCCTGATCGACCGCGAGCGCATCGACCTGGTGGTGCTGGCGCGCTACATGCAGATCCTCAGCCCCGGGTTCTGTGCTGCGCTGAAGGGCCGGGCCATCAACATCCACCACAGCTTCCTGCCCAGCTTCAAGGGCGCCAAGCCTTACTTCCAGGCCCATGCCCGCGGCGTGAAGCTGATCGGCGCCACTGCGCACTACGTCACGGCCGGCCTGGACGAGGGCCCGATCATCGAGCAGGACGTCGAGCGGGTGGACCATGCCATGTCGGCCGAGCAGATCACCGCCGTGGGCCGTGATGTGGAATGCGTGGTGCTGGCCCGCGCGGTGCGCTGGCACGTGGAACACCGCGTGCTGATGAACGGCCACAAGTCTGTGATCTTCCGCTGACCAGGCTGCCAGCACCATGCCCACCGACCAATCCAGAACTGCGCACCTGATGGCCTCGCCCGACGACGTCGAGGCGCAGTTCTACGAGGCGCTGCGCGAGGCCGACCTGGACAAGCTGATGGCCCTGTGGTCCGACGACGACGAGGTGTTCTGCGTGCACCCCGGCGGCCCGCGGGTGGTGGGGCCGCAGGCGATCCGCGCCGCCTTCGAGGCGATCTTCGCCGGCGGCGGGCGCATCCACGCCCACCCCGAGCGGGTGCGCCGCCTGCATTCGATCGACAGTGCGGTGCACAACCTGGTCGAGCGCATCGAGCTGCGCACCGACGCAGGCAGCCGCACCGGCTTCGTGCTGGCCACCAACGTCTACCTCAAGACGGCCCAGGGCTGGCGCATGGTGGCCCACCATGCCAGCCCCGGCACCGCGCAGGAGACACCGGAGATCGTGGAAGCGCCGGCTGTCCTGCATTGATGCAGGCCTTCAGCGCCCCCTGGTGGCTGCCCGGCGGCCATGCCCAGACGATCTGGGCGGCCAAGCTGGCGCGCCATGCGCCCGCGCCGCCTCCTGTCAGCGCAGCGCGCCCGCGCTGGCGCCGCGAGCGCTGGGCCACGCCCGACGCCGACTTCATCGAGGTCGACTTCCTCGACGCCCCGGCCCCGGCCGGTGCACCGCTGCTGGTGCTGTTCCACGGGCTGGAAGGCTCGTCGGCCAGCCACTATGCCCAGGCCTTTGCGCACTGGGCCACCGCAGCGGGCCAGCGCCTGGCGGTGCCGCACTTCCGCGGTTGCTCGGGCCCGCTGAACCTGGCGCCACGTGCCTACCACTCGGGTGATTTCGAGGAGATCGGCTGGATCTTGGGCCGCTTGCGCGGCTTGACCGCCGGGCCGCTGCAGGTGGTGGGCATCTCGCTGGGCGGCAATGCGCTGCTGCGCTGGGCGCAGGAGGCCGGCGACAGCGCTGCGGCCGTGGCCAGCGCGGTGGCAGCGGTGTGCGCGCCGGTGGACCTGGCTGCCAGCGGGCAGGCCATCGGTCGCGGCTTCAACCGTCAGGTCTACACCCGCATGTTCCTGCAGAGCATGAAGCCCAAGGCGCTGGCCAAGCTGGCCCAGCACCCGGGGCTGTTCGACCGCGACGCCATGCTGGCTGCGGCCGACCTGTACCAGTTCGACAACCTGTTCACCGCGCCGCTGCATGGTTTCAAGGACACCGACGACTACTGGGCCCGTGCGTCGGCCAAGCCGCAACTGGCCAGCATCCGCGTCCCCGCGCTGGTGGTCAATGCGCTGAACGACCCCTTCGTGCCGGCCGCCAGCCTGCCCCGCCCGGGCGAGGTGGGGCGCCGGGTGCAGCTGTGGCAGCCGCCGCACGGCGGGCATGTGGGGTTCCCGCAGGGGCGATTTCCCGGCCACGTGCACACGCTGCCGCAAGCCGTGGCAGGCTGGCTGCAGCAGCACCGCTGAAGCCACCCGACCGGAGACCACCATGGACGATATCGTCAAGGCCGCACTGAAGAAATGGCCCGATGTGCCGCATTGCCATGGCTGGCTGGCGCTGGACGCGCGCGGCGACTGGTACATGCGTGACGAGCGCATCCAGGCGGCCGGCCCGTTCCCGCAGGTCAAGGGCAGCCGCATCGACCACGACAAGCTCAAGGCCTTCATCGCGCGCAACTACCAGGCCGACGCGGCCGGCTGCTGGCACTTCCAGAACGGGCCGCAGCGGGTGTATGTGCAACTGGAGGCCACGCCCTGGGTGTGGCGGGTGCAATGGCCGGACGGCGATGCCGACGGTGATGCCGACGGTGATGCAAGCGGAGAGGCTGGCAGCGTTGCGCGGCCCACCGTCACCAGCCACACCGGACGCTTGGCGCAGGTGCAGGGCTGCTGGCTGGACGCCGCAGGCCGGCTCTACCTCAGCACCGACCTGGGTCTGGGCCTGGTACACAGCCAGGACATGCTGGACGCCGCCCGTGCCATCGAGCAGGGCCTGTGGCAGCCGCAGCCGCTGGATGCGGACGCGGCGCCGCAACGCTTCGGCTTCGTGCGCGATCCTGCCGCCTGAGCAGCGGGCATGAAAAAGCCGCCAGCTGGCGGCTTTCGCTCGATCAGCCGCTTGCTGGCAGTTGTCGATCAATCAGCCGCCTGCCGGCGGCTGTCAGCGTGCGCACGCGGTGCAGATCACTTCGAGGCGGCAGCCTCGGGCGCCGACGCAGCAGACGCGGCTGCGGCAGCCGGGGCCGCCGGCTCGGCGAACTTGGCGCCGCTCTGGTTGGCCAGGTAGACCACCGCGCGGCCGATCTCCAGGTCGCTGAGCTCGCCGCCGCCCTGGGCGCCCATGGCCCCCTTGCCCTTCAAGGACGACGTCAGCAAGGCCTCGTAGCCGGTCGCGATGCGTGCGCTCCAGGCCGCTACGTCGGCGAATTTGGGCGCGCCCGCGACGCCCACCGCATGGCAGGCGGCGCACTGGGCGGCGTAAACCTGCTCGCCGGTCTTCAAGACCACGGGTGCCGAGGCGTCTTTCAACAAGACCGAGCCCACCGGCTGGATGCGCCGGGCTATCGCCTCGGCCGTCATGCTGTCGCTGCCGGCACCGGTCTTGCCGCCGAAATCAACGAAGTTGACCAGCATGATGATCACGATGATGGGCACCACGAACGAGGCCACCACGGCGGTGATCAGTTGCTTGGGGGTGCGGATCGGGCCTGCGGGGTTCGCTTCGTGCTCGGTGTGCTTGGCGTCGCTCATGGGGGGGTCCTCGGGTGGGGCGCGGTGCTGGTGGATCTGCAAGTTTGGGGCGCGCCCGCCAGCTGGACCAGCCGCAAGGCGCCTCAGGCAAAACCCGTGGATTATAAGACGGGGCGGTTTTTCCCGTGGCCCCGAGCGGCAGTGGCGCGCTGTGCCGCTCAGGGCTCTGGCATAGAATGTCGGGCTGTCATCCCCGCTGCGACCGTGGTGAAGTGGATATCATTGGGCCCTCCGAAGGCTTAGTCGCAAGTTCGATTCTTGCCGGTCGCACCAGTCCGCAGTCCCGGCCGGAACGAGAGCTGCGTGACAGGTCGGGCATCCAGTGGCTGGATGGTCAGCGCGAACCCCAGCGCATGCGCCAGCGCAAGCCACGCCGGCCCGTGCCGCGTGCCGATGCCGAGCAACGTTGTGCGGTCCGCAAGCGACCAAACGGCTGTCGTACCGCTCCAGCAGCGAGTCCGCTGCATGCCATTGCTGGCGAAGCGCTGCAGCAATTCGGTCTGCTGCTGCAGCGGTGCCGAGTCAGCGCGCAAGGGCCCGACCAGCTCGGTGTCGACCGGCTGGGCAAGATGGGCCAGGTGCACCTGCGTGCGCCGTTGGGGGTTCAGCCCGCAGCCTGAATCAACCCGCCTGGCGATGGGTGAGGGGTGAGAGGTGAGAGGTGCCCATGAGGAAACGCCGGGCCGCTCCCAAGTTTGCCCATCCTCTTCGGGGGGCCTGACGCGAGGCGGCAGGTCTGGGGGCGCACCCATGAGGAAACGCCGGGCCGCTCCCAAGTTTCTTCATTCCCCCTCGGGGGGCCTGACGCGAGGCGGCAGGTCTG
>Ga0105047_10009666_pt1 | contig 15851 bp, 11 predicted proteins | sample MAT04_FD_78384 | JGI IMG/M metagenome (GOLD analysis project Ga0105047, IMG submission 78384) | Freshwater microbial communities from Lake Fryxell liftoff mats and glacier meltwater in Antarctica - MAT-04 (megahit assembly) | ecosystem: Environmental > Aquatic > Freshwater > Ice > Liftoff... | reverse complement strand
TGACCTATTTTGCGGCCATGACTCCAGTTAAGTGCATACAGGCTCTTGCGGGTTTGGCCGCAACCGCCGCCAAGAACGTGCGGGCGATCTGCAGCGACCCTGCTGCCGCTGCCGGCCGATGACGGAATTGCCCCCGGTGCGAATCGAACGCACGACCCCCAGTTTAGGAAACCGGTGCTCTATCCCCTGAGCTACGGGGGCGACAAACCTGCCGGTAATATACTTGTCTCATCGGCGGGTTCCAAGGCGGAGGGGTGCGGATGATTGCTTTGATGCTCGTTGCTCTGCAGGCATTCGACCTGCCGGGGCCGACGATGCCGATCCCGGGCTATCCGAGGGAAGCTCATGCGATCCTAGCCAACGGCGATCGGATCGCGGGCCGCGTTGTCGGCGGGGATGCCCGTCGGGTTCTTTTCAAGTCACCGAATTCCGACGCGGAGTTGTCGATCGGCGTTAATCAGTTGGCGGCCGTCTGGTGGGTCGATCCGCCGGCGGAACTGCCTGCCGATCCGGCACGGTATCCCTTTTTGGCGGGTCCGAAACGGGATTCGATTCTCCTGGCGGATCGCGACGTGCGCGGGGGCTTGGTCGAACGCCTCGGCGGCGCGGATCTGACATGGCAACGGGAGGGCAAGTCCGACTCGATCCTGATGGATCAGGTTCGGGCCGTCGTCTTCGATCCGCTGTTGATCCGCGACCGAAAGCTTCGCGGGCCGGCGACCAGGGCGATCCTGCGCGACGGCTCCCGACTGACCTTCGCCGATTCCAAGATCGACGCGAAAACGCTGACCGGCAAGACGACTTGGGGAGCAGTCCTGACACTCCGCACGGCGGACGTCTGTTTCATGGAGACCATCGGCACGCCGGGCACGGACCAGATGAATGCGGTGCCGACGATCGTACCTTATAACGGCGACGGCGATCGGCCGAGCACGAACCGCACGCAGGACGGACGGCTGTTGAACCTGCCCGGCTTCGGCGTGGTCGATCGCGGATACCATTTGCCGGCAGGTTCGCAGGTCGTTTTCAAACTCGACGGCAAATTCCGCCGCTGGAAGGCGACCGTCGGCTTGTCGAGCGGATGTCGCGGAATCGGGTTGCTGCAGATTTTGCTCGACGGCAAGGAACAGTCGCTCGGCACAGTGAGCCCAATGCTGCCCGGGGTTTCGGGGGAGCTGTTGTTGGACGTTGCCGGCGGCAAGGAGCTGACAGTACGGATTGCGCCGGGTCGCGGAGGGAACATCGAGAACCACGCAGTGCTTGCGTACCCGACCGGCATCGAGTAGGTTCGTATCGACCGTTGCAATTCACTTTTTCCATGGTGGCCGATCATGATCCGTCTGTACGCCGCGATTTCATTCTTGGCTTTTTCGGGCGCCTCGGCGATCGCCGCGGATGGTGAGATCAAGTATCCCGAGCACGCGAACGTGGTGGTCGTCACTCGGCCGCCATACAACGCGAAGGGGGACGGTAAGACCGATGACACGGCCGCGTTGCAACTTGCGATCAACGAGAATACGGGTCGCCACCGCGTGCTGTTTTTCCCGCCGGGCACGTATGTCATCAGCGACACGCTGACCTGGCCTAAGAACTGGAAGGGCCGGGAAAACTGGGGCTTCACGACCTTGCAGGGTCAAGCAGCCTCGAAGTGCATCCTCAAACTCAAGGACGGCACATTCACCGATCCGGCCAAGCCTAAGAGCATGATGTGGTGCGGCGGGTTCGGCTCGGCGGACTGGTTCCACAACCACATTCACGACCTCACCTTCGATGTCGGCCGAGGCAACGCGGGAGCCGTCGGCCTGCAGTTTTACGCGAACAACCATGGAGCCGTGCGCCGCTGCAACTTCACCTCGGACGACGGCTCGGGTCTGGTCGGGCTGGATTTGGGGCATCGGGATATGAACGGGCCGCTCTTGGTGCGGCGCGTGCGGGTGACCGGCTTCCGACGCGGCATCAAGACCGGGAACGCGGTCAACGGCCAAACCTTAGAGCACATCACGTTGAAGAATCAATCCGAGTTCGGCATCGACAACGAAGGACAATCGCTCACGGTGCGCGGGCTGATCAGCGAAAACACTGTGCCGGCGGTGCGGAGCTATGGCACCTTCTACCTGACGGAAGCAACGCTGACGGGCCGAGGAAACGCCGACAAGGTGCCGGCGATCATCAACTACAACGGTGGCCGGATGGGACTGCGGGACATCGCTACAACCGGCTACGGTCGTGCCTTGGGGGACGTCCGCACGCCGGACTACGTCGAAGCGTTCCGCCTCCAGGGGGAGGATAAGCCCGGCAGCCTCGGGCCGAAGATCGCGGAGTACTTCTCGCACGACGTCACGAGCGCATTCCCCTCGGCAACCGGCTCGCTGCGGTTGCCCATCGAAGAAACGCCGGAGTTCCCGCAGGATGACGTCAAGACATGGGCGGTGGTCGATTCGTTCGGGGCCGACCCGAACGGTGGAAGGGATTCGACCGCGGCCATTCAGAAGGCGCTCGACTCGGGGGCATCGACGATCTTCCTGCCCGGCTTTTACACCATCTCCAAGCCGTTGATCGTCCGCGGCAAGGTCCGCCGCATCGTCGGCATCGGCGGTTGGACCGATTACAACAGCAAGGTGCTGCCGAACTTTCGGGTCGAAGCCGGGAGCGCGGATGTGGTCACCTTCGAACACATCGCAAAGGTCGGCGGCGGCATCCTGAACGCGACCGACCGGACGCTCGTGCTCCGCAGCATCGGTACCTCGGTGTTCAGCAAGGGGAAGGGCAAGTTGTTCCTCGAAGACATCGCGGGGGACAAATTGGAGGTCGGCAGGCAGAAAGTCTTTGCACGACAACTCAACATCGAAAACGAAGGCACGCACCTGCGCAACGACGGCGGCGACGTGTGGATCCTCGGCTACAAGACCGAACGCGGCGGCACACTCGTCCACACCCGCAACGGCGGCCGCACCGAAGTGCTGGGCGGCTTCAGCTATACGACCACTGCAGGCAAACTCGCGCCGATGTTCGTCAACGACCGCTCGTCGATCTTCGCTTTCTTCGGCGAAGTCTGCTACAGCGGCGACCCGTTTCAGACCTTGATCGAAGAGACGCGCGGCGAGCTGAAAAAAACCATCCGCAGGGACGCAGGCGGCACATGGCCGTATATCGGTGTACCGCAGCCCAAGTAACGTGGGGTATGGCCTGAGTCTGCGGCCGTGCCGGCGCAGACTCAAGTGTTGGTCGACGGAGGTCAGAGGCTTGTTTACCGTCGGCTCCGTATCACGTGAAGACGCTGCTGTAAGTTTCCCTTTCCTGGCTGCGAAGGTGCCCGGTCGACGGAACCAGATCAAGGAGTTTACGCACCGTGACCCCGACTATGTGTTCTGGATCTACCCGAATGGACGGTCGCACGACGCCAAACGATCGCATCGCGACAACGTCCCGCGAGGACACGATGCGATCTTGGACTACGGGCCGGACTGCGGTGGTTGTCTGCGCGGCCGCGTCGCTTCCATTGGTGCGGATCAGTTGGTCGTCGTGTATTGCAGGTCGAAGGCACTGGCGGCGCAGCGGATGGCGGCGTTGGTCGCCGAAAATAATCGGCTGTTCCTAACGCAGCCGCCGAAGCAACGGAACGTGCGGATTGCTGAACCGGACACCTTCGCAGGCTTTCTGGGGCTGATCCTCCGAAGTCGCCGCTTTCAGGTTTTCAGGAATTTTCGGATTTTTTCCCGATTTTCCGTGCCGGTTGTTGATTAATCAATCCTCGCGCGGTTATGAATCGTTGGACCCGATTAACGCATCCACCATGACGAATGGTGATGAATAGTGCCACGTTCCGGCGGAAACGTGCGTCATGGACTCCTTTCCTTCCGCCGGAGGTCGACTCATGTCGATTTTTGGTTCGTTGCCGACGCTGGAGTTGAATCAGTTCAACATCGTGGACAATGTGTTCTCGATGACGGTCGCCACGATGGGCGCGGCCGCTCTTTTCTTCTTCTTCGCGCGTACTTCGGTCGCGCCGAAGTATCGCCCGGCTCTGCTCGTGTCCGGGATCGTGGTATCCATCGCCTGCTACCACTACTTCATGATCCGCATGAGCTGGCAGAACGCGTACGTCTTCGATAAGGATGCCGGCAATTACGTGGGGTCCGGGAAGGCGTTCAACGATTTCTATCGTTACGCCGACTGGATTCTGACCGTGCCCCTGCTCATGGTCGAACTCGTGACGGTCATGGCCTTGTCCAAGGCCGTGGCCCGACCGTTGCTCACCAAGCTCGTGATCGCGGCCGCGTTGATGATTGGTCTCGGCTATCCCGGCGAAGTTTCGCCGGTCTGGCAGACCCGCCTGATCTGGGGCGTATTGTCGTCGATCCCGTTCGTCTACATTCTGTACGTCCTCTGGGTGGAACTCACAAACTCGCTCGAGACTCAGCCGCAAGAAGCCCGCGGTCTGATTTCGATCGCCCGTCTCGTCCTGCTCGTGACGTGGGCCTTCTATCCGATCGCCTACGCCATCTACGGTGATTCGCTTCCCGGTGCTATCCCCGGCATCGTCGGTGAACGTTCCGCTTTCGGCATCGTCGGCATCCAAGTCGGCTACGCGATCTCGGACATCACGGCCAAGGCCGGTTTCGGCGTGCTGATTTATCTCATCGCCCGAGCCAAGACCGAAGCGATGTCCCCGGTGGAACGCAGCGAACAGGAAAGTCTTGCCGCCGCCATGGCATAGACATCGATTTGAGTGAAAACCACGGGAGGGGTTCGGCATGTTTCATCTCGACCCCCTTTCAACGACGATCGGTTTCGCTGCGACTGTCGGCTTTGTCGGTATGCCCCACGGGGGTCTCGACCATCACTTCGGTCGAGCATTGTTGAAGCCCTGGTTCGGGCGAAGCTGGATGGTCGCTTTCGGTACGGCTTATCTCCTCGTCGCGATGATCATCCTCGCCTGTTGGCAGTGGATTCCCGTCGTGGCTCTGATCGTGTTCTTCCTCCTCTCCGCCTACCATTTCGGTGAAGAGATTTCCGGATCCGTCCCGAAAAAGTTGTTGTTTGGTGGGATGCCGATCTGGCTGCCCATTCTTGTTCATCCCGTCGAAGTGTCGGAGATTCTCGCCGATATGATTCCTACGTGGACAAGCAGTCGGATTGTCGATTACCTGATGCTCACCCGGCCGTTGTTCATGGTCTTTTGCGTGTTGTTTGTAACCGTCCTGTTTTTCGAGGGATCAGTTGAGTCTGCCATCGTTCCGGTACTGTCGGCCGCGGCGATCATCCTGTTGCCGACGCTGATCGGCTTTACGATCTATTTCTGTGGAATCCATTCGACGCGGGAGTTGGCGGCTTTGTCACGTCGTCAAAATTCGACGGATCCGGCAAGCGGGCTGATCCGCGTGCTCTTCGCCGCCGCACCGCTCTCGCTGGCGGCCGTCGCACTCACCATCATCGTCACGGTTTTCTTCTCGTCTCAAACGGAGTTGCGGCCCGTACTCGTTCAGGCCGTGTTCCTCGGCCTCAGTGCGGTTGCGGTACCCCACATGTTGCTGCATGCGATCGTTCGTCGCCGCCGTGCGGATCCATTCCCGTTGTCCGCCTTGGGCTGGACGGCCAGATTCCGTCGCGGAGTTCCGGCATGAAGGACTACGACTACGTGATCGTCGGCGGCGGCTTGCAGGCAGGGTTGCTGGCGACGGCGGTTCGCAAGCTGCAACCTGAGTCTCGCGTGATTCTGTTCGAACGGGATGCGAAACTCGGCGGAAATCATACTTGGTCGTTCCACGAAGACGATCTGCCGCAGTCGGCCGCATGCTTCGTCGAACCGATGATTGCGGTCCGTTGGCCTGCCTACGACGTCAGGTTTCCCGGTTACTCCCGTACTGTCCCTTCGGCCTATTCGACGATTACAACCGAACGGTTCTCGAAGGCGATTCTCGACAGCGGCTGCGAGGTGCGAACTTCGACTGAAGTTGCTTCTGTCGCCAAGCGAACCGTCACGACGACCGACGGTGCGGAATACGTCGGTCGGTGCGTGATCGAGGCTCGCGGCGGCGCGACGAACTCTGCGACGCCGGGCTGTGGCTATCAGAAATTCGTCGGCTGGGAGATCGAATCGGAACGCCCGCTTGCCGACGCGCGACCCATGCTCATGGACGCTTCCGTTCCTCAGGACGACGGTTTCCGCTTCCTGTACACGTTGCCGTTATCGCCGCATCGCATGCTGGTCGAGGATACCTATTTTTCAGACGACGCCGAGTTGTCGAAACCCCTGCTGCGGGAACGGCTGATCGAGTCGATCGAACGACGCGGCATCGGTCGTCATCGCGTCGTTCGGGAAGAGTCCGGCGTACTCCCGATGCCGTGGATCGGTTGCGACCTTTGCGTCGATCCGGAAACCGCCTTGGTTGCCGGAGCGGCCGGCGGCTGGTTCCATCCCGCCACCGGCTACTCGTTCCCGCTCGCCGTTCGCTTGTCATCGGCGGTGGCGCGCGTCGCGCCGGAGGATGCTCATCGCGCGGCAGCGGGACTGGCCGCTTGCGTTTCCAAGCGGATGCGGTTCGCACGCTTGCTGAATCGGCTGCTGTTCACGATGGTGACGCCGAGCGAACGCCATCAGGTGTTTCGCCGCCTATATCGCAGCGTGCCGGACGCGACGCTTCGTCGGTTTTACGCGCTCGAATTCAATCGGCTCGATGCCGTACGCATGATCGTCGGTCGGCCGCCGCCGATTTCACTTTCCCGATTGTTCCGTAGTCGGAGAGCGATTCATGCCCCTCGTTGAACCACTTGCCGCTGTTCCTCGTCGCGCTCCCGCGTCCCCCTCCTTGCCGGTTCGTTGCGACTCGACCGCGCCGCCGGGCGTTCCGGACTCGTTGTGGCGAACGGCGCTCTTGGACCCGACGTCGGAGTTCCTGAGCCGTCCGGGAAAATGTATCCGAGGCCGAACTCTTGCCGCGTCCTGGTCGTTGGCCGGCGGCGTCGGCGAGGCCCCGGCCGTTTTGACGGACCTTGTGGAGATGCTCCATGCGGGCTCGTTGATCGTCGACGACATCGAGGACGATTCCCTGCAACGCCGGGGCCGCGCGGCGTTGCATCGGCTGATCGGTGTACCGGCCGCATTGAATCTCGGCAACTGGCTCTACTTCCGCGCACTCGACACGCTGCGGGAACTGGGTTTGGCGGCGACCGTTGAACGGGATTGCCATCGGCTTTGTCTCGATGCGATCCGCGTCTGCCACGAGGGGCAGGCGCTCGATCTGGCCGCTCGGATCGGCGACTTGCACCCGCGCGACGTGGTCTCCGTTTGTCGCGTCATCTCGGAGCGGAAGACGGGCGCGCTGATGGCCATGGCGTCCGAACTCGGCGCGGTCGCCGCGGGCGCTGACGAACGAAAGCGCACCGCTCTTCGCGACTACGGAGTGCGCTTGGGCGTCGCCTTGCAGATGCTCAACGATCTCGGGGAACTGTCCGGCTCCGCCGGGCCGATCAAGCATCCGGAAGACATGATCCACGGCCGCGTAACCTGGCCGTGGGCTTGGGCCGCGGAACGACTGCCGGCCGCGCGGTTCGATGCACTCCAGGTTCGCGGTGCGAAACTGGCTGCAGGGGTCGGCGATGCGGCCGCGCTCGCCCGAGACCTTCTCGCGGCTCTCGGCCCGGATCCGGCACGGATCGTGCAGACGAAGCTCGACGATGCACATCGGGATGTGTCGGCTTCCGTCGGGCCGCACCCGGTGCTGATCGAACTGCAAGACGAAGCGTACCGCTTGTTGCGCTCCATCGCTTAGCCTCGACGAAAGTACTGATATGTCAGATGAACCAGTTGTCACCGATCGCGCGCGAGTGCTCATCGCTCGCATCTTCCGCTTTCTGGAAGATGTCATCTTCGTCGGTTTGGCTATCGTGCTGTCCGGCATCGCGCTGTATTTGCTCGCGGCCGCAACCGGCGACTTCGGGAAACATCTGTACGCGCTCTCACTCAGTGGATCGGCGGTGGTGGTGCTGATCGAAGAGTTGCTCTTGGTCCTCCTCGTCGTCGAGATTCTCTACACCGTGCAGGTTTCGTTCAAGGAACATACGTTGGCCCCTGAACCTTTTCTCCTGATCGGGTTGATCGCTGCGGTGCGTCGGATTCTCGTGATCACAGCGGAACTGGCGGAAACGCGGAACAAGGAGGAAGAGGCATTCCGCTTCCTGATGATCGAATTGGGCGTGCTCACGTTCTTGATCATCTCCCTCGTCGCCTCGGTCACCATGTTGAGGCGGCGTGGCGGAACGGTCGAGGTCTCCAAGGATGCCTGACCTGCATGCGGCTGTGATCGGAAGCGGATTCGGCGGGTTGGCGGCGGCGATCCGACTCCAGGCCTCGGGCGTCGCCACGACGCTGTATGAAGCTCGCGACAAGCCTGGCGGCCGAGCCTACGTCTACGAGGATGCAGGCTTCACCTTCGACGCCGGGCCGACCGTCATCACGGCACCGCAGTGCCTCGAAGAACTCTTCGCGGTCGCCGGTCGACGGATGAGCGACTACGTCGAGTTGCTGCCGGTGCGGCCGTTCTACCGCCTGGTTTGGCCGGATGGCGAACGCTTCGATTACGTCGGCGAGACGGAAGAACTCGAAGAGCAGATCCGCCGCATCAGCCCGGGCGATCTCGACGGTTACCGCCGGTTTCATGCCTATACGAAGCGCGTCTATGCCAAAGGCTATACGGAACTCGGCGCCGTACCGTTCCCGCGGTTTTGGGACATGGTCAAGGTCGCTCCGCATCTGGCTGCCTTGCGGGCCGACCGCAGCGTCTACGGAGTTGTGAGCCGTTACATCAAGAACGAACACCTTCGGCAGGCGTTCTCGTTCCATCCGCTGTTGGTCGGCGGCAACCCGATGGATACCAGCGCCATCTACACGCTGATCCATCACCTCGAACGCGAGTGGGGAGTCTTCTTCCCGAAGGGCGGTACGGGCGCCCTGGTCCGCGGTTTGGTGAAGTTGTTCACGGATATCGGCGGAACGATTCGGCTCGCCGCTCCGGTCTCGCACATCGCCTACGATTCCGAGACCCGCAAACACCGGGTTACGGTCGGCGACGAAGAGCCGACTTCGTTCGATCTCGTCGTTTCCAATGCTGATCTGCGCCACACTTATGCCGAGTTGTATCGCGACGAGCCGCGCGTTGAACGCACGGCACGACGGCTGGAACGGATGACATGGTCGATGTCGCTCATGGTGATCTATTTCGGGACCAAGATTCGCTATCCCGATCTGGCTCACCACACGATTCTGTTCGGCCCGCGCTACCGGGGCCTGCTGGACGACATCTTTAAAGGTGACCGCGTCGCGGACGATTTCAGCCTATACCTGCATGCGCCGACGGTCACCGATCCGTCGCTCGCTCCGCCGGGGGGGGAGGCGTTCTACGTGCTCAGTCCCGTTCCGCACCTCGGCCGGGCGAACATTGACTGGAACACGTTCGGCCCGATCTACGCCGATCGAATTTTGGAAGCATTGGAAGCTCATCTGCCGAACCTGCGCGCGAACATCGTGACGCGACGAGTGTTCACTCCCGAACAGTTCCGTACCGAATTGAACGCCTACCACGGGTCCGCGTTTTCCGTCGCTCCGCTGCTGACGCAGAGCGCCTACTTCCGTCCGCACAACCGCGATGCGAACCTTCCCGGGCTGTACGTCGTCGGTGCGGGAACACATCCCGGCGCAGGCGTGCCGGGCGTGGTGAATTCCGCGAAGGCCACCATGAGCCTGATCGCTCGGGACTTCCGCTTGAAGGCGGACGTGCCGATATGACGACGGACGCGGGCGCGGTGATCCGTCGCCATTCCAAGAGTTTCTCCCTGGCGGCCCGACTGCTTGCGCCGGCTGCACGCAGCCGTGCCGAACGCTTATACGCCTGGTGTCGCACGGCAGACGACGCCGTCGACAAGGCACCAAATCGGGCGGAGGCGGTCCGTGCGCTCGCCGAGCTGAGGGCCGATCTGGAGGCGGTTTACGAAGGTCGGACCGCGTCGGCCGAAGCCGGGATGCTGCTTACCGCGATCGTCGCCGAAACGAACATGCCGCGCGACTATCCCGAGGCCCTGCTCGACGGCATGGCGATGGACCTCGACGGCGTAAGCTACCGAACCTTGGACGAATTGCTCCCCTACTGCCACCGAGTCGCCGGCGTGGTCGGTTGTATGATGTGCCACGCTCTCGGCGTCTCGGACGATCGCGCGACCCTTCATGCCGCTCATCTTGGGATCGCGATGCAGCTGACCAACATCGCCCGGGATGTCGCCGAAGATTGGTCGCATGGCCGACTGTATTTACCGTTGGAATGGCTCAACGCAGTACCCGACCCCAATGAACTGCTCGATGATGACGCCGTCGCGCCCGCCGTGGAACGACTGCTTCGGGAAGCGGATAGGTACTACGCATCCGGAAATGAAGGTCTGAAGTTTCTCGATCGGCGCAGTCGGTTCGCCGTGCGAACCGCGAGCCGGGTCTATGCGGCCATCGGGGCCGAAGTGCGTCGACGCGGTTGCAGGCCATCGGCGGGCCGGGCGATCGTCTCGCGCAGCCACAAGCTCCGTCTTGTTTCCAGCGCCGCCGTCTCGTCGCTTTTCGAAGCCAAGCCTCCCGAATCGCCCGCCGAACCGCGAACGATCCGCCATCTCGAACCCTTGACCGCTCCCCCCGAGGAAATGACCATGATCGACCAACCCACAACCGCAGCAAGCCGGCGAGAGACGCTCTCGACGGCGGCGTTCGGCTTAGCCCTCGTGCTCTTGCTTTCGTCGGCGATGTTCATCTTCGTCGGCATATACCCCAAGAACGAGGAGTATGAAAACACGCCGTATCTTTACGCCGCGATTTGCGCCATCGCCGGCAGTTTGAGTTGGACCGCATCCTACCGGCTGGGACGAACCCGATAGAAGAAAGATCAACGACAAAGCCGATGGGATGATTCGGCGGATGAACGCTTCGTGCGATATTGCGATCGGAGAGCCGCAGGCTGCGGCTCATCAACCATGCTCGCTTCCAAAGCACGACCTGACGTTCCGAACCCGTCACTTCGAGCGCTTGAATTCCAGCAGCATGAGATCGCTGCCTTCCGGCGCTTCGAGGTCGTCCGGCAGGCCGCGGCTGCTGCCCGACACGACGACGTTCATGAACAGGCGATCGCCGACGAGCTTCAGGCGCGCCCCCGTCGGGTAGGTCAGATCCTCCGCCAACTCGGTCTCGGGCGGGAAGAGGCCGATGCCCGGTGCGATCGGATCGGCCAGGACGTGGATGCCGTAGGTCTCGGTCGTCGAGTCGATGCTCAATCGGCAGCGGTCGGCCTTGAATTCGACCGTCGTCGGCTTCGTCGCATCGATTTGCTGTTCCCGACCGTCCTCGACGCGGCGGACCGCGGTCCAGCGGCCCTCAATGGTCGGCCAGAGCCGTCGCAACGGCGGCTGCACGTACAGTGTGGCCGTGCGGAAATCGACGATCGCGCGCAGATTCCTAAGGATGCTCGGGCCGATCAGGCCGCCGACCGGCGGCTGACCCGGCACCTCGGAGTAGACGCGCAATTCCGACAAATCCTTGGCTTCCAAATGAATGCGCTGGCAGACCGTTCGCAGATCGAGCGAACCGATCGACAACTGCCGCAAGGCCACCGAGTAGCCGTCGTTCTCCTCGTGAAGCTCGACGGGAGGGTTCAGCGGTTCGCCCAAGGGCAGGCCCGCCTTGATGGCAAAGCCGAAATCGATGGTGTTTCCGAGGCTCGTCGCCAGCAAACCGCGGAACTTCTTCGGGCCGACCGAACAGGGAAGCAAGAGTCGCCCCGTCTTCCCGTTCGCTTCCAACGGTACGGCCGTATAGCCTCGGGCGAGCAGTTCGGCCCGCAGCGGGTCGTCGCTCCGGTTCGCGCGGGCCGCGCCGTGCGGCATCAGAAACAGGCGACCTTCGCCGAAATCGAGCACGGTGGAATAGAAGCTCAGCGTTTTGCAACCGATCGCAGCATCGAAGATCGGCTTGGCTCGGTCCTTATTCGCTTTTGCAGGGGGGCAAGTCGTCATCTCGAACGGCAAACCGTGCGGATTCAGGCCGAACGAACCGACGAAGACCTCCTTGGCGGAGACCGCCCGATCGTTATTCATCTTCAAGCGGCTTTCACCGAAACTGACGTCCTCGGTCATTCCGAGTTTCTCCGCCGCCGAGCAAAGCATCGAAGACCTGTCACTGGCGGTGTCGATCAGGAATCGAACCGGCTTTTCGCCGATGCGGCCGACGACGACCGGCTGAGAATCTTCGCTTTCCTCCGAAAACGGAATCGCGACGTAACCCTGACGCGCTAACGTCGAGGCGATCGGGTCCGGAGCGGCAGCGGCGAAGAGACAAACGAGCGCGATCATGGCTGAACCCCATGCACACGGAAGACGAAACTCGTATCAGCGTAATTCGCCGTCGTCGCCGCTGTCAAGGCCGGCCGGTTTCTGTCTACTATCGTTCGTGATTGGATCGCGGCTGTCCCCGCTCTCGTTCGGTTACCGGGTCATACCGACACCGACGTCCGCTGATCACCCGGGACATGAAGGAGCAGTAGCCGGTGATGCCGGGCGATCGAATCGCGCAGCTTCTCGAAGACACGGATCGCGCCACCCGCTTGACGCCCCGTGGGTTGAGGGCGGGGCGTTGGTGGAATTTGAATGGAAACCCGGTCGGTGGTTCGGTCGGTCTGTAAGCCGGGTTTTGTGATCGGCGGCAAGCCGCCGAACGACGATCATTTATCTCGGCCGATCGTTGCCGATCGGCTCCAGCGGTCTACCCGAGGGTTGGTAACGAGCCGGGTCGGCTCTCTCCCTCTGCTTGACCTTGCTTCCGGTGGGGTTTACCGAGCCGACGGGTCGCCCCGTCGCTGGTGCGCTCTTACATTAAGGGCTTGCGCCCCGCACCATTTCACCCTTACCGCACGACTTGCATCGTGCGGCGGTATCTTTCTGTTGCACTTTCCCGCACGACCGTTCCGCCGAAGCCGGGCGCCTCGACGAGCGTTCGCGGGTGGACGTTATCCATCACCGCACCCTATGAAGCCCGGACTTTCCTCCAAGGCTTGCGCCGTGGCGACCGTCCGACCGACCGAAACACCTATCGTTGACTTTAGCAGCTTCTCGTGGGGAAATGCGGAATGTTGAATGCGGAATTGGGAAGGCAAAACGCGAGGAAGCCCGCGACTCATTCTAAAGTCGCGGGCTTCAACTGTTGTCTTCATTCTGCGTTCAGCATTCCGCATTCAACATTGCGGAAGGTTAGTATCGCATCGTGATGGCGAAGTTCACGCCCTGGAGCCAGTAGCTGCTCTGGGTGCCGAGCGGGTTCGGGGTGGCGATGCCGGCGCCGATGCCGAAGTTCGGGCTGGTCGGCACGTTGGCCGGGTTTACGATTTCGCTGAACTGGTCGCCGGGTCGGGCGGCTCGGCTCAGGTACAGAAAGTTGTAGCCGATGCTCGTGGTGAGCCAGCTGCGCCAGGTGTAACCGAGGTTCACGTGAACTTCCGGCACCACCGCGAAGCGGTCCTCGTTGTAGCGGCCGATGTTCGTGCTGTTGGCGAACAGGCCCGCACGAGCCACCGAGACGTTCGTCGAACCCGGGCCGCTGAGCACACTGAAGCCGTTGATGTCGATGCGCTCGTTGACCACGCCCACAGCGACCTTGGCGGTCGAGCTCAGGAACCAGCGGTTCAACCGCAGTTCCGTGTTCAGCCCGATCTGGCCGCCGTAAAAGCTGTTGCGTGTATCGAAGTTGTCGCTGATGGCGATCCGCGAATCCTGGCCGTAGATCTTACCGTCGAACGCGACCGAGTTGCCCGGCAGGATCACCGAGGTCGAGTTGAAGTTCATGTCTTCACGGACTTCGAGATAGCGGAAGCCGGTGATGAGGTTGATGTTCCACAGGGCGACGTCTTCCGGGCAGGAACGATACAGGTTGATGATCGGTCCACCCTCGGCACCCCACGCCATCGAACTGGTGTCGACTTGGATGCCGCCGGACGCGAATGTGGGAAAGCTCGCCAGGAGCACATCCGGCAGGTTCGTCGCGGCGTTGATGAACGGCCGGGCCAACAGCGGCTGGCCGCTGCCGTCCGACGAGATCGAGTAGGTGTTCGACTTGGTCTCGGTGAAGAAGCCGCCGAGGTTCCAGCCGAAGCGCCGGCCTTCATCGCGATACCAGCCGGCATCGAACCGGGCACCGGAAAACAGGTTGTAGCCGAGGTCGGACATGGCGTGCAGGACTGTGGTGCTGGTCGCACCCAGGATGCCGCCGGCCGCCGGGGCGCTGGTGACCACGAACGGGAAGCGTGCCGGTTGGGACTTGGCGAAGCCGAGGAAGTATTCGGTCGTGAACCAGAACTGCGGCGCCAGGCGGGAGTTCACACCCTGCGGATCGATGCCGCCGCCAAAGGGATCGGCCCACTTCTGTTCGCCGTGGACTCCCTGCGGGTAGCCCGGCTCGCCGCCGCCGTATCCGGGGGGCGGACCGCCGTAGCCCGGGGGACCGCCGGCACCGGGGAACACCTGATTCGGATCCTGATAGCCCGGCGGCAGGGACATCGGCAGTTGGCCGCCATTGGTGGGCATCGGCATGGCCATACCCATTCCGGCCGGGCTCATCGGCATCGGGGCGGGCATGATCGGCGCGGGCGACTGAGCCGCGGCCGAGGCACCCCCGGCCGCGATCGCCGCCAACGCACTCCATAGTTTCTTTCGCATCACACGCTCCAAGAGATTGCGCGGCGGTCCCAAACGGGAGTCGCTTCCGGGTGTTCTCTGGAATACCAATCGACACAACCGGAACGGAACATGAGTCCTATCGGGAAAAGTCCCCCGAACCCGACTCACCTGCCCAGTTGCGAAAGCCCGCAGATTCGTTGCGATCTAAACGATGCCGAAGCGAAATGGGTCGTCCGGGTGCAGCAGAAGAGTCGCCTCGGCGGTCACGAACGCCCGACCGGCGATCGTCGGCACAATGGTTTCGTCCGAACTTGCGTAGCTTGCCTCGAAGACTGTGCCGAGGATGCTTTCCTGTCGCCACGTCGCACCTTCGCCCAGCTTGCCGCGGGCCGCCAGACAGGCCAGCTTCGCGCTGGTGCCGGTGCCGCAGGGGCTGCGGTCGTAGGCGTTGCCGGGGCAGAGGACGAAGTTGCGGGCATCGTTGCGGGCGTCGCCCGGCGGGCCGAAGAGTTCGACGTGATCGACTTGGGTGAACTGCTTGACGATTTCGACTTTGATGGCCTTGGCGAGTTGCAGCAGGCGTTCCACGTTGCTGAGGTGCAGGGCTTCGCGATGATCCTCGACCAGATAAAACCAGTTGCCGCCCCAAGCGACGTCGCCTGTGAAGCGACCGAAGCCCGGCACGTCGACCGCAATCTCGCCGGCCAACCGGAAACTTGGGACGTTCTGCAAGGAAACGGATCCATCGGCCCGGCGCTGCACCGGCACCATGCCCACGGGAGTTTCAATCGTCCAGCTGTTCCCATGCAAACGACCGACGTGCAGCAGCGACTCGACAACGCCGATCAGCCCGTGGCCGCACATACCGAGCAGGCCGACGTTGTTGAAGAAGATGATGCCGGCATCCGCGACCGCAGACGGAACCAGCCAGGCACCCACAAGGACATCCGACCCGCGCGGCTCCAGCACGACTGCCCGCCGTATGTGATCGTGGTTCGCGGCGAAATCGGCTGCCAGTTCCGCAACGGAGCTGCCCACCAAAGCCGGGCCGCCGGCAAGGACGAGCCGCGTCGGTTCGCCGGCGGTATGCGAATCGACGACCTGAAGTTTCATCATGGGTTGGCGTTGAACAGTGTCTGCGAAGCGATCCAATATTG
>Ga0105047_10009660_pt1 | contig 15861 bp, 17 predicted proteins | sample MAT04_FD_78384 | JGI IMG/M metagenome (GOLD analysis project Ga0105047, IMG submission 78384) | Freshwater microbial communities from Lake Fryxell liftoff mats and glacier meltwater in Antarctica - MAT-04 (megahit assembly) | ecosystem: Environmental > Aquatic > Freshwater > Ice > Liftoff... | reverse complement strand
TCGCACCGCATGGATCGTGACGATCGTCACCGATGACCGCCCCGGTTTGATGGCCGATGTCGCCGGCGTCTTGAGCCTGAACCGGTTGGCCGTGCGCGCTGCCTCACTCACCACTCGGGGAGATCGAGCCGTCCAGATCTGGACCGTCCAGCCGACGTTCGGTGAACCCCCCGGGGCTGATCGATTGCGCAGCGACCTGCTGCGAGTCTTCGAGAACAGGCTCGATCTCGCGGCTCGGCTTCGGCAACGCGAAGAGGCCTACGCGGCGCCCTCGATCGTCGTGGCGTCAGCGTTGGTATCGGCTCTCGAGGATGCCTCGCGTGATGCCACCGTGATCGAGGTGCGGGCCCACGATGGGCCGGCGCTGCTGCATCGCATCGGGGCCGCCTTTGCGGGCACAGGTGTTGCGGTGCGGTCGGCGCGCGTCTCGACCATGGGTTCTGAAGCCGTTGACGTCTTCTACGTCACCGATGCTTCGGGGGCGCGGCTTGCCGCAGCAGAGGTCGATCAGTTGGTCGACTCGGTGGCACAGGCGCTGGCTTCTCATGATGAGCCGCCCTCACTAGATTGACGCCACACGCGTTACCTCCGATGAATCTCCCCGCCCCACGGGGACGATCACCTCGCTGAAAGGCATGTCATGGATCTCGGTCTGAGCGGACGCAAGGCGATCGTCACCGGTGGTGGCCGCGGCATTGGCCGATGGATCACTCAGACGCTGCTCGACGAAGGGTGCGATGTCGCGATTTGCGGACGCACGCCCGAGTCGATCACCTCAACGGTTGAGGAGTTCTCCTCAAAGGGAACGATCATCGGCGACGTCGTCGATGTCACCGACGGCGAAGCGTTCCCCGCGTGGGTCGATAGCGCCGCGAAGCGGTTGGGAGGGCTTGACCTCCTGGTGCTCAACGCCAGCATCCAACCCAGCGGAGACGACGACGCCACGTGGGAGCTCACCTTCCAGTCCGACATCATGCAGGCCGTGCGCGGGATCCGAGCGGCTCGGCCCTTCCTGGCCGAGTCCGACGCGGGTGCCGTCGTCCTCATCAGCAGCACCACGGCACTGAGTCAGACCACCGGTCCGGGTCAGACGGCCTACGGCACGGTCAAGGCGGCGTTGATGAGCTACGGCTCGAAGATGGCCGCGATCCTGGGCCCCGAGGGCACCCGCGTGAACACGGTCATCCCCGGCGTCATCCTGTTCCCGGGTAGTCCCATGGACCTCTTGAAGGACCGCATCCCCGGCATGGTCGAGGGCATTGCGAAGTCGACGCTGGTGGGCCGAGTCGGTGAGCCCCAGGAGGTTGCGAACACGGTGGCGTTCCTGGGCAGTCCGCGAGCCTCGTACATCACCGGCGCCTCGCTGCGCGTCGATGGTGGAGTCGTCAAGTCGGTCGACTTCTCGTAGCGATGACGCGAAGTCGGTCGGCTTCGCGTCGGTAGTGGGCTGATGGCAGGGCGTCGCAGGTAGCCCTGCGACGACCGCCGACTACTCTGACGCAACACCGTCGAGCCAACGAGGAACTGTGTTCGCCACCCTTCAAGACCGTTTTGCCGCCACCTTCAAGAGCCTGCGCGGCAAGGGTCGACTCACCGAAGCAGATGTCGATGCGGCCTGCGCGGATCTGCGCATCGCACTTCTGGAAGCCGACGTTGCCTTGCCGGTGGTGCGGACGTTCGTCGGCCGGGTCAAGGAACGTTCCATCGGTGTCGAGGTGTCGCAGGCGCTGAATCCGGCGCAGCAGATCCTCAAGATCGTTGATGAAGAACTCACCGCGATTCTTGGCGGTGAGGCTCGTCGCCTCACCTACGCCAAGAATCCGCCGACCGTCATCATGTTGGCCGGACTTCAGGGTGCCGGTAAGACGACGCTGGCGGGCAAACTCGCGCATTGGCTGAAGGCCGAAGGGCATACCCCACTTCTCGTGGCGGCCGACCTGCAGCGGCCCAACGCCGTTGACCAGTTGAAGGTGGTCGCCGAACGTGCCGGCGTCGCCGTGTTCGCACCCGAGCCCGGCAATGGCGTGGGTGATCCGGTGCAGGTGGCGCGCCAGGCAATCGCACACGCCAAGACCCAGCTTCACGACATCGTCCTGGTCGACACCGCTGGACGCTTGGGTATCGACAACGAGTTGATGCAGCAGGCGATTGATATTCGCGACGCCGTTGAGCCGCAGGAAATTCTCTTCGTCCTTGACGCCATGACCGGCCAAGACGCGGTGGTGACGGCACAGTCATTCCTCGAGGGCGTTGGCTTCACCGGAGTCGTGCTGACCAAGCTCGACGGTGATGCCCGAGGCGGTGCCGCCTTGAGCGTGCGCGAACTCACCGGACGTCCGGTCATGTTCGCTTCCACCGGCGAGAAGCTTGAAGACTTCGAGGTCTTTCATCCCGACCGGATGGCGTCGCGGATTCTGGGCATGGGCGACTTGCTCACGCTCATCGAGCAGGCCGAGCGCGCCTTCGACGATGACCAGAAGGCCAAGCTCGCCAACAAGGTGGCCACTGGCGAAGACTTCACCCTTGATGACTTCCTCGAGCAGATGCAGGCCGTCAAGAAGATGGGCTCGCTCAGCAAGATGCTCGGCATGCTGCCGGGTATGGGCGAGATGCGCGAGGCAATCGACAACCTCGATGACGCCGACATCGACCGCATCGCCGCGATCATTCAGTCGATGACGCTCGCTGAGCGCCGTGACCCCAAGGTGTTGAACGCCTCGCGTCGCACACGAATCGCCGCTGGGTCAGGACGCAGCGTGACCGACGTCAACCAGTTGGTCGATCGCTTCGCTGAGGCGCAGAAGATGATGCGCCAGATGAACAAGGGCGGCATGCCGAGCATGCCCGGGATGCCCGGGATGCCCGGCGGATCTGGCGGATCCAAGAAGTCCAAGGGAAAGCCCAAGCCGGTGAAGTCCAAGAAGGGTCGGAGCGGAAATCCGGCGAAACGGGCGGCCCAGGCGGCTGGTCTTCCCACCGACTCCGCGGGGCAATCGGCGTCCGGTGCGCCGGCATCGCTGGAGCTGCCAGCGGAGTTCAAGGACCTTCTCGGCGGTCACTGATCACCCAAGCGCCCCCGCCTGGCCGGTCGGCCGCGCGGCTCTGGCAGACTGTGCAGGCTGGTCCGGGCCCTCTCACCCGTTCCTGACACCCCCGATCCTGTGCCGCGCACCCCCACGCGCAGCCGCAGGATCACCCCATCGCATCGTGTAGGAGACCCACCGCTCGTGGCAGTCAAGATCAAGCTCAAGCGCCTCGGAAAGATCCGCCAGCCGATGTACCGCATCGTTGTCGCCGACGCGCGCACCAAGCGCGACGGGCGCGCGATCGAAGAGATCGGCGTGTACCGGCCCAAGGAGGACCCCTCCTTCATTCAGGTCGACGCCGAGCGCGTGCAGTACTGGCTCGGCGTGGGTGCTCAGCCGACCGAGGCCGTCACGGCCATCCTCAAGGTGACCGGCGACTGGCAGGCCTTCAAGGGCGAGCCGGCTCCGGCGCCGATGCGCGTGGCCGCTCCCAAGCCCAGCAAGATCGAGATCTTCGAGGCTGCTGCCAAGGAAGCCGCTGACGAGCCCAAGGACGGCGCCACTACGGCGAAGACCAAGAAGGCCCCCAAGCTTGCTCCGGCCGAGGGCGACGTCGTGGCTGACGCACCCGCTGCCACCGGGGCCCCCGCAACCGAGGCTCCCGCCGACGAGGCACCGGCCACCGAGGCACCGGCCGACGAAGCACCTGTTGTTGAAGCGGCGGCCGCCGAGGCCCCCGCCGAGGCAGCGACAGACGCAGCGACAGAGGCTGCTGCTGACGCGGCGCCTGCGACTGAATCCACTGAGGCCTGATCGTGCTGGCCGACGCACTTGACCACCTGGTGCGGGGCGTCGTCGACAATCCCGACGACGTCACCGTTACCGACCGCACGCTTCGACGTGGTCGCCTGATTGAGGTTCGGGTTCACCCCGATGACCTCGGTCGGGTGATCGGCCGAGGTGGCCGCACAGCGGTCGCTTTCCGCACGGTCGCCAAGGCGCTGTCCGGCGGCAAGGGTGTGCGCGTCGACTTCGTCGACGTCGCCTGATCTGCTCCGGTCTGACACAAACTGCGCGGCCTGGAGGCGATCGTCTGTGATCGTGACCGTTGGACGTGTCGGCAAGGCCCACGGCATCCGTGGCAGCGTCACCATTCAGGTACTGACTGACGAGCCAGATGCGCGCTTCGCCATCGGTTCGACGATCGTGACCGAACCGGTGATGTCGCCGCCTCTGGTCATTCGTGACGTTCGGTGGCACTCGGGCCGACTGCTGCTCGAGTTCGAGGGCATTGATGATCGCAATGCTTCTGAATCCCTGCGCGGCACTCTGCTGCAAGTCGAGGTCGATGAGCACGAGCGCCCCGATGACCCCGATGAGTTCTACGACCACCAGTTGGTCGGACTATCGGTCAAGTTGAACTCCGGTGAGCTGATCGGACATGTGCGCGAGGTCAGCCACCTGCCGGCGCAAGATCTGGTGGCGGTGATTCCGGTGGCGGCCGATGGCTCCGCGCTACCTGATCCTCAAGCCGACCTTCTGATCCCCTTCGTGCGCGACATCGTGATCAGCGTCGACACCGTCGAGGGCCTCGTGATCGATCCGCCACCTGGTTTGTTGACGGCCGGCGAAGCGTAATGCGGATCGACGTCATCTCGATCTTTCCTGACTACCTGGCGCCGGTCCGGTTGTCGTTATTGGGCAAGGCGCACGACGCTGGCCTGCTCGACGTCGCTGTTCACGACCTGCGCGACTTCACCCACGATCGTCACCGCACCGTTGACGACACGCCCTATGGGGGAGGTCCGGGCATGGTCATGAAACCCGAGCCTTGGGCGGCGGCGCTCGCAAGTGTGACGGTGGCTGCAGAATCGGTGTCCTCAGAATCCAGAGCCGACACTCGTCTGATCGTGCCCACCCCCTCGGGACGGCCCTTCTCCCAAGCAGTGGCAGCCGATCTTGCGACGGCTGATCACTTGGTGTTTGCCTGCGGACGCTACGAAGGGATTGACCGCCGCGTCATCGACCATGCGGCGGCTTCGATGACCGTCGAAGAGATCTCGATCGGTGACTACGTGCTGGCCGGGGGAGAGGTGGCGGCCTTGGTCATCATCGAAGCCGTCGCCAGGCTGTTGCCGGGAGTCGTGGGCAATGAGTCGTCTGTCGTGGATGATTCCTTTGCGGCCGGACCGATGGAACACCTCGTCGAGGGTCCGATCTACACCAAACCGGCCGACTGGAATGGCGCGATCGTCCCCCCGGTACTGGTCTCGGGCGACCATGGAGCGATCGCCCGATGGCGACGCGATCAGTCCCTCGAACGCACCACTCGGATGCGCCCTGACCTCATCCGCGGGCGGCTAACGCACGACTTCGATGCCGCTGACCACCGTGTTCTCGAAGCCCTTGGGTGGATGGACGAGGCAGGCCGCTGGCAGTTAGCTCCTCCTGCTGTGTCAGACTAGGTACTCGCGATCAGGCCGGAATGCCCGCCACAGGGGGCACCCGCAAGGCCCACGATCGCTCACCCACCCCGAACACCCGATGCCGTGGTCGACCTGTGGCGCGCTACGAGGAAGAGAACCTGATGAATACCCTTGACGCTGTCGATTCCGCCTCACTGCGCGACGACATTCCCGCCTTCCGACCCGGTGACACCTTGAAGGTGCACGTGCGCGTTATTGAAGGCACTCGCTCGCGAGTCCAGATCTTCCAAGGCGTGGTCATTCGCCGCCAAGGTGGTGGACTGCAAGAGACCTTCACGGTTCGCAAGGTCAGCTTCGGCGTCGGCGTCGAGCGCACCTTCCCGGTGCACACCCCCGTCGTGGAGCAGATCGAAGTCGTCACCCGCGGTGACGTGCGTCGCGCCAAGCTGTACTACCTCCGTGAGCTTCGCGGCAAGAAGGCGAAGATCAAGGAAAAGCGCGACACCCCCACCTCGCGCTGACGCTTGGATGCCGGGGCGGCGGGCGATGGTCACCCGTGAGGCCGCTTCGGTGATGTGCCAGAACTCCGAGCCAGGTTAGGCTCACGCCACCATGGACGACGTCGCGCTGCGCGCGCCCGATGAGGCCGGATCCGTTGAGGACCGGCCTCGCGTCCGTGGTGCCCACGCTGCACCCAAGGGCGTTAAGCCCGAGCGGATTCCCAAGTCTGAGCGCGTCGATCCTGACGCGAAGGCGGGGCGCCACCGACGCATCATGCCCGAGCGGCCCTTCTGGGTGGAACTTCCGATCCTTCTCGTGGTGGCCATCGTCGTGGCCTACATCGTGAAGAGTTTCTTGTTGCAGGTGTTCTACATCCCCTCGGGTTCGATGGAGAACACGCTGCGGATCAACGACCGGGTGCTCGTCGACAAGTTGAGTTACGATCTGCGCGACATCAAGCGCGGCGAGATCATCGTGTTCAACGCTGAGGGTGTTTTGGCGCCCGAGGGTGCTGTAGTGACGGAATCCGTCAACCCGGTCTCGCGCACCGTGCGGTCGTTCGCTTCTGCCATCGGCTTGGCCCCCAGTAGTGAGACCGACTACATCAAGCGAGTCATTGGGCTTCCCGGTGATCGCGTGAAGTGCTGCGATGCTCAAGGCAAGATGACGGTCAACGGAGTGCCGCTCGAAGAAACGGCGTATTTGTTTCCCGGTGACTCACCCTCGACCGCGCAGTTCGATGTCGTGGTTCCTGAGGGCAAACTGTGGGTCATGGGTGATCACCGTTCGGCCTCGGCCGATTCGCGTTCACGCATTGGTTCCCCAGGAGGCGGATTCGTTCCGATCGATCGCGTACGCGGCCGAGCCTTCGTGGTCAGCTGGCCCTTCGACCATCTCAAACGACTGAGCGTGCCCGACACCTTTAAACAATCACTGATCGATGAGCAGAAGGGCACCACACCGTGACGCAGGGCGATGACCCGCTCGAGAGGGTGGGAGATTCTGGGCCCGCTGTTGATGCGCCCGCTCCCACGTCGGGCAAGCGCCGCCGCGGAAGCGCCCTGCGCGAAGTGGCCGTCATTGTGATCGTGGCGCTCGTTCTTAGCGCGCTGGTGCGCACGTTCGTCTTTCAGGCCTTTTGGATCCCCTCGGGTTCGATGGAAAACACGCTGCTGCCCGACGATCGCATTCTGGTGAGCAAGTTGAGCACCGAGTTTGGCGATGTTCAGCGCGGTCAGGTCATCGTGTTCCGCGATCCCTCGGACTGGCTCGCCGAGCAGCCCGTCACGGGCAACTCCACGCAGCGCGTCGTTCGCGGCGGGCTTGAGTTCGTCGGTCTGGCGCCCTCGCGTTCGGACCGCGATCTGGTCAAACGAGTGATCGGCGTGGGTGGTGACCGCGTGAAATGCTGTGATGCTCAGGGGCGCATCACCGTCAATGGAAAGCCGCTCGATGAGGCGGCCTATCTCTACCCCGGCGATAAGGCCAGCGAAGAGCCCTTCGACGTCGTGGTGCCGCAGGGCAAGTTGTGGGTGATGGGTGATCATCGCGCGGCCTCGGGGGATTCGCGTTTCCACCAAGAAGATCCCGGTGGCCCCTTCGTTCCGGTCGGCGATGTAGTCGGTCGCGCGCTGTGGGTGGTGTGGCCCTATCCGCAATGGGCCACCTTGCCGATCCCCTCGACCTTCTCCGATATTCCGGCTCCGTAGGTCAACTGATGGGTCCGCGTCCCTCGCGTGCTGTCATCCGCTCGCGCGGTGATCTGTTCACCTACGAGCGGGCGCTCCACCGCCGTGGCTTTGAACCGGTCGCTGGCGTCGACGAGGCTGGCCGCGGAGCCTGCGCCGGACCCCTGGTGGTGGCGGCCGTCATCCTCGGCAGGGTGACAGGTTTCGAGATGGTCGCCGATTCGAAGGTGCTGAGCCCGGCCCGCCGTCATGCGGTGTACGACCTGGTCATGACGCGCGCGCTCGCGGTCTCGGTGGTGGTGGTCGGGCCTGATGAGGTGGATGAGTTCGGCGTTCATGTGGCCGATCTCGAAGGGATGCGTCGAGCTTTGGCCCGGCTCCAAACGCCTGCCGCCTACGCACTGACCGATGGCTTCCCTGTGCCCGGCCTTGGCGTGCCCTCGCTGGCAGTGTGGAAGGGCGATCAGGTGTGCGCCTCGGTGGCCGCTGCTTCGGTGGTGGCGAAGGTGACGCGTGATCGCCTCATGATCGATCTCGATGCTCAGCATCCGCAGTACGGGTTCGCCACTCACAAGGGTTACGTCACCCAAGCTCACCTGAAGACGCTGGCCGCCCATGGCCCATGCGCCGATCACCGACGATCGTTTGCGCCGGTCGCGCGGCTTGTTGAAGCGGCAGATACCCGGGCTCTGCCGGATCAGGGTTCATCCACGTCGGCCACGGCCGCGAAAGTGGTGGAGTCGGTGGCGTTGAAGTGATTGGGTGGGCGCATGAGTTCCGACGAGCTTGAGGACTATGAAGCGGCCAGCGAACTCAAGTTGTTCAAGGAGTATCGCGACGTCTTCGGCATGTTCACCTATGCGGTCGAGACCGACCAACGCTTCTATCTGTGCAACACAGTCGATGTGGAGACGAAGGCCTCGCCCGCAGGGCAGCCGTACTTTGAGGTGACGGTGGCTGACGCCTGGATCTGGGATACCCATCGACCGGCGCGATTCATTCGATCAGCGCGTCTGATCACCTTCAAGGATGTTCACGTCGAGGAACTCGCACGTGCCGTCGAACCGGAGTTCCCCGTCATTCCCTAGTCGCCCCGTCTCCTGACTTCCCGGCTTGTCGATCCGAGCGTCGGTGAATCACCTACCGATACGCGTCGACCAGTGATGCCGGAGTGGGTCCTCGTCTGATCATGTGCGCACTTCTGCTCCTGACTGATGGAGGCGCACATGCGACACAAAGACGTCCTGGGTCGCCTCGGCGAGGATCTCGCAGCACGGCACCTCAGCGAACAGGGGTGCACGATCCTCGAACGGAATTGGCGCTGCAGCGCCGGCGAACTCGACATCATCGCTCGCGATGGCGACACCCTCATCATCTGTGAGGTGAAGACGCGGTCGTCGACGCGCTTCGGCACTCCACTCGAAGCGGTGACGGCCGACAAAGCTGCGCGGATGCAGCGTCTGGGCTATGCGTGGATGCGCGAGCACGGCGTCAAGTCGTCTGAGGTGCGCTTTGACGTGGTTGCGATCGTGCGTCCGCCCGGATCGGGTACGACGATCATCGAGCACCATCGACAGGTGGTCTGACGTGGGTATTGCGCGCACCCGTGGCGTCGTCTTGATCGGCGTCGAGGGCGTGATCGTCGATGTCGAGGTCGATCTTGCCGAGGGCGTAGTGGGCACCACCGTCGTGGGGCTTGCTGATCGCGGCGTCACCGAAGCCAAAGATCGAGTCCGAGCAGCGCTGGTCAACAGCAACGAGCGGTGGCCGGCCAAACGCGTCACGATCAGTTTGTCGCCGGCGTGGATTCCCAAACTCGGTGCCGTCACGGACCTTGCGGTGGCCTTGGCGATGCTGGCCGCCGACGGACGACTTCCTGCCGTCGTGATCGACGACACCGTCGTGCTGGGTGAACTCGGACTCGACGGCGTGGTCAAGACGGTGCGGGGTGTGTTGCCCGCGGTAGTGGCAGCAGCACATGCGGGGTTCGAGAAGGTGATCGTGCCCGCCGCGAACGTCGACGAGGCTTGCTTGGTGCCTGGCGTCGAGGTCGTGGGCGTTGAATCCCTGGCGCACGCGCGTGCGGTGCTCGCCGGTGAAGCAGCTCCCGTCGAGCCGGGTGGAACGGTCATCGGCGGGGCGGCGCCCAATGCGCACCTGCGGCCGGTTCCCGACATGGAAGATGTGATCGGTCAACCGCTGGCCCGTCGAGCCCTTGAGATCGCTGCGGCCGGTGGTCATCACCTGTTTCTGCACGGGCAACCCGGCGTTGGTAAGACGATGCTCGCTGAGCGGCTGCCCGGTTTGATGCCGGCCTTGCCCATCGCTGCAGCACTTGAGGTGACTGCTGTTCATTCGGTGGCGGGAACGCTCGATGTCGACCATCCCTTGATCAACACACCGCCCTTCGAAGCTCCGCATCACACCGCGACATTGGTCTCTTTGGTGGGTGGCGGCAGCGGACGTCCCACGCCGGGGGCGGTGTCGCGGGCCCATCGCGGGGTCTTGTTTCTTGACGAGGCACCGGAGTTTGCTCGCACCGTTCTTGACGCGTTGCGTCAACCCTTGGAGTCGGGGTACGTATCGATAACCCGGTCTGGATTCGCGGCTCGCTTTCCGGCGCGATTTCAATTGGTGCTGGCCGCTAATCCGTGTCCGTGTGGGATCGGGGACCAGCGCGGCGTGGGCTGCCGTTGTTCGCCGATGCAGCGGCGTCGTTACGCGCAACGCATTTCAGGCCCGCTGCTGGATCGGATCGATCTCGTGGTGCAGACGCAGCCGATTGATCGGGCGCAGATGCTGGCTGATGACGCCGTCGGTGAAAGCACCGCCGTCGTCTCGGCGCGTGTGGCGCAGGCCGCTGGTCGGATGACGCAGCGCTTGAACGGATACCCGTGGCTGGCGAACGCCCATGTTCCAGGCGCGATGTTGAAGGGCCGAGGTGCGCTAGGTGTTGATCCGGTTGCCACGCGATGGCTGCGGGAGGCATCGGCGCGCGGCACCCTGAGCGGCAGGGGAATCGACAAGGTGCTGCGCGTCGCGTGGACTATTGCTGATCTCGCGGGGTTTGAGCGCCCCGGCATCGATGAGGTGGCCGAAGCCGTGGCGTTGCGCAATGACTCGTTCAGGACGGCGGCGTGATGACCGCGGCGAGGAAAGGTGGGCCTTCGGCGGCATCGTGGGATGAGCGACGCGGCCGTGTCCTGCTCAGCATCGTGAGCGATGCGGTCGATCCCGACGTGCACGGGCATCTGACCACTGTCGGTGCGGCACGCATATGTGCTGAATTGCTCGCAGGCACCAGTCGGTTGAAGAGGGCTGCCGCATACTCAGCTCGGCTTGACACTCTGGTCGGACATGGAGTCGGCGCGGTTGACGCAGCTTCGGGGACGGTCGATCAGGCTGTCGATGCGCTGTCCGCCATGGGCGGACGTCTTCTCATTCCTGGTGACGACGAGTGGCCGACAGGTCTGGACGACCTTGAGCAGCGGCGTCCGTATGCCCTGTGGGTGCGTGGCCCGTTGGCCTTGTCATCCCTGAACCCGAGCGCGTCGCTCGCGATCGTGGGAGCGCGGGCGGCCACGCAGTACGGAGTGCACGTCGCCACCGATCTTGCGGCCGACCTTGCGATGCGCGGGTGGTCGATCGTGTCCGGTGGCGCCTACGGAATTGATGCGGCAGCGCATCGGGGTGCTGTGCTGTGCGGCGGGGCCACGGTGGCTGTGCTCGCCAACGGAGTCGACGAGGTCTATCCCAAGGGGAACTCTCAACTGCTGGCCAGAATCGTTGAGCAAGGCGCTGTCGTCAGCGAGTTGCCACCAGGGCGTCATCCCACCCGCCAAGGCTTTCTCGCGCGCAACCGGATTATCGCGGCATTGGCTGGCGGCACCTTGGTGGTGGAGGCTGCCTTGCGCAGTGGCAGTGCCAGCACTGTGGCGCGTGCTGTGGAACTAGGGCGTGAAGTGATGGCAGTACCGGGGCCGATCACGTCAGCGATGTCGACCGGATCGAATGCGTTGTTGCGAGACGGTGCCACACTGGTGACGTGCGGCGACGATGTCGTCGAGGCGCTGGCCGGAATCGGCGAAGGGCTTCGGCCATTGCCGGAATCGAGCGCATCAGATCGTGATCGTTTGACCCCGGACCAGCGGGCGTTGCTCGATGCGTTCCCGGCACGAGGCGCGCGCGATGAAGTCTCGTTGGCGGCCACCGCGGGTCTCACGTTAAGTGCGGCGATGACGTCGTTGGGTTACCTCAACGTCGATGGTTGGGTGCAACGCACCGACCAGGGGTGGCGACTCAGCGACAAGGCACGCACTGGCTGAGCCCACACCGCATCGGCTGAATGGCTTGAGCTCGCTCGAATTCGCTGAGATGGGGGGTCAAATCGGCCTTTTTCGTTGGTGACGGCCCCAATATCGGTGACTTCATGTCTTCTGCTCCGACAGAAGCGCATAGTGGAGGAGAAGTACAGGTACCTGGCCCCACAGCCGACAGCGCGCTAGGTCGGTACCCGACTTGCTTTTTCTCACCTTGGGGTAATGGTGAATCAGCCGAAGGACACGCGTACGCGAACCGGCAAGGATGGGTCAAGGCGAGGACGTTTGTTCGTCGTCACGTTGGTAGGCGCGGTCTGCATCTTTGCGCTCCTGCTGGCATCCACAAGTCAGGCGTCGGCGAATCTCACTCCCGCCGTTGCGGCCACCTCCGCTGGGTCGCCCCTGGAGCCGTCGGTGTTGCGCAGCATCGAATCGTCAGCGAATAACTACGCAGGTTCATGGATCGACGACAACGGCCGCGTACAGGTTCGGGTGGTTGCGGGGTCAAGCACGACGATGGCCCGTGAAGCCGCGGCTGGCATCAAGATGACGGTGAGGGCTGACGCTGGTTTCACCTACGCCGAACTCACGGCCGCCATGAGCCTGATCGACAACGCGAGCTTCACGGCTGCTCACGGAATCGTGTCGGTTTTCGTTGATGAACTTCAGAACCAGGTGGCCGTAACCGCATTTCCGACGCGGATGGCTGAGGCGCAACGGGCAGTGGATCGGATCGTCGGCAAGGGGCTTGCGGTGGTCGGCCCCGGCCAGATGACGTTCCTGCAATCCGGACCCGACCGTTATCGCGACCGCTATCCCTATACGGGTGCCTCGAGCATTTCGCTCGGTCCTAGTCGCTCGGGTGCAACCCGCAAGCGATGTTCCACCGCGTTTCCACTTCAGCGCAGTGGTCATGGCAAGTCCTTCATGCTCACCGCGGCCCATTGCACCGAGGGGTGGGAAGGCGCATGGACTGGTTCTGGATACAGCCCTAACGAGCCGTTCCAGGAGAACCCTTATGCGTTCACGTCGTCTACGGCTGCTCTTACGGTGTGGACCAACTACATCGGCACGAACGTGGGCTATGCAGACAGCGTGTGTCCTAGTCGTGACCATCCGCATCGCCTGTTCACCTGCAGCAATGGATCGACCGGATACAGCAGCACGGAGTACTCGATTGTTGGCGCCTTCCCTGGAGATGTCGCGGTCGTGCGGGTCGCTGGAGTGGAGCCCTATATGTGGACGGACCGGAATGTGCGCAGCCCTATTTACTACGCGCAGGAAAGTGACCCGATGAACGGTGACACGACGTTGTGCTTCTCGGGTCAAACGACAGGTAACTGGTGCGGGCTGACGGTGCGGGCATCCAACGTGTCGTCCTGGTCCTGTTCGAATACGGCGTGCGCCACCAACCCGACCGACACAAACCGGCACTACATCCAAGGTCGGGTAATGGCCACCAAGTCGCGTGGCACCTGTACCAAGTCGGGTGATTCCGGTGGCGCGATCTACAAGCCCGCTCGTTCGCCCAGTGGGGCTGCCGGCGCGATCCGTGCCGTTGGGGTCCACAACGGTTCCAGCGCGGCGAACTACTGCACCGTCTTCTTCACCCCCGTGTGGCGTGCTGTGAAGTTGTTCGCGGCGCCAGTAGCCCACAAATGAGTCTGTGTTGCGCCGGTCAGCGGACCGAACTGAGCGGCGGTGCTTGCCCCACGATCAGCTGTGGGCCACCGTGGGTACATGCCCACCGTCGCCTCGTCACCCCACGCCGCGTTGCCGGCAGAACTTGAGGCGACGCTGCACGACTTCGTGGTGCACCTGCGTGACGAGCGGGGTTTGTCGCCCCACACCGTTCGCGCGTATGCCACCGACGTCTGGTCGCTGCTTGATCATCTGCGGCGGCGGGGACACGACGAACTGTCAGCGCTGGACCTTGGCAGTTTGAGATCGTGGTTGGCTCGGCAACAGTCCCAGGGTCAGGCCCGCGCGACGCTAGCCAGGCACGCAGCTTCGGCCCGAGTCTTCACCGCATGGGCCGAGCAGACCGGTCGCCTCGAAGTTGATCCGGGCGCGCGGTTGGCCTCGCCCAAAGCCCACCGAGTGCTCCCCGCCGTGGTGCGGGCAGATGACATGGTGATCGTGCTCGACGCAGCCTCCGATCGGGCGAGTGATGGCGACCCCCTCGCGCTGCGCGACCTGGCCATCGTGGAACTTCTGTATGCCACCGGGATCCGGGTCAGTGAACTGACCGGTCTGGATCTGCCGGATGTGGACTGGGAGCGCTACTCCGTTCGAGTGATGGGCAAGGGGCGCAAAGAGCGGACGGTGCCGATGGGGTTACCGGCCCTTGCGGCCCTGCGTCAGTGGGTTGAGCAAGGTCGGCCTGGCCTGGCCTCGGCTGGCGCTCGAGCTGCCCTTTTCGTCGGAACGCGCGGTTCACGGCTGGGGTCGCGAGCAGCTCGCGAGGTGGTGCACCGCAGTCTGGCGGCGGCTCCGAGCGCTCCCGATGTGGGCCCCCACGGCCTGCGTCATTCGGCGGCCACCCACCTTCTCGAGGGCGGCGCGGACCTCAGGTCCGTTCAAGAACTGCTCGGTCACGCTACGCTCGCCACCACTCAGATCTACACGCATGTCTCCGTCGAGAGGTTGAGGGCAACGTATGACCAGGCGCACCCCCGGGCGTAGCGGTGGTTCCGCGACGACCGAGGATCTCGGCGTCGAGACCGAGGACTCCGCCGACACGTCAACCGGGACCTCCGCGGGCCTGTCCGCAGCCGAGCTTGAGGCTCAGGCCGACGCGCTTCTGGCCGCGGCCGACGGCGCCGATGCGGCTCCTGCGGTCGTCGAGGAGCTAGGCGATTTCGACGACGCCGGCGTCTTCGACGATGACCCGGCCGACGCTGAAGCCATTCTTAAGAAACTGTGGATCGACTTCAAGGAGTCGGGCGACCAGCAACTCCGTGAGCGTCTGATCATTCATTACTCACCGTTGGTCAAGTACGTCGCTGGCCGGGTGGGTGTGGGCCTGCCACCGAACATTGAGCAGGCCGACCTCGTCTCGTACGGCATCTTCGGATTGATCGATGCGATCGTGAAGTTCGACCTCGAACGGGCGATCAAGTTCGAGACCTACGCGATCAATCGCATTCGTGGCGCGATCATCGATGAGCTCCGCTCCATCGACTGGATTCCGCGATCGGTGCGATCCAAGGCTAAGAGCGTCGAAAAGGCGTATGCCGAGCTCGAAGGCAAACTGCATCGCACGCCGAACGAGTCTGAAGTTGCCGAGCACATGGGCATCGCGCTCACCGATCTGCACGCGATCTTCAGTCAGGTGTCCTACGTCAACGTGGTGGCGCTCGATGAGCTGCTCAGCGTCGGTGGCGAGAAGGGCGACAAGCTCAGTCTCGTCGACACCCTCGAAGACACCAAGGCCGAAGACCCGGTCACCGCGTTCGAAGCCGAAGAGACCAAGTACCTCTTGGCGCAGGCGATCAACAACCTTCCTGAGCGCGAGAAGATCGTCGTCACGCTCTACTACTACGAAGGTCTCACCCTCGCCGAGATCGGCAAGGTGCTCGGCGTCACCGAGAGCCGCATCTGCCAGATGCACACCAAGGCCGTGATGCAGATGCGCGTGAAGCTCAACGAGTCAAACCACGACTAGAGCTCATCCCGATCGCCACCAAGCAGTGCTTGTTCGATCCTTCGCATGAAGCCGCTGTCGTCCCATTCGTCCGCCCGCGGCAGGGGAGCGCGTCCGGCTGAAGGCCCTTGCCGAACGATGACGGTGTCGAGACTGCGCGAGATCCAGACCCGCTGGCCGCCGTAGCCACTGAGCGAGACCAGATCACCGCCCGGCACCTCGGGCACTGCTCGCGCGCCTACCCGCCACGGCGGC
>Ga0105047_10009658_pt1 | contig 15865 bp, 10 predicted proteins | sample MAT04_FD_78384 | JGI IMG/M metagenome (GOLD analysis project Ga0105047, IMG submission 78384) | Freshwater microbial communities from Lake Fryxell liftoff mats and glacier meltwater in Antarctica - MAT-04 (megahit assembly) | ecosystem: Environmental > Aquatic > Freshwater > Ice > Liftoff... | reverse complement strand
CTATATTCCAGATCGTCACGATGAAGGTTACGGCCTCCACCAGGACGCAATTGATCAATTTATTGAGGATGGTATCAATTTATTAATTACTTTTGACCTAGGTATAACTGCTGTAGAAGAGGTGGCAAAGGCTCAAGCATCTGGTATTGATGTCATTATTACAGACCATCATATTCCTCAAGAAGAAATTCCTCGAGCTTATGCGATTTTAAATCCTAAACAAGACGGAGACGAATACAGAGATAAAATGCTCTGTGGAGCTGGAATTGCTTTTAAATTAATCCAAGCACTTATTTTAAAATATGGTGAATTCTGGAAAATAAATAAAGGTTGGGAGAAGTGGTTACTTGACATGGCCGGGGTTGCTACACTTTCTGATCAAGTACCTCTTTTGGATGAAAATAGAGTTCTTGCTTTTTATGGTTTGAAAGTTTTACAAAAAGCTCGCCGTCCTGGTTTATCTGAATTATTTAAAAAAGCTGGAGTTAATATAACAAAAGTAAATGAAGAAGATGTGACATTTACTCTTGCCCCTCGTATTAATGCAGCTAGTCGTATGGCGAGCCCAATGAAAGCATTTGAAATACTAGCCACAAATGATTTAGTTGAAGCCCGGACATTATCTGACTATTTAGCAAAAATAAATGATGAGAGAAAAATAATGGTGGCTCAGATTATGAAACAAGTAAAAAGTGTTTTAAGTAAAAGAGAAGAGAAATCAATAGTCTTTATTGGCAACCCATCTTGGCGTATTGGTGTTTTGGGAATTATCGCTTCGAAAATCGTGGACGAATATAAAAGACCTGCTTTCGTCTGGGGAAGTGATGGAGGTGGAGAGACAAAAGGTTCTTGCCGTAGTTTTGGCAATCTTAACTTAGTCGAAACAATGACGAAGTTACCAGAGGGAAGTTTACTTGGATTTGGCGGGCATAAAGGTGCTGGAGGTTTTTCTGTTTCGCATGAACAAATTCATTTTCTTGAGGAAAAATTATTAAGTATTATTGATAATAAGACGGAGGTTGAAATTGAAAATGAGATCAATTTAAACATTGATGCTAATATTGAAATAGATGATGTTAACAATGAAAATTATAATGTAATAAAAAAACTTGCTCCTTTTGGGATAGGGAATCAAAAACCAACATTTCTTTTTAAAAATATTAAAATATATATGATGAAAGAATTTGGTAAAGAAAAAAATCATTTAGAATTATCTTTTAAAAACAGTCGTGGCAAAATTGTCAAAGCTATCGCATTTTTCAAGACAAGTAGTAGCTATAATTCCACACTTTCTGTTGGAGACAAAATAAATATGGTTGCAACTTTTGAAAAAAACAGTTTTGCCGGAAGAGAAGAATTAAGATTAAGAATAGTCGATCTATACCAGTAGGTTTTATTGGTAAATAAAAATTTTGCATTATATAATAGAAGATATGAGTAAAGAGATTAAAATTTATACAGATGGAAGTTCGCTTGGAAATCCTGGGCAGGGAGGTTGGGGAGTTGTTGTAATTACGAATTACGAATTACGAATTACGAATGAAAAAATAAGTAGTAAGAAGCAAGTAGTAAGTAGCAAGGAAGGTGTAAGAAGTAAGAAAGATATAACAGAAAAAGAGACAATAATTAAAGAGCTTGGAGGTTTTGATAAAAATACGACCAATAATCGTATGGAGCTTCAAGGGGCAATAGAAGCTCTTAAATATATAGATAATATCTGGAAGTCCGAATTAGAGGATATAGTGAAGTCAGGTTTAACTATGTTCACTATATTTACGGATTCAAATTATGTCCTTTCTGGAATTACTTCTTGGATATATAATTGGGAGAAGAATGGCTGGAGGACTGCAAATAAAAAAGAAGTTCTCAATCAAGATTTATGGAAAGAATTAATTGGCCTGATTAGAAATATAAATATTAAAATAAAATGGGAAAAGGTTAAGGGCCATTCTGGACATATTTACAATGACAAAGCTGACGAGATTGCGACGAGTTGTGCTTTGAAACAAAGAAGTAGATAAAATAGTCTTATCGGCGGGGCGCGCGCAAGGCCGACGGGCCGAGCCAGAGCAAATTTTCACCAGAAAATTATGCGGTCCCGACGAGGAGAGCTATTTTATCTACTGATGTTTAGGGTTTAGTACAAACTAAATAAAAATTTTATGACTAAGAAAGAAATTATTTTAATTTTTATTTTACTCATTATCAGTTTGATAAGATTTTTCTTTTATACTCCAGATAAACCGGATTATGAAGTGGCGCTCGGTGAGACTGTTCAACTAGAAGGGATTGTTCGTGATGCTCCAGATATAAGGATTTACAACCAAAGAATCGTCATCAGGCCAATAGATCAAAAAAGTAAAGTCCTGGTTATCATCCCTAAAGAAATTGATATTTTATATGGTGATAGAGTTACTATTGAGGGGATACTCGAAAGTCCGGAGAATTTTATAACAAATACAGGGAAAGAATTTAACTACAAAAGATATTTAGCTAACCAAGATATTTATTTTATAATTAATAAAGCGGAAGTAGAAATTATTTCACACAATAATGGTTCTTGGCTTAAATTTCAACTCTATAATTTAAGAGAGAAATTCATGGAAAATTTAGCGAGAGTTATTTTTCCACCAGAGAAAGATTTAGCCAATGGGCTTTTATTAGGAGCTCGGGGAGGATTTGATGTCAAGTTGAAAGATGAATTCATTAAAACGGGGACCGTTCATATCGTGGCTCTTTCAGGCTACAATATATCAATTGTCTCAGAGAATATCATGAAATTTTTTGGAGTATTTTTTTCTCAAACAATTTCAATAATTTTAGGTATCTTTGTTATAATTTTATTTATACTAATGACAGGCGGAGCTGAGACATCAATCCGAGCCGGAATCATGGGAGCTATTATGCTTTTTGGTCGAATGACCGGGCGAACTTATTATGCCGGTAGAGCCCTTATTATTGCGGCATTATTGATGATAGCTTATGACTTAAGAGTTGTAATGGATATTTCATTTCAATTATCGTTTTTAGCTACAATGGGTATTTTATTTATTAATCCTAAGGTTATCGGCTGGTATAGAGTATTTCCACTTAAATTTAAGATTCGGGAGACTATTTCAACAACGACTTCTGCGACAATTGCAGTTTTGCCATTACTTCTTTATTCGACTGGAGTATTTTCTTTGGTTTCACTGCCAGCAAATATTTTAATATTGCCGTTTATACCAGCCACAATGTTATTTAGTTTTCTTGCTGGATTTATTAGTTTTATTTCCCCATTTTTATCTTTACCTTTTTCCTTTATTGCGGAACTATTATTGAGTTATATGTTGTTTGTTGTTCATTTCTTTGCTTCGTTACCGTTTGCAAGTATTAATATAAAATCATTTCCTCTTATCTTAACTATTTTAATTTATTGTTATTTATTTTGGTGGATTTTTAAAAGACAAAAAGAAATACAAAATAATAATTAAAAAAAGTTATCAATTTTACACAGGTGTGTAAAATTGATAACTTTTTAAGTAAGTAATTTTGGGTTAAAAAAATATTTTTTAGTTTTGCTTGGGGAATATTTAATTTAAATTCTCCTCTATAAAATTCCAGTTTAGGTTAGTAAAGAAATCTTCAACCCCAGAAGGAAAGAGTACTTCCTACGGGGCAAGTATATTTTTTTAAAGCGATTTATTATAGTTTTCATCTATGTTAATCCAGTTGAGATTATTGAAGAAATCTTCAATATACTGTTTTTTACCTGAAGGTTGATAATCTGCGACATAAGCATGTTCCCACATATCAAGACATAATAGAGGGGAAAGTCCGGTTAATTGTCCTAAGTGATGCTCATCAACCCAAGAGACTATTAATTTGTCCGATAGTTTATCATAATAAAGGATGGTCCAGCCGATACCGCGAGTACTAGCGACAAATTTAAAATGACTTAAAAAGTTTTCAAATGATTGCCATTCTTTTTCTATTTTTTTATACAGCTCTCCTTCTTTATTTATTTCTTTTTTTCCACCAGATAAAGATGAGAAGAAATACTCATGATTACGCATTCCATCAAATTCAAATCCTAATCGCCTTTGTAATTCACCCAAAAGAAAAGAATTCTTTTCAGGATCATTTTTTAATTCGGCTAATTTATTAAAAATAAGGTTTGTATTATTAACATAGCCTTTATAAAGTTTTAAGTGCTCTTCAATATTTTTTTCTGAGATTCCATTTAATTTTGGAAGATCAAAATTTTTAATTGTGAATGTTTCCATATTGTTTATTATTATTTAATGTTAATATATATAGTATAGCACGTGTGCCGCCCGATATTTAGTGTTTATCAAACGGAACATTAATTTTATATGATATATATAACTGGGATGAAATATTTTAAAAAATATTTACCATATATTCTACTTTTCCTTCTTTTATTGCTTGGTTTTTGGCTTTTATATATTACCTATTTACCCCAAAACCAATATTTAAAAGTCATTTTTTTAGACGTTGGGCAAGGTGATAGTATTTATATTGAAGCCCCCAATGGTAAACAAATGCTCATCGATGGAGGAAATGGTGACAATATTTTACCCAATCTAATTAAAGTCATGCCGCCATTTGATCGGTCTATTGATGTCGTCGTAGTAACCAATCCTGATCTTGATCATATTGGAGGGCTTGTTAAAGTCCTCGATGCTTATGATGTGGATATAATCTTTGAACCAGGTTCGACTCCTGATACTTTGATATATCAAAATTTAGAAAATGAAATAGAAAATAAAAAAATTGATAGAAAAATCGCTAAACGAGGAATAGATATAATTTTAGATGAAAAAGAAAATATATATTTTGATATTTTATTTCCAGATCGTGATGTTAGTACTTGGGAAACTAATGATGGTTCAATCGTTGGCAAATTAATTTATAATGATATTTCGTTCATGTTGATGGGGGATGCAACTAAATACACTGAAAATTTAATTCTTTGGAACGAAAAAGAAGAAACATTAAGATCTGATGTTTTGAAATTGGGGCATCATGGCTCTCATACTTCCTCAAGTGTTTTATGGCTTGAAAAGGTAAAACCGCAAATTGCAATTATTTCAGCTGGTAAAAATAATCACTATGGTCATCCCCACGAAGATATACTCCAGAATTTAAAATTTTTATCTATTCCATACTTAACGACATACGAAGAAGGGAATATAATTTTTAAAACAGACGGAAAAGAATTAGTCATTAGTAAATAGTTTCTATTGACTAGGTTCTATTAAAAATCCACAAGGATTACTTGTGGATTTTTAGTTTGTATTTTTATTAATTACTAGAAACTATTTACTAGAACCTAGTTCTTTATAATCCCAGCTTTTTTTAAGACTTTGTAAGCGCCATTTTTATTTATTGTTTTGATGGCAGAAGTAGAAAGAGTTAGAGGAAAGTATTTTTTTAGTTCAGGAACGTATATTCTTTTCTTTTGGAGATTTGCGTATTTACGAACCATGCCAGTTGGATTGAATTTGGTTGCACGAACAACGTTGGAGTAACCTCCTGCCATTTTTGAGCCCTTTTTTGTTATGTCGCAAACTTTTGCCATATGTGGTTGTATGCTATCATATAAAGTATGTTTGAGCAAGCCCAATTTATAGATGCTATATTTTATATTTTTGTTTTGATTATGTCGATAGTAATTCATGAAGTTGCTCACGGTTATTCGGCTTATCTACTAGGAGATGATACCGCGCGTTTATCAGGACGACTCACTCTTAATCCAATTAAACACCTCGATCCATTTGGTTCTGTTATCTTGCCTTTATTGTTATTTATATCAACCAAAGGGTCTTTTTTAATTGGCTGGGCTCGCCCAGTTCCTTATAATCCAGCAAACTTAAGAAATGGCAGAATGGGTAATCTGATAGTGGCAGTTTCTGGGATAGCTACAAATTTATTGGTGGCCATATTATTTGGTTTATCAATTAGATTTGCCCCAATATTTGGATTACCACCCTATGATCCTTTTTTGATGCATCCTTTTTATAAAATATCCACAATCATAGTAATGTTAAATTTAGTCTTAGCTTTATTTAATCTTATCCCTATACCACCGCTAGATGGATCAAAAATTTTATTCTCTCTTTTGCCTACCAGATTTCGTTATATTGAGAATTTTTTAGAAAGATTTGGAATAATATTTTTACTTTTTTTCATAATCTTTATCTGGAGTAAAGTCTCCTCGATTATCTTTGTTGCCTTTTCTCTAATTACTGGATTATAATATTTAAATAATTACATTTTTGGTGTATAATATAATTGTAAATGAAATTACTAACTACCTTAAAACTTCATTGGTCTAAAATTTTTTCAATTTTACTTTTTATAGCACTCCTCGGATCATATGCAAATATTTTTGCTATTGGCCAACCATACAATCCTGGTGAGACTCTAGACCCTCTATGCCCACCTGGTGAAATAAATTGCACAGTTTTAATCACAAGTGGAGGAAGTATGGTTTATCCTTTATCGGGGATTGCTAGTAGTAATGGCACTGCATGGGATACCTCATATTCAACAATTGGGTCAGGAACAGTTTTAGCTCTAGCAACAACTCCAACATTTACAACTTCAATTACAACTCCACTTATTCTGGGTGGAACTGGAACGACACAAGATTTATCCCTTCAAACCACTTCTGGTATAGGAAATACCGGAGCCGACATGCATTTCTTAGTTGGAAACAATGGCGCCACTGAAGCAATGACAATATTGAATAATGGGAATATTGGAATTGGGACAAATAGTCCAACAATAAAGTTAACGGTTTCTAGCACTGATTTTGATGTTGCTAGTTTTAGAAGAACAGTATCGGGTGGTGGGGGAACAATTAATTTTATAAATGGTAATAATCAGACTTGGGGTTTTGGAAGCGGAGGTAATTTTAATGAATTTTTTATTTCCGATAGAGATAACCTCACTTTTCCTTTTAGGATTGAAAAAACAACTCCGAATAATAGTTTTTATATAAAAAATAATGGTAATATTGGAATTGGAACAGGAAATCCAGCTTCGAAATTGGAAATTAATTTAAGTAGAAATAATTCTTATGTGGAATTTTTTGGAGGTCTTGGCTTAGAAGATGCTACTTTTTCGGGACAAAATGGATCTGTTCCTAACTCATTTTATGTAATAATAACACAAGAAGGTAATCCAGATAGTTTTGAATTTTATGATGAAAATGGCGAATGTGATTATCAACCTTCAACTCCAATTACAGGTTTTGAACAATTTTTGTGTAATGATATTTATATTAGTTTTAATTCTATTACAGGTCATACACTGGGGGATAACTGGGGTTATGAGCAAGCTAATGTTTTAGTTGATAGTGGGCCCATATTAACTATTAAAGATAGTGTTGATAATTATTTTATTGTAAATGCAATTGCTAAAGATTCAAATTTCTTAGGTTACTCTTCTGGATATGGAGCAACTATGGCACACGATTCTAATTTCTTAGGTTATTATTCTGGTTATCAGGCCACTTCAGCCGAATCTTCTAATTTTTTAGGTTATTATTCAGGGTATGAAGCAAATCAAGCAAGAGATTCTAATTTCTTTGGTTATTATTCAGGGTATGAAGCATATCTAGCTTCAAATTCTAATTTCTTAGGTTACTCTTCTGGATATGGAGCAACAAATGCTGCGCAGTCTAATTTTATGGGACCTAATTCTGGAAGTGGCGCGATTAATGCTTCGCATTCAAATTTCTTTGGCTCGAATGCTGGTCAGGATGCAACTGATGCTAGTTTTTCTAATTTTTTAGGCCCTTATTCTGGTTATCAAGCTACTAATGCATATTATTCTAATTTTTTTGGTTATCAGGCTGGATATCAAGCGAATGATCCAAATTATTTTGACGAATATGCTGAGGCTGCATATTATTCTAATTTTTTTGGTTATCAGGCTGGATATCAAGCAAGTAGAGCAAAAAAATCTAACTTTTTAGGATCTAGGGCTGGTTATGGAGCAACAACTGCTGAAAATTCAAATTTTTTAGGTTGGGATGCTGGATATTTAGCGACAAATGCTAGTTCTTCAAATTTTATTGGTTTATTTGCTGGAACTTCTGCTAGTGAAGCTACGCAGTCAAATTTTATAGGTTATGCGACAGGAAGAATTGCGACAAATGCTACATTTTCAAATTTTATCGGAAGTCGAACTGGCTGGTCGGCAACTAATGCTCACCACTCAAACTTTTTTGGTTATTCATCAGGTAGAGATGCTACAAATGCTTATCACTCAAACTTTTTTGGTAATCAAGCAGGTCAAACTGCTACAAATGCTTCTAATTCAATTTTTATAGGACAAAACTCTGGTTACTTGGATGCAGTAAATAACACTGGGGATTTTAATAATTTTTCTATTTTAATTGGTAAATCAACAAGTACTGGTGGTTTCTCAAACAGTATTGCCCTTGGTGGAAGTGCCGTCAATACAGCAACAAATCAATTCATGATCGGCTCAAGTACCAGACCTATTAATACAACAGTCTGGACTGGAGCAAGTGGAACAGCTACTTTGGATACTGCCACCGGCTTAATAACAACCTCAGATGAAAGATTAAAGAAAAACATTGTAGATCTTGAAGATACAACCCTAAGTAAATTAATTAATGTTCGCACAGTTAAATTTAATTGGTTAAACGGTAATTCCGACAAAACAAATATTGGATTTTTAGCTCAAGATTTAGAGCAATATTTTCCCGAAGTAGTTTATACAGGAACTGATGATTACAAGGGAGTGAATTATGCCAATATGACTCCGATCATAGTTGAGGCGATAAGAGAGATGGATTTGAAAGTGAAAAATATAAATGATTTTGAGACAGAAAATAATTGGCGTGATAATATTATCATTTGGTTTGGAAATACTACAAATGGAATTACTGAATTTGTCGCAGGTATTGTTCGAGCTAAAGATAAACTTTGTATTGGAGAAGGAGAGGACGAAGTTTGTATAACTAAAGAAGAATTATTGCAAATAAAAATTAATTCAAAAATTGAAGAAACTGAACGAATCATTTTACCAGACCCAACTATTTCAGTAGATCCAATTGAGACAGCTAAAGAAGTTGAAGAAAAAAAAGAAGATGAGAAAGTTGATTTTTCTACAGAAGAACTAGAGGATGAATTGTCTGAAAAACAAAACAAAAAAGAGGGTGAAGTTGTAGAAGAAGATGAGAAGCCTATTGAGGAGGGGAGTTCTTCTGATATAATAATCTAATATATCACTTGATATATTTATGAACATAAATTTAAATAAAAAAAGAATAATTAAATATTTTTTAGTCCTAATATTATTTTGTGGATATTTTTATACTCACGCCTCTACTACAAGCGGTACAATTGATGGATTTAATTATAGCGCTCTTTTATGCTTAAATGATGATTGTACGAGTACAACACAAATAAATTTTTTAACAACAAATGGCAGAGAAGTGCATATTACAAATGATGAAGTAACAGGAGATGCTTGGTCTGAAAGTTTTGGATGGATAAATTTAGACCCGACACAAGCCGGAGTTACAAATACGGATGACGGTGTTTTAGGGGGTTATGCTTGGGGAGAAAATGCTGGTTGGATAAATTTTGGCCCGACGGAAGGTGGAGTTAGTATAAATAACGATGGAGAGTTTGGCGGATGGGCCTGGGCTCAAAATTATGGCTGGATAAAATTTGATTGTAGTGTTTTAAATGCTTGCTTGGAGACAGATTGGAGGCCAAATAGTGGCGGAGGTAATAATGGTGGTGGAGGAACTATTGATCCGCCACCAGATCCAATAATTGTTCCTGATCCAATTATTACACCGGATCCGATAATTCCAGATCCAATAGTTACACCTGATCCCATTGTTACACCAGACCCGATAATTACTCCTGACCCTGATGATGGCAATAATGATGATCAAAACTCACAAGGAGATGGGAATGATGATCAAAATTCAGGAGGGGGCGGTGATGGTAATCAAGGGGGAGGAGGATTAAATTCTGATCCATTGGTTGTTGGAGAAGTGGCACAGCAGGTTGTCACCAAGATAACAGATGTTGTTAATAATCTTACTAAAAATGTAAAAGTAGAAACTGAAAAGATTTTTGAGTTTGCTGAAAGTTCAGAAGGAAAAGTTTATTCACAAGTTATATCAACAACCGGAGTTATTTCTGGAGCTTCTATTAGTATTGCAACAGCTTTATTTGCAAACCCACTTTCATTTTCAGAATTATTTTTAATTCCTTTTAGGCTTTGGAGTTTACTGCTTATCGCTTTTGGAATAAAAAAGAGAAATGTTCCATGGGGTACTGTTTACGATAGTGTTACTAAACAACCCCTAGATCCCGCATATGTAGTCCTTCAAGACTTAAATGGAAATGAAGTAGCAACTTCCATTACAGACCTTGATGGTCGGTATGGGTTTTTGGTACCCCCAGGCCAATACAAAATGATTGCAAATAAAACTAACTATGAATTCCCATCAAAAAAACTTTTAGGTAAATCAAATGATGAATTATATCAGGAATTATATTTCAATGAAATTATAAATGTTTCTGAGAATGGGGTAATTACGAAAAATATTCCACTTGATCCTCTTAAATTTGATTGGAATGAATTTGCAAAGAAAGATAAAAATTTGATGAAATTTTTTAAGAGGAGAGACCTTTGGATTACAAGAATTTCTAATTTACTATTTTTTGTTGGTTTTATCATAACTTTAATTGCCGTTATTATTTCTCCGGTTTTTTATAATATTGCTATCCTTATTGTTTATCTGATTTTATTTATTTTAAAGAGAACAATATTAAAACCAAGAGCATATGGTCATATAAGACAAAAAGAGTCTAAAGATCCATTGTCTTTTGCTATTCTCCGAATTTTTTTTGCAGGAGGAGAGAATGAGGTTATTCATAAGGTTACAGATAAAACAGGAAAATATTATTGCTTAATACCAAACGGTAAATATTATGCAAAGATAGAAAACAAGAACATAGATGAGAGTTATGATTTAGTTCACGTTTCAGATCCAATCGAGGTAAAAAATGGCTACTTAAATAAGAAGTTTGATATATAAAATACAAAAATAGTAACCTATTGCAATTTTAAGCGTATTATAGTAAAGTATTTTAACTAGTCGTTTAAGACTATTTTTAATTTAAGTATGCCCACAATAAATCAATTGGTTCGCAAGAGCCGTAAAACAATAAAAAGAAAATCTAAAGCCGTTGCTCTTGCTCGGGGTTTTAACTCTATTAAAAATAAGCCAGTTTATTATCCGGCTCCATTTAAGCGTGGAGTTTGTACAAAAGTTTCAACTACAACTCCTAAAAAACCAAACTCAGCTCTCCGAAAAATTGCCCGTGTTAGACTTACAAATGGTATGGAAGTCACAGCTTATATTCCAGGAGAAGGACACAATTTACAAGAACACTCAGTTGTGATGATTAGAGGAGGTCGTGTGAAAGACTTGATTGGAGTTCGTTATCATATAGTCAGAGGAAGACTTGATACGACTGGAGTTGAGAAACGTCGTCAATCTAGAAGTCTTTATGGAACAAAAACTCCCAAAGCAACGGTTAAAAAATAATTAGTAATTAAAAAATGAGAAGAAAAATAAAAAATAAAAATACAGTAGATCCAGATATAATATATAACTCTGTAAAACTTGCAAAGTTTATTAATAATATTATGCTTCATGGTAAAAAAGAAACTGCTCGTAAATCAGTTTATAAAGCTTTTGATATTATTAAAGAAAAAACAGGTAATCCAAATCCACTTGAAATATTCGACACAGCTATAAAAAATGCAGGTCCACTTGTAGAAGTTAGATCTCGCCGAATAGGTGGAGCTAATTATCAAGTTCCTCGTGAAGTTAGACCAGAAAGACGAACCGCCTTAGCTATGAGATGGATCATCGGTGCGGCTCGAGGGAAAAAAGGTGCCCCAATCCATATCAAATTAGCTGAAGAATTGATCCTTGCTTCAAAAAACGAAGGAATCGCTGTCAAAAAACGTGAAGATACTCATAAAATGGCAGAAAGTAATAAAGCATTTGCTCATTTTGCTTGGTAAAAAATCTCCGAAAGGAGATTTTTATTTGTTTGATAATATAAATTATTATATAATATTGTCATATGAAAAAAATAATAACAATATCAAAAATATTATTTAAAAAAAGCATTTTTTTGATAGTGTTTTTATCTATTATAATTTTTCCAATCAAATCATTTTCAGTATCTAATCTAATTACTTTCCCTGATAAAATAGACACTCTACAAGAAAGAAAAAATCTTCAAATAGTTTTAAACCGAGTTATTATTCCTTCCATGAATCTAGTTGTCGATGGAGTTATCGGAAGAGGGACTATTAGAGCTATTCAACTTTTTCAAGAATTAAAAAGATTGGTTTCTGATGGTAAGCCTGGTCCTATGACTCGTCTTGCATTAGAAAATGCTCAAAACAATAATGCTCCCACTACCCCAGGCTGTGCTCCTGGTACACTTTTTAATACTTTAAATGGTCTACCTTGCGGTAATACCCCTGGCACTATTTTACCTGCTGGCTGTTTATCTTTTTCAGGCTTCAGCACTATAACTGGTCAGTCTTGTTCATCATCTCCTTCTTTAATCCCTGGATGTACTTCAACTCTTGGTTTTAGTACTGTGACTGGCCAATCTTGTTCCTCGGCAGTATTACCACCTGTAATAACTGGTGGTGGAGGTGGAGGTGGAGGCTCACATAATGGTGGAGGGAATAATGTGATAATTCCCAAATATCTAGTCAAAGATAATATTGGACAAGCTGAAATTGTTAGATCTGCAACAGCTCCGAATATGGTAAAAATTGCGGCCAGCGATCTTCAACTTTATATTCAAAAAATGACGGGGGTAACTTTACCAATTGTAACCACTGTAACCGAAACTACTACTTATCATATTTATGTTGGGCAAAGTATTTATACGGACGCCCTAGGAATTAATGATGATGATTGTGAATTTGATAGTTTCAAAATGGTATCAGGGGAAAATTATTTAGTTTTGCTTGGGAATGATGATGTAATGAATCTTCCTCAACCTTATACCGCAGGGGGTAGTGATATAGCTCCAGTTCAAGCTGCCTGGGAGGTTATTACTGGCAAAAAGTGGGAAACTCCATATATTTTGCAATTTAAACTCCATAGTGATCAACTTGGTATTTGGGAAGATGATGGCCGAGGTTCAATAAATGCTGTCTATAAATTTTTATATAATCAAGGAGTCAGATGGTATTATCCTGGTGATATTGGAGAGATTGTTCCAACTAAATCAGATATTCTTTTGCCGGTAGTAAATACTCACATAAAGCCTGATTTTGAGATGAGAAGTATGTTTATGTATAATAAACAATTTGCTCATGGGGCAGTTGATTGGACAAGATGGCAACTTCGTTTGGGGCTTAATTCTACAGAAGATTCACTAGGAATAAGTCTAGGTCATGGGATAGACAATGTTACTAATCCTATGGAAACAAGGACTGCGCATCCAGAATATTATGCTATTTGGAATACACCTCAGGGTCCGGTAAGAAAAGATGGTAGTGATGGTGATTACCCAAAACAAGATTTATGTTCAGCGGGATTATTGTCTGAAAATATCGATTTTGTAAAAAAGATTTTCTCTCATTATAATAATGTGACTGAAAATGTTATGCCAGCTGATGGTTATACTCAAGTTTCCGAATCAAGCCAAGAGTGTATTAATAAATCTACTCCAGAAAGAGGTTATGAAGGGAGGATATCAGATTATGTTTTTGAATATGTAAACAACTTAGCAAAAGAAACATATAAGACTTATCCTAATAAAAAAATATCGAGTAATGCTTACGGGGCATATCTTCTACCTCCGCTTAATATTAGCCAATTTTCACCCAATGTTGTTATAACGAATGCTAGGTGGAGGAGTCAGTTCGCTGATCCGGTTAAAAAGAATTATTATAGAAATCTTATAAATCAGTGGCTAACCAAACTTCCTTCAGGTAAAGTTTATACAGGAGATTATTATTTACACAATATGCCAGAGAGAGCTAATTCTTCAGTTCCATATTATTTTCCCCATATCATCTCTGATGATCTAAAATTTTTGAAAGGAAAATCAAGTGGTGAATTTATAGAAGTTTCAACAGAATCACCAACTGCAAATTATACATTTTCTTCTCAAGCTTTAAACGTTTATATCACATCTATGCTTTATTGGGATGCTGATCAGAATGTCGACACACTATTAAATGAATATTACAATCTATACTACGGCCCAGCTAGTCAAAAAATGAAGACTTTGATTCAATACTCAGAAGCAAATTATATTAATGCACCTGAGGATCCTACAATACTTGTTCATCTTAGACAATTAGCAACCGAAGCTAAAGCTATCGCGGGGAATACAATTTATGGACAAAGAGTTGACCTTGTTTTGAATTTAATTAACTCAAAATATGAAGGAAGTGATGTGACTCTTAATTCTTGTAAAACATTAAATTCTCCCACGACAACATATAAATTAAATACTGATGTTTCATCTTCTGGAACCTGTTTTACTATAGCAGACGATGATATTACACTCGACTGCCAAGGCCACACTATCACTTATGGAACTACGGCTGGAGTAACTAATTACGGGATAAATGTAGATAAGCAAAGTTACTTTAATATTAAGAATTGTGTTATTCAAAACGGTAATGCCTCAACAGGTTACGGTATACGTGTTGATGGAGCAAAAAACGGAGGCTTGATTGTAAACAATACCGTGAATGTTTCATCCGGTGTCCCCGCTATGCATGTTACTGGTTCTGATAAGGTGGATGTAGATAATAATGTTTTTAATGGTTCTAGTAGTGGAGTTGAATATCATCATTCAACTAATGGAAATATCACAAATAATCAAATATCAGGTATTTCAGGTTACGCGCTTTATTTTTTTAATTCTACAAACAATACATTAGGCAATAATACTATCTCAAGTACTTCGGAGTATGCCGCACGCATTTATCAAAGTAATAACAATACTTTCACAAATAATAATATTTCAAGTGTCTCACGTCCCGGTCTATGGCTATATCAATCATCTGGTAATAATTTGGATGGCGATAATGTTAGCTCTGGTACTAATATTGGAATTAGAATTTATGGTGCTGCTAATAATAATACTCTTTTAAATCAAACAGTGACTGCGGGAACAGATGCAATTGTAATTGCCAGTTCAAATAATACTTTAGTTAAAGATTGTCTAAATGTTTCAGGTACAGTTCATGATGTTTATATCGATTCAGATGGAAGTGCTTTAAATCTAAATAATGTTTTTGTAAATTGTTCTTATGACGTAGAGCTTGTAACTAGAACAACAAATCAACTCATCCGAAAATGGTATTTAGATGTTACGGTCTCAAATTCATCCGGGACAAAGATATCTGGAGCCACTGTTAATTCATATAATGTGGCAGGTGTGTTAGAAAGTAGTTCAACAACGAACTCTCAAGGTGCCACAAGACAAGAACTGATTGAATACGACCATGTGGGAGGAACTAAAGTATTAAAAACTCCCCACACCATCACTATCTCCAAATCAGGCTATAATCCAAACTCAACAGTTCTTAATTTAACTCAAACACATAGCGTCCAACATAATGTTACTCTCACGACTGGCGTCCTTGGTGTTTCTATTTTCAACTTCACAGAGAATCTAAAACAAGGATCATTTGGTAATGAAGTCAAAGAATTACAAAACTACTTAATTAAAAATGGACACTTAAAGATACTAACTTCGACAAATTACTTCGGTCCTTTAACTAAACAAGCCGTCAT
>Ga0105047_10009657_pt1 | contig 15866 bp, 10 predicted proteins | sample MAT04_FD_78384 | JGI IMG/M metagenome (GOLD analysis project Ga0105047, IMG submission 78384) | Freshwater microbial communities from Lake Fryxell liftoff mats and glacier meltwater in Antarctica - MAT-04 (megahit assembly) | ecosystem: Environmental > Aquatic > Freshwater > Ice > Liftoff... | reverse complement strand
CCGCCCGGCAAATCCCAGGCGCAGAACGAGGCGGGGGCGAAGAGGCAGCGGATTTGATGTGGAGGGGAGCTTGGTTTTCGACTCGGTCTTGGCTGGCGCTGATGGGGAGGTCATTAAAACTGGGGGATCAGGGTGAATTTGAGTCGCTGGATCTGCATGAGCTTGCAGTGGACCTGATCGAGCGCGATTGGCATGTTACGGAACTAGCGATTTCCGTCCCGAAGGCGAGGTCAAAAGTGTGATGAAATTGTGCGGTATTAAGGGGAGAGGCTCGGGTTGATGGGTTGATTGACATGCCCATTATTGGCTGCTCCTGGCCACCGCGGACGCTGTTTGATGGGAGATCAGAGAAACTCAGCAGCAGACCCAGACCGTCTGCCCATTGACGGAGGCTTTCCTTCTGCCGGGCGAGAGAGGGCGGCCCAGATGGGCTTCGATTTCCTGATAGGCCTCGGAGGAAATCGAGCGCCGCGTGGGCAAGATCCGCTCCATCTGCTCGGTGCTGATGAGCGGAAGGATCGGGATTTGCCGGGGCGGATGGTTCTCTTTCACTTGCCATGGGGATATATCAGAGAGGGTGGAGGGACAAGGTGGGATTTTTGGATGGGCTCGCGTTCTGGAGAACGCGGCTACTAGGCCACCCCTGTAAATGACCTCCGTGAGAACCAGGTGACGGTTTCGCCGAGGAGGCGGGATTCGGTTTCGGTGAGGAGATTGGAGAACTCGCGTTCGCTTTTGGCGGTTTTCAGGAGCTCGGCCTGGCGGGTGAGGAAGTCGTGGGTTTCGGAAAAGGTGTGGGAGCGGGCTTCGAGATCGTTGGCGGCGGCGAGGGAGAGGGCGGCGACGGCAACGACGGGGAGGAGGATGCCGAAGACTCCGAGGGCGGCTTTCTCCAGATCGATGTCGTGTGTCAGTTCCAGTTTGTAGGCGAATATGGTGACGAGTTTGACGGCGGTGGCGGCGATGGCGAGGATGCTGGCCCATTTGAAGGTCTGCCGGGCGAAGTGGAGATAGAACTCCGCTTTCCGGGCCTTGCTGCTGTAGAAGTTCAGTTGCCCTTTTTCCCCTTCGAGCCGGGCCGTGATGTAGGTATCGCGGCATGTCTGCCATTGGTCGCAGGTGACGGCGCGGGTTTCGCGGAGCTGGAGGATCTCCATGGTGCGGAGCAGGGGACGGAGGCCGCTGGGGAGATCGAGCACGCGGAGGTGGGCGAATCCGGTATGATATTTTCCGAAGGCGATGACCGAGCGCGCGACCTCCGCGAGGAGCCTGTGGAGCGCCCAGTTGAGCGCGGCCTTGGAGTCGTGGAGCTTGCCGTGGTAGAGGTATCCTCCGCCGAGCAGGATGAGCTCGATGAAGAGAAACGCGATGACGGCGGGATAGTAAACATTTTCAGAAATACTCTCCTTGAGCAGGGCGAGGGCGGCGACGGCGCAGACGGTGGCGAGGAAGTGGGTGCCGATGATTACGATGGCGGCGTATTGGAATTTTTTCCTGAGATCCCCGGCTCCCTGGCTGCAATGGTCTTTGATGATTTTGAAATAATTGTCCTTGGCCGGGACGGGGGCGGGTGTGAGCGCGGAGAGTTCGGCGTTGTCGAGAATGGAGGGCTGGGCTGGCGGGTTGAAGCAGGACTTCAGCGGGGCATTTGTTTTTTCCCACTCGGACTGGAAAGCGGAGACTCCGTTTACCAAGGAGACGGTGACGATGAGGACGGGGGTGTTCCAGCGGGCGGCCTGGTCGATGACATCCCAGGTGCCGCCGCGCTTGCCGGCCACGTCGGGCTTGACCATGGCGATGAGGATGTCGCTGCCGCGGACCAGCTCGACATTCGCCTCCTCAAAGCGGGTGTGGCGGTCCGGGGAATGGGAGACGACTTTTTCCTGGATGATGTGCGGGCTGGCGAGGAGAGCCAGGCTCCGCTGTTTTTCCTCCTCGGAGAAATCGGGCGAGGTGCTGCCACGTGCATCGAGGTAGGCATCGCTGGGCTGGGGCAGGGAGATGATTTGCGGGATTCCAAGTTCCATGCACGCGGTGGTGAACGCATGGTCCCCGCCGATGGCGATCTGCGAGATGCCGGTGAGGAAATGCCCGGAGCCGAGGCCAAGCTCCGCCGGCAGGGCGGCGAGCCGGTCTTTCAACCAGGCGGTGGCGGCTGCCTGGAAGTCGGCGGGATCAATATCCGGATGATCGGCTTTCGGAAACCAGTTGCGCGGGCCGGAGAAGCCGACAGTGACGGCGAGAGGGAGGGAGGGCATGGATTCGACCATGCTGTTTGGATTACCAGACCTGCCGGGGATGTCAGGCTTTTTCTACATCAGCGCGGCGAACTGGAGTGGCTCCAGAGTGAGCTTCTGGGTGGCGACGATGCTTTTCCCGGCGATGATGTCCGTGAAAGTCTTCCGCATCCCGAGCTGGCGGAGCCGGGTGGCGGGGAGGTCCTGGGGATGCTCGGAAAAGTTCGCGAGGCAGAGGATGCTCTGGCCGCCATAGGTGCGGAAGTATCCGAAGACATGGTGGTTCCCTGTGTCGATGAATTCCGTGTGGCACTCCTGGAAGGCGTGGTTGTCCCGGCGGATGCGGCCGAACTTGAGGATGCCGCCGAAGATGCGGCCCTCGATGCTCTCCGGGTCTTTCCGCTTCTCCGCTTTTTCCCAATCGAACTCCGGCCTGTGCATCCATCTGTCATCTCCGGCTTTCCCCGGATCCTGATCGTATTCATACACATTGGTCATTCCGATCTCATCGCCGAGATAGATGAGCGGGATGCCGCCAATGGTGAAAATAATGCCGTGGAGCAGCAGGATGCGACGGACGGCCATCTCGATCTGGTGCTCGTCATTTTCGAAAATCCCTTTCTCCAAACCGCACAGGGAAGCGAGAGTGCCGCAGATGCGGGCGTCGTTGGTGGTGGGGTTGTGCTGGAAGAGTTTCCCCCGCGAGAAGCTGTCGCCCTCGCCGGAGAAAAAGCGGTTGAGGAACCAGCGGTGGTCGTGGGGGTTGATGTTGATTTCCCACAGGTCCCTGTCCTCGAAGCCCCAGCCGATGTCATCGTGGCAGCGGACGTAGTTCACCCACGAGCAACCGTGCGGAAGTTGGAAACGCTTTGGCAGGCAGTGGGAAATGAGGCGCGCGTCCCGGGTGGCGATGGAGTTCCAAAGCTGCACCATCAGCGGCGGGTTGTAGGAGAGGTGGCACTCCTCCTCGGAGACGTATTTCTTGATCTCGTCCGGAGCGACGATGGCCTCGGATTTGAAAATGAGGGCCGGGGCGGCGATGCGCGCGAGGCAGTTGAAAGCCTGGATGAGCAGATGGGTCTTCTCCAGATTCTCGCAGGAGGTGCCTTTTTCCTTCCATAGAAACGGGACGGCATCCATGCGGACCATCTCTACCCCGGCGTTGGCGAGGTATAGCATTTCCCCGGCCATGGCATTGAAGACATCCGGGTTGGCATAGTTGAGATCCCATTGGAAATTATTAAACGTGGTCCATATCCATTTCCCCATGCTGGTGCGGTAGGTGAAGGAGCCGGGATGCGCGTCCGGGAAGATAGGGCGGAGGGTCTTCTCATACTGGTCCGGCTCCGTGCGGTCCGGATACATGCGGTAGAAGTTCCTGAGATCCTCGTCGCCCTTGATCGCTCCCTGCGCCCACTCGTGCTCGTCGGAGGTGTGGTTGAAAACGAAGTCCAGGACGAGGCTCATGCCCTGCTGGCGAAGCTCGCGGGAGAGCTCCCGGAGATCATCCATGGTGCCGACCTTGGGATCGAGCTCACGGTAGCTGCTGATCGCATAGCCGCCGTCATCATCGCCATCGGGGCTTTTGAAAAGCGGCATGAGATGGAGGTAGGTGACGCCAAGCTCGTTGAGGTAGGAGATTTTCTCGCGCAGTCCGGCGAGGTCTCCGGAGAAAAGATCGACGTATGCCATGGCCCCGACCACGCGGTTCGACTGGTACCAATGCGGGTGCCCCTCGCGGATGGCGTCGAGGCTTTTCAGATCCGCATCGCGGGCCAGCCATGAGTGGGCGGTGGTCTGGACGATCCTTTCCACATGGAAAAAAAAGTCGTAGCTGGGGCCGTAGATGCGCCAGAGGAGATCGAAAAGGACTGGGAAGTGATCGTCGAGCCGTGCTTCGAACGCGTGCCATTCCGCCGTCTCCATCTCCTCGGGGAAAGCCTTGTGAAGCCGCGGCATAAGGCGTGCGAGCGTGGTGCGGCTCTCGCGGGCGGTGGGGGTCGGTTCGGAATAGGTGATCATGTGATGGTTTCGCAGGCTTTGGACAGTATGGCCGGAAACCGGTATGGTGCAAACCGTTAGGCACCTACTTCGAAGGCTTCATCTTGGTCCCCGGTGGGAAAAACGGTCCGCGGTCAGGATTTTCCGTGGGAGAGGTGGGGGTGGTTTCCGGTTTGATTGGCTCTGGTGGCAGTTCGCCACGGGTAACGATCTTCGCGGTTTTCAGGAGTTCCTGGGTACGTTTGAAATCGTGGGCGGCCTCGGCAGCGGCACGGGTGCCGACGGCTTTTTGCGAAAGCTCGTGGTGAGACTGGGAAGCCTGCTGAAGGGTGGCGAGCAAGCGGTCTCGGCTTTCGAGAGCGAGGATTTTCCGGGATTCGGTCCGCCATTTCCGCTCGGCGGCGACATTGGGATTTTCTAAGAGAGCGGCGATTTTCGATTCGGCGGCGGCGGCGGCTTCGGCTCCCAATTTTTTCACGAAGGGCAAACTACTAAACTCATCGTAGGCGAACCATTGGTCCACCGGATCGGAGATGGCTTCGATTTCCACGAGGCGTTTCGTGATCCATTCGGTGGCTTCCTTTTCCGAATCCGGCGCGTCCGCCTGAATGCGCAGCCACTGGCGCAGGGATTCCGGAGGAGAGTTTGGGAGCTGGTGCTCGAGATCCGGCCATGTATCGAAGGTTATTTCCCCGCCGAGATTCCGGAAATAAACCATCGCGCCAAGAGCGGGAGGGTAGTTCCCATCGTAGCGGCCGCAGCCGATGTAGATGGGCAGTGCTTTTCCGAAATTCGCGGAATCCTTGCGCGTCTCGAAAACTCCTCCGCCGAGGATCATGCCTCCGGCGAGCGTGCGGTCGTGATCCAATAGCAGCGATGTGTGCCAGCCACCCTTGCTGAATCCGGCGACGTAGATGCGCCGGGGATCGACGGAAAGTGATTCGACGAGGCGTACTTTCAGGGCGTTGAGAAATCCGAGTTCGTCAGCGATTTCCTGGACTCCGTGATTGAACGCGCCCTGCTCCTTGTAGGTCATGCCGACGATGACGAAGTCTTTCCCGTCAGTCATGCGCCGCATCGTCTCCGCATCGGGTTGCCCGCCAGCGCCGTGATAATAGATGATGGCGGGATATTTTTTCGCCTCGTCGAAAGGTTCCGGCTTCCAGACGGGAAGGGTCGCGTTCAGGACAGGCCACGGGAGTTCCTTCCATGCGGCGTTGGCATTTTGGACGTGGGAGAGGAAAACGAGGGCGAAGAACAGGCGCATGGTTTCCACCTTAGTCGCGATGGAATGAGAAAGGAACCGTGAATTAGAAATCGCGGCTCCTCCCCTACGGAAATCGTTTCCTCAGATCCCCCTGCAAGTCGATCACCTCCGTCCGCAGGGCAAGCAAATTCGGGGTAATCTAAGGCGCAAGCGCGTTCGCCTTCGCCACCGCCTCATCGATCAGGCTGAGAACCCGTTCCAGATGGGCGATCACAAATCCGTTGTCGTCGAAAACGCCCGCCCCTTCATGCATCGACATCGCGCCGCCGATCTTCACCCGCACCTTCCTCGCAGCCGTGATGTCCCCCGTCACCCCGGCGTCTTCTAGAAGCAAGTGATCCTGATGCGCCAGCGATTGGATCAGCAACATCGAAAGTCCGTTTCGTCATGTGCCATTCTTGTTGACCCATTATCCCTTTATGTAGAAAATCTCCATAAGCATGAGACGTAGAATTGACCGATTTATCGACGACTCCCTCCTTGAGTTCGCAACGTGGTATGTATCATCTCACTTTCTTGGGAAGGAACGAGACTGTGTGAACCTCTACGCGATGGAGTTTCTTGCCAAAAAAGTGGAAAGTGGCGCCGCAGTTGAGCACTTGTCACAAATTCGAATCGAATGTGGGGTGCCGCAACCGATAGGATACACGAGGAAGGCAGCTACGAAAGACCTGGTCATCTGGCGTGGTCGGGAAGAAACCGCATGGGATGATACTTGGCAGCCAATCAATTTTCCGCGCGTCGTCATGGAGTGGAAAACCCGCCGCAAGGCGAGAGCGATCTTAGATTTCGACAGTCACGACATGGAGTGGCTGAAAGCTTTTACAAAAGAGAATCCCGGGACTTTTGGCTATTTGGTCACCGTCTGTCATCCGAAGACAGGGCGGTCTGTCGCTTGGGCTAAAGTCTCCGAAGGCAAGGTAGCGACGCGGAAATGCGTTCCGCCTCAAAACCCGAAATCAGCGACGTGATGCCGCAGGTGTTATTTCTATTCGTATGAGGATGTGTTCCATCTCATCACATGCACGACGATTGAATTTGCCCTCAGCGGTAGTGGATGGGATATCACCCTGGCTGTAGTCCTAAGGCCACTCAGTGAGGACTGAGCGCAAACGAGATTCGATCACGAATTTAACTGACTTGTAATCAGTCTAAAAATGGCAACGAAACCCTTATAAATCAAGCGGTTTCCGCTGATTAATGCGGCGATTTTAGAGCTGTTTCCGCTCGTATTTCCGCACGTTTTTGGGTAAAAATAGTCGTTATGAAAGCTCCGAAATACTCGCGAAAAAATGTTCCTTCCGCCATCGCTCCACACGACAATCCGAAGCTTCATGCGCCTCTAAAATACCCAGCCAGAATCCCTACAAATCAATCGACGAAACCCCAACTCAAAGTCCGTCAGTCGCCTGATTCCGTCCACATGCTTCTCAACGATGAGATCGGGCGAAAGTGGAAGAATCCGAACTGGACCACTGTCGAGTTGTTAATTCTGGAACTAGACCCCGGACGATTCAACAGCTTCGCCTGTCTGGCAGCTAAAGGACACAACTACGTTCAGTGTCTTCATGGATTCAACGGCTGGCACCTTGAGTGGAGGATCAGCAATTCATCAGGATACTATGTTCACTATCGTGCGTCCTACCCCGGAGGCTCTGAGAAATCATTCGAGCTCAAGAAACATGATTGCATAAACGAAGGGCAACACCGGGATCTGCTTCATCTTGAGGATGTGATCGACGCGTTCCGGTGTTTCCACCACCAAGGCAGCGGACTTCCCGGTTTCCTGACATGGCGTGAATTGGCTATCTGAATTGCCTTGGTTCGTGTTCGGACGATGGAGATGGAGAGGAATCAATCGGCAATCTCGGTGGGGGACGGATTTCGTAACGGAAGCAGATGCGTGACAGCGTAACTACTTCCTGCGGTTGATCTTGTTTTCGAGGGCTCTCAGATCGGCCTCGTCTTGCTCATCGGCTTGTTTGGTTTCGGCTTTCCTACGACGTTGCTCGAAGTTCAGATAGAGTTCCGAGGTGGTGTCCTCCATCTGCTGGTGGCTGATTTTCCCCGCGTGGTCGAGGAGCGGGAAGCCGTTGGAAGTGATGATCTTGTCGAGTTTTCCGGAAAGGATGAGATCGAGACGCTCCGTTTGGACGAACTGCAAGCCGCCGGCGCAATCCTCGCCGACGTGTTTGATCAGATCGAAAGGATTGCGGGGCGAGACATGGAACCGTTTCCCCCAAGCATTGAGGACGGCGGGATTGTCAGGGAGTAGGCCTTGGAGAAAAAAAGAAACCGAATCGCCGGAGTGGACTTTCCTCTCCAAGGGAAGCGATAGGGATGCGGGAAATGCGTCCCGGGAAAACTGCCAGCCGTTCTCATAAACCAGCGAGACCGAATCCCTTTCCCGTTGGTATTCCAAGCGCCCCGCCCAACCGGATCCGAACCGTAAATGATATGGAGTGTATCGGTCATTGGAGCGGAGTTCCAAAATCAAAATCGACTTCCTTCTGCGGGGACACATCCAGCGCGAGCCCGAGAGCATGGAGCGTGCGGATCACGAGGCCGACTTCGACCGTTTGCTTGCCTTTCTCAAGCTGGCCTAACCAAGGGCGGCTGACGCCCACCTTTTCTACGAGTTCAGACTGGGTCATGCCGCGCTGGCGACGCTGATCGCTCACCAGCATTCCGACTCCGGCCATAGATTTGACTCGCATGTGGTTAGAATGGTCTGTAAGCGTTCGGTTACAAGAAGAAAAATGCAAGCGAACGAATACATATCCCGTGTGCGCATACGTTCGATTACATACTGGCATTCAGAAATCAGATCCTCGATCCATCCGATTATCTAGATTCCAGTGACACCATCGTCCTCCGTATCGTATCCAGCACCAGGTCCAGGTTTTTCCCCAGATCTTCGCAGAGGAAACGCAGTATGAAAAATCCGTTCTCCTGCAAGGCCGCGTCCTTCCTGCGGTCCCGACGATAGGCGGCGGGGTCGCCGAGATGCTGCCCGCCATCCAGCTCGATCACCAGCTTCAGATCCTTGCAGAAAAAATCCACCTCCATCGTCCCGCGGTCATTGAATGGGATAGGCAAATACTCGTTCAAGCGGAAGCGACCCGCCATCTCCGGCAATGTCTCAAGGCGTTTGAAAAGAAACGCCTCGCTGGCACTCCTCGCCCGCGCGGAACCTTCCGCTTCCGGGGAAGGTGGCCGCGTCGCATGGACGAAAAGCTCCGCCAGCGGCTGATCCACGCCATCGCGGATCAGTCGCCGGACACTCGCCGCGTAATCCTCCTTCCATTGCGGATCAATTGGCAGTGGGACTTCCGGCGGCCAGCCCGGCAACGCGCTCGCGGGCAAAAGGATCGTGTAGCCGACCGCTTCGTAACCGGCGCACCTGCGGTCGAACATGCGCGAAAGCATAGGCACATCGAGATCCGAGTAATCATAGATCCGCACCAGCGTCTTGCCGTGATGCAGGCGGTGCAGACGCCCGGCATACTGCGCGATCGTGCCTTTCCAGGAAACCGGCATGGTCAGGAAAAGCGTGTCGAGCCGCGGGTCGTCGAAGCCCTCGCCCACGAATTTCCCCGTGGCGATCACCAGTCTCGGCTCGTCTTCCGGGATGGCTCGCAGCCGGTCCATCGCGGCGGCGAGACCCTTCTTTCCCAGCCCGCCTTTCAGGATGACGATGTTGGGGATTTCCTCGGCCAATAAGTTCTCCATCAGATCGATGTGTTCCTTACGCTCCGTCAGCACCAACGGCGAGCGCCCGGAGCGGATGGCTGCGAGAACTTCCGAGGCGATCAACTGGTTCCGGGCATGATCCTGAACCACCGCATCGCACAACTGTTGGAAAGCCTTGCGAGGATCAGCTTCCATTTCCGCTGGTGCGCGGAATCCGGTCGGACGCACCAGCACCTCATGGGAAAACGGTCGTTCGGCGGCCTGCTGGCGGGCGTCCACCCTGTGCCGGACGGAGCCGCACTGCATGAATATGATGGGATGATGACCGTCCTTTCGCGCCACGGTGGCGGATAGTCCCAGCACGTACTTCGCCTTTGCCCGCCGCGCGACCAATTCAAAACTCCGGGCGGAAAGATGGTGGCATTCGTCAACGACGAGATGCCCGTAGTCCGCGACCACATCTTTCACCTCGCCCTTGCGCACGAGGCTCTGGATGATCGCCACATCGATTTTTCCGGTCAATTTTTTCCGCCCTCCACCCAGCCTGCCGATTTCCTTCTTATCGAGATTCAGAAACTGCGAAAGCCGCTCCACCCATTGGTCCATCAGTTGCTGGCGATGGACGAGAATCAGCGTGCTCACCCCCCGCCTTGCGATCAGCCACGCCGCCAGAACCGTTTTCCCGAAGGCGGTCGTCGCCGAGAGGACTCCGGTCTCGTGTGCAAGCATCGCCTCAGCGGCTTTTTCCTGATCCTCCCTGAGGGTTCCTTGGAAAATGAGATTGAGCTTCTCTCCCGCGCACCTCTTGTCATCGGTTTGAAGATCTATTTTCAGCTCTTCGCAAAGCTTCGCGACATCGTCCAGACACCCTCTCGGCAAAGCCAGATAACCGCCGATTTCCTCAGCGCATGAAATGATACGGGGCTTGTCGTAGATCGCCAGACGCATGGCCTGCGCTTTGTAGAACTCGGGATTCTGAAACGCGGCAAGCCGCGCCAAGGCATTGTGCAGCGGGGCAGGCAAATCGGTCTTCAGGAAATACAATTGGTCTGCCCGAACCATGGCTAGGAACTTCGGCATCTTCCCGGCGGGCTTCCGTTTCCGGCCTTCGGCTGGACGCATCTTCCACGGCTCCTCCCCGTCCTCCTCATCCGCAGGGACGATCCTCACCCCGACCATCCGTCCTGTGGATTCGGCTTTTTCTACCACGTTTCTCACCGTTTCGACAGTCACCCTCCGCACACCGTCCAGAAACGCCCATTGATCCGCATACGGCTGCAACTCACCATCCACAAACACGCTGTTTCCCTCGTCGCGCGGCTCTTTTTGCAATGGCAGTGCGATCAGATTCCCAAACCCGCCGCGCGGGAGAGTGTCCTGATTCGGGAAAAACCTGTCATACGAGGCGAAGGTTGTCTGCGGCCGCCGCTCCGTCGTTTCCGTGAGAATTGCCGTCCCCAGCTTCCGCGCCAATGTCGCCGCGACAGGCGTCTCGAAAAACACCCACACATGCCCGCCGTTTCCGGATCGCGATCTCTCAAGAGCCGCCGGAACTCCCCTCGCACGACAAGTGTCCAGATACGCCAATGAATCCTCCTGCCATTGGTCGCCATCGAAATCCACCGCCAGAAACGAACACGTCTCATCAAGCAGCATGGGATAGACCCCCATCACAAAATCCCGCCCCGCCGCATCTTTTCCGGAGAGATGCCAGCGTAGGACCTCATCCGTGACAGGCAGCCAGTTCTGGTGCGGACAGTCGGAGCATTTGATCCTGGGCTTTTCACAAACACCGCGCACCCATTCGTTCCCGCACACCGGCGAATAACCCGCCCGTCCCGTTTTCCCACTCACGAATCGCCTCGGATACACCTCTATCCGCCCCCGGAAAAGCGACCGGAACAATCCGATCTTTTCCTCTGCCGGGGACGTGTGGGAGACTGGCATTTTATATCAGACGCCCCCTCTCCGTTTCAACAGCGTCGCAATATCCAAAGCCATTCCGGAGTCCGCATCGTCCAGAAACCGCCCGGTCAGATCCGGATCTTCGAGCAAGTGGCGGAACTCCGGATTGCACAGTTCCGCCTCGCTTCGGGGAAATGGGGAATTGCATTTGATCGCGGCGATCTCGCAGGTGATGAGAAGTGCCGAGGTGAGCGCGGGAACCGCTTCCTGCCAGAGATCCGCCGGAAGCAGGAGATCGGCGATTTTCAACTTCCGCGCCAGCTCGGTTTCCAGTTTGGAAATGCGTTTCAAGGTGTCTTCATCGAGCTGATGATCCTGAACGGATTCCGTCACTCCCAGCAGGTTTCTCCGGGCGCGGATGTTTGTATTTATCAGCCCGAGCCGTTGCATGTTCGCGAGAGCATCGGCGGTTGCGCGATCAATGACGACCAAGCGGTCATCGATTAGCTCCGGCGACAATCCGGCAAGATGCGGAACGCTTTCGCGCAGATGCCTGACGATGGACTCGCGGGTGGCCGCCGCGTCTTTTTCCAACACGATCACCAGCTTGGCCGGAGCCTCGGTATCGCCCGTGAACTGCTCCTCGCAGGAAACCAGATCCGTTTTCAGCTCAGCCAAGAGCGTGCGCGCGAAGTCTGCCGAAGGATCGGATGAAGCCTTCTTCCTGCCGACCGATTTCCGCACCACCGTGTTTTCCCCGACCATCAGGGTCTGCTGGAGACGGGTGAGAAACGATTGGCCGCCGCGCTTTAGTTTCACTTCGCCGAGTTCGCCGATGCCGTCCAGCACCCCGTCGGAAAGCCCCTGTTTCACGGCCAGCGTTTCCAGCATCCCGTGCTCGATGGTGTTGCGGGCGACCAGGTTGATCACCGTGACCGGGCGTTGCTGGCCTTTCCTCCATGCGCGGGCGATGCGCTGCTCCAGCTTCGCGGGGTTCCACGGGATATCCACGTTGATGACGACGCTGGCGTTCTGCAGGTTCAGCCCCGCGCCGCCGGACTCGGTGCAGAGGAAAACGCGGCAGTCCGGATCTTCCTTGAACGCCTTGATCTCCACCCGCCGCTTCTTCTGCGGCACGCTCCCGGTGTGCCACGCGAAGCCGATTTTCCGCTTCTCCAGATGCTCGCGGATCAGCTCCAGCATTTTCACCCATTCGGAAAAAACGATCACCTTGGTATCGGGATCGGCCAACGCGGTATCGAAAATTTCCACCAGCTCGTCGAGTTTAGGCGAGACCTTGGTTTCCTTGTCCAGGATGTATTGGGTGTCGCAGAGCATCCGCATTTTCCCCAGCAGGATCATCAGAAACTCATGCTCCTCCTTCCGCAGCGCGCGAGTCCTCGCCCGGGCGAGAAGCTGTTTTACCTGCATCCCCAGCTCGTCGTGCTCGGCTCGCTGGCCCTGGGTCAGCTCCACGAAACGAGTCTCGTCCGTGCGCTCCGGCAGCTCCGTCTCCACATCCGCCTTGCGCCGTCTCAGGACGATGGGTTCCAGTTTCTCCCTCATCCGCCCGAGATTCTGGTATCCCTCCGGCTTCCCGCTCTCATCGAACTTGTAGTAGTCCCGGTTGAAGCGGAACAGGGGGCCGAACACAGCCGGATTGAGAAACTCCGTGATCGAATAGATCTCGTCGATCCGGTTCTCGATGGGCGTGCCGGTAAGCACGAAGGCATAGCGGCTTTCCAAACGCTTGATCGCCCGCGCGGTTTTCGACGCCCAGTTCTTGATACGCTGCGCCTCGTCGAGGATCACGATGTCCGCGCGGAAGGCTTCGTTGATGTCCAGCGCGTCGCTGCGCACCTGCTCGTAGTTCACGATTGTGAAGAAACTACCAGGATTCCGGTAGATCGCCACCCGCTGGCTGCGGCTGCCGTAAACGACCTCGCAGGGCAGGTGGGTGAATTTTTCGATCTGCTCCTCCCACTCGGCTTTGAGTGAGGTGGGTGTGACAATCAGGCAGCGCTTCGCCTTTCCCATCCGGTGCAGGAGAGCTGCAGCCGCGATTCCTTGGATCGTTTTCCCCAAGCCCATCTCGTCCGCCACCATCGCCCGCTCGGTGAAAGCCAGATGCAGCATCCCCTCACGCTGATAGGGAAAGAGCGGGAGCTTGGTCTCGTGCGCCGGATACTCGCCGGAGCGCACCCGCTGCTCGTAATCACGGCGGAGCTGGATGCTTTCCCGCTTATTGGAAAGTGATTTCAGAAAAGGAGCCACTTCCCGGGAAATACGAAAATTCCCGTCCGTGATTCCAGCCGCTTTTTCCAGAACCTTCGCCATGTCCTTTCCCGGTTTCAGCATCCCTTTGCTGTCGAAGTTCGAGCGGAAAGCCGTCGGCAGATCCGCGCTCGCGCCGCCGGTCAGTTTCAGCGTTTTCACGGCCCGGTCCGGCACCAGCTCGCAACGGTCGCTTCCGTTTCTGACTGCGCTTTTATAAAGTCCGGAAAAGCGCTTCCGCAGATGAAACAGCACAGCCTCGGTATGCTTGCAGGTGCCCAGTCCGTTGTGGGCGAAGTCAGGTGAGGTCGAGTAGAAATCACGTCCCGCCACATCGCGTATCTCCACAAAATATGCCAAGCCACTGTCCGGCGAAGTCACCTCGAAGGTGGAGAAAATGCGATGCTCCGGTGTGAGGTTCCGGATCGAAGGCGGACTCTCCAGCGCACGGATTTGCCGCCTCGTCACTTCCTGCTCATCCGTCGTCCGCCAGTCCTGCCTCGGTGGCAAAGTCGCTTTCAGATCTCGGATCATCTCCTCCAGCTCGGTCAGCTTCTTCGCGGTTTTCGCCATGCCAGAACGCTAGAAAGACATCCCGCGCCTGAGAAGCAAAAACCCGCCACCGTCCAGGTATGGACTATCTGGATTATCACCATCGAGCCGGGGAAGGGAAACGGTCTTAGGGGAGGTATTTTTGAATGGATTCTTCGAGCCATTTCGCAGAAGTTTTCGGAAATGAAGCCCCCGATTGCCATCCTCCTCGCCTGTCTCCTTCCCGCCAACGCAGCGGAAGTGAAACTCACCATCCCCAACCAGCTCGGCCACGAATGGCCGGGTGAACTGGTTTCCTTTGACTTCGGAAAAGGCAAAACCCCTTCCGGAGATCTCGCGATGGAGGTCCAGGGCATCACCCGTCCCGCACAGGTGGATGACCAAGGCCGCGTGTGGAGCTATGTGACCATCGCAGGAAAGGGAGAAGAAATCGCCACCGTCCCCGCAGTCCTGAAACAGGAAAAATCACAGCCCGGCATCACATGGAAAAAGCAGGACGGCTTCTACCTCATCGACAACGGCACCTACCAGTTCAAGCTCCGCGACTATCAAGGAGAAACCGCTCCCACACCTCTCGGAAAATTCCCCCACTGGTGCGGCGGGATGAAATCGAAGGAACAGGGAAAATGGGACGGGGCAGGCTGGTTCGAGAGCAACGCCCCTGTCACCGGAGCGACCACCGAACTCATCAACAGCGGCCCGGTGTTTCTCGATTTCAAAATCACCTACACCTTCGAAGGCAAAGCGGATGGCGAGACCGAGGCCATGCCGCTTGCCCTGGGCAAACAGTCACACCTTTTCAAGCCGAACGTCCTCCCGCGCGAAACCATTCCGAAACTCGAAAACAGCTACGTCCTTTTTATCCGTTTCGTGATGGATGACATCTGGATCGATGTGAACGAGCGCTTCCATTTCCCCGAGGATAAAAAGGCCAGCGACTTCGGGATCAGCCACTACTACATCGGCTGGGGCGAGCACATGCCGGTCGATACCGCAAGCTGGGTACGGTGGTTCGAATACGATTCCTTCGGCGGAAACACGGATCAAAAATACGTTCCCGCCGCGCCACGGCCGGCGCAGAAAGGCCGCCCTTTCGCCCTACTCCGACCGCGCTGGAACCAGGGCGGCGGCGGCGCACAGGATTTCGTCCTCACCAGCGGCGGCGCACCTCCCAACAAAAAAACGGAAACAGGAAAAGGCTACGCGCCCGAGAATCCGGCCGTCGGAGTCGTCGCAGCATACGCCAGCAAATGGGTCGGGCCCTATTCGAATTACATCCCGGTCTATGCCCTCGGCGGCAACAGCGGCAAAGCCCGTTTTCCCCTGACCGATGGCGAGCGCTCCGGCCTCCACTACGGCCAGCGCGCCTTCGGCCTGCTTGTCGGCCCGCGCTCCCGCATGACCGATCTCAACGGCATCGTCCGCCGCCATACCGACTGGACCCTCACCGCCCAGATCAACAAATACATCCTCGATTGGAAACGCGATCCTGCAAAAGCCGGCCCGAACATCCTCCTCACGCGCAAGCATCTCGCCGAGCTCCAGGCGGAATACAAGGCGGGCAAGGACACGCCCGTGAACGAGGCGCTGAAAGCGAAAGCTGAGGAATGGCAGCCGCTGATGGATGAGCGCGACAAGCTCGCTTCCGAATACGAAAAACGTGACCTCGAACTCGCGGACAAGCTTGATGCGATCCGCGCAAAAGCCAAGGAACGCGACGCCGCGAAGGACGTGAAAGAGGATTTCAAAAAGCTGGAGGACGAGCGGAAGGACCTCACCAACGGGTGGAAACAGAACCCGCGGATGAAGGATCTTTCCAACAAGCTCAAGGGAACGGACTTCGACCTTTACCAGCTCATTACCACGGGAAAATCGAGCGACGTGAAAATGCCCGGATCCGACCTGTGGAGACAGCGCCGCTACCAGGATGACTTCCT
>Ga0105047_10009656_pt1 | contig 15867 bp, 14 predicted proteins | sample MAT04_FD_78384 | JGI IMG/M metagenome (GOLD analysis project Ga0105047, IMG submission 78384) | Freshwater microbial communities from Lake Fryxell liftoff mats and glacier meltwater in Antarctica - MAT-04 (megahit assembly) | ecosystem: Environmental > Aquatic > Freshwater > Ice > Liftoff... | reverse complement strand
GGGGCGCCCGCGTGCCCCCGTCGGCGTGCCCGGAGTGTTCCGGTGCCCGGGGCGCCCGCGTGCCCCCGTCGGCGTGCCCGGAGTGTTCCGGTGCCCGGGGCGCCCGCGTGCCCCCGTCGGCGTCCCCGCCCGTTGCGCCCACGGCGAACATCGAGGGAGGCGGGGAGTGGAGCGCCGGACCCGGGCGTTAGGGTCAACGACAAGCAGCACCCGATCTGACGAGGAGCGACTCCAGCGTGACCAGCACCGAGATCGTCGCCGCCGGCCCGGGCCCCCAGGCCGGCCTGGACGACCACATCTACAACCGACTCCTCAAGGAGCGGATCATCTTCCTCGGGTCCGACGTGCGCGACGACAACGCGAACGCGATCTGCGCGCAGATGCTCCTCCTCGCAGCCGAGGACCCCAAGAAGGACATCTGGCTGTACATCAACTCCCCGGGCGGGTCCGTCACCGCCGGCATGGCGATCTTCGACGTCATGCAGTGGATCCCCAACGACGTCGCCACCGTCGCCATGGGCATGGCCGCCTCGATGGGCCAGTTCCTGCTGTCGGCCGGCGAGCCCGGCAAGCGCTACGCCACCCCGCACGCGCGGGTCATGATGCACCAGCCCTCGGGCGGCATCGGCGGCACGGCGTCCGACATCAAGATCCAGGCCGAGCAGCTGCTGCACATCAAGAAGCAGATGGCCGAGCTCATCGCCCAGCACACGGGCCAGAGCGTCGACCAGATCGAGATGGACTCCGACCGCGACCGGTGGTTCACCGCCCCGGAGGCCAAGGAGTACGGCTTCGTCGACCAGGTCATCACCAAGGCGACGATGGCGGGTCCCGGGGTCGACAACCCGGTGACCTCCTGACTCCGGCCGAGACGACGCGAGAGATGAACATGAACTCAGACCTGACCAGCCGCCTCCACGTGCCCGGCCCCTCGAGCCGCTACATCCTGCCGCAGTTCGAGGAGCGCACCTCGTACGGCATGAAGCGCCTCGACCCCTACACCAAGCTCTTCGAGGACCGCATCATCTTCCTCGGCGTGCAGGTCGACGACGCCTCCGCCGACGACGTCATCGCGCAGCTCATCGTGCTGGAGTCCCAGGACCCCGACCGCGACATCCTGATGTACATCAACAGCCCCGGTGGCTCGTTCACGGCGATGACCGCGATCTACGACACCATGCAGTACATCCGCCCCGACGTGCAGACCTTCGTCATCGGCCAGGCCGCCTCCGCCGCGGCCGTGCTGCTCGGCGCCGGCGCCAAGGGCAAGCGGTTCGCCCTGCCGAACAGCCGGGTGCTCATCCACCAGCCGGCGATCGAGGGCACCGGGGGCATGGCCTCCGACCTCGAGATCCACGCCAACGAGATCATCCGCATGCGCGGATGGCTCGAGGACACCATCGCGCACCACTCCAGCCGCGACGTCGAGCTGGTGCGCAAGGACATCGAGCGCGACAAGATCCTCTCCGCCGCGGCGGCCAAGGAGTACGGCCTGATCGACGAGGTGCTCGCCTCGCGCAAGAACACCACCTGACGGGTCCCTACCCGCAGCACCCCGGATGCCGTCCGCTTCCCAGGAGCGGACGGCATCCGTCGTTGCAGGGTTGCGCTCTGAGCGGAACAAGGCGACGCGCGCAACGCGCGGAGGCTTCAATGGAGGTGGTCACCCGCGTCGAAAGGTAGCGTCGGGTACGTTGCTCGAGCCGAGGGAAGGTACATCCGTGGCACGCGTGGGAGAGACCAGCGACCTGCTTAAGTGCTCCTTCTGTGGCAAGTCACAGAAGCAGGTCAAGAAGCTCATCGCGGGGCCGGGTGTCTACATCTGCGACGAGTGCATCGACCTGTGCAACGAGATCATCGAGGAGGAGCTCGCGGAGTCCAGCGAGCTCGGGCTCGACGAGCTGCCCAAGCCGCGCGAGATCTTCGACTTCCTCGAGCAGTACGTCATCGGCCAGGACGTCGCCAAGAAAGCGCTCGCCGTGGCGGTCTACAACCACTACAAGCGCATCCAGGCGGGGGAGTCGGCACTCGGGAAGAAGGACCCCGACCACGTCGACATCTCCAAGTCCAACATCCTGCTCATCGGCCCGACCGGCTGCGGCAAGACCTACCTCGCGCAGACCCTCGCGAAGATGCTCAACGTGCCCTTCGCCATCGCCGACGCGACGGCCCTGACCGAGGCCGGCTACGTCGGCGAGGACGTCGAGAACATCCTTCTCAAGCTCATCCAGGCCGCCGACTACGACGTCAAGAAGGCCGAGACCGGCATCATCTACATCGACGAGGTCGACAAGATCGCCCGCAAGTCGGAGAACCCCAGCATCACCCGCGACGTGTCCGGCGAGGGCGTGCAGCAGGCCTTGCTCAAGATCCTCGAGGGCACCACGGCCTCGGTGCCGCCACAGGGCGGGCGCAAGCACCCGCACCAGGAGTTCATCCAGATCGACACCACCAACGTGCTGTTCATCGTGGGCGGCGCGTTCGCGGGGCTGGAGAAGCTCATCGAGTCGCGCAACGGCAAGAAGGGCCTGGGCTTCGGCTCCGAGCTGCACACCCCCAAGGACCTCGCCGAGAGCATCCACGAGGTGATGCCCGAGGACCTCATGAAGTTCGGGCTCATCCCAGAGTTCATCGGGCGCCTGCCGGTCATCACCACCGTCGCACCCCTCGACGTCGCCTCGCTCGTGCGCATCCTCACCGAGCCCCGCAACGCGCTGGTCAAGCAGTACCAGAAGATGTTCGAGATCGACGGTGTCGCCCTGGAGTTCACCGACGACGCGATTGAGGCACTGGCCGACCAGGCCCTCGCCCGTGGCATCGGGGCCCGTGGCCTGCGCGCGATCATGGAGGAGGTCCTGCTCCCGGTGATGTTCGACGTGCCCAGCGACGACGAGATCGCCAAGGTCGTCATCAACAGCGAGGTCGTCTACAAGAACGTCAACCCGACCATCGTGCGGCACGACGACGTCGAGACCGGGCGCAAGCGAACCCCGCGCAAGCGGTCTGCCTAGGTCCTGGCCGCGGCGGCGGCGACGGTGCTGCGGTCCTCGTGCCCGGCGAGCCAGGCGCGCACCATGACGAACACGAGTGACGCGAGGGCGTCGTCGGGCAGGCCCGGGATGACGCGGGCCGGGCGTGGCGCAGCGGCGGCCCGGCCGACGACGAGCAGGGTGAGCGAGGACACGGAAACACACAACCCGACCGGTGGTGGCGTTGGGAGCCCTGGCGCGGTAACGATGGGGGCGTGATGGCCTATCGACTCCGCGCCGGCGACACCGGCCCAGTGCAGCAGTCCGCGGTGACCTGCGGCTCGGCGTGCCTCACCGTCGCCCGGATGCTGGTCGACCCACTCTTCGCGTCCTGGGTGCACACCGGGCGACCCAACCCGCCGGGCTCACCGAGTGGGGCGAGCGAGGCGGAGCGCTTCGCGGCGTACGAGCGGGTCGTGATGCGGCGTACCAACAGCCTGTTCGCCGGTGGCCACCGCCCGAACCTGCCCTGGCCCCGGCGGCTCGGCACCCCGCCCTGGGGGGCGCTGCGCGAGCTCGAGTACGGCGCGGCCCGGATCGGCACCCTGTACACCCTCGACGTGCTGCGCCCCGGTGGTGAGGACGACCTCGTCGCGTCGTTCGACACGCTGGTCGAGGTGGTCGCCGAGGGCGAGCCGGCCCTGCTCTACGTCGGCAACACGCTGGCCCCGAGACACGTCGTGCTGGTGCTGCCTGGGGACGGCGACCGGATGCTCGACGTCTACGACCCCGCCAGCGGCCGGGTCGACCACCTGCGCCGCGACACCGTCGTGCACCGCAGGCTGGGGCTCAGCGGCTGGGACGTGCCGTGGGTGGCCGTGCGTCCCACCGGGTTGCGCACGGTGCGGTCGCGGACGTACGCCCCGGACCTCGGCGCCGCACCGGCCTGACCCCCATCCCAACTTTCCCGCATCAAGCGGCAACCTTCACGTTCGCATTGGAACTGTTCCGATGCGAAGGTGAAGGTTCCCGCATCGGGCGGGAAAGCCGGGACGCGGTCAGGAGGTGGGCTTGGCGACCGGCACCAGCTCGACGTCGCGCGCCGCCACCTCGTCGCCGGCCGCGAACTGCAGGATGCCGGTGAGCTTGCCGGCCGCGCGCAGGTCGGCCTCCGCCGAGCGGACGTGCGCCACAACGGCATCCGGCCCCACCAGTGTCATGGACGGCACCTCGGCGCGCATCCCGACCTTCGCCTCGGACTTCGCCTTACGCACCGCGGCGAGGGCGGCGCCGACAGCACCGAGCAGGGCTGGGTCACCGCCCGCGGGCACCTCGTCGACGGCCGGCCAAGAGGCCCGGTGCACCGAGCCGTCATTGGTCCAGGACCAGACCTCCTCGGTGACGTAGGGGAGCACCGGGGCGAACAGCCGGAGCACGACGTCGAGCGAGATCCGAAGCGTCGCACGGGCACTGGCGGCAGCGGCATCCCCCTGGGCGCCGTACGCGCGGTCCTTGACGAGCTCGAGGTAGTCGTCGCAGAACACCCAGAACCACTGCTCGGTGACCTCGAGCGCGCGGGTGAAGTCCCACGCCTCGAAGCCGGCCGTGGCCTTGGCGACGACGTCGCGCAGCCCGGCGAGCAGCGACCGGTCGAGCGGCTCGGTCACCTGCGTCGCGAGGTCGCCGTCGACCGCCCCGATGGTACCGACTTCGTCGGTCCCCACGGGGGCCCGACCGAAGGACAGGGCGAACTTGCTCGCGTTGAGCACCTTGATGGCCAGGCGCCGGCCGACCTTGATCTGGCCGGTGTCGTAGGCGGCATCGGTGCCGAGGCGACCGCTGGCGGCCCAGTAGCGCACGGCATCGGCGCTGTGCTCCTTGAGCAGGTCCTCGGGGGTGACGACGTTGCCGCGCGACTTGCTCATCTTCTTGCGGTCCGGGTCGAGGATCCAGCCGCTGATGGCGGCGTGCGCCCACGGCACCGTGCCGAACTCGTAGTGGGAGCGCACCACGGTCGAGAACAGCCAGGTGCGGATGATGTCGTGGCCCTGGTGGCGCACGTCCATCGGGAAGACCTTGTCGAACAGCGGGTCGGGCTCGGGGCTGTCGGCGCCGCGCCAGCCGCCGGCGATCTGCGGCGTCAGGGACGACGTGGCCCAGGTGTCGAAGATGTCGGGGTCCCCGAGGAAGCCACCGGGCTCGCCGCGCTGGCGCTCGGTGAAGCCCGCCGGTGGATTGGCGGCCGGGTCGACCGGCAGCTCGGCCTCGGTCGGCACGATCGGGTGCTCGAAGTCGGGCTCGCCGTCGGCGTCGACGGGGTACCAGACCGGGATCGGCACCCCGAAGAAGCGTTGGCGCGAGACCAGCCAGTCGCCGTTGAGCCCGCCGACCCAGTTCGCGTAGCGAGAGCGCATGAAGGAGGGGTGGAAGTCGATCTCGTCACCACGCGCTACGAGCGCGGCGTTGAGGTCGACGTCGCGGCCGCCGTTGCGGATGTACCACTGGCGCGAGGTGACGATCTCGAGCGGCTTCTCGCCCCGCTCGTAGAAGTTCGCCATCCGCTTGGTGGGGGTCGGCTCGCCCTCGAGGTCGCCGCTGTCGCGCAGCGCCGACACGACGGCCTCGCGAGCGCCGAACGCGGTCCTGCCCGCGATCTCGTTGTCGTACAGGTGCTCCCCGGGGCCGCCGACGAGCCACTCGGGCACCTCGCGCTGGAGCCGGCCGCTGCGGGTGATCACCGAGCGGGTCGGCAGGCGCAGCTCGCGCCACCAGAGCACGTCGGTGAGGTCACCGAAGGTGCAGCACATCGCGATGCCCGCGCCCTTGTCGATCTCGGCGGCCGGGTGCGCGAGCACCGGCACCTCGACGCCGAACAGCGGTGTGCTGACGGTCGTTCCGAACAGCGCCTGGTAGCGCTCGTCATCGGGGTGGGCGATCAGCGCGACGCAGCTCGGAATGAGCTCGGGCCGGGTGGTCTCGACGTGGACCGGGCCGTGGGGGCCGTGGAAGGCCACGCGGTGGTAGTGACCGGGGTAGTCACGGGCCTCGAGCTCGGCCTGGGCGACCGCGGTCTGGAACGTGACGTCCCACAGCCCGGGCGCCTCGGCCTGGTAGGCCTCACCACGGGCGAGGTTGCGCAGGAAGGCCTGCTGGGCGGTGGCGCGGGAGTGGTCGTCGATGGTGCGGTACGAGATCGACCAGTCGTAGCTGTGGCCGATCCGGCGAAACAGTGCCTCGAAGGCTTCCTCGTCCCGCACGGTGAGCTCGTCGCACAGCTGGATGAAGTTCTGCCGCGAGATCGGCTTCTCGTCGGCAGCCTTGGTGCTGCGGGCGTCACCGCGGAACGGGGGCTCGAAGTCGGGGTCGTACGGCAGCGACGCGTCGCCGCGCACGCCGTAGTAGTTCTGCACGCGCTTCTCGGTCGGCAGACCGTTGTCGTCCCACCCGATCGGATAGAAGACGTTGAGGCCCGCCATCCGCTTGTAGCGGGCCATGCAGTCGGTGTGCGTGTAGCTGAAGACGTGACCCATGTGCAGCGAGCCGGATGCCGTGGGCGGCGGGGTGTCGATCGAGAAGACCGCCTCGCGCGGGCCGGCAAGCGCCGCCTCACGGTCGAACGCGTAGGTGTCCTGCTCCTGCCACACCGCGGCCCACTTGTCCTCGAGACCGTCGAGGGACGGCCGTTCCGGAACGCAGGCATGGCGAAGGGAGGAGAGGCGCTCGGTCATGGGGGACATCCTCCCAGACGACGGCGGCCCGGTTGACTCGGGTTTCGGCCGACGTGGGGGGCCGGACCGGGGCCACCGCCACGCGATCGGTGCCCGGCGCTGGCCTAGGGTGAGCACCATGAACGACCCCGTGTACCGGCCGGTGATCTCGACGGCCAAGACCCTCTTCTTCCTCCAGGGCACCCGCTTCAGGATCAGCGGGGAGGAGCACGTGCCGGTCACCGGCGGGGCGGTGATGGCGATCAACCACACCTCCTACCTCGACTTCACGTATGCCGGCCTGCCGGCCTGGCCGCACCGTCGCTACGTGCGGTTCATGGCGAAGAAGTCGATCTTCACGCACCGGGTCGCCGGGCCGCTCATGCGCGGCATGAAGCACATCCCGGTCGACCGGCACAAGGGCGGCGAGGCGTTCGCCGCGGCCATCCGTGCGCTGCGGGCCGGCGAGATCGTCGGGGTCTTCCCCGAGGCCACCATGTCGCGCTCGTTCGAGCTCAAGGAGTTCAAGCCGGGCGCAGTGAAGATGGCCCAGGTGGCCGGGGTGCCGGTGCTGCCCACGACCATCTGGGGTGCCCAACGGGTGTGGACCAAGAACCTGCCCAAGCACATGCGCCCGGGCTCGCGGATCCCGGTCAGCATCACCGTCGGGGAACCGATCGAGATCGGCCGTCGTGACGACGTCATGGCCGCCACCGCGCGCCTCAAGGCCGTGATGCAGGCCCAGCTCGACGCCCAGCAGGCTGCCTACCCGGTGCTCTTCTGCGACGACCTGCGCTACGTGCCGGCCCGCCTCGGCGGCACCGCGCCCACGCTGGAGCAGGCCCACGCCGCAGACCTGCACGACATGACCCGCACCCGGGACAAGTTCAACACCTGACGGCTCAGTGGCCAGCGGTCCGTGGCCAGCGGTCCGTGGCCAGCGGTCAGCGGTCCGTGGCCAGCCGTCCGTGGTCAGCGGTCCGTGGCCAGTGGTCAGCTGCCGGAATCGAGCGGCCAGACCTCGACGACACCCCGGGCCACCGCGCAGGGCGTGCGTGACACCATCTCGACGGCGTCGGCGAGGGTGTCGGCCTCGATCACCGCGAACCCCGCGACCGGCAGGGCCGAGGTCATGAACGCGCCCTCCTGCGTCTGCACGCCTGCCGCGTTCGGGTTGCGCACCTGCACCGGCGTGCCTGCAGTCCCCATCTCGGCCCCCGCGCCGACCAGCCGCGCATCGTGTGCGTGCGCGGCGTCGCGCACCTCGGCCGCGGTGGCCTGGTGGCCGGCCTCGTCGCCGTACCCGATCGTCACGAACCTCGCCATGGCGTTTCCCTCCCGTCTCGGCTCCGCTCTCGATGATGCCCCCCCCGGAGCGGCCGCCGGTGGCATCAGAGCGTGGGGAAGTCGTCGCCCAGCAGGCGTTGCGGTCTCGCGCACCGTTTCGTCCGTGACGTCGCAGGTTCTCAGGTCGGCCGGGGCCGCGGAGTGGACCTCGGTCAGTGCGTGGAGCTCGAGAGCGATGCCGTCGGGGTCACGGAAGTTCAGTGGCGCCCGAGCGGCTGTCCGGTGAACCGACCACCTACTGCGTCCGTGTGGCGAAACAGGGCGAGGGTGAACCATGCTGCCGCGTGGATGACGATGCGGCCGTAGCCGACAACGAGCGCGCGCCGCCCAGATCATGGACGAGCACGGCTGGCCGGGTCGCCGTCGGGTCGCCATCATCGATGCTCATCCCGCGAAGCTGCCTCAGGCGTCGTGAGTCACACGGCGTGGCCGAGATGGGCCAGCGCCTGCCGCAGCAACACCCCGTGGCCGCGCTCCATCTCGGCCTGCACCAACGGGTCGAGTGCCTGCTCGGGGGTGAGCCAGGTGAGGTCGAGCGCGTCGTTCTGTGGCGCACAGTCGCCGGCGACCGGCACCACGAACGCCAGCGACACGGCGTGCTGGCGCGGGTCGTGGAAGGGGGTGACGCCGGGGGTCGGGAAGTACTCGGCCACGGTGAAGGGCTGCGGGCTCGGGGGCACGCGCGGCAGGGCCATCGGGCCGAGGTCCTTCTCGATGTGCCGCAGCAGGGCCGCTCTGACCCGCTCGTGGTGCAGCACCCGCCCGGACACCAGCTCGCGGCAGACGTCGCCGTCGGCGCCGAGCCGCAGCAACACCCCGACCGCTGTCACCGCTCCGCGCTCGTCGACCCGCACCGGCACGGCGTCGACGTAGAGGATGGGCAGCTTCTCACGGGCGAAGTCGAGCTCTTCGCGGCTCAGCCACGCGGCGTTGTGGTGCACCTCGAGGTTGCTCATGGGCTCGATCGTGCCACGTCGGCGGGGCGGGCCGGCTGCGGTTCCGCCGGGTCGGCGAGCGGATGCCGGGGCACGGCATCCGTCCCCCGTCCCGACGGCGGCGCGAAGCTGACGGGCTCCTCGAACGCTGCCCGGCGGGCCGCCCGCCGCAGCGCTCCGAGCACGGCGCGGCCGGTGACGAGCACGAGCACGGCGGTGGTGATGGCCCGCATGACGTCCCAGCCGAGGCTGGTCGCCAGGGTGAAGACGAGGAAACGGTGGAGGTTCTCGAGCACCGGTCCCCCCGCCACGAACGACAGCTCACCGCTCAGGCCGGTGGTGAAGGGCCAGAACGACAGGTTGAGCAGCAGGCCGTAGACCAGCCCGGCCACCGCGCCGTAGCCCGCCAGCACGATCACCTCGGCGCGGCCCCGAAGCGGGGGCAGCAGGCCGGCGCCGCAACCGACCCAGGCGGCACCGAGCATCTGGAACGGCAGCCACGGCCCGACCCCGCCGGTGACCAGCGCGGACGCGAACAGCGTCGTCGCGCCCAGCACGAACCCGAACCCCGCGCCGAACACGCGCCCGCCGAGCACGAGCAGGAAGAACACGGTCTCCAGGCCGGCCGTGCCGGCCCCCAGCGGGCGCAGGGCGGCTCCGATGGCGGCGAGCACGCCGAGCATGGCGACGGCCTTGACGTCCATGCCACCCTCGCTCATCTCGGCGAGCACCACGGCGAGCAGCAGCGGCAGCACGAGCGCGAACACGAGCGGCGCGTCGGTGCCGTGCGCCAGCCCGGAGTCGGGGGACACGAGCAGCGGCCAGCAGAAGGCGACCAGCCCCGCCAGCGACACCAGGGCCACCGCCGCCAGCGACCGGGGCCGCAGGGTCAGCGCCCGGGTGCGCCGTCTCATGACGCCACCCCGGCGAGCGCCATTCGCACGTCGTCAACCGTGAGCCACGGGCCGGGAGCCGTCACCTTGGACACCTGCGGCGCGAACGCGGGGGAGGACACGACGACCTCGGTGGTCGGCCCGTCGGCCACGACCTCCCCGGCGGCCATCACGACGACCCGGTCGGAGCACTCGGCGACGAACTCCACGTCGTGCGTCGACACCACGACCGACCGGCCCCGCGCGGCCAGCCCGCGCAGCACCCGGCTCAGCGCCGCCTTGGCCGTCGGGTCCAGACCGCGGGTCGGCTCGTCGAGCAGGAGGACCGTCGGGTCGGCGGTGAGCTGCACCGCCAGCACCAGGGCGAGCTTCTGGCCCTCGGACAGGTCACGCGGGTGCTGCTGCGCCGGGATGCCGGGGGCCACCGCCTCGAGCAGCCGCCAGCAGGTGCCGCCTGCCACGCCGCTCTCGCGGTCGGCCTGCTCGCACTCGCCGCCGACGGTGTCGAGGTAGAGCAGGTCGGCGGCGGTCTGCGGCACCATGCCGACCAACGAACGTCGCTCTCCCGCAGGCAGGTTTCGGGGCTCGACGGTCTCGGATGCCGTGCCGGTCGTGCCGGTCGTGCCGGTCGTGCTGGTCGTGCTGGTCGTGCTGGTCGTGCTGGTCGTGCTGGTCGTGCTGGTCGTGCCTGCCGTGCCTGCCGTGCCTGCCGTGCCTGTCGTACCGGTGCCCGTCGGCGGTCGAGTCGCGCGTACCGATCCCGACGTGAGGGTTCCGCTGCCCTGAAGGGCCCAGAGCAGGGAGGACTTGCCGCAGCCGTTGCGGCCCATCACGGCGGTGACCTCCCCGGGGTGCAGGTCGAGGTCGATGCCGGCCACGGCCAGCACGTCGCCGGGGTAGCGCACCACGACATCGCGAGCCGTGAGCGCTACGTCGAGGGTGCGCGTGCTTCGACCCAATGGTCGGTCTTGACCCGGTGGTGTGTGCGTACTTCGACCTATTGGTCGATCTTGACCCGGTGGTGTGTGCGTACTTCGACCTATCGGTCGATCCTGACCCGGGGGCAGGGTCGCGGTGAGCCGGGCCCGCAGCCCTCGGGCGGCGCGCCGCGCGTCACGAACCGACAGCGGCAGCGGCGACCACCCGGCATACCGCCCGAGCTCAACCACGGGAGAGGCGATGTCGCTGTCGACCATGAGCTGCGAGGGCAGACCGGAGCGAACCTCGCCGGAGGGCGAGACGTGCACCACGGTGTCGGCGTAGTGCAGCACCCGTTCGACGCGGTGCTCGGCGACCACCACGGTGACCGCGAGGTCGTGCACCAGCCGCGTGATCGTGGCGAGCACCTCCTCGGCCCCGGTCGGGTCGAGGGCCGAGGTCGGCTCGTCGAGCAGGATGACCCGGGGGTGGGCCGTGAGCACCGACCCGATCGCCACCCGTTGCTGCTGGCCCCCGGACAGTTCGCGCAGCGCGACGTCGCGCAGCTCGGCGATGCCGAGCAGGTCGAGGGTCTCCTCGACCCGTTTGCGCATCGTCGCTGCCGGCAGGCCCAGCTGCTCCATCCCGTAGGCGAGCTCCTCCTCCACGGTGTCGGTGACGAACCCGGCGAGCGGGTCCTGCCCGACGACCCCGACGAGGTCGGCGAGGTCGCGCGGGCGGTGGTCGCGGGTGTCGCGGCCGTGCAGGCGCACGTGACCGGTGAGGGTGCCGCCGGTGAAGTGCGGCACCCGGCCGCACATCGCACCGAGCAGCGTCGACTTGCCCGACCCCGTGCGTCCGACGACGAGGGCCAGCTCACCCTCGGCGATGGTCAGGTCGACGTCGCGCAGCACGGGCTGTGTCGAGAGGGGCAGGGTCACCGACACCTGCGACAGGGAGATGGCGGAGTCAGCCACTGGCCCCCACCTCCTCCCGTGCGCCGCGCCGGGGCACCCGTGGGGCGGGGCGCGGCGGTTCGGGCGTGAGGTAGGCGGGCAGGGCGCCGACGAGCAGCCCGAGCACCGCGGCGAGGGGCAGCGGCGGGAACGACAACGGCGTCAACGGCATCGCGAGCTGGTCGGGGGACGTGCGCGAGAGGGTGACGAGCGCGGCAGCCGCCGCCGCACCGCATCCGACGGTCAACCACTCCGCGCCGCGCCACGGGTCCGGCCGGTAGGTGCTGCGCTCCACGTGCCGCCCCCCGAGCCACAGTCCGAGGCCGGAGAGCAGCAGCCCGATCAGCAGGGTCGGCGTGCCCATGAGGGCGGGGGTCGTCGTGTCGAGCACGCCGTAGATGCCGACCGCGCTCGCGAGCAGCCCGGCCAGGGTGACCGTGCCGGTGACGAACCGGTGGGGGCGGGGAGCTGCGCCGGCCCGACCGTAGCCGCGCGAGTCCATCGCGGCGGCGAGCAGCAGCGACCGCTCGAGGGTGTCCTCGAGCACGGGCAGTGCGACCGACGGCACCGACCGGATGCCGCGGCTGGTGTCGCCGCGCAGCTGCCGGGCCCGGCGCACGCGCTGCACGCTCTCGGCCAGCTGGGGCGCCACCGACACGGACACCACGACCGCCGACCCGATCTCGTGCAGGGCCGAGGGCAACGAGCGCAGCAGCCGCTTGGGGTTCGCCAGGGCGTTCGCGGCGCCGATGCAGGCGATGATCACGGCGAGCCGCAGGCCGAGCACCGCGGCGCCGACCAGCCCCTCGAGGTAGACCGTGCCGCCGAGCTCGATGCCGGCCGCCCACGAAGGGAGCGTCACCCCTGGCAGGGTCAGCACGACGATGGTGCCGAACTTCAGCCCCACGAGCACGTGCAGCACCACCCGCACCACGATGATGAACAGCCCGAGCCACAGGTAGAGCCGGAAGGCCCGCGCCCACGGCGAGCTGCCGCGCCGGTTGGCCACCACGAGTGCGACGACGGCCAGGGCGAGCAGCAGCAGGATCGGGTTGTTCGTCGTGCTGACCGCGACGGCCATGCCGACGGCCCACCCCCACCAGGCGGCCGGGTGGACCGCGCGGGGAAGGGTGGTGCTCATCGGACCATCATCGCCTCAGACGCGTCGCTTCCACGCGGCCCAGCCGGCCCCGCCGGCGACGAGCGCCACGAGCGCGGCACCTGCGACGAGGGTTCCGGCGCCGGTGCCGTTGTCGCTATCGGTCGACGTCGGGGCGGCGGCGATGTCGGATGCCGATGCGCTGGGGCGCGCCGACATGGTGCCGTCGGCGCTCGGCGAGGCAGATGCCGTGCCGCTCGCGGACGGCGTGGCGCTCGCCGTGGGCGGCGCCGTGCCGGTCGTGCTGCCGGAGGGACCGGTCGACGTGCTGGTCGGTGTCGTCGCCTCCGGTGCCGACGTGGCCGCCTGGGGCTTCGAGGTGGGGGGCTTCGAGGTGACGGGCTTCGGGGTGGGGGGCTTCGGCTTCGCGGTGGGCTTCACCGCCACCGGCGCACTGGTCTTCGGAGGGGCCGGGGGAGCGATGCCGGGCTGCTGACCCGAACCGAAACGGAAGCCGACGACGCTGCCGGGGGCGGGGTCGTAGGTCGCGACCCCTTTGGAGCTGTACACCCAGCTGCCGCCGCGCTCGGCGTGGAAGAAGGCCCAGTAGGCGTCCCCCGGGGGCATCCGCACGCACGGGTCGGACGTGGGATGGCCGTTGATCCGGCAGACGACCGAGCCGGGGAACTGCTGCGGGTAGTCGACGCCGAAGCCGGCGGAGGCCAGAGCCTTCAGCGCCGACGACGGGTTCCCCGAGGCACACTTCGTGCTGGTCGAGCCACCGGTGTCGACGACGACCGTGACTCCCTCGCTGCCCGAGCAGGCCGCGGCGCTCGCCGGCGCGGCCGCCACCACGAGCCCGGCAAGCGCCAGGGCCGAGGCGGCGCCGACACCGGCGGCGCGGCCGAGCAGACGGGACACGGGGCGGCGCATCAGGAGTGCGCCCCCCGACGTCGCGACGACGCCCAGACGGCCAGGGCACCGGCGAGCACGAGCAGCAGGCCCAGCCCGGCCGGCACCAGCGGGTCGGTGCCGGTCTGCGCGAGCGATCCTGTCGCGGCCGATGTGACGCTGGCCGACGGGTCGGAAACCGTAGCACCCGGGGTCGGGTCGCCACCAGAGGTGGGGCCGATGCTCGCGGACGGCGTCGTCGTGGGGCCGGCAACCGTGACGGGCTGACGCGTGGGGACCGGCGGGCAGGTGCTTCCCGGCGCGGCGCCCTCGACCCCGGGCGCCACGGCATCCACGAGGGAGCCGCCTGCGAGACCCAGGGTCGCCTGTGGAGTGGCGCGCAGGTCCGAGTCGGTGGGAACCGTCGTCGACCGCGTGTCGGCGGAGAAGGCGATGCCGCCGCGCAACGGCACCGGGGTCGACTCGTCGTACTGCAGCGTGGCGACAAAAGCCCCGGCGGTGGCTGCCGCCGCGGTGCGACCCCCCGCCACGAAGGCCTGGGCTGCCACGCCGGTCGTGTTGGCGTTGACCGCACCGTCGGCGCTGGCGAAGCCGCCCGAGGCGTCCTGCACGTCCTCAAGAAGGTCGAGCCCCCGGCCGGCGGCGGCTGCCCTCGCCGGTAGGCCCGCGTCGTCGCCACAGACCAGGGTGTCGCTCGCCATCAGCATCGCCTGCACCGCAAAGGCGGTGGCGTCGGCGTCGCTGACGCACCCGGCGGAGTCGTAGAGCGTTCCGCGGAACCCGCCGTCGGCACACTGTTGGTCCAGGACTGCCTGCACCGCAACGGCATTGAGCCCTTCACCAGCCCGGGAGAGGGCGAGCACCGCGAGCGACTGCCCGATGGTGTTGGAGTAGTCGCCGTAGGCGGAGTCGTCGCTGAAGCGGCCCTTGGTCGTCTCGAGGGCCTGCAGCTCCGCGACCAGGTCGTGGCCGCCGAAGGACGTCGGGTCGGAGCCGGTGACCACGGTCGCGAGCAGTGCCTTGGCGAGCGGGCCGGCGTAGACCTCGCCGCCCGCCCCGATGTAGGTGTCGAGGTTGTCCTCCAGGTACGCCAGTGAGGCGTTCGACTGGCTCTGCTGGGTGCCCACGGCGCTCAGGGCGATGATGGCGTCGATGGTGTTGCCACCGTCGAAGAACGTGCTGTTGGGGTAGACGTAGTGGTCGTTCGCCGCGGCCAGCGTGCTGGAGATGAACGCCGCAGCGGCCTCGTCCCCGTTCGCGGCGAGCAACGGCAGGACCCCGGCCTTTCCGCTGGGGGCGGCGCTCTCGGGGATCGTCGGCGTGGGCGAGCCGGTGGGCGAGGGCGCCGGGCTTGACGGGCCTGACGAGCCTGAAGGGCTTGTCGGGCTGGTCGGGATGGTGGGGGTCGGCAACGGGGTTGTCGTCGCGCTCGGGTCACCCGGCAGGGTGACGGTCGGTGTGGGCGACCCGGTGGCGGTGGTGGTGGGCGACGTGGACGCCGATGCCGGGGGGCCGGCATCCGCGGTCGGGCTGATGGTGGGGTCCGCGACTGCGCTGGTCGCCGAGGCGCCGACGAGCGCCGCGGCCACGAGCAGGGTGCCGGCACGCCGTGACAGCGCGCTCCGGGCGGTGGTAATGGTGGACATCGGTGCCTTCCTGAGCGGTTCAAGACGTGATGCCCGAACCACCGGGAGCCCCGGTCACTCGGGCTCCGTCCCGCATTCCTCGACGGTGTTGTGGAGCCGCTCGCACCTGCCGGGCATTCCGACTCGCCGCGACGTGACGTCGCGACCCACGGCTGCGGGACAGTGCCGGACTTGGACCGGCTTCCCCCGAACAGGTGCGCGTGGTGCCGCCCGAAGGCGACGCCCAGACTCTACTCCCCCGCGGGGTCCGGCATGCCAGGCTCAGAACGGGGGTGGGTCGGTGTCGCGCCAGCGTTCGGCGGCTGGGGTCTTCGGGTGCGGCCGGTGGCCGGTGTCGTCTAGGACCAGGACCCAGGGTTGGTGTTGGTGTTGGAGTTCGGTGCGGTGTCGGCCGTGGTGGTCGCGCCAGGTGGTGACGGGTGCTGGTGTTCGTGTTGGTGGTGCGGTGGTGAGGTGTTCCAGGAGGTACTCGAGCTCGCTGTGCG
>Ga0105047_10009655_pt1 | contig 15868 bp, 14 predicted proteins | sample MAT04_FD_78384 | JGI IMG/M metagenome (GOLD analysis project Ga0105047, IMG submission 78384) | Freshwater microbial communities from Lake Fryxell liftoff mats and glacier meltwater in Antarctica - MAT-04 (megahit assembly) | ecosystem: Environmental > Aquatic > Freshwater > Ice > Liftoff... | reverse complement strand
GGTTGCGCTGTTCCACGTGAACAACGAGTTCGGCCAGTACTACGTCGACGCCTTCAAGGATCTGGCCGATGAATACGGCATCGAGATCGTCGGCGAAGAGACCGTCGAGGCAACCGACTCGAATCCGCCCACCGCACAGATCACCAACATCGCAGCCCTCAAGCCCGACGTGATCATGGCCGTGCCGTTGGGTGCGCAGTGCATCAGCTTCCTCAACGAAGTCGCCAATGCCAAGGCTGCGAACTCGGACTGGACGCCGGCCACGTTCCTCACCAACACCTGCGCCAGCAGCCTCATCCTTGGTGCTTCCGGCCAGGCCGCAAACGGTCTGTACACCTCCAGCAACCTGATCGACGTCGTCGACCCGGCCAATGCCGGCATCCCGCAGGTCGCTGAGTACCTGGCATACATGGAGACTGTCGGCAAGTCCGACGTCGCCGCCACCGCCACCGCTGGTTGGACCACCGCCGAGGTCACCGTTGCCGTCCTCATCCAGGCACAGGCATCGCCGGAGGGTCTGACGCGGGCGTCCATCATGAACGCCGCTCGCAACTTCACCTACACCCCGACGCTGGGCCTTCCCGGCGTCGAGTTCAAGATGAGCGGCGAAGACGATCCCTACCTGGCGGAGAGCCTCATCGTGCGTCAGTACGCGGTGGCAGCCGATGGCTCGGGTACCTTCACCGACATCGGCAAGCTGATCACCGACTTCGAGAGCTGATCACGAAGGTCAAAGGCTGAGTACCGCAACTCGAGTGTGGCCCGCCCTTCGGGGTGGGCCACACTCGCGTCCGGCACTCGATTCGCCCAGCGCGGGCCTCGCCCGGGCATTGTGTCAAGACCTGGGACTCACAGCCCCAGCTCACAGCCGACAGCCTTTACGTAAAACGGGTGAGGCGGGCTCGGCGAAGGGAGTCGGCGGTCAGCACGATCAATCCGATCCATACCAGTGCGAATCCGAAGAGTCGTGTCGGCGGCAGCGACTCGTCGTAGATCAACCAGCCGATGACGAAGTTCATCGAGGGCACGATGTACTGCATCGGTCCGATGATCGTCATCGGCATGCGCTGCGCGGCATAGGCGAAGAGCATCAGCGGGCCCACCGTGGCCAGGCCCGTGAAGGCAGCGAAGGCCAGCTCCCTGTGCGAAGCGCTGTTGGGGATGCTGTCGCTGTGGGTGGCGAACACCAACGCCACCGCAAGGGCAGGGGCCAACAGGATGAATGACTCGGCAGCCATGCTCTCCACCGGTGTCAGTGGCACGTGCTTCTTGATGTAGCCGTATGTGGTCCACGAGATGGCGATGAGTATGGCCAACCAGGGCACACCGCCGTACGAGATGGTGAGCACGACCACCGCCACGGCGGCGAACGCCAGTGCAATCTTGAGGGCCGTTCGTAGCGGCTCGTGCAGCACAAGGACACCAACCGTGACCGTGCCCAGCGGCGCGATGAAATAGCCCAACGCCGTCTCCAGGACATGACCGTGCACCACCGCCCATACGTATGTCGTCCAGTTCACAGTCAGCAGTACCGCTGCGGCGCCAACGCGGGCGAGCAGGGAGCGGTCGTGGAGCAGCACTGCGAGGAATCGCCAGCGTCGGGTGGCGGTGAGAACAATTGCCATGATGATGGCTGACGCCGTGATGCGCCAACCGATCAGCTCGAATGCATTGAAGCCGTGGAGTTGCTTCCAGTAGATGGTCAGCAAACCCCAGATGACGTACGCCGCAATGCCGGCGATGATGCCGGCTCGCTGTTCTGCGTGCTGCTCGGTGACTCGTTGTTCGCGTTGCGTGGCTGCCACGCTATTGCAGCAGTGCGAGCGCGAGATCGTTGAGATCTGCGGCGCGGTGGAACTCGACGCGCGGGTCCTGATGCAACGTGTCGTGGAGGAACGCAAAGCTGAGGCCGGACGCCGGATCGACCCAGCACAGCTGCCCACCGGCCCCGGCGTGGCCGAATGCACGTGGCGCCGGCGGCATCCAACGATGGAGATGGAATCCATCGTTGCCGGAGACGTAGCCGGCGATCGTGCGGTTGGCGGGCACCTTGTCCGAGACGCTGACGCTGCCGTTGCGGATGGTGCCGACCGCGTCGACCAGCCACTCATCTGGAAGAGCACCGCCGAAGTTGTGGAGGAAGTGCTGATAGATCGCTGCCATGTTCGCGGCCGATGCGACGGCACCACCACCGGGGATGCCGACGGCCTGGGCGCGTTGGTCGTTGAGCGAGAGCAGCGCGTCGATGCCGATGGCGGCAACCGGCACGTACTCCTCGCGCCCATAGGTGGCGACGAGATCGGCCATTTCCGAGGGGTACTCGCCGGTTGCCCGCACCGTGACGGCGCCAACGGCCTCCGGGCCGAGAATGCGCCCGACACCGGCGGGCTCCATGACGCGCTCGTGCACGACGTCGAGGTAGTTGCGCTGGTTGAGCGTCTCCAGCAGCTCGGCGATGACCCAGTGGGCCGCGACGGGGTGATACTCGGTCTTCGAACCGGCCGGATAGTCCAGCGACCACTCGGCAAACTGTGCACGCCGGCCCTCGCTGGAACCCCAACGATCGGGGCCGATCGGCGCCTGCGCGAAGCCGCCCTGCATGGTGAGCAACTGCAGCACTGTGACGGTGTCCTTGCCATGGTGGCCGAACTCGGGAAGGTAAGTGGCGACCGGTGTCGTCAGGTCCAGCGTGCCGTCGGCGAAATGGGGCAGCAGTGCCATCGCCACCAAGGCCTTGGTGGCGGAGAAGATGACGAACCGCTCATCATTGGTCGCGCTGCCGAACGACTCGAAGTGAACCACCTCGCCATCGACACCGAGCGCAAGTTGCGCGGCGGTGATGTTGCCCGAGGCGAGCTCGTGCTGGATGCGGTCGGTGAGGGCGTGGAGGCCGGTAGCGGAGAGGGTGGTCACGCTTCGTACAGTACGTGGCGAGGGGGAGCAGATGACAGATGTGCGTGTGGAACGGGTGGGCCACGTCGATGTGGTCACCATCGATCGACCCGACGTGCGCAATGCGTTGCGGTTTCAGAGTTACGACGAGCTCGAGCGCGCGGTCTGCGAGACGACGGCGCGCTGCCTGGTGATCACCGGCGCCGACCCGGCGTTCTGCAGCGGCGACGACGTGCGCGAGGTGATGGGCGGCGGCAATGACCCCAAGCCCACCGCCGTGCTGCCGCGTCTGACACCCGCCGCTGGCGCGCTGCTCCATACCGACGTACCGATCGTGGCTGCAGTCAACGGGGCCGCCGTCGGCTGGGGCATGGAGCTGGCACTGATGGCCGATCTGCGTGTTGCATCCGAGCGCGCCAAGTTCGGTGAGTTGTTCGTGCTGCGCGGTCTGTGTAGCGATGTCGCCGGGCTCGGTCGCCTGGCACAGCTGGTGGGGCGTGAGCGGGCGGCGGAGCTGCTCCTGACGGGCGACGTCATCGACGCGGCGACCGCGGAGCGGTGGGGTCTTGTGTCTCGCGTCGTGCCACACGAGGAGTTGCTGCCGACGGCGATGGCGTTGGCGGACAAGATTGCGTCGCGCCCGCCGTTGGCGGTCCAGCGCTTGAAGGCCGGCTTGCGTGTTGCGCTCGACCCAGATTGGGAGGAACTCGGCGTGTGGGTTTCGAAGTCCCTGGGTGAGCTGTTCAAGACCGCTGACCATCGCGAGGGCGTCCGTTCCTTCCTGGAACGACGCGACCCCCATTTCACCGGCGAGTAGCCAGACAGTCGGCGACAGCGCCCGCCGTCGAAGTGACGCGGAGTTCCTTCACAGACGCTGGTCGCTGGTGGCGGAGAGCGTCACTTGCTGGATGGGTGGGTGCACTCGATCGGGGCGGACGGGGTGTGCTGTGCTACCCATGCACGGTGAGCACGGCACGGATTTACTGCGAGGGCGTCAACGGGGTGCGGCTGGTGGCCGATGCGTATGGCGACCCGGCTGCACCGGGCGTGTTGCTACTGCACGGCGGTGGCCAGACCCGTCACTCGTGGGGCGGCACGGCGAAGGTGTTGGCCAACTCCGGCTTCTACGCCGTCAGCGCCGACCTGCGTGGTCATGGCGAGAGCGACTGGGACCCCACGGGCGACTACAGCATGGCGGTGATGCGTTCCGACGCAGAAGCGTGGTGTACCTCGCTGCACTCGCCGGCCTTGGTGGGTGCATCGATGGGCGGCATCACCGGAATGTGGATGGAGGGCACCCGGGCAGAGGAGGGCTTGCCGCCGGCTGCACGGGCACTCGTGCTGGTCGACATCGCCCACCGGTCGGAAGCGGCCGGCATCCAGCGCATCGTGAATTTCATGACCGGCCGACCGGAGGGGTTCGAATCGCTCGCCGACGCGGCAGCGGCGGTCGCCGAGTACATGCCGCACCGAGCGCGACCGGCCAACACCGACGGTTTGGCGCGCAATCTGCGATTGGGTGAGGACGGCCGCTATCGCTGGCACTGGGACCCAGCGTTCATGACCGAGGATCGCCGCCCGCGCACCAGCGAACGGGTCGACATCTTCGTCGAGCACGCCCGTCGACTGACCTTGCCGGTGCTGTTGGTCCGTGGCCGTATGAGCGACGTGGTCAGCGAAGAAACGGCACAGGAGTTTCTGCAGATCGTGCCCCACGCCGAGTACGTCGATGTACGCGATGCGCATCACATGGTGGCCGGCGACCGCAACGATGCGTTCACTGCGCCGGTGGTGTCGTTCCTGCAGCGGCTCTGATCTGACAGGCTCGCGGCATGGACATCCTCGTTGCACCCGACGCGGCTCAGGCAGCGAGTGCAGCAGCCGAGTGGGTGGCGCGTCAGCTGCGGAACGCCGTCCGCCTGCGAGGTAGTGCGACGATTGCCGTCAGCGGCGGCAGCACACCAGCCTTGATGTTCGCCGATCTCGCACACATGGACGTGCCGTGGGCGGCGGTTGACGTGTGGCAGGTGGACGAGCGTGTCGCAGCCGACGACGACCCTGCCCGCAACGCTCACCTACTGGCGGCGCTGCCGGTAGCGAAGAAGCGCCTGCACCTGATGGCGGTGACCGCACGCGATCAGCGGGCGGCTGCCAAACGATATGCAGCGACCCTGCCCGAACGATTCGACGTGGTGCACCTGGGGATGGGCGACGACGGCCACACCGCCTCGTGGCCGCCGGCGGATGCAGTGATCGATAGCGCGGAGCCCGTTGCCCTGAGCGGACTCTACAGCGGTTTCGTGCGGATGACGCTGACGCCGGCGGTTGTCAATGGGGCACGGCACCGGCTGGTGCTTGCGCCCGGCGCGGCGAAGGCCACACCCATGCGACGGTGGTTGCTGGAAGACCGGTCGCTGCCGATACAGCGTGTTCGGCGCACGAACACGGTCGTGGTCATCGACGACGCGGCGGCGGCACAGCTTCCGGCAGCATCGTCGTAGACATCGCGCCCGGCGCTCGCGGTAGCGTCGGCGGTGATGGACATCACCGCCACCTCCGAATGGGCCGCCCTCCAGTCGACCCCACCGCCGGCTCACCTGCGAAACCTGTTCGCTGACGATCCGGCTCGTGCCGAGCGCTACGTGGTGACCGCCGGCGACCTGCGCATCGACTACTCGAAGCACCTCATCGATGATGGGGTGATGGCGGCGTTGCAGGCAGTCGCCACCGTCGCGGGCGTTGCAGCGCACCGCGACGCGATGTTCGCCGGCGAGCAGATCAACACCACCGAGCAGCGCGCCGTACTACATACCGCGCTGCGTGCGCCAGCCGATGAGACCGTGCTGGTGGACGGTCACAATGTGGTGCCAGACGTGCACGAGGTACTCGACCGCATGGCGGTCTTTGCTGGGCAGGTGCGAAGTGGCGAATGGTTGGGTGCCACCGGAAAACGCATCGAGACCGTCGTCAACATCGGCATCGGCGGCAGCGACCTCGGCCCGGCGATGGCGTACCTCGCTACCGTCGCGTTCGGTCAGCCCGGGCTCACCTGTCGCTTCGTCAGCAACGTCGACGGAGCAGACATCACCTCCAACCTCGCTGACATCGATCCGGCAACCACGTTGGTGGTGGTCAGTTCGAAGACGTTCACCACCATCGAGACCATCACCAACGCCAGCGAAGCACGTCGCTGGCTGACCGAGTCGCTCGGCGACGACGCGGTGGCCAAACACTTCGTCGCGGTCAGTACCAACGCCGCCAAGGTCGCTGAATTCGGCATCGATACGGCCAACATGTTCGGCTTCTGGGATTGGGTGGGCGGCCGCTACTCCGTCGATTCTGCGATCGGTCTGTCGCTGATGGTCTCCATCGGTGCTGATGGCTTCCGCGAGTTTCTGGAGGGCTTCCACACCATCGATACCCACTTCCGCAGTGCGCCAGCAGAACAGAACGCGCCGATCCTGTTGGGCATGTTGGGCATCTGGTATCACAATGTGTTGGGTGCCGAGACCAAGGCGGTGCTGCCGTACGCGCACGAGCTGCGTCGATTCGCGGCCTACCTACAGCAGCTGGACATGGAGAGCAACGGCAAGCGTGCTCGACTGGACGGCAGTGTGGTCACGACGACCACCGGCCCGATCGTGTGGGGCGAGCCGGGCACCAACGGTCAGCACGCGTTCTACCAACTCTTGCACCAGGGCACTCGCCTAGTGCCCATCGACTTCATCGGGTTTGCGCAACCCAACCACCCGCTGCACTCTCAGCACGACCTGCTGATGGCCAACCTCTTCGCGCAAGGAGAGGCCCTCGCCTTTGGCAAGACGTTGGAGGAGGTGGTGACCGAGGGAATTCCCGCGCACCAGCAGGCGGCGCGAGTCTTCCCCGGCAACCGGCCGAGCACCACCATGCTGGCGCCTCGCCTCACTCCCGGGGTCTTGGGCCAACTGATCGCGCTCTACGAGCACATCGTGTTCGTGCAGGGCGCCGTGTGGGGCATCAACAGCTTCGATCAATGGGGCGTCGAACTGGGCAAGGCGTTGGCCAATCGCATCACGCCGGAGCTGACGAGTAGCGACGAACCCGTGCACGACTCGGGCACCAGCGCCTTGATCCGCTGGTACCGCGCCAACCGCCTGAGCTAGCGCCGTGACCGGAGCTGTGATGTCGTCAACTGATCACGTCGATCCTGCCAACCTGTCGCGGGTCTGACCACCAAGAGTGTCGGTCATCCCTGCGACGAGTTCGCGCTCACCGGACCGCCTTCGATGCTGACGCTTGCAAACCTGTCGCGGGTCTGACCACCAAGGATGTTGGTTGTGGCGCGACAGGTTGAAGGTCTCAGCCAGCGCGCGATGCTGACGTCACGGCCGACGTGTTAGCTCGTCTTCACGACGGTGTTGCTGCCGGCCTCGACGGTGTAGGTGCCGTAGATGGTGACTTCGCTGTCGGGGTTGTCGACGTCGGTCACGATCCTGTATTCGGCCGTCCATCGCTCCGGCGTGACGGTGTGCAGGCTGTAGCCGCGGTGCGCGAGTTCTGCGTCGACAAGGTTGGGGAAAGTGCGCAACACGTCGCCGAGCGCATCGTCGATGAGGCCGTCGGAGCTGATGGAAGTGGTCACAAACTCTGCCCCGACGTTGACTCCAGTGGCGCGGTCCCCGGCGCTCAGCTGTGCGACGGCAGCGAGGTGAATGTCGCCGGTGATGACCACCAGGTTCTGAATGTCGTTGTCCGCGAATGCCTGGAGAAGACGAGCTCGTGCAACGGGGTAGCCGTCCCACTGGTCGTAGTTCAGCACCGCGCCGTTGAAGTTGGCATCGGCGAGAATCACCTGGTTCCCGACCACGTTCCACGCAGCGGTGGAGGCCGACAGCGTGTCGAGCAGCCACTGTTCCTGCTCCGCGCCCAGCATCGTGCGGACGGGGTCGAGAGCCTCCGCGCACGGTGGATCGAGATTGAGTGTGGCGTCGCCGCACGCCTGGTCGCTGCGATACTGGCGGCCGTCGAGCAACGCCAGTTCGATGAGGTCGCCCCACTGCGTGTCGCGATAGATGCGGTACTCCTGGCCGGCGGACACAGGCGGGTCGAGCCGAACGGGTTGATGCTCCCACCACGCCTGGTAGGCGGCGAAGCGGCGCTCTTGGAAACCGGCTGTGTCGGCCGGGTCTTGCGGGGTGACGCCGGCGTAGTTGTTCTCCACCTCGTGGTCGTCCCAGATCACAAACCACGGGCACGCGGCATGCGAGGCCTGCAGCTGCGGGTCGCTCTTGTAGTGGCCGTATCGATTGCGGTAGTCGTCGAGGGTCTTGGGCTCCTCGCCGATGTGCTCGCGTGCGGCCACGTCGGGGTCGAACGGCAGCCCACCGCCCTCGTAGATGTAGTCGCCCAGCCAGACGGTGAAGTCGGGCAGCTGCTCGGCGATGTCGCGGTGCGCGGCGTAGTACCCGTCGGAGAAGTTCTGGCAGCTGGCGGTGGCGAACTTGGCCTGGGCCAGTGGCGCGTCGGCCGGTGGCGCGGGGCGGGTGAAACCGACCGGGCTGGTGTACGAGCCCACGCGGAATCGGTAGAACCAGTCACCCTGGTCGAGCTCGGCGATGGCATGCACGGTGTGGGCGTGAGCGGCGGTGGCGGTCTCGATGCCGCCAGAAGCAACCTCTGCAAAGTCATCCGTGGCGCTGACTTCCCACAGCACGTCGATGTCGTCTGCCGGCATGCCTCCACCCGCGCGTGGCTCGGGTGCGAGGCGTGTCCACAGCACAACACTGGTGGCGTCGGGGTCGCCCGACCCAACACCGAGCGTGAATGGGTCGCCGACCAACTGTACGTCCGCAAGCGTCGAGGTCGTCGTGGCCGGAACTGTGGTGGTGGGGGCATCAGTCGCGGGAGCCGGTGAGTCCGTGAGAGCGACTGTCGTGTTCGTCGACGAATCGGTGGTCGAATCGTCACTACACGCCGCAACTGCCACGCCTGCAGCGCCGCACAGAAATACTCGCCGGGACATCGGCTGATTGAACGGGCGGGTCAGTGGACGCATGGTGCCAGTCTGCCCTACACAGGTCGCACGACCCTTCACCGGCTACGGGACGGTGGCGAAGACGGCCTTGAGATAATGGCCCTGCGGGAAGTCCACTGGATGGTCCACGGGGTGGCGAGTGCGTCGGAACTCTTCCATCGGCCGTCCGGCCTGGGCGGCAGCGTGCGAGACAGTGGTGTGAAACTCGTCGGCTGTGACGCGGCTACTGCACGAAGCCTGCACCAGCACGCCGCCGGGGCGAACCAGCTTGACGCCCTTCTCGGTGAGTAGCGCATACGCCTTCAGCGCGCGATCCACACTGGCCTGGCGCGGGGTGAACGAGGGCGGATCGATGATCACAACATCGAACTTGTCGCCGCTGCGGATCAGCCGGTTCATCGCCTCGAGCGCGTCGGCCTTCATCGGCCGGAAGTTGCAGGCGGCCACCTCGGGCACGTCCATGTTGCGCTGCATGTTGCGGCTGGCGGCGGCCAGGGTCGGCTCGCTGAGATCGACAGCCACGACCTCATGAGCGCCGCCAGCCGCAGCATTGACCGAGAAGCCGCCGGTACTGGCGTACATGTCGAGCACTCGACAACCCTCGGTGATGCGGCGAACGAACCAGCGGTTGTCGCGCTGATCGAGGAAGTGGCCAGTCTTTTGGCCGTGCACGACGTCGGCCTCGAACGACAGTCCGTTCTCCCGAAACGGCACCGGGTCGGCGGGGGAGATGCCGATCAACGCATCGCCCTCCTCCAAACCGAACAGACCATCCGGGTCGATGTTGCGTGCGAGGCGAAGTACCAGCGCCTCGGGGCGCAGGACCTCCTCGATGGCTGGAATCAGCTCGAAGAGATGCGGCACCCAGATGGTCGAGTACAGCTTGAGCACCAGCGTGCGGTCGTACCGGTCGAGGACCAGGCTGGGGAAGCCGTCGTTCTCGCCGTTGATGCAGCGGTAGCCGGTGGTGGCACGGTCGGGCTCGGCAGCGGAGAGATCGACGAGCGGCTGCCGACGGGCAACGGCGGCGCTGACGTGGGCCACCCAAAAGGCGCGGTCGATTGCGACCGGTTTGCCCTCGTGCAGCAGCTTGATGCGGATGGGGCTCGCTGGGTCGTACAGGCCGATGGCGGCAAAGTTGCGATCGTCGTCGAACACGACTGCAAGGTCGCCAGGCTTGCCCGTTTCCGGCGCAGCAGCAGGCACCTTGACGCTGTTGATCGACGTCTCGTAGACCCAGGGATGGCCGCCACGAATTTGACGCAACGCGTCGGGCGTCACGCGCACGGCCAGGCGGCTGGCGGAGGGCCGAGGAAGGCGGGCAAGCGAAGTCACCCAGCCAGGGTAGGGCAACGCCGCCGAACCCCCGCAGGATGCGGCAGAGTAGAGGGATGGAGATTGAGCGAGTCGGAGTAGTCGGTGCAGGCCTGATGGGCTCGGGTATCGCCGAGGTCTGTGCCCGGGCCGGGCTGAGTGTCGCGGTGCTGGAAGTGACGGTTGAAGCCGCCGAACGCGGTCGGAGCAGGATTGTGGGCAGCCTCGATCGCGGATTGCGTTCCGAAAAGCTGACCGAAGCGGAACGCGACGCGGCCATTGCCCGGCTGTCCTTCACGACCGACTTCGCCGAGCTATCGGATCGCCAATTGGTGGTTGAGGCGGTCGTGGAAGACGAGTCGCTGAAGACCAGCGTCTTTCGCGAACTGGACAGGGTCCTTACCGACCCGCAGGCGATCCTTGCCAGTAACACCAGCTCGATCCCGATCATGAAGCTGGGCATAGCCACTCAACGGCCCGAGCAGGTGATCGGAATTCACTTCTTCAATCCGGTCCCGGTGCTCAAGCTGGTCGAGCTGGTGACCTCGCTGCTCACGTCACCTGCCACTACCGAACGCGCCAATGCGTTCGCGAGCGATGTGCTCCACAAGCGCGTCATTCGCAGCCAGGACCGCGCCGGCTTCATCGTCAACGCATTGCTCATTCCGTACCTGCTGTCGGCCATTCGAATGATGGAGTCCGGTTTCGCCACCGCCGACGACATCGACGCCGGCATGGTGGAGGGATGCAATCATCCGATGGGCCCGCTGCGGCTCGCCGACCTGATCGGCCTCGACACCACCATGGCGGTCGCCGACAGCCTGTACGCGGAGTTCAAGGAGCCGCTCTACGCTTCGCCGCCGCTGCTCTCGCGCATGGTCGAGGCGGGGTTGTTGGGCCGCAAGACTGGGCGCGGGTTCTACGACTACCAGGCAGCGCGCTGAGTGGCCGACGCACTCGAACGAATCACCAATCTCGTCGCTCTGTTGATGGAAGCGCGTTCCCCGCTGACGCAGGACCAGATCATCCACGAGCTTGCCGGCCAGTACCCGGCAGGCGACGCAGCGCAACGAGGCGCGTTCGAGCGCGACAAGGCGATGCTGCGTGAGATCGGTGTACCACTGGAGAGCGAGGTGCTCGGCGGCAACGACGCTGGACGTACCGCGTATCGAATTGATCGTGCCCGCTACGAGCTGACCGACCTGCAATTGGCACCCGACGAGCGGGCCGCGCTGCAGCTCGCCGTCGCTGCTGCCCGCCTGGCCGACGCGCAGTTTGGTCTACTGAAGTTGGGTGGCGATCGCAGCTCGGCGCCGGTGGTGGTTGCCAACATCCCGGATCTGCCGGCATTGCCCGCCATCCGCGAGGCAAGCGCTGCGCGGGCGGAAGTGGGCTTCGGCTACCACGGTTCGCTGCGTCGGTTGTACCCGTATGCGATCCTGCTGCGCGAGCGCTACTGGTACGTCATCGGCCTCGACGTGGATCGCGATGAGGTTCGCACGTACCGGGTCGACCGGATGGAAGGCGAATTGACGGTGGGCGAGCCGGCCGCGTTCGAGCGCCCTGCGGATTTCGACCCGCGGGCAACTTTTCCGACCGACCCCAAACTCCTGGGCGACGAGCCGGCCGCCCGAGCACAGGTACTGATCGACGAGCCACGCGCCGCTGCCATCGCACGCGAGCTGGGTGACGCAGCCTTTCTCAGCCAGCGCCCGGATGGTTCGATCGTCGTGGAAGTGCCCTGCGCCAACATCGACGCGTTTCGCTCGTGGTTGTTCGGCATCGGCGAGTATGCCGAGGTGATGGCACCCGCAGAAGTTCGCGCCGATGTCGTGGCTTGGTTGCAGGCAATGGCGGATACACGATGACCGCGCGGCGCGGCCCACGGCCGACCAGTGATCGTCTGCGCCGCCTCCTGGTGATGCTGCCGTGGCTGATGGAGCACGGCGAAGTGACCGTCGAGGAGATGTGCGATCGCTTCGAACTCACGGAAGCGGAGTTGGTGAAAGACCTCGAGTTGGCGGCAATGTGCGGCCTCCCGCCCTTTGTCGACGAAATGGTGGACGTGTTCATCGATGAAGGTCGCGTGTATGCCGGCGTGCCGCGCCTCTTCACGCGACCATTGCGTTTGACGGCCCCCGAAGGTTTTGCGCTTTTGGCCGCAGCCCGCGTGGCAATGCAGCTGCCCGGGGCCGACGTGGATGGAGCGTTGGCACGCGCATTGCAGAAGCTCGCTGCCGTGCTCGGGGACGATGCAGTGGTGATGGAGACGCCACAGCCGCCTGCCGCAGCGATGGTTGTCGATGCTGCCCAGCGCAGCGCTCGGCTGCACATCATCTACTGGTCGCCGGCTGCGGACCAGCGAACGGAACGTGACATCACACCTCGTCGGGTCTTCTTCGATGGCGGCTATTGGTACGTGATCGCTGACGATCATCGCAGCGGCGAGGACCGAACTTTCCGCATCGACCGCATTGAGCACGGCGAGCTGACGGGCGTGATCGACGAGCCCCGCGAGGTCGAAGTTCCTCGCGCCGACACATGGTTCGCTGACGACGAGCTGCCTGTCGCGGTGCTGCGGGTGCCCGCCAGCGGCGGGTGGGTGGCGGAACGCTATCCCACGCGCTCGGTCCAGCAGGATGGCGACGGCTGGCGGATCGAGGTCACTGTGGCCAGCGAGCGTTGGCTGCGCGACCTGCTGCTGCGACTGGGCGCTGAAGCGCAGGTGGTGGAGCCTGCGGAGTGGGTGAACTTGGGGGCGACCGCCGCTGCTGAGGTGCTGTGCCGATACAGCTAGCGACGAACGACGAGCACCGGCAGCTGGTCGACAGTCTCGAAGCCGTGGGCGTGCAGTAGATGTGGAAGGACGGCAGCAGTCGCGCGGGCGTCGGCCAACGCATCGTGCGGTCGCGTGAGCTGGATGTCGTAGCGGGCACACACGTCACCAAGGCGATGCGAGAGCTGCCGCTCGGGATCTAGCAGCCGTGACAACCGAAGGGTGCACAGTGGCTGGTCGATGACCAGGCTGATGCCATTTCGATTCGCAGCCTTCTGCAGGAAGGCCATGTCGAACTCGGCGTTGTGTGCTACGAACCGGGTACCCTGCAACAGCCCCGACAGCCGAGCCAGCACGTCCCGTGCCGGTGGCGCCGACCGAACGTCGCGCCGGCGGATGCCGTGGATCTCGGTGGGCCCGACGCGAAACCACCATCGGGACCGAGGGGCAACAAGGCTGCTCCAGCGCTCGAGTACGGCGCCGGTTCCATCAACCACCACCACGCCAACCTGCAGCACATGGTGGCGCTTTACTGACAGCCCAGACGTCTCCACATCGACCACGGCGAACCGCTGAGCGCTGACGAGTTCCCGCATGCCCTGCACCTTACGGCAGGGGTGTGACGCAGTTGTTGCTTGCGTCAGACCCTTACTCCGCGAGCACGAATGCCAATTGGCGCCGAGACAGTGAAGCCCGCCAAGTGACGGTCTTCCTCGCTCTCGCCGGCCCAGAATCCGTATTCGTGGTGCTCGCGAGCAAACGTGCGGCAGCTGTCCGCAACAACGCACACGTTGCACAGGCGACGGGCCTTCGCCTCGCGCCGCTCGCGTGCCTGGGGTCGCTCGGCTTTCGGGGGGAAGAACAGCGGCGTATGGCCCTTGCAGGCGGCGAGGTCGGTCCACACGATGTCGACCGGTGGAGCATCAGCCTCCGAGAGCTCTGAGGGGGAGAGAAGTTGCACTGGACTCATGATTCGTCCTTCACATGTGAAAGGGGCACAACGTGTAGTTTATTTACTACTAAATGATGTCGGTCATGTCAAGAGGCGTTGCGCGCTTGGTGAACGAACGGCACGTGACGTTGGTTACAGCCAGCGTGAGGCGACTGCTGAGCGCTACAGAAGTTCGGCGGCGAGGCTGGCGACAGTGCCGCGCTCGCAGGCGCTGAGCGTCACGTGGCCGAAGCAGGACTGCCCGCCGAAGGCTTGAATCAAGACCGCCAACGCGTTGTTGGACTCGCCAAGGTACGGCGCATCAATCTGGCTGGTGTCGCCAGTGAAGATGACCTTGGTGCCCTCGCCGATGCGTGTGAGCACCGTCTTCAGCGTGGTCGGCTCCAGGTTCTGTGCCTCGTCCACCACCACGATCTGGCGATGCAGGCTGCGACCGCGCAGGAACGTCACCGACTCGAGCGACAGTTGATTGCGGCCTACCAGTTCGTCCACGAGGCGATGTGCATCGTGGTCGCTGCGCTGATCGGTGAGTGCAACGATCGCGTCGTGAATGGCCGACATCCATGGGTCGAGCTTCTCATCGAGACCGCCGGGAAGGAAACCAACATCGGCGCGGCCGACCGGAACCAACGGGCGATAGACGGCCAGCTTCTCGTACCGGCGCTGCTCGACAACCTGCTCCAGGCCGGCGGCGATGGCGAGCAGTGTCTTGCCGGTGCCAGCGCGACCATCTAGGGCGACCACGCTGACGTCTGGGTCGAGCAGCAACTCCAGCGCGAAGCGTTGTTCCTTTGATCGTGCGCGCAACCCCCAAGCCTCCGGTGCCGCGTGCTGCAGCAGCACCAGCTCGCCATCGATGCAACGGGTGAGCGCGCTCTGCGATCCACAGCGAAGTACCGCGAACTCGTTTTCGAAGAGCCCGGCCGCACCATCCACGTCGTCGGTAGCGAGTGCGCCTGCGCTGTAGAGTCGATCGATCAGTTGGTGGTCTGCCTCGACAGTGATCCAGCCGGCGGAACGGGTAGCAGCCGAGCGGCCGACCGGGTGATGCTCGGTTGCTTCGAGGCCCAGGTGAGCCGCCTTGATGCGCAGCGCTGCGTCGTTGGACACCATACGAGTCGGTGCATGCATCGCCTGTCCCAGCGCGGCACCGATGATGCGGTTGTCGGGGATGTTCGGGTCAAGCCCGTGTTCGATGAGCAGGTGCTTCTGCACGCCATTGATCTCAATCTGGAGCGTGCCATCAGCGGTCGGGTCGCCGATGGCGAACGGTGTGGCGAGTGAACCGCCCGCCTTGACGCGCAGCTCTTCGATAGTGCGCAGCGCAGTGCGCGCAGCGCGACCGACATCGTCGGGCCTGGTCTTCAGACTGTCGAGCTCTTCGATCACCGTGAACGGAATGACGACATCGACACCGGCGAAACTGTACAGGCAACCTGGGTCTCCAACGAGCACCGACGTATCAAGTACTACTCGTGTACGCACACCTCCCTTCACCGAATCATCAGACAGACGGCCGGTCAGGAGATCGGTCAACGCCACTCCATTCGTAGGGAGAGATGGACAGGGACGAACACGAAGTTACTTAACAGGGTCAGTTGTAGCGCACGACTCGCGAACGATGGTGGATGGCACGAACTGTTCATACGCCAGTCGGGCAACTGCGATCACGTTGGCTGCAAGTTCACGCGAAAACGTGTCGCCGGACACTTAGTGCAAATGCAACAACTTAGATGCTTGTATTCGTTGCGCGAAACCTGTTCGATACGCGGACGTAACAATCCGTTACCCAGAGCAATCCGGTACCCGGAGGTATCAAGTCACATGACCACCAAAGCAGAGCTGATCGACGCCATCGCAACCGAAGCAGGTGTCACCAAGGCCGATGCCGAGCGCACGGTCGCAGCCTTTTTCGACATCG
>Ga0105047_10009654_pt1 | contig 15868 bp, 19 predicted proteins | sample MAT04_FD_78384 | JGI IMG/M metagenome (GOLD analysis project Ga0105047, IMG submission 78384) | Freshwater microbial communities from Lake Fryxell liftoff mats and glacier meltwater in Antarctica - MAT-04 (megahit assembly) | ecosystem: Environmental > Aquatic > Freshwater > Ice > Liftoff... | reverse complement strand
GCCCGAGCCGGAGATGTCGAGTTCCAGCGCGCGGGTGCGTCCATTGGCGCTGACGTCGCCCGAGCCGGAGATATCGACCGCCAGCGTGTCCTGATCATAGTCGCGCAGGGTCAGGTCTGCGGAGCCCTCCAGGTCGAAGCTGTTGATGTTGGGCGCTGTGACGACGATCCTGACCGCCTCGGAATGAACCCAGACGCCCCGCCCACCCTCGCGGCGTCCGAAGACGACGGTTTCGTGGTTCGGGCCGTCGTTGTCTTCGGTCCAGGTCAGCCGGTCACCCACCAGACGGACCTTGTCGACCAGACTGGCGGGGCCGGTGATCGTGACCCCCGGCGTCTCGCCCTGGACGTAGTCGACGTCGGCGGACAGGTCGACGGTCAGGCTTTGCCCGCCGGTCCAGGCCAGGGTCCGGGTTATGTCTTCGGCGCGGGTGCCGTCGTCGCGTTCAATGGAGACGGTATCGCCGTCGCCGTCACGGAAGGTCCACTCCCAGCCGTGGCGGGCCATATCGCGGCCACCGAGCGCGAAGGCTCCGCCGAGGGAGGCCGTGGCCAGCACGAGGCCGGCGGCGGCGATGATGAACAGGGTGCGGATCATGCGGGATCTCCCGTCAGGGGGGCGGATTGGGGCTCGAGCGCGGGCTTGAGCAGGCGGTAGTGCAGGCGGGCGAACCAGACGATGCCGTTGACCAGCCAGATGGTGAAGATGGCCAGCAGCGCCCCGATGGACGTCGCTCCCGCCATCAGGCCGAGGCCCGCGAGGATGGCGGCGAAGGCCCCGCCGGGAATGTCAGCGAACGGACCGGCCACCATGACCGCGCCGCCCGAGACGAACAGTGCGATGACCGCGATCAGCACGCCGAACAGGGTGCCGATCACGCCCATCAGGATGGGCAGCAGGATCAGGATGTCGATGGCCCCCAGACCCAGTACTGCAAAGACAGCGGCAGCGGCGGCGGAAGGGTTCTTCTCCTGATGCCAGCGCTGGGCCCCCGCTTCGGCGCGCAGTTCGCGCGCCAGTCGGTCAGGATCCCCCAGCGCCGCGACCACCTCGGCCTCGGTGCGGCCGGCGGCGGCACCGTCGGTGAAATGGGTCTCATAGTCGTTGAGGATTTCGGAAGCGGTCGAGGTCGGCAGACCGACCAGACCCTTTTTCAGACGACTGAGGAACTCGGCGCGCGTCATGCGGGCTCTCCCTGTTGGGCGACTGCGGCGGCCTCGTTCGAGACGATGGCGTCGACGGCGCGGGTGAAATGGGTCCATTCGGCAGTCTGGGCGGCGAGCGCATCGCGGCCGGCCGGGCTGAGCCGATAGTATTTGCGCGACGGACCCGACGAGGATTCGACCAGATAGGTCTCCACCAGGCCATCGGTCTGCATGCGCCGCATGAGCGGGTAGATCGTGCCCTCGCCCATGTCGATCGCATCCGAAAGCCGGCTGGCGATCTCATAGGCATAGCTGTCGGCACGGGCGAGAAGTGCCAGGACGCACAGTCCCAGCACCCCCTTCTTCAACTGTATCTCTATGGTCTCGGGCATTCCGAACACCTCCTGTGATTTCTGGAGGCTATCGCAAGGTACCATGCGCTGCAAGGTAGCTGTCGTAACATGACAGCGATTTAACGATCAGTCGTAGGTCACGCCCGTCAGATACAGGCCGTCGGAGGGCGAGACTGGCCCGCAGGCCGCGCGGTCGCGGGCGTCCAGTGCGGCCTCGACGTCCTCGGGCGACCAGCGGCCGAGACCGACCTCGACGAGGGTGCCGGTCATGGAGCGCACCTGGCGGTGCAGGAAGGAGCGGGCCTCGAACACCAGATGCACCTCCTCGCCGACGCGCCGGACGGTGGCCACGTCCAGCGTCTTTTCCGGCGATTTCGACTGGCAGGCGAGGTCGCGGAAGGTGGTGAAGTCGTGGTGGCCGATCAGAAGGCTGGCCCCGGCCTGCATGGCCCCGGCGTCGAGCGGCTTTCTGACATGCCAGACCCGGCCGCGCTCCAGCGCCGGACGGCCGGGCCGGTTGAGGATGCGATACAGGTATCGGCGGCCGGTGGCCGAAAAGCGGGCGTGCCAGTCGTCGGCGACGACGATGCAGTCGAGCACGGCGACGAAGTCCCGGATCAGGTGGGCGTTGAGGGCGTTCATGACGGTGTCGGCGGGCCAGTGCTTCTCCAGATCGACATGGGCGACCTGGCCGATGGCGTGGACGCCGGAATCGGTGCGGCCGGCGGCGGCGATACGGACGGTCTGGCCGCAGAAGGCGTGGATGGCGGTTTCGACGGCACCCTGGACCGTCGGCAGGCCGTCCTGGGCCTGGAACCCGGCATAGGGCCCGCCGTCGTACTCGAGGGTCAGGCGATAGCGGGGCATCAGCCCAGGATCGTCCCGACCGGCAGGGCGAAACCGTTGAGGAAGTCGGCGGGCGACTGCTGGGCCCGGCCCTCGCGCTGCACGCGCAGCAGGCGGACGGCCCCGTCCCCGGTGCCGATCAGGAGAGCGTCGTCGAGCACTTCGCCCGCGCGGCCTGCGCCCTTCAGGTCGGGCCGCGACTGCAGCGCCTTGACCCGGACCGGACCGTCCGGTCCGGGAGCCTCGAACCAGGCCCCGGGAAAGGGCGACAGCCCCCGGATGTGACAGTCGATCGCGGCGGCCGGGCGGGTCCAGTCGATGCGCGCCTCTGCCGGGGTGATCTTCCGCGCATAGGTGGGCTCGCCGACCTGGGCGGTCTCGGTGACGCCGCCGCGCTCGATGGCGGCCAAAGCCCGGGTCCACAGGGTCGCACCCGTGGTCGCCATCCGGTCAGCCAGCGTCGCGGCGGTGTCGTCATACTGGATCGGCAGGCTTTCGCCGAGCAGGATCGCGCCCTCGTCGAGGCCTTCGGACATGCGCATGATCTGCACCCCGGTCTGGCGGTCGCCGGCCATGATGGCGCGCTGGATGGGGGCAGCCCCGCGCCAGCGGGGCAGCAGCGAGCCGTGCAGGTTGAAACAGCCGAGGCGCGGGGCCTCCAGCACGGCGGGCTTGAGGATCTGGCCGTAGGCGACGACGCAGGCTGCGTCGAGGTCGAGGCTGACGAAGGTGTCGATGGCGTCCTGCGCCTTCATCGAGGCGGGGGTGAAGACCGGCAGGCCCATGGTTTCGGCAAAGGCCTGGACCGGTGACGGCGTCAGCTTCTGACCGCGCCCCTTGGGTCGGGCCGGCTGCGAATAGACGGCGACGATGTCGTGACCCGAGGCGATCAGCTCGGCCAGGGACGGCACGGCGAAGTCGGGGGTTCCCATGAAGGCGAGGCGCATGGGCGGGGGTTTAGCGGTCGCCGATGCCGAGGAACAGGGTCAGGGCGCGATCGACGAGCGCCATCTCTGAGGCGCTGATCCGTCCGATCTCCGGACCGACCTTGAAGCGGCGGACGAGTCCCGGCTTGTCGATCATGATCCGCGACACCTCCCGAAGGCCGTTTTCAGGGGAAGGCGCGATTTCGATCCGCGGACCGGCGGGGCCGTCAAGGTCGGATGTGAGCGGAACCACCGCAACGGCGGTGGTCCCCGGATAGGCATCGGATTGAATCACCAGCACGGGCCTCGTCTTGCCGATGTCGCCGGGCAAGGCGGCGATGACTAGCGACCCTCGTCCCACGCCCACCCCTCGGCAGACGCCAACTCCGCCTCAAGAGCCTCATCCAGGGCGTCCGCGTCCGACTTGCCCTTTAGACTCTCGACCCATGCCCGTGTTTCTTCGGCGAACCCGGGGCGACGGGTGTCCGGAATCCAGATCTGCAACGGCCGCAAACCCTGATCACGCATCTTCGTGCGGTGGTCGGCGACACGTTTCGCTGAACTGGCCATGCGTTACAGTAACATGCTCCGACGGGCAGCGGAAGGCTTTACTGCCAGCGGGTGGAGACGCCGCCGCCCTCGTCCCATTCGCCACCGGCGTCGAGCGCGTCATCGAAATCGAGCAGACGGTCCAGCAGGACGCCCGCGATAATGCCCAGGGCTGCAACACCGACCAGGGTGGCGACCGAGCCGATGCCGATCTTTTCGGAGCGGGTCAGGCGGCGGCGACCGGCCGGATCGACGATCCGGGACTTGTAGCGGGCCATCAGGCGTCCTCCCTCAGCCGCATGGTCTTCTTCACCTTGGCCATGGCGCGGTCGCGGCGCAGGCGCGACAGGTGATCGATGAACAGGACGCCGTTCAGGTGGTCCAGCTCGTGCTGGAAACAGACAGCGTAAAGGCCCTCGATCTCCTCCTCGACCCGCTGGCCCTGCCGGTCCAGATAGGCGACGCGGACGCGGGCCGGGCGTTCGACCTGGTCGAAATAGTCCGGGATGGAGAGGCAGCCTTCCTCGTAGCAGAAGGTCTCGTCGGAGGCCCAAAGGAGCTCGGGATTGATGAAGAAGCGGGGGTTGGGAACGCGGGGCTCCTCGCCTTCGCCTTCGCTCTCGGCCGGGGCACTCCCGGGCCGATCTGCTTCAGGAGGGGGCCCGTCGCCCAGATCCATGACCACGATCCGGCGCAGGTCGCCGATCTGCACGGCGGCCAAGCCGATGCCGGGCGCGTCGTACATGGTCTCCAGCATGTCATCCAGGAGGTCGCGGACGCTGTCGTCGACCCCGACTACGGGCATCGACGCCTGCTTGAGGATCGCCAGGTCGGGCGCGCTGTCGATGGTCAGGATACGTCGGATGGCCATATCGGTCAGGTAGGCGCGGGCGGCCGGAGGGTCAAGTTTCAGCACGCCCAGACCCGGCGCAAACGCTTCTGCAAGGCTTTGGGGTCAAGCTTGGCCGATGACCCATCCGAACCGGCAAACGCACGCCCTCGAGGCCGAGATCGAGCTGCACGAGCGGTTTGTGTCCGGGCGGCCGGGCGGGCGTCGGCTGGTCCTGCGGTTCTTCCGGTTGGCGGGCCTGATGCTCCAGAAGCGCCGTCTGAGCGGTGCGGACCTGACCGGGTGCAATCTCTCGCGGGTCCGGATGGCGGCGGCCGATCTGTCTTCCGCCCTGCTGTATTGCTGCGATCTGCGGGACGCGGACCTGAGGGCGGCCAACCTGACCAATGCCGATCTGCGCGGTTCCAGCCTGCGCGGGGCCAAACTGTACGGGGCCCGCATGGACGGCGTCGACCTGCGCGACGCCCGTCTGGCCCGGGCCGAGGCGACCGGCGCATTTCGGGCCCTGGCGATCGATCCTGATCGCCCGCTCCGCCGGATCAGCCCGGACGGGGAGATTTCCCAGGGGGTCGACCTTCGTCACGCCTCGCTCAAACGGGCGCGGCTGGGCAATGCGCGGCTGAAGGGTGCCGATTTCAGCGGGGCGGACATGGCCGGGGCCGACCTGACGGGGGCCGATCTCAGGGGCTGCAGTTTCGCCGAGACAATCCTGACCGGTGTCGATCTCAGTGGCGTCCGGATTGACCGGGCCGCGCTGGCAACCTGTGTTCTGGACCCCGACGCCTCCGCCCTCGCCAGGGAGGGGGAGGTGCGTCAGACCCTGGTTGAGGCCGAGGCCTGGGTCGACAGCAATGGTAGCAGGGGCAAGGTTGCGGACCTGTCGGGACTGGACGTGCGGCCTGCCGCCGATGCCTTTGCCGGACGGCGGCTGGCCGGGCTGAAAGCCAGTGGCATACGCGCGATCGAGGTTGATTTTTCGGGCTCGCTGCTGACCGGCGCGGTGCTGCGGCATGCCGATCTGCGCGGGGCCCGGTTCCGCGGCTGCGACCTGCGGGGCGCAAGCTTTGCGGACTGCCAGCTGGCCTTCGCCGACTTCACCGGTGCCGTGACCGGGGTGATCGTCAAGGAAGACGGCACCGAGGTCTCGACCGATTTCGAGAATGCCAATCTGACCGGCGCGATCTTTGATCCCGCCCCGCCGGTCCCTGCTCCGGCTCCGGTGCCGGCCGCGCCCTCAGCGCCCGACGAGATCGCCCTCGCCTGCTGATGGCAGCGGCCGGGGCTTTCGGTCGGCGTCGATGGCGACATAGGTGAAGACGCCCTCGGTCACGCGCGAGACCGCCTGGGTCGAGCGCGGTCGCTTCCACGCCTCGACACGAACGCGGATCGAGGTGCGGCCGGTCTTCAGCACCGTCGCATAGAGGGACACCTCGTCACCGACCGAGACCGGCTGGTGGAACACCATGGCGTCGACCGCGATGGTGGCGCACCGCCCCTGGGCCAGGTCAAAGGCGGGTGTCGAGCCGGCGAGATCCATATGGGCCAGCAGCCAGCCGCCGAAGATGTCACCCTCGGGATTGGTGTCAGCGGGCATGGCGATGACCCGCCCGACGAGGGCACCGTCGGGTGTATCCGGAGACGGATGCGACACGGCTCAGTCCTTGGGATCGAGGTGCCGGTCGAGCCAGCCGAAAACTTCATTGTGCCATTGCAGGCTGTTCTGCGGCTTCAGCACCCAGTGGTTCTCGTCGGGGAAAACGATCAGGCGGCTCTCGATGCCGCGGCGTTGCAGGGCGGTGAAGGTCGACAGGGCCTGGGCGGTGGGGATGCGGAAGTCGAGGTCGCCCTGGATGACCAGCATGGGCGTCTTCCACTGGTCGACATGGTTGACCGGGTTGAAACGCTCATAGCCCTCGGGGTTTGCCCACGGCGTGCCGCCGAACTCCCATTCGGTGAACCACAGTTCCTCCGTGGAATAGCCCATGCCGCGCACGTCAAAGACGCCGTCGTGATTGACCAGGCATTTGAATTCGTCCGACCAGCGCCCGGCAATCCAGTTGATCATATAGCCCCCGTAGGAGGCACCGAGCGCGCAGGCATTGTCACCGTCGAGGAAATCATACCGTTCCTGCGCCGCCGCCCAGCCCTTCTGGAGGTCCTCCAGCGGCCGGTCGCCCCAGTGCTGGGAGATGGAATCGGTGAAGCCCTGGCCGTAACCGGTGGAGCCATGGAAATCGATCATCACCACCGCATAGCCGGCCCCGGCGTAGGTCGAGGCATTCCAGCGGTAAGACCAGCTGTTGCCGAACGAGCCCTGGGGCCCGCCGTGGATCAGGAAAGCGACGGGATATCTGCGGCCCTCGACATAGCCGGCGGGCTTGATGACGTAACCGTGGACGGTCTCGTCGTTCCAGCCGGGGAAGGTGAACTGCTCGGCCTCGCCGAACAGGCGGCTGTCGAGCTGGGGGTTCACGTCGGTGATCTGGCGCGGCATCTCGCGGCCGCGGAAGGTCTTCACGAACAGCTCCGACGGCGAGGTCAGGCTGTCCTGGGCGAAGACGAAGGCGGAGGGCGTCTGGTCGAAGGCCGAGACGTGACCGGGGCCGGTGATCGGCACGACCGCACCGTTGGCGACGGTGATGGCGAACAGCCGGGTCTGGCCGACATCGCCCGCGACCACATAGAGGGTACGGCCGTCGGCGGACCATTGCAGGCTGTCGGCCGAACGGTCCCAGTTGGCGGCGACCTGGCGTTTCGCGCCGGTGGCCACGTCCATCAGGGTGATCTGCCAGCGGTCGGCCTCGAAGCCCGGGCGGGCCATGGCGCGATAGGCGAGGGTGCGGCCGTCGGGCGAGAACACCGGACCGGTGTCCCATGCGTCATTTTCATCGGTCAGGTTGGTGAAGCCCTCGCCGGTCAGGCCATTGGTGCGGAACAGGTCGAAATTGGTGCTCCACGGCTCCGACTGACCGGCCACGCGGGCGGAGAAGACCACGGCCGAGCCGTCGGGGGTGAAGGTGAATTCGCCCTCGTCGCCGAACGGCTTGGAGGGGGTGTTGCCGTCGAAGCCGTGGGTGACCCAGACCGGATCGCCCGATCCGTCGGCGTTGACCACGAACAGGTGGTTCTGCGTGCCGTCGGCCCAGGTGTCCCAGTGGCGGACGAACATGCGGTCATAGACCTGGCCGGTCGATTGGCGCGCGGCCGCTTCGGTTCCCCGGACGACCGAGCAGGCGAGGTCGTCGCAGGTCGGATAGACGGCCAGCGAGACGACGATCTTCGATGCGTCCGCGCTCAGCCGCCAGGCGTTGACGTCCAGCGGCAGGTTGGTGACCGGGGTCGCCGTGGCCCCCGTGCTGTCGGTCTTCCAGACCTGGCTCATGCCTGACCGGCCCGAGAGGAAATAGAGGCTACCGTCCGCGCCCCAGCGGGCGGTATTGGCCCCGCCGTCCGAAATCGCCAGCCGGCGGGGTTGGCCCTCGCCGTTGAGATCTTGAATGAACAGGCTGGAGACGCCGCGATTGGCCTCCATGTCCGTGGCGCGGACGGCATAGACGACGTGGCGGCCGTCCGGCGAGACCCGGGGATCGGACAGCCGGTTGGCGGTCAGCATGTCCGTATAGGTGAAGGCGCGTTCGGCGGCCGGCGTTGCCGGTGCGGCGGAGGGCTGGGCCAGGGCGGGCAGGCCCGTCAGCATGGCGAGAGCGGCGCAGGCTGTGAGCAGGGAACGGTGACGCATCGGACGGCTCCTGGAACTTTGTGGCGGATGGCGTAGCACCGGGCGACGCAGGGTGAAAGTTGCGGCTTGCCGGCAGCTTAGCTAAGTTGATGGGACCAAGGGAGGCATCGCGATGACCACCGTGACGGTGCACCACGCCAAGACCCATCTGTCCAAACTGATCGCCGCCGCCGAACGCGGCGAGGAGGTGATCATTGCCCGGGGCAACAAGCCGGCGGTTCGGCTGGTGCCAGCCGATACGGCACCGGCGCCGGTCGCACCGCGCATCGTTCGCAAGCCCGGACGATTGAAAGGTATCGTCGCGCTGGATGACAGCTTCTTCGACCCGCTGCCGGAAGAGGACCTCTTGCTTTGGGAAGGCCATGACGGGCGGGTCGATTGAGATACCTGCTGGATACGCACGTGCTCATCTGGTGGGTAAGTGACGATCCTCGTCTGAGCAAAGCCGTCAAAGCAGAGATCGAGACGTCCGTACACACCACTTTTGTTAGCGCGGTCTCAGCCTACGAAATCGCCTTCAAGTTCGGCATGGGAAAGCTGCCGCAGTCTGAGCGGCTGGCGCGAGCCTTCGAATTCGAAGTCGCGGCTGAGGGGTTTCATGGTTTACCCGTCTCGCTCGCCGAAGCGCAGCTGGCTGGACGTATGGAACACGCTCACCGTGATCCTTTCGATCGAATGTTGATCGCGCAGGCCTTGCTCAACGATATGACTCTGGCGTCGAACGAGAAGGTCTTCGACAGCTTCGGCGTCAAACGCCTCTGGTAGCCTTTACGGCACCTCTGACGTCCACCTGGCCGTCCAGTCGAGGATTTCGCGCTGCCAGTCGACCCAGTTCTGCGGTTTCAGCACCCAGTGGTTCTCGTCGGCGATCCGGACGAACCGGCTGGGGATGTTCTGGCGCTGCAGGGCCGAGAAGGTCGCCAGACCCTGGTCGATGGGGACGCGGAAGTCCCGCTCGCCGTGCAGGACCAGCATGGGCTTGTCCCAGTCGCCGGCGAAATCCCCCGGGCTGAAGGCGCGATACAGGTCCATCCGCTCCCAGCTGGGGCCGCCGAACTCCCAGATGAAGTTGCCGATATCCATGGCGTTCATCAGCTGGGGCACGTCGAAGACCCCGGCGTGGTTGACGAGGCAGGCCCAGGGGCCGTTCCACTTGCCGGCGATCATATTGACCATATAGCCGCCGTAGGAGGCCCCGAGCGCGCAGGCCCGGTCGCCGTCGATGAAGGCGTTCGCCGCCAGCGCCGCTGACCAGCCCTTCTGCAGGTCCTCCAGCGGGCGGTCGCCCCAGTGGTCATTGATGGCGTCTGTGAAGGCCTGACCGTAGCCGGGTGAGCCGTGGAAATTGACCATCACCACGGCGTATCCGGCCGAGGTGTAGATCTGGGGGTTCCAGCGGTAGGACCAGCTCTCGGTCCAGGGCGATTTGGGCCCGCCGTGGATCAGATAGACGGCCGGATAGGTCTGCCCCTCGACATGGCCGACGGGTTTGAACACCCAGCCGCGGGTCGGCTCGCCGTTCCATCCGGCGAAGGTGAAGGCCTCGGCCTGCGGCAGGTTCAGAGCGGTCAGGGCCGGGGCATTGTGCCGGGTCAGGGCGCGCGCTGCGTCGCCGGACCCGGTCATGATCTGGGCCGGGGCGTCGAAACCGTCGCGGGCATAGACAAGGACGCCGGCGCGGCTCTCGACGCCGGAGACCGCGCCTCGCCCGGTCAGGGGCGTGACCGCCCCGGTGCGGGCGTCGATACGGAACAGCCGGTTCTGACCGTCGTCGGAAGCGGTGGCGAGCAGGGTGCGACTGTCCGAAGCCCACGACAGGGAGGCCGGGCCCCGGTCCCAGTCGGGCGTCAGCGGGCGCGGGTTGGAGCCGTCCGCATCGGCGACGATGATCACCGCCTGGTCGCCGCCGACGTTTTCGCGGCGACCCGCCAGCCAGGCCAGACGACGGCCGTCGGGCGAGAAGGCGGGCGATCCGTCGGCACCGCGATTGGCCGGCGTCAGATTGACGGCCGTCCCGCCCTCGACCGGGACGCGGAACAGGTCCGAGTCATTGGTGAAGGCTTCGCGCGTGCCCCCGTCCTGGCCCTGCGTCTGGGTCGAATAGACGATCGTGCGGCCGTCGGGGGAGACGACGAACTCGTCCTCGGTGCCCTGGGGTTGGGACGGGGTGTCGGCGTCGAGGCCGGCCATCAGGTCGCGCGGCGGGCCATCGGCGAGGCCCGAACCGTTCAGGGGCTGGACGAACAGGTGCTGGCGGCGGCCGTCGGCCCAGCGGTCGAACTGGCGCAGCGGCATCCGGTCATAGCCGCTGACCGTGGCGGGCGATTTCGTGTCGGCCTCGATCCGGTCACGGGTGCACTGAAGCGTGGTGCAGTCGATGAAGACCGGCAGGGACAGGATCAGGGTGCGGCCGTCCGGCGAGACGCGGAAGGCGACCACATCGACCGGCAGGGTGGTGACCTGAATGGCGGCATTTCCCTGGGCGTCGGCGCGCCAGACCTGGTTCGAACCGCCGCGCGCGGACAGGAAATAGATCGCCTGGCCGTCGGCGGCCCAGCGCCCGGCCGCGGCACCGCCGGTGGAGATCGCCAGCCGGCGTGGCTCGTCGCCGTCCAGACCGGCGACCCACAGGGCCCCGGAGCCGCGATTGCCGTCCCAGTCAGTCGAGCGGACGCCGTAGAGCACGCGCGCCCCGTCCGGCGAGACCCGCGGGTCCGAAACCCGGTCCATCATGGCCAGGGCCCGCATCGACAGGCCACCGGGCAGGGCGGCGACCCCGGCCCCTGACGGCGACGCGGCCTGGGCCAGGGCCGTCGCGGGCATGGCCGCCAGCAGGACGGCCATGGCCGCCGATCTGATCCTGAGCCGCATGGCCGTCTCCCCGTGTTCGCGACAGACTTATCACGCGCCTGCGATCCGCCAACCCGCCCGCTTGCCTGTCCCCGGCGCAGAGGCGACAAGGGACGCGGATGACCGCTTTGCTTCCCGTCCCGTCCGAGGTCACGGCCGCCGTCCGCGCGCGGCGGCCGGACCATGTCGTCGACGTGCTGATCGCCGAGCGGGCCCCCCGGCTGACCGGCTCATGGCTGTGGCCCCTCATGCGTCCGGGGCTCCATGCGTTGCTGGGATACGGCCGGGCGCGGGCCATGGCCGATGCGATCGGTCCGGCGTCGGGCCAGGCCGCACTGGATTACGTGTCGAACCTGCTGGACCTGAAGGTGTCCAGCCTGAACCTGGAGCGTCTGCCCGCGACGGGGCGATGCGTGGTGGTCTGCAACCATCCGACCGGGATCGCCGACGGAATTGCGGTCTGTGACGCCATCCGCAAACGCCGTGCCGACGCCATCTATTTCGCCAATGCCGACGCCCTGCGGGTCTCGCCCCGGCTGGGCGAGGTGGTGATTCCGGTGGAATGGGTGGCCGGCAAGCGCACGCGCGACAAGACCCGCGCCACCCTCGACGCGGCGAAGGCCGCCTTTGAGGCCGGCCGCTGCGTGGTCCTGTTCCCCGCCGGGCGTCTGGCGCGCGTCGGCAAGGACGGCCAATTGACCGATCCGGACTGGGCCCCGACCGCGGTCTCGCTGGCGCGGAAATACCAGGCCCCGATCGTGCCGATCCATGTGGCGGGCCCGAACTCGACCCTGTTCCATCTGTTCAACCGCGTTTCGCCCGAGCTCAGGGACATCACCCTGTTCCACGAGCTTCTGAACAAGCGGAAGAAGCCGTTCCGGCTGAGCGTCGGCAAGCCGATCCCCCCGTCGCGGCTGGATATCGATGCGACGCGGGCGACCTACGCGCTGAAGGCCTTCACCGAGCGGGTTCTGCCGTCCCAGCCGGACGCGGAGTTCGCATGAGCCTCGCGATCTTCCTCGCCGACGCCGACGCGACGACTGCGCTGGGCCGTGCGCTCGCACCGCAACTGGCGGTCGGGGAGGCGGTGCTGCTGTACGGGCCGCTGGGCATGGGAAAGTCGACGCTCGCACGTGGGCTGATCCGGGCGCTGGCCGGGCCCGAGGAGGACGTGCCGTCGCCGACCTTCACCCTGGTTCAGTTCTATGAGACCGATCCGCCGGTGGCCCATTTCGACCTCTATCGGCTGACCCGGCCCGAGGAGGCGTTCGAGATCGGGCTGGACGATGCGCTGGACGTCGGCTGCGCCCTGATCGAATGGCCCGAGCGGCTGGGCGACGATCCGGCGCGGGCGCTGGGGCCGAATCGGTTGTCGATCACCCTGGAAGAGCGCGGCGAAGGACGGCATGCGACCGTTTCTGGCGCAGGGGCATGGGCACACAAGATCCATGCAGTCGTCGAAAGCCTGCCAAAGAGCCCGAATGTCTGACCCCCTGAACGATCGCGAGGCCCAGAGGGTCGCCTTCCTGAGCGAGGCGGGGCTGGCCGACGCCCGCCGTTCGCCCCTGCCCGGCGACGCCTCGACGCGCCGCTACGAGCGGCTGAAACCGGCCGCAGGGCCGGGTCTGATGCTGATGGACCAGGTCGCGGCGGCCGAGAGCCCGCCGGCCGATCCGTCGTGGTCGCCGGAGCGGCGCAAGGCCGAGGGCTGGAACGCGATCGCCCGGCTGTCGGCCGGACGGATCGAGGCCTTTGCGGCGGTGGCGTCGCATCTGCGCAGCGTCGGCCTGTCGGCCCCCGCCATCGTGGCGCTGGACGCCGGCGCGGGACTGGCGGTGCTGGAGGATTTCGGCGACGACCTGTTCGCGCGGGTGATCGAGGCGGGGCAGGACGAGCGGCCTCTGTATCTGGCCGCCGTCGAGGCCCTGGCGCTGCTGCACGCCGCCCCGACGCCCCCGGTGCTGATGGGCGCGGCGGGCCGCTGGCCGCTGCAGACCTATGACGCCACGGCGCTGCAGGGCGGGGTGGACCTGTTCGTCGACTGGCTGCCGAGGCTGAAGCCGGACCTGCACTTCGACGCGACGGCGATGGCCGAATGGGGCGAGGCCTGGGCTCCGGTGGTGGCCGAGGGCGAGGCGGGGGCGTCAGTCATGGCCCACCGCGACTATCATGCCGAGAATCTCATCTGGCTGCTCCAGCGGGAGGGGCCGGCCCGGGTCGGCATGATCGACTTTCAGGACGCGGTGCGGGCCCACCCGTCGTGGGACCTGCATTCGCTGTTGCAGGATGCCCGTCGCGACGTGTCGGGCGCGCTGGAGGCCGAGGCGCTGGCGCGCTATTTCGAAATCGCGCCCGTGGACGACCGGGCGGCCTTCCTGCGCAGCTATGCCGGGCTGGCGGCGCTGAACGAGGCGCGGATCCTGGGCATCTTCGCGCGGCTGATCACGCGGGACGCCAAGCCCCGCTACGCGGCCTTCATGCCGCGCGTCTGGGGCCATCTGAACGCCAATCTGGCCAGGCCGGGGCTGGAAGGCGTCGCGCGCTGGTTCGACCGCCATGTGCCTGCGGAGCTGCGCGCATGACCGCCTGGCAGTCCTTCCCCCGCTTGCGGGGGAAAGCGGTCCGTCTTCAGCCGAAGGCTGAACAGGACCGATGGGGGGATTTTCCTGTCGAGGACGAGGCACGGACTTCGCCCATCGTCACGCGTGTCGCTTCGCGCCACGACGTGACCCTTCCCCCGCAAAGGGCGGGGGAAGGGCTTTGGGTGTGACCGCCCCGAAGACCGCCATGGTGCTGGCCGCCGGGCTGGGCACAAGGATGCGGCCGTTGACCGATGACCGGCCCAAGGCCCTGGTCGAGGTCGGTGGGCGGGCGCTGATCGATCATGTGCTGGACCGGCTGGCCGGGGCCGGGGTCGAGATGGCTGTGGTCAATGTTCACTGGTTCGCCGACCGGCTGGAAGCCCATCTGGCCGGGCGGGCTGTGCCCCGCATCCTGATCTCCGACGAGCGCGAGGCCCTGCTGGAGACCGGCGGGGGCCTGAAGAAGGCGCGGCCGCTGCTGGGCGACGATCCGGTGTTCGTGGCCAATATCGACAGCGTCTGGACCGATGGTGGCCAGGAAGGCTGGGCCCAGGATCTGGTGCGGCTGTGGGACCCGGCGCGGATGGACGCCTGCCTGTTGCTGGCGCGGCGCGAGGGCTCGATCGGGTTCGAGGGTGACGGGGATTTCTTCCTCGGCGAGGATGGACGGCTGACCTTCCGGGGCGAGGCCGCGAGCGCGCCCTTCGCCTATATGGGCGTCCACATCACCCGACCGGACTATGCCGACGGGGGGCCAGACGGCGCGTTTTCGCTCAGCCCGCTGTGGCGCCGGTCGGCGGCGGCGGGACGGCTGTATGGCTGTGTCCTGGACGGCGACTGGATGCACGTCGGCGATCCGCAGGCGCGCGACGAGGCCGAGGCCAAACTCAGTGCGCCCTGACGTTCGCCGCACGGCGGCTCACTGCTTGAGGGCGCAGCTGTGAGGGGGTCGTTCGACCCGTTCCACGGCGATAGCCCGCGCTGGTTCGCCATTCCCGCGCACCGGCCGTTCCTCGAGGATCTGGCGGCGGGGGTGCTGGACTGGCTGGGGGATCATCCGCCCGAGGTGCTGTCGGACGCGACCATTCTGTTGCCCAACCGCCGGGCGGCGCGAGCCTTCACGGGGGCCCTTTCGGTGCTCGGCGCAGACCGGCCGGTGCTGCTGCCGCAGGTGCGGCCGCTGGGCGATCTGGAGGAGGACGAGCCGCCCTTCTCGCCCGGCGAGCTGGGGCTGGACCTGCCGCCCGCCATCGCCCCCCTGACGCGCCGGTTCGAGATGGCGCGGATGATCGTGGAAGACTTCGCGCCGGGCTTGCCGCCGATGCGCGCGCTGGAGCTGGCCGACGGCCTGGGGGCGTTTCTCGATTCCTGCCACATCGAGGAGGTCGAGGATCCCGGGCGCGTGGCGAGCCTCGTCGAGGGCGACCTGGCCGAGCACTGGCAGGCCTCCGCCGAGTTTCTTGGGCTGGCGGTGGATGCCTGGCCCAGGCGGCTGGAGGCGATGGGGCTGGTCGACGCGTCCTGGCGGCGGACCCGGCTGCTGCGGCTGCTGGCGGAGCGATGGGCCGACCATCCGCCGGCGGGGCCTGTAATCGCGGCCGGCTCGACCGGCACGGTGAAGGCGGCGGCGGATGTGCTGCGGGCCGTCGCCAACGCCCCGCAGGGGTGTGTGGTCCTGCCCGGCCTCGATCTGGACCTCGGCGATACGGCCTGGGACGTGGTCGACGAACAGCATCCGCAGAGCGCGCTGAAGCGGCTGCTGGCGCGGGCCGGAGTGGCGCGCGAGGCGGTGCGACCGTGGTTCCGGCGACCTGCAGACCCGGTCGTTGAGACGCGCGGGCTGGCACGGCAGAGACTGGTCAACGAGGCGCTGCGCCCCGCCGATGCGACGGCCGACTGGCGCACGGAGATCGCGCGCCTGAGGTCGGATGCGTCGGAGGCCGGCGTCTCCACCGATCCGATCGCTCTGGGTCTCGAGGGGCTGTCGGTGGTCTCGGCCCGCGCCGAGGAGGATGCGGCGGCGGCCAT